>ERZ809720.288-NODE-288-length-9308-cov-5.9331_pt1 | contig 9308 bp, 7 predicted proteins | sample MGYA00520500_ERZ809720 | MGnify/ENA primary metagenome ERZ809720 (study PRJEB31588, sample SAMN03398705) | human gut metagenome | study: EMG produced TPA metagenomics assembly of the PRJNA231909 data set (A prospective, longitudinal analysis of the... | reverse complement strand
GGGGGGGGGGGGGGGGGCATCGGCCTCAGCCTCCTCCGCGAGCCGGCCTTCTACGTCGCGCAGGCATTCCAGCAGCAGCGGATTGAAGGCACCGTGCTTTCCTGCGGTCAGCTCAGCGACCGCTTCCTCCTGCGAGAGGGCCTCGTGCTTGTCCCGCTTGCCGACCAGACCGTCATAGGCATCCGCCAGCGCTACCACCTGTGCCGCGATGGGGATGTCATCGCCCTTCCGGCCATCGGGATAGCCGCTGCCGTCCCAGCGCTCATGGTGCCAGCGGCAGATCTGGATCGCAAATTTCACCAGCGGCTCGTCCTGATACTGGGACAGATTTTCCAGCATCTGCGCACCCAGAATGGGGTGGGTGTGGAGGATGGCGGTTTGTTCCGGCGTCAGGTCGTGGGCGTTGAGGATGCGGTCATCGATAGCAACTTTGCCGATGTCATGGAGGGCAGAGGCCGTCGTGATGAGGTAGCGGTCCATTCCGCTCAGGCCGTAGATGTCGGTCTTCTGGCACAGACGCTCCAGCAGGATGCTGGTGATGCGCTGCACCCGGGAGATGTGGTGGATGCTCTCGCTGTTGTGGATCTCCGTGACCTGGCCGAGGATGCCGATCATCATCTGGTCGTTCTTCTCCCGGTCATAAAACTGCTGGGACACCAGCGCACTGAGACGGCGCTGACGGGCGTAGAGCCGGGCGACATTGGAGACGCGGCGGTGGACGATGCGGGCATCGAAGGGGCGGCTGATGTAGTCCGAGGCACCCAGCTCGTAGGCGCGGCGGACGATCTGGGAGGAATCCTCGCTGGAGATCATCACGACGGGGATGTCCTCGAGCCAGCCCTGGGCGGACATCCGGGAGAGGACATCGAAGCCGTCCATGTCGGGCATCACGATGTCCAGCAGCACGATGGAAATATCCGAGCCCCAGGCGTTCAGAAGCTCGAGGCACCGGGGGCCGTCGGGGGCTTCCAGGATCTCGAAATCGTCGCAGAGGATCTCCGAGAGGATGTCACGGTTCATGGGGGAGTCGTCCACGATGAGCACCATCGGACGGTGGTCATTTTCAGAGCGGACGGCATCGGGGGCGATGTCCTCGGTGACGACAGTGTTCTTGCGGCGTTTTGCAAGGTACATCCGCTTGTCGGCGATGGGCAGGGCATCGCTGATGGGGATGCCGGCGGCCATCACGCCGCCGATGCTGGCCGAGACGTGCAGCTTCTCGAACTCGGGCAGATGGGCCGCGAAGAGGCGCTTGTTGATGTCCTTGAGCTTGCGCACGAAAGCCTCAGCCGAGATGTCGGGCAGGATGAGCAGCAGCTCGTCGCCGCCGTACCGCACCAGCATATCGGTGGAGCGGATGCAGCGGTGGATGATGGATGTGATGAGCCGGAGCGCTGCGTCGCCGGCTGAGTGGCCGTAGGTGTCGTTGCAGAGCTTGAAGTCGTCGAGGTCTATCATGGCGACGCCGGCGTTGAGGTACTTGTGCTTTAATTCCTCTTCATAGAAACGGCGGTTGTAGGCACCGGTGAGGGCGTCCCGGTAGATGAGCTCGTTGGAGTGGAGGGAGCTGCGGGCGCTGGCGTCCAGCGGCAGGATCATCTCCATCACATAGGGCTTGCCGTCCACCTCGACATAGCGGGCCGTGACCTGACAGAGGGAGCTGCCAAGCGTTTCCAGCTTGGAGCACTGGCATTTGCCTGCCATTGCCTCGCGCCCCACGCAGCTGGTGTAGGGATGGACATTCTTCCAGGGCGGGCAGCAGGGTTCTTCCGCCAGCGTCTTCGGGTCGAGAAGACGGACGGAAGCATATATCCTGCGCAGACAGGCCATCTCCTGCTCGGCCTGCTGGCGTGTCAAATTTTGCTCGGTAAGTTCGGACATGATGTCGCTCCTATTATAACGAGGTATGGTGTGGAAGGAGGGCGAGAAACAGCAGTCCTTCTGCAGCGGATAATTATAATCATGTAATATACTACCACAATCATGGGAAATCCGTCAATGCATAGAGAAATATTTCCGAAATGGAATGACAGCCTGCCGGGATTCCCGGGAAAATAGAAATTTGGAGCAGACCGATAAAATTGTTGCATCCCTGCGCGAAACGGCTCGAAAAGTTTGTAACCGGTTTGATAAAAATACGCACAGACACAATAAAATTGGACACTGGTTGCACAAATATGAAGAAATGTGCTGCTTAACAAAAAGATTTTGGGATACAACAGAATGTATTGTGGAACACTCACAAAATATGGTAAATAATCTTGTCTATTTGTTCTATTGCGAACGGTCGGACGGATGGTTATAATACAAACAGAGACCGCAAAACGTGTAACGAGTGCGCTTTGCGAGATGCTGTGATAAGCGTTAATGAAGGAGAACAAGATTATGAAAATGATTTCTCGTCGTGACTTCCTGAAAGCTTCCGCTGTTGTGGGTGCTGCCGGTGTTCTGACTGCCTGCGGCGGCTCTTCCGCTTCGACTGCTGCTTCCTCTACTGCAGCTTCTGCCGCTGCTTCTTCTACCGCAGCTGCTGCTTCCGGCTCTGCGAACATCGGCGTCTGCATCTATCAGTTTGCTGATAACTTCATGACCCTGTACCGCACCGATCTGGAAGAGTACCTGAAGGACATGGGCTACGCCGTTACCATCGTCGATGGCAAGAACGACCAGAACACCCAGACCGAGCAGATCAACACCTTCCTGCAGCAGGGCGTGGACGTTCTGGTCATCAACCCCGTCCAGACCACTTCCGCTCAGACCATCGTTGATACCATCAAGCCCTCTGAGACCCCCATCGTCTTCATCAACCGTGAGCCCGACAAGAGCGTTCTGGACTCCTACGCAGACAAGTGCTGCTACGTTGGCGCTGACGCACGTCAGTCCGGTACTTATCAGGGCGAGCTGATCCTCGAGACCGAGACGCAGGGCGACATCAACGGCGACGGCAAGATCACCTACATCATGTGCAAGGGCGACCCCGAGAACATTGATGCTCAGTACCGCACCGAGTACTCCATCAAGGCTCTGACCGACGCCGGCAAGGAAGTCGAGTGCCTGTACGAGTACCTGGACAACTGGGACCAGACCACCGCACAGCAGGACGTCGCAAACGCTCTGGCACAGTACGGCGAGAAGATCGAAGTCGTCTTCTGCAACAACGACGCCATGGCACTGGGCGCTCTGCAGTCCCTGCAGCAGGCTGGCCGTACCGTCGGCAAGGACGTCTATCTGGTCGGTGTTGACGCACTGAGCGAGGCTGTCCAGAATGTCGTCGATGGCAACATGACCGGCACCGTTCTGAACGATGACGTGGGCCAGGCTACCGCCGCCGCAGCTGCCACCAAGCTGTACGTCGAGGGCAGCAAGGTCGAGCAGTACTATTGGGTCGACTACGTCAAGGTCACCAAGGAGAACGCTGCACAGTACATCAAGTAAGCAGCCAAAACCCTATCGTTGCAAGGTGCGCAGTGAACCAATAAGGCTTAATTAAAAGCTAAAAAGCGCGTGCGTGCGAGAAAATATCTCCGCGCACGCGCCTTGTTTTAAGAGCCCGCCGGCAAAAGACGCACTTTCCAAGACCCAAAGACAAGGAGGTTCTGAGGAATGTCAGAATACCGTCTGGTAATGAAAGGCGTGGTAAAGACCTTCCCCGGCGTGAAAGCGCTGGACCACGCGCAGTTGGAGCTCCGCCCCGGCAAGGTCATGGCCCTGATGGGCGAGAACGGTGCCGGTAAGTCCACCCTGATGAAATGTATGTTCGGCATTTACAAGATGGACGAGGGCGAGATCGAGTACGAAGGCGAAAAGGTCAGCATCCCCACCCCGCTGGATGCACTGGACCGCGGTATCGCGATGGTGCATCAGGAGCTGCAGCCTATCCCGGCCCGTACTGTGGCCGAGAACATCTGGCTGGGCCGCTACCCCACCAAGAAGGCTGGTCTCATCACCATGGTGGACCATGCCAAGATGTATAAAGATACCGATGACCTGCTGAAAAAGCTCAAGCTGGACATCAACCCCCACGCAAAGCTGGGTACACTGAGCATCGCACAGATGCAGATGGTGGAAATCGCAAAGGCTGTTTCCGCAAACTGCAAGGTGCTGATCCTGGATGAGCCGACTTCCTCGCTGACTGCGAACGAAGTCGAGTCCCTGTTCCGCATCATGAACGAGCTGAAAGAGCAGGGCGTCGCTCTGGTCTACATCAGCCATAAGATGGACGAGATCAAGGTCATCGCCGACGAAGTCACCATCATGCGTGACGGCCATTATATCGGCAAGTGGGACGTCGCCAACATGACCAAAGAGCAGATCATCGCCAAGATGGTCGGCCGTGAGCTGTCCAACCTCTATCCCCCGCTGGAGAACCACCCCTCCGACGAGATCATGATGAAGGTGGAAGACTTCACCTCCATCCATCCGCGCTCTTTCCGCCACTGCAGCTTCGAGCTGAAAAAGGGCGAGATCCTGGGCGTGGCCGGCCTGGTGGGCGCACAGCGCACGGAGCTGATGGAAGGCATTTTCGGCCTGCGCGCTCACACCGCCGGTAAGGTGTGGATCAAGGGTCAGGAAGTCGCCATCAAGCAGCCCCGCGACGCCATCCAGCACAGCGTGGCTCTGCTGACCGAGGACCGCCGCGCCACCGGCATCATGGGCGTGCTGAGCGTGGCCGATAACATCTCCATCGCCTCTCTGGACGACCTGCGCAAGGGCCCCATCATGCTGGACGACAAGAAGATCCTTGATCTGGTGGCTACCAACAAAGAGAAGATGGCCATCAAGGTCCCCAGCCCCAAAACGGCGATCAAGAGCCTTTCCGGCGGCAACCAGCAGAAGGTGCTGATCGCCCGCTGGCTGGCCAACAACCCCGATGTCCTCATTCTGGACGAGCCCACCCGAGGCATCGACGTCGGTGCAAAATATGAGATCTACTGCATCATCGCCGACCTGGCCAAGCAGGGCAAGAGCATCATCATGATCTCCTCCGAAATGAGCGAGATCATCGGTATGTCCAACCGCGTCATGGTCATGTGCGATGGCCGCATCACCGGCTTCATCGACGGCAAGGATGCGACGCAGGAGAACATCATGGCTCTGGCGACCCAGTTCGAGACCGCGCCCGAAGCGGCGGCGGCCAATCAGTAAACAAGGAGGCTGTCTATCGTGGAAGCTACCAAGAAAGTAACGGGCAAGTCTGTAAAGAAGTGGCTGGGCAACAACGCCATCATCGTCCTGATGCTGGCCGTGTCCCTCATCGTCGGCATCATCCACCCCAACTTCTTCGCACTGGCCAATATCATCAACCTGTTCAAGAACGTCTCTATCCGCTACATCATCGCTCTGGGCATTTCCGGCTGTCTGATCACCACCGGCAACGACCTGTCCGCAGGCCGTCTGGCTGGTTTCGCTGCCTGCCTGGCCTGCATCTTTGCACAGACCGAGGGCGCTGCCGGCAAGTTCTACCCCAATATGCCCACTCTGCCCACCCCCGTCGTCTTCATCCTCGTCGTCGCTATCTGCGCCATCGTGGGTCTGTGCAACGGCCTCGTGGTCAGCTACCTGAAGGTCCAGCCCTTCATCGCTACCCTGGGTATGCAGCAGGTGGTCTACGGTATCTGCCTGGTCTACACCGGCGGTACCCCCATCGGCTCCCTGAACAAGAACTTCACCTCTCTGGCTTCTGATACCATCCTCGGTATCCCCTTGCTGATCATCATCGCCCTCATCGTGGCTGGCTGCTTCTGGTTCCTGTACAACAAGACCCGTCACGGCAAGTACATGTACGCCATCGGCGGCAACGAGGCTGCTGCTGAGGTGGCCGGCGTCAACGTTTACGCCACCAAGATCCGCATCTACATCCTGGCCTCCTGCATGTTCGGTCTGGCCGGCTGCCTGCTGGCTGCAAAGTCCGGCGGCGCCTCCGTCAACACTGCAATGGGCTATGAGCTGGACGCCATCGCAGCTTCTACCATCGGCGGCGTCTCCACCACCGGCGGTGTCGGCACTGTCCCCGGCGTCCTCGTCGGCGTGCTGGTCTTCGAGCTGATGAAGGTCGCTCTGCAGTTCATGAACGTCAACTCTTCTTACACTTACATCGTGCAGGGCCTTGTCATCATCGTGGCTGTTGCAATCGATATTCGCAAGTACCTCGCAAAGAAGTAATTTCCCCAAGAGAGCGCCTATCGGGCCGTCCACTCGTTGCAGTGGGCGGCCCACTTTGTTATAATAAGAGTAGCCCTCTCAGTCTGCTTCGCAGACAGCTCTCCCAGAGGGAGAGCCATTGGCAAGCCGGGAAACTTTGAGCGGACCGCTGAAGGTCTGATATGACGCAAAAGGGAGGGCCTTGCCACAGAGGGCAGATACTTCTGGACAAATCTATTTTGTCAGTCTGCTGTGAATCCAGACAGCGGAGCACTACATTTTCAAAAAACGAAAAACTTGCTCGTCCAGTACGAGGTGACCGGCCCGCCAGTGGCTCCCCCTTTGGGGGAGCTGGCGAACGAAGTGAGACTGAGAGGGCAAGGATGCTGCCAGAGAAACATAAGCATGGCGATAACATGGTTTTGACAAGGAGCCAGTGTATCGCTGTAGGGAGGCTCTGTCGCACTGAGCTTGCCCTCTCAGGCGCTCACGCGCCAGCTCTCCCAAAGGGAGAGCCTTCCCGAAAAGGAAAACTTCATCTAAAGGCAGGAGAAACACTATGACCGAAAAAGAACAAACCGCCCGCGAGGCGGAGCTGGCCCGGCGGGAAGCCGCTCTGGCAGCTCGTGAAGCTCAGCTGGAGCAGGAGCAGGCCAAGCTAGCAGCCCGTGCAGAGGCTCCGAAGGGCCGCAAAACGTTCCTCAACAACAATGACCCCGATTTCGTCAACCCGAAAGAGAAGCTCTACGATAAATTCCCGCTGACGGTCCACCAGATGGACATCATCATCGGGGTGCTGTTCGCCCTCATCGTCCTGTTTCTGGTGCTGGGCTTCACCCATACCAGCTTTTTCGGGCTGTTCGGCGGCTAAGCCCCCGCAGCCGCCCCCCTGCAGCAGACAACAAAAAACCAGAGCCTCCGCACAAGGGCAGGAGGCTCTGGTTTTGTTTTTGGGGATGGTCCCGGGTTCAGAGCAGGTGCTTACAGCAGGACGTACTTCAGGATGAAGAGAACGGTCAGCACATACATGAGGGGGCTGATCTTCTTCTCCTTGGCCTTGCCGGTGAGCACATTGACGATGGTCCAGGAGATGACGCCGATGGCGATGCCCTCAGAGATGCTGTAGGCAGTGGGCATCGCCAGGATGGTCAGGAAGGCGGGAATGCCCTCGCTGGGGTCGGAGAAGTCGATCTTGATGGCAGAACCCATCATGTAGAAGCCCACGATGATGAGGGCCGGAGCCGTTGCAAAGGAAGGAATCGTCAGGAACAGGGGGCTGAATACCACGGCCAGCAGGAAGAGGATACCGGTGGTCATGGAGGTCAGGCCGGTGCGGCCGCCCTCGGTGACGCCGGAAGCGCTCTCGACGAAGGTGGTGGTGGTGGAAGTACCCAGCACAGCGCCGGCGCAGGTGGCGATGGAGTCGGCCATCAGAGCGCCCTTGATGTGGGGAAGCTTGCCCTCCTCGTCCAGCATATCGGCCTTGGAAGCAACACCGATGAGGGTGCCAAGGGTGTCGAACAGGTCAACGAAGAGGAAGGAGAACATGACGGCGAAGAAGTTCAGGATGCCCACGCCGGAGAAATCGGTCTTGAACACCTGACCAAAGGTCTTGCCCAGAGCGGAGAAGTCGAAGCTGACGAAGCTGGTGGGGATGACGGTGTACATACCGGCGTCGGGGTTCGGCACATAGATGCCGGTCAGCTCGCAGACGATGCCCAGCACCCAGGTGATGAGGATGCCGTAGAGGATGCCGCCCTTGACCTTCTTCACCAGCAGGATGGCGGTGATGGCCACGCCCAGCAGTGCGAGGATGGCGCCCACGCCCACAGAGGAGAAGGTCTCGCCCTTGAAGTGCTGGTAGGTGACGAGGGTGGAGTCGCTGTTGACGATGAGCTTTGCGTTCTGCAGGCCGACAAAGGCAACGAAGAGGCCGATGCCCACGCTGACTGCGCTCTTGAGGGTCATGGGGATGGCGTTGAAGATGCCCTCACGGACGTTGGTCAGGCTCAGCGCGATGAAGATGATGCCCTCGACAAAGACGGCCATCAGGGCCAGCTGCCAGCTGTAGCCCATCGTGAGGACGACGGTATAGGCAAAGTAGGCGTTCAGGCCCATGCCGGGAGCCAGCGCGAAGGGGTAGTTGGCCAGCAGAGCCATCAGGGCAGTGCCGACGAAGGATGCCAGAGAGGTGGCGATCAGGACGGCATTTGCATCCATGCCGGAAGCGGAAAGGATGCTGGGGTTGACCGCAAGGATGTAGGCCATCGTCATGAAGGTGGTGATGCCTGCCATGACCTCGGTCTTGACGTCGGTGTGGTTTTCTTTCAGGTGAAAGATTTTTTCGAACATGAAAGTTCCTCCTGTTTGTGTGTGAAACTCCCGCCGCCCGCAAGCGGCCGGGAAAGAACAAAGACTATTGTAGCACTCCCGCCGGATGCTTGTCCACCGAAAAAATACAAAAAATTCACAATATTGCAAAATTTGACGAATGAGTATGACTTTTCAGAGGGAGCTTTTGTGAAGTGTGCATGAAAATATCGATCCTTATATTGACAAAACGCGAAACGAGTTGACATTAAAAAATGTCGGTGCTATACTATAAAAACAGAGACTGGTCCAATGGAACATTGTGCTTCCGGAATGGACTCTGAAAACAGAATCGTTGTTGGCAAACCTGATGTGAGTCAGGGACGCAAAGTCAGGAGCTTTCTGCTTTATTTCCTGCAAGCAGAAGGTAGTTCGGCTGCAATAGCTTTCCCCGCGAGGGGGTGGCTGTTGCAGTCTTTTTTTGTGTCTATGGCTTTTTCGGGCGATCGAAGGAAAGGAAAATCATGACAGTTAAGGAATGTTACAGCCAGATGAACGGAGACTATAACAATGTCCTGAGCCGTTTTTACGATGAGGCAATGATAAAGCACCTGCTGGGCAGGTTTATCGACGACACCGGCTTTCGTGCGCTGGAACAGGCGATGGCCGAGGGCGACGTGCAGGCGGCCTTCAATGCGGCGCATACCCTCCGGGGCGTCTGTCAGAGCCTGTCGTTTACCCAGCTGTGCGGCACGCTGGACCCCATCACCGAGGCGCTGCGGGGCGGCAATATCGCTGCGGCCGCAGCCGACATGGACAAGGCAAAGCGGGAATAAGATCGGAAGAGCACACGTCTG
>ERZ809720.277-NODE-277-length-9498-cov-4.70232_pt1 | contig 9498 bp, 8 predicted proteins | sample MGYA00520500_ERZ809720 | MGnify/ENA primary metagenome ERZ809720 (study PRJEB31588, sample SAMN03398705) | human gut metagenome | study: EMG produced TPA metagenomics assembly of the PRJNA231909 data set (A prospective, longitudinal analysis of the... | reverse complement strand
ATCTGGCTTTGCGCCTGCTCGATCAGTTCATTCAGGATCGCAACATCATTATCACGGCGCTCCTGAGACATCTTTCTGACGCCGCGCTTATAGCTGGTTGAACTCATTTTCTTAAAAATCTTATTGGCAACAGGCTGGATCGTCTTTTCCACAAAGGTCGCGCTTTCAGACTCGCTCTTTTGCTCCTTTTTCTCGACGCGCTTTGCCTCCTGATCTCTGGCCACATCCTTTGCGATTTCTTCAGCCTTCTCCGTATCATGCCGACTGACGGCGGTACGGTACTCCCCTACCCTGTTCTGCAGCAGGCGGATTGCGTTTTCACACTCCGCAAACGCGGTCTCCAGGCGCTCGTCCCGCTCATCCGGCTCGTTGGTTTTTCTGGCTCTGTCAATAGCCCGTATAAAGTCATAATGTACGCTGTTGCATTCCTGCAGCAGACGCTCCCGGGCATCGGTGTCACAGTTGCTCACATCAACCGCGCTCAGCAACAGATAGCACTGCGCAATTTTATGCTGCACCTCCGGCTCCAGCGTGATATAGCCTTCACACTCCATGCGGGTCAGGAACTTGTTATCCAAAAGGCGAAGCAGCTCTTTGTCCAGCTTTTCCTCAATGCGGAAATCACGGTCGATCTGCTTGGCTGTGGTTGCACTCACTTCCTTAATTGCCTGTTTAGCATCCTTTTCCGTCATATTGAACGGCTCGTTCTGAAGGCAGACCACAAATTCTGCAACGGCCTTGCGGCGGATCTGTTCATCCGCAAAGCCGCCGCGAACCTGCAGGTTCGCACTGTATAAAAGCACCTTTTTTTCATTTTCCGAAAGACTGGTTGTGATCACATTGCAGTTTTTGATGGTGTTCCAGGTGGCGTCTCCTCTCTTTTCGAGGTACTCCATCGCGCGGTAGCGGCGCTCACCGGAGAGAAGGACATACACTGTTTTCCCATTTTCTTCCTGCGGAAACACCACCAAATTATGCATCAGGCCGTTGCGCTGAATATCCTCCGCCAGCTGCACAATATCCTCTTGGGTATCTGCCTGCCGGAAGATTTCGTTGTCCGCATTTACGCGAATATCGTACAGTGCAATATCCCGTGCTTCGTATTCAATGCTTTTATGCCCTGCGGTCAGATCACTGATAATTTTTCCTGCATCGCCATTATTGGAATCAATTTTGCCAAGCTCTGCATCCGTCGGGCGGGAACGTTTTACGATTTCCTTCTTTTTGGCGGGGCTTTTCATTCCCATATCATTTCACCTCCAGACGCTTTTTCAACTCTTCGTAGGCTTTCACATAGGCTTTTGCCACAGGCTGCGTTTTTGCCATATAGCACACAGGCAAAAAGCGGGAAATGGATGTTTTCACCGTCTTGCTTGTGGGAATTGCAACGCTGAACAGCGATGTGCCGAGTTCTTCCTTAAAATGCTCCTGAATCTTCTTGTCTGTTGCTGCGCTTTTGTCTACATTCACCAACAACACACCGGCACCCATCAGGTGAGAAGTGGAGCTTTGCTTCATCTTATTGCATTCATAATAAAGGCGAAATGCCGATTCTTCGGAGTTATCCTCACAGCCGGCTGGAATCAGGATATAATCCGCTGCATAGATTGCATTGGAAAGCAACAAGCTGTCCCGCGTAGGCTGTGTGTCAATAAGAATGTAATCGTACTCATCACGTACCTGATTGAGGAAATAGTACAGAAAATCCCCCATACCGGAAACTTTCCTCGGGTCTCCGTCCTTCAGGCGCTCTGCATCGCCAATCAGCAGTTCAATGCGCTTATTGATTCGCGGCGTCTGCGCATCGCACGGGATCATATCCACATTTTCATACTGCGTTTCCACAATAAAGTCTCGCGTCTTGCTATGATACAGGAACCCGTCGAAAAGATTATAGAGTGCCTTGCCGTAGAATTCATCGCTTGTGATGCTCAAGCCGCCGCTGAGTGCTTTGGTGAGATTTCCCTGCGGATCAGTATCCACGCAAAGGACCTTTTTTCCTTCATCGCCCATCAGGTAGGCAAGATTGGAGGCTGTTACGGTTTTGCCTGTGCCTCCCTTTTCAATGGCAATTGTAATAATTTTTGCAGACATTGAGCAATTCCTCATTTCTGTAAAGACTGTTATTTGTGGATGTGTCCGTCAATTCTTGTTGCTGTGAATTATCATTCTGTGATTCTCTTGTAATCGATTTCCCATTTCTTTTTGCCATTTCCGGTTGTACGATTTTATCATGCTTCAGTGGCTGAATATGTTGAAGCCTATACCTCACCACAAAATAGTTGCAGCCATCTTTTGCTGCTTATTGTGATTTCAATTATAACATAGATATAAGTAAAGTCAATTCTCTTTTCCGGGTATCATCCTGCCATAACAATATTTCAAGTCTATCAATTCTTGTTGCTGTTCTTTAATATATCTGCATTCGTATAGGCTGTTTCTTTACACACTCACACCGTGCTTCACAGTACGAAACAGAGTCCAGACCGCCAAAAGAATTACCTTCTTGCCTTATTGCATGTGTAGGGGCGACCATTTGTCGCCCGTAAACTTACTGCAGCAACGCATCTTCTGGGATAGTTTGCTTACAAGGCAAACGGGCACGGGCGAGCAATGCTCGCCCCTACAAGAGTTTCTCGACAGTATGACAGAGTCAACACATCTTTCAATTCTTGTTGCTGTTCTCGGTTTACATTTATTTGTCACTTATAATCTTTGTTTTTTTCTTTACAGCAAAAGCAGCAGCCTGCAACTTGCAGGCTGCTGCCAAATAATACCTATACATCCTCAAAGACAGACATATCAAACTTAAACACTCCCGCCGGATCCAACGATGCGAGCTTCTGCTTGCCAGCCGCGATGATCAAAGCACTGTTTTCAATCGTATCGTTATAAACAACCGTGCGATAATACTGTGCAGACTTCCTTTCGGTTACTTTTTCAAACATCTCCGTAAATTTTACACACAGTCCCAGGGTCCATGTTTTCAGCCCGGCATTGTCATGAATGATTCGGTTTAAAGAATCCAGCGTTTCCTCCGCTTGGTCACACTTGTTGGTGTTTGTCAAGATCTTAGCCGTGTATGTGAAAATATCATTGCAGATATTTTTCTCGTTGCCCGTCAGCTTATCCTCATACGAAGCATAGTCTGCTTTGTTTCTGATCTCCGTAGTTGCTTTTCTATACTTCATTTTTAAAATATCTGTGCTAAATGGCTCTGTAATATGCTGGGCTGCTTTTTCCGCACTCTGGGTTTTCTTCTTTCTGGAATCCCTTACAATTTCGTCATCGTGCGTATTTCTATCATGATAGGAGCGGACATCCCTCATTTCCGCTTTGGTCTTGTATTTGATGAAAATATACAGGTATTCATATTTGCGAACACCGCGCTTGCGCGCCGGGGCATAGTCAAACCAAAGATCCGTCATCTCATTGATTTCTTTCTTAACGGTCTTTAAAACATTCTTCTCAAACTCTGTAAAAGTCTTGTACTTTTCAGACAGCGGCTTTTCCCGGTCAAACTTTTTCTTGTCGGCAGATGCCGGATCCTTTTTCTTTTTGCTCTTTGTGGACTCTCTCTCTGCCTCTGTGGGTGCAGAGAGCAGACCTTTAAATTCATCAATATTGAATTTTTTATACTTATAACCCGTCAGCTCGTCGCGCTTTGAGGAGAACTTATTCAGGATCTCATCATTTACCGGCTGGAATACAAGGCCGTTCGTATAGCCATAGTCTCTGTTTCCATTGTCATAGGAGAGTATGATTTCATAAACGCGCATAGAGTAGGTGCTTTTCATCATCAGCAGATATTCGATGCTGTAAGAGGTATAGTTGCTGGTAAGCTGCGCAATATCCTTCCAGATGTCCTGGTTAAAGCGCAGGCGAATCTCTTTCTTGTCGAAATCGACCTCAGAACCTTTTTGCAGCCAGGAAATGGAGCGATACACCTTACTGCCGGGTTCTTTCTTGACCCAGAAGGTACGATTTTCCAAATTTTCTATAGTTTCCTTCAGATTCAGCGCATAAGTCGTATCCACCGTGCGCACTCCGGTCAACTTGGCAAAGTCGTTGAAAGTGATCGAATAATATTTGGATGCATCCTTATCATTTTTCTGGTCGATTTTAGACATGAGCATAAAGAGAACCTTTTGCTCATTTCTGGGCAGAGAGTACTTTGTCCGCTGGATCAAGTCATTACTTTTGGTAATGTAAGAGCCAAAGCCGACAGGGGAGTGCTGCCATTTCGCAATCGCTTGCTTTTTCTCGCGGACCTCATCATCAGAAAGGACCTCTCCAACTAAAGATTCCTCGTTTTCATCAATGGACGAATTCGTTTTGTTCATATCCATTACTTATAGCTGTACAAGGAGGGGCTTAAAATAATTACGATATACAGCTATATATTCCTTTCGTTAGATGTTACAATACAAATGGGTACACAAATATCATTATACGGATAATATTACTATACTATTTGCCGACTGTCAACGAAAAATGTTTGGAGCCTTTCTATTTTTTTAATTTTGCTTTTTTCTCCTTTACAATTATTTATCTTATATCTTACTTTTTACTTATTTATTATAATATGTAGAAAGAGAGGTTTCCACATGCCAACGGAGAGGAAAAAACACTTGAGGAAAGAGATTTCCACACCGGATGCAAGAGGTTTAAAAGGCTGTAGAAAGAGATTGCTACAGCCCAATCAGCCAAAATAAGCATGTAGAAACCTCTTTTTTGCCGTGGAAGAATCTCTGTTTTCAAAGTTTTTTCTGTATACTGTCTGTTGCGGCTACAAATTGTGCAGGGTGGAAATCTCGCTTTTGCGATAGAGGGAGAGCATTGCCGTGCAAGCATAGGTGGAGAGTGTTATAGCTGGTTTTTCCGGTGTAGAAACCTCTCTTTGCACAAGCATTGGAAAACGACGGCGCTTGAATTAGGGTAGTAGGCATAGAAGCAGGGGAGAAGTGAAACAAGAATTTCCTTTTTCGCGAGTGTAGAAACCTCCTTTTGTTGCTACGAGTGATCTCTGCGGTAGGAGGTGCTCAAATTTTTCCGGTGTAGAAACCTCCTTTTAGAAATTGCTTCAAAAACACTATATATTGGTGTTGCGGATCAACTAACATACTTGTTTTTGCACAAAGAGAGGCTATATAGGCAGAGACAGGAAAGGTAATAGTGGCGAACCAAGAGGTTTCTACACATAAACAGCGTAAGATTTTTAAATAGAATAATAGGCGATATACCGATATATAGCAGGGCTGCGAAAAAGGTGTTATCCGCACTAAAAAGAGGTTTCTACATCAAAAGTGCGAAAGAAAAGAGAAAAAAACAGCCATGTACAGAAAGGCACTACCAAAGCAGCGTAGTGATAAAAGAATGTAAAACCACAATATATAGATATAGAGAAGAAAATAGAACTTGAAAAACAAAAAAAGCTGGGAGAGAAGATAGTAGAAATGGGAAAAACCGTTGCAGATGAAATACAACGAGGAAATAGTGCTGTAATATATACGATATGTATATAGTGTAATGCAAAGATGCTCCAGAGAGGTCCATAGTGGTACAAAGTATGGCATAATGCAAAGTAAACATTTTTTCCGGTAATGAGATGTAGAAACCTCTCTTTTCGCTGGACTTCCCGACTTCTTGATGAGAAAACCTCTTTTTGACGGACATATCCACTTTTTCGGCAGTAATCCACAGGGATTGCGGGCTTAATGTACTTACATAAGGTGGATAAAATGATAGGTGAGTGGCTGTATAAGATACAATTTAATATACTAATAGGATAATATATGAAAAATATACAAATTGGTCCATACAATCTGTTCCCAAAAGGGAAATTATCCGATTGTTAAAGTGTAGAAACCTCTCTTTTAGGTGGGAGGGGAAGCCTTCACAACACGAAACAAGCTGAATTTGAGAATAGACCTTGCAATAGGTAGAAAGCCGGATTATCGCCCGTAGGCTATATGGCACATGCCGAAGGAAGAAAAAGCATAAAGCAAACACCATCCAATAAGGTAAGGGTTATCTCAAGAGGGGAGGGGACTGGCAGCAGGATTGGGTTTGCGTCTGCTATAAAGACATACAGTAATTGGGAAAGTTTCGATATGCTATAGCAGCGAGAGCAGTCGCCTTGGCAGTCAAGAAATCTCTTAGCGAACACAACAAAAAACCGAAAATAAAGTTACAGCAACAGGAATTGACGGAAATGGAGCACGATGAATTTTTACAAGTAATCAGAAGCCCTTTTCATTTTGCCACTTGCGATGCCGTACTCCGGGGGTGTAAAATAGTAGATATAAGTAAGCCACTGCAGTGGCGCAGACTGTCGAAAAAGGTGCGTTCTCACCCCTTGGCCCCCTCTGCGAAGAGGCTCCGCCCGCAGGCGGTGGGGGAGAGAACTGTACGGCTGCCCGAAATATTTCGGGCTATGGCAAGGTTCTCTCCCTCCGCCCCTTCGGGGCACCGCTCCCCCTCTGGCGCAAGCGCCACCTCCCCCGTATCGGGGGAGTCTGTCTCGCAGAGGGAGGTTTTTCTACACGCTGGGCTTCCCCGCGGGGGAAGGCTTACTTATTTTTACTGGTTCTTCTTGCGGCCTTGCCGGAGGTTTTCTTCTCGGTCTGCGTCCGGGTCGGCTTAGCGGCGGCCTTTCTGGGCGCGGCCTTCGGCGCCGGGGCGGGGGTCTCCTTGTTCAGCAGGCGCTCGGGCACAGGGTCGAGCTTCCAGAGCTGGTTCTCGCCAAAGACCTCCTGCCAGATCTGGGCCTGGGTGCCGTTCTCCACGCGCATTCCCACCAGGTCAATGACCTTATCGGCCAGGACGTTGCGCAGCTTGACCTTGCCGCCGCCTGCCTCCACGATCTGCCAGCGCTGACCCGCGCCCGCGGTCTGGGTCCACTGGTGGACCCAGGTGCCGTTGCAGACGCCGGACATGGCCAAGTCCATGACCTTGCCCGTAAAGCGGTTCCTGATACGGTACTCGCCATCCCCCGCTTCCACAAACTGCCACTGTTGCCAGGGCTGCCCCTCGTAGCTCCACAGGCGGACGGACGCGCCGTTCTCGGTGTTGAAATCGGCCACTTCCAGCACGCGGCCATTGGCGGCGGCGATGGTATAATAGGCATCCGGGCGGATGACGGTCTGGGCTGATTTCCTCATGGTGAATCCTCCTTTTAGACAGAAAGCTGTACATTGTTCTGTCCGTTTTTTTCATTATAGCACAACTGCGGCGCGCTGTTTTACCAAAATTTTTCAGTACTGTTTGGGCAATCCGCCAAGCGCTTGGCCGGGCGGCGCATTTTTTGTCAGTTTTTGCGGCTGGCGCACTTGCATTTTTTGTGCATATATTATATTATAGAATATATACTTGTTTTACGGCCATGCGGTGGCCGCTGTAAGGGGAGAGTTCAGCCATGAGAATTGCCTTGATTGCCCACGATTCCCGCAAGGAATTGATGGCTCAGTTCTGCACTGCCTATGTGCGCATTTTGTCTGAGAATGACCTGATCGCCACGGGCGTGACCGGCAAAATCGTCCATGATGCCACCGGTCTGCCGATGCGCACGCTGTATCCGGGAGGCCGCGGCGGTGCCGAGCAGATCGCTGCCATGATCGGCTGCGGCGAGGTGGACATGCTGCTGTTCTTCCGTGACCCCGTCGGTGCCAAGCCCGGCGAGCCGAACGACATGATGCTGCTGCGCCTGTGCGACATGCACACGATCCCTGTCGCCACAAACATCGCCACCGCAGAGGTTCTGATTCACGGTCTGGAGAGAGGCGACCTGGCCTGGATCGAGCTGCAGCGTGGTCGGAAATAACTAAAAAAGCAACGTCCTGTCTTGAAAAAGGCAGGGCGTTTTATTGTATGGCTGTAGGGGCGGGCATTGGCCGCCCGCCGGAGCTTCGCGGTGGCCGCAGGCTCCCGCGGGTCGTCGGGGACGCCGACCCCTACAGTCTCTATAAATTACTGATATACGATCGCGCACTTGACCCTGTTGGCGGCGTCGGCACCGGCCAGGATGCGGGCAAGGGCCAGCGCAAACGGGATGGCGGCACCGAGGGCCTCGCCGGTGACGATGCTGCCGTCGATGGTGAGGGGCAGTCCGGTGTAGCTGGCCCCTGCGGCGGTCAGGTCGGCGTCCATGCCGGGGTAGACCGTGGCCTTTTTGCCGTTCAGCACGCCGAACGCCGCCAGCGCGGTGGGCGCGGCGCAGATGGCGGCCACGACCTTACCCTCGGCGGCAAAGTCCCGGCAGACCCGGCGCACCGTGGCGTCGGCCTTCAGGTTGGGCACACCGGGGATGCCGCCGGGCAGGATGCAGGCGTCAAACACCGTGTAGTCCAGCTCCTCGGCCAGGGCGTCGGCCACAACGCTGATCTGGCGGGCACTCTTGACGATCTTCTCCCCGCCGACGGCGGCAATCGTGACCTCGACACCGGCGCGGCGCAGGATGTCCACGCAGAGCAGACCCTCGCACTCCTCAAGGCCGGGGGCAAAAAAGATAACAGCTTTAGACATACTAGCATCTCCTGTTCAGTTAAAAGGATGGAACGCACGGGTGATGCGCCAGATGCCCGGCAGCGGGCTTTTGAGTCCGCGCAGGGTCTGCACCAGCCCGACGAGGGACAGCACATCCACCAGCAGCGTCAGGGTCAGACCCAACTCACTGCCGTGGGGCAGGAAGCCGACGCAGGCGCAGACCGTGGCCAGCGCCAGCACAACAAGGCCCTGATTCAGGTGGAACTTTACAAACTCATCGTGCCGCCATTTTGTGCAGGCGGGGATGAGGATGAGCACATTCAGATAGCACAGCGCCGCCATCAGCTTAGCCGTGCGGGGCGGCTGCTCCGGCGCGGGCGCGGTTTGGGCGGGCTTGGCCGCCGGGGCCTGCGGGGCGGGGCGCTTTTTCTTTTTGCCTTTGTTTTGCTTCGCCACAGCTTACCTCCATCCGAACAGAAATGTAAAGCAGCGCCCCAGCTGACGCCGCCAGTCGGCCTCGCAGTGCCTGCCGTCCAGCTGGCAGTAGGGGTAGACCGTCGCGCCCCTGGCGGTCAGCAGGTTCGTGACCTCCAGCGCCTTGCCGGTGTACTGGGCCAGCGCGTGGCGGCCATTGCCCTCGCGCTCGCCCCAGCTGATATAGACCCGCGTGCCGGGAGCCAGCTTTGCTTTTTTGATGTCGGCCTTCACCTCGGTAAAGCTGAACCGCACCGACGGCGACAGGCAGGCCGCGCGGCTGAACGTCTCGTTATGCGCCGTGACGCCGTACAGGCTCATCAGCCCGCCCATGCTCGACCCACCGATGGCTGTGTTCTCCCGGTCCGGCAGCGTGGGGTATTTTGCGTCGATGAGCGGCTTTAATTCTTGAACCATCCAGTCCAGATACGCCTTGCCGCGGCCCTTTATATCGTATTCCTGCCACACAAAGTCGTAGGGGCTGTACTCCTCAAGCCGGGCGTTGCCCTCATGGTTGCACTCCAGATCGGAAGAGCACAC
>ERZ809720.263-NODE-263-length-9647-cov-5.11947_pt1 | contig 9647 bp, 12 predicted proteins | sample MGYA00520500_ERZ809720 | MGnify/ENA primary metagenome ERZ809720 (study PRJEB31588, sample SAMN03398705) | human gut metagenome | study: EMG produced TPA metagenomics assembly of the PRJNA231909 data set (A prospective, longitudinal analysis of the... | reverse complement strand
TGCGGACAGCAAGTTGTGTTTTCGTTAAACGAAAACAGGACGGTTTAACGGCAATTATGCCGCCAAACCGCCCCCCCCTTCTAAGCTCCGAAGATCGCTACTATTAGGCAATGCCTCTCTGAGTTAAGCAGATATGACGAAAAAAAGAGGCTCTGGACAATCAGTTTGAGAAATACAAATCCATATTGTCCGATTACAGCAAGAAAATGGATACCGGGCAAGTATCCGTACTGGATTATATCACCGTGTTACGCAGTAAAATTCAGGCGGGAAAGACCGCTTGTTGTTGAGCACGAACAAACAGCTTGTCATAGCCACCTATAATTATTGAAATTGGGAATATCGTGAACAAGTCGGTTGCATTCGTTGTGATACGGAGCTCTATGAAAATGAAATCTTTGAAATGATAAACAGGTTAATTCGCAAATAATTATGATGACACCACTTTTTTTGTATACTAATTTTTAATTCCACCATCTATATTCTTTTGGTGTTATTCCTGTAATCTTTTTGAAAATGAAACTGAAATATTGCACTGAAGGAAATCCGAGTTCATGCACGATTTGAGAAAGGGATTCTCCTGAGGAACGTAGCTTCTCCTTTGCCATTTCGATACGTCTCGATTGAAGATGGCAGCTGTGCGTGTGTCCGAGTTGTAGTTCGAGCAGATCATTGAAATAGGCTTCCGACAAATGAAGTTGTCCGGCACAATAGGCAGAAGTAAGCGGTTTCTGTGCAAGTTTTCCATCTCCAATGTATTGTTTGACAAGTTTTTCGTATTGTCGTATCAGCAGATCATTGTTCAATTCACGGACAATGAACTGCCGCTCATAAAAACGAGTGGTATAATCCAACAGACGGTTGATATGCCGTATTAGGATAGTCCGTTTGTAGGAATCTGTACCATGATGAAATTCCCTACGAATATCGTCAACACACGAAGAGAGTATCCGTTTTTCTTTTAGGGATACATGCAACGCTTCCTTGAGTGCATACGAAAAGAATGTGTACTCTTCAATCATTTTTTCAAGTATTTTACCCTTGAACAAGTCGGGATGAAATGCAACCATCCATAGGCAAAGTGCAGGAATTTCCATACAGACGGTATCCGGACGATAACCGATAAGCGTTCCGTCGCAGTAGTCGCAATGCAGCCGGCCGTACTTTGTGCAGACTTCAGCAAGTGAGTCCGCAAATATCAGACAATAGTATCCCGACTGGCACAAGTACGGAAGAATCGCATGAGGGTCAGCAGTGTCATTAATATAAAGTCCAGGAAATTGCAGTTCATTCATAGCTTGCTATATAAAGACTGATTTTGAGAACGAAATTCATTGGGCGTATAACCCGTCACCCGTTTGAACATCCGGCTTAGATGCTGCGGATATTGGAATCCCAGCTTGTAGGCAATTTCACTCGTTGTCTTGTCCGTACCAAGCAGGGCTTCTTTAGCTCGCTCAATCAGTTTTTCTGTAATATATTCTGATGCGGTCTGCCCTGTCTGTTTACTGATCATATCTCCGAAATAATTCGCAGACAGAAACACCTTGTCAGCAAAATACTTGACGGTCGGTAATCCTTTGCACATCGGGGCATCGCTGTCAAAATACTCGTCCAACAGTCGCTCGAAACGAACGACAATGTCCTTGTTTACCTCTCCTCGTGTGGTGAACTGCCGCTCGTAGAAACGCATACAGTAGTCAAGCAACAGTCCGATATTGGCACAAATTAATCGACGGCTGTGCTTGTCGATACTATGCTTCAATTCTACCTCTATTTTATGCAGGCAGTCCATTACGGTTTCACGTTCTTCCTCTGAAAGATGCAACGCCTCGCGGGTTTCATAAGAGAAGAATGAGTAGTTCTTAATTTCCTGACCGAGTGCCGTGCCCCGAATCAAATCAGGATGAAATAGAATGCCGCGAGCATTCGGTTGAGCATTTTTCAGCATCTCGGTCTCTGCGACTTGCCCAGGGGCGAAACTGACAATCGTACCGTCCTGATAATCGTAACTCTGACGTCCATACATGATGTTTCCGCAGTAGGTATCTTTCAGATAAAGGGCATATACACCATAGTTGATCTTGAAGTGTTCCGGCCACTGCGTCGCCTTCGATAAATTGACGACACTCACTAACGGATGCCGTGTTTCGAGTCCGAACATTTTGTTGTATTTATCTATCTCATTGAGTTTTATAACTTCTTCCATAAGCCTTTCTTTAATTTCTTTTGAGCAAAAGTAATTCATTTGCTTTGAATTACATACAGCTCAATTGTAGAATCGAGGATTCGGGTATGAATATCCGTAAATCGTATACAAGCTGACTTGTTCAATCGTAGTAAATTTGTAATTAGAAAATGAACAACGAAAAATAAAAGATTATGAATCGCAGAAACTTTTTGAAAACGGCATCGAGTTTTGCATTACTCACGGCCGGAACTACAACGGGTGTTTCCCGTGTGTTTGCCGCCCCCCTTCATCCTTTCGAATGGGAAATCTGTCAGATGAAAATACGCTGAATACGGACAAGACAATAGAGTATCGTAAACTCGGAGGATTGGATGTATCGGCTATCGGTCTGGGCTGCCTACCGATGGTGGGTTATTATGGCGGAAAGTATGACAAAAAGGATATGATTGACCTGATTCGTCGGGCGTACGATAAGGGCGTCACCTTTTTCGATACGGCGGAAGTCTATGGTCCTTACACCAGCGAAGAATGGGTTGGCGAGGCTCTTGCGCCATTCCGTGACAAAGTGAAAATAGGCACGAAGTTTGGTTTTGGTGTCGAGGAGAAGCGTCCGACTGCATTGAACAGTCGCCCCGACCATATCCGCAGGGCGGTGGAAGGTTCTTTGAAACGCTTGCGTACCGACCATATTGACCTGTTGTATCAGCACCGGGTCGACCCAAAAGTGCCGATGGAGGATGTGGCCGGGACTGTCAAGGACCTGATGCAGGAGGGAAAGGTGTTGCATTGGGGATTGTCGGAAGCGAGTGCCCGTTCCATCCGTCGGGCTCATGCCGTTTGTCCGCTTTCGGCAGTGCAGAGCGAATATGCCATCTGGTGGCGGGAGCCTGAAACCAAAATCTTCCCGACATTGGAAGAACTTGGTATCGGCTTTGTGCCTTATTGTCCGCTGGGGCGTGCGTTCCTTACAGGTGCAATCAACGAGAACAGCCGTTTTTACGAAGGCGACCGCCGTTGGAACTTGCCGCAGTTCACTCCCGAAGCCTTGAAGCACAATATGCCGCTTGTCGCCTTGATTCGCAAATGGGCAGAGCATAAAGGAGTGACACCCGCACAATTCGCTCTGATATGGATGCTGTCGCGTAAATCGTGGATAGCTCCGATTCCGGGTACGACCAATCCTGCACATTTGGACGATTTGCTCGGTGCGGGGATTGTCCGTCTTTCGGCTTGGGAGATGGAGGAGTTCGATAAGGAATATGCGAAAATCGACTTGATGGGACATCGTGCCGACCCTTTCACCGAAAGTCAAATAGATAAATAAGGTAATGATAATGTTTAAAACAATTTCAGGTGTTCTGTCGCTGCTCGTCATGTTATCATGCAGTACGGTCGTGAAGGAGAACACCGCACAGCCCGATATTATGGAAACGAACAAGAAGAATCTCGGAAATATGCTGGCGCTCTATCCTAAACCGATGACGGTTGTCGGTGCGGAGGTAGAAGGGAAAGTAAACTGGCTTGTAGTAGGACACACAGGGGTTATCGGTCATGACCGGATATTGGTCAGCATGAGTAAAAGTCATTATACCAATCAAGGCATTAAGGAATCGAAACGGCTTTCTGTCAATCTCGTGAGCCGTGAGATGTTGCCGAAGGCCGACTATGTGGGGAGTGTGAGCGGGATGACGGTCGATAAGTCGGAGGTGTTTGCTTACCATATCGGAGAGAACGGTACACCCGTTATTGACGTATCACCGCTTACGATGGAGTGTGAAGTGGTGGACATTTATGAAACCGACGGTTTCGACAATTTCATTTGTGCGATAGTCAATACATACGCTGCTCCCGATATACTTGGCAATGACGGCAAACTCGACTATACGAAACTGAAACCCGTATTGTTTGAATTCCCGACCTATTCCTATCTCGCTACGGGAGAGGTCATCGGCAAATGTCTGAACTTGGATAAGCAGCCGGGGATGTGCGCCAAAGAGCCAATGGGTGCTGATGGTATCGTACGGTTATCGAAGATAGAGGTCTATCCGCAGTATCTCGATAAGTATATGACCTATGCGACCGAGGTGGGTGAAATCTCCCTACGCACTGAACCGGGCGTATTGACTATGTATGCGGTCGGCGAAAAGGAGAATCCCTGCAAGGTAACGATTCTTGAAACGTATGCGAGCCGCGAGGCATACGAGAGGCATATCGCATCGGAACACTTTCAGAAATACAAGCAGGGGACGCTGCACATGGTCAAATCGCTGGTATTGTCCGACCAAATACCGCTCAATCCGGCTAACAAACTCAACAATTTCATGCAATAAATAAAATGACTATGAACAAGTTTTTTTTAATTTCAGTATTTTAACACTCAATGTTATGGCACAGGAAAAGATAGTACAGACGGCTGGACGCACCCAACTCGGTGAGTTTGCCCCCAAATTTGCGGAACTTAATGATGATGTCTTCTTTGGTGAGGTGTGGAGCGGCACTGATAAACTCGGTCTGCGTGACCGCAGTTTGGTAATGGTTGTTTCTCTTATCAGCCAGGGAATTACGGACAATTCGCTCGTATTCCATCTCCAGTCGGCAAAGAAGAATGGTATTACCCGTACCGAGATTGCCGAGATTATTACTCATATCGGTTTTTATACTGGTTGGCCGAAAGCTTGGGCGGCGTTCAACCTTGCCAAAGGCGTATGGGCTGAAGATACGGCAGGTGAAGATGCCAAAGCTGCTTTCCAGCGTGAGATGATTTTCCCCATCGGCGAACCGAATACGGCATACGAAAAGTATTTCACCGGCAACAGTTACCTTGCACCTGTTTCGGGCGAGCAGGTGTCGATAGCGAACGTCACTTTCGAGCCTCGTTGTCGTAACAACTGGCATATCCATAAGGCTACGAAAGGCGGCGGACAGATGCTGATTGGTGTTGCCAGTCGTGGGTGGTATCAGAAAGAGGGAAAACCGGCAGTAGAGATTCTGCCCGGTACGGTTATCCATATCCCTGCAAATGTGAAACACTGGCACGGGGCGGCAGCCGACAGTTGGTTCGCGCATCTGGCTTTCGAGGTTCTGGGAGAAAAGACATCCAATGAATGGCTCGAACCGGTTACGGACGAGGAGTACGACAAACTCGAACAGAAATAGGCAATGAATTCTGTCAACCCGATTTCATCCAAGGAGCGTTTCATTATCTTCGATGTATTACAGGGATGGGCGCTCCTCGGTATTTGCTTAGCCAATTAATTACATCGGGCAATCTTTCATTGGAATGCTGCTTTTTTACGGTATAGGGTTCGGCTTGGGTGCAAGTATCGGGCTTGTGACTACTGAAATGATTGCAGCAAGGGTATTTCTGTTCCAGATAATGTTTAGCATTTTCTGGCTCCGACTCCCCAAATCGGTACATCGGTGGCGGATGGAAGAGAATTTCAATATCGGGGATTTCATGCTGACATCGGAGGATATGGCCGTAATCACTTCCATGAATACGGGATGCGGTACAATTCTCGACCTGTACGCTCCGGAAGAGGTGTGGCGGCTCAATGGTATCGAGTGCTCGGCATGATAGCTATACTTTTCGTTTTGCAGAGAGGGGACATTCTGCTCTTTGGAAAATAATAATCCGTAATTCGGGTATAAATACCGAGGAATTGTCTACAAAATGTGTGGTGGAAACTATCTATTTTTGCATCAAAGAAATAAGCAAATAGAAATAAAAGGTTATGCCACACAACTCTATGTTGCCCGGAAGAAATCGGGAAACAAAGCAAAAATTAGCCAAGAATTTGTGTAATACATTGATTGAATCCCTCGGAGTTGATGCCGAATTCGTATCCGTGTCCGTTGAAGATGTGGAGATGAAAGGCAGGAAAAATTCAATGCAACGTATTATAGAAGAAGCAACCATTGTAAATCTAAATAGAAAATGAAAAAGTTATTATTGATTCCGTTTATGCTATTGGCTGTTTTATCAATGGCGGCCTGTGGTGGAGGTGATGACGAACCGTTTACACCCGAACAACCGGAAACTCCCGAACAACCGGGAGGAGATGACAATGAACCCGATACGCCGACACCCGGCGGTAACGGCCGCTATTTGGTGCTGTATGCTTCGCGCACGAACAACACCGAACGGGTGGCACGGCAGATTCAGACGATACTCGACTGCGATATACTGGAAGTCGAGCCGCAAACGCCTTACGAGGATGACTACAACGCCATGTTGGAACGCTCGCAGGAAGAGTTGGCCGCTATCCGGCAAGGTAATTATCCGGCTATCAAAACGACGCTGGAAAACTTTGATAATTATGACATAGTTTTTATCGGCTATCCTATTTGGTATAGTAGTATGGCAACACCGATGCAGGCTTTCCTGCATGAACACGCTGCGAAACTCGCCGACAAACGAATCGCCTTGTTCGCCACGAGCGGCAGTAGCGGAATCTTGACTTCGGTCAACGAAGCCCGCAGCCTTTGTCCGGATGCAACCGTAATCGACCGGACTTTATTATTAACCTCTTCAACCCTCTCTCAAATGGAAAATCGTGTTACAGAATGGCTCAACGGGATTGGAGCCAAACGGGAAGAACCCGAAACTCCCGATGTATCTTCTTTGAACGTAAATATTACAGTCGGCGGCCGCACCATCACCGCTACCATGGAAGATAATGCCGCCGCACGGGATTTTCTCTCGCGCCTGCCCCTTGAGATAACTCTGAACGATTATAACAACACGACGGAAAAGATTTTCTATCCCGACCCGGCTCTGACAACTGAAGGCGTTACACGAGGCTGCGCCCCCACGCCCGGAGATATAACTATCTATGCACCGTGGGGCAATGTAGCGATTTTCTGTAAGAGTTGGTCGCATAGTCGCGACCTGATTAAAATCGGGCGTATCGACGGGAACGGTATCGAAGCATTAAGTATAGCCGGAGACATACCTGTGAAGATTGAAAGGAGATGAACAGCATGGAAAAACAAGTAGTAATCATTACGGGAGCCGCAAGCGGTATGGGTAAGGCTACCGCCCGGATGTTTTCTGAAGCAGGAGCAGCCGTTATGTTGGCCGATATAAATGGAAAAGCGGTAGAAACGCTTGCTGCTGAACTTACAGCAGACGGTGGTGAAACGCTTTGGACAACGTGTGATGTGACGGATGAAGAACAAGTCAAGGAAATGGTAGAGAAAACCGTAGCCAAATTCGGTCGTTTGGATGCCGCCTACAATAATGCAGGTATCATGCCTGACAGAATCGAGACAGCCGATACGCCTACCCAATCGTTTGATAAGGTAATTGACATTAACCTGAAAGGTGTATGGCTCTGCATGAAATACGAATTGCAGCAGATGCGCCGTCAGGGATTTGGTGCGATTGTCAATGCCTCGTCGATTGGGGGACTGGTCGGTGCTGCCGGACGGGCCGGATACCATGCCGCCAAACACGGGGTCATCGGATTGACCAAGAGTGCCGCTTTGGAATATGCCGGTAAAGGTATTCGCATCAATGCTGTCTGTCCCGGAACTATCGAAACTCCGATGGTGGATGAAATGATTCGTAGCGGCAATTTAATCATAGAAGAGGCGATGAGCTTTGCTCCCGCAGGACGTTTTGGGAAGGCAGAAGAGGTTGCTTCCACTGTATTATGGCTATGTGGCCCTGCATCCACCTATGTTACGGGACAAGCTATTGCCGTGGATGGAGGATATACTGCAATGTAGTAAAACTTGAAATGATGAAAACACATAAATATACAATGATTTTTGCTGCTGCACTCTCTCTCGCGACGGCTTGTGGCAGTACACAACCGGGTGAAGAATTGGAACAGCCACCGGTTACTCCATCCCTGCCGCCGGTAGAACAAGGCGATTTCATACAGATTGCAGGCGGGACTTTTACTATGGGAAGCCCTTCTGACGAACGATGGCGAGAAACTGACGAAGTACAGCACGAGGTAACGCTTGGCAGCTATCTGATTGCTAAATATGAAGTGACGCAAGATGAATATACGGCAGTGACGGGAACGAATCCCAGTCATTTCAAAGGTGATGATCTGCCTGTGGAAATGGTTTCATGGTACGATGCCATAAATTACTGTAATGCTTTGAGTCTGCGGGAGGAACTTACTCCGGCATACACGATAGAGGGAACGGATGTCATTTGGAACCGGGAAGCAAACGTTATCGCTTGCCGACCGAAGCCGAATGGGAATATGCCTGCCGTGCGGGAACAACGTCGCCGTTCAGCACCGGACGTAATATTACGGTAGAACAGTCGAACTGGTACAGCAGTTACCCTTATATCGAAGGTGAAGGAGGCGGAGCCTATCGACGGCAAACGGTTCGCGTGGATGAGTTCGAGCCGAATCCGTGGGGATTGTATAATATGCACGGTAACGTCAGCGAATGGTGCTGGGATATTTATGGAGCTTATCCGAACGGAGGGCAATCCGCCCCAATCGGAGCGGAAACAGGACTGAACCGTGTGTCTCGTGGTGGCGGATGGTACGACTACGCCAAGCATGTACGGTCGGCTTACCGTTCGGTAGCACCTCCCGACTATACGGATTACAAGCGGGGATTTCGGATTGCCCGCAATGTAGAATAACATAACAGAATTATGTATGAAACAGAAAATCATTATACTACTCGGCCTTATGTTTTTATCGGGCTACGTTTTCTCCGCTATGGCACAACAACGGGGTAAAACATTGATAGTCTATTTCTCGGAAAGTGGAAATACCCGTAATATGGCGACTATTATCCGAGAACAGACCGGAGCGGATTTGGTGGAAATAGAGATGCAGAATCCATATTCCGACAATTACAGTACGCTGCTTGATGAGGCAGAACGCGACTTGCTTGCTAACGCTCGCCCTACGCTGCGGACTCTCGTCGAAAATATGGATGAATACGATACCGTCTTTGTCGGGTATCCTAACTGGTATGCCATTTTGCCGATGCCTGTCTATACGTTCCTCGAATCCTATAATTTTGACGGCAAACGAATCATACCGTTTTGTAGCCACGGTAACGGGATGCTGGGTGAAACGGTTGCCAATATCTGTAAGTCATGTCCCGGAGCCGACATACGTGAGGCATTGTCGGTGACTTACAACGGTGGCAGTTCGCTGCGGAATGAGATCCAGGCATGGCTGGCAAAACATAACTTGTAATCGAACTGAAAAATATGCAGGCGATATCGAATACTAAATTTGGAAGAGAACGGCCATTATTTGAATCGCATGACCTCCAGTTGGAGAATACAATCATGTACGCCAGAAAGTCTGGTAATGTTATAAAGCATATGTGTAATTGGACGTGAATTATTTCGATAAATTCCTCGTCTGTGTTTCTTTATTTCTTAATAGGAATGGAAACCTATGTGATAATGGTATGACTTTGGTATTACTTATGGAATTTAAAAGGAAATAAAGAGATCGGA
>ERZ809720.244-NODE-244-length-10360-cov-4.90781_pt1 | contig 10360 bp, 10 predicted proteins | sample MGYA00520500_ERZ809720 | MGnify/ENA primary metagenome ERZ809720 (study PRJEB31588, sample SAMN03398705) | human gut metagenome | study: EMG produced TPA metagenomics assembly of the PRJNA231909 data set (A prospective, longitudinal analysis of the... | reverse complement strand
ATGAAAGACTTCATTCCGCTGTCTGTGCATTTGTAATCCATCGTATAAAAAAGATTTTGGGAACGGCGCGCCAAAAGTGGAACTGCGCCGTTCGTTTCTATATTAATTTCATACCCCTCTTCCCCGAGGATGTCGCAGATTTCCTGCAGAGGCTGGAGCAGCGGTTCTCCTCCCGTAAAAGTAATCCGCTTCCAGGGATAGGAACGGATACGGCCTAAGAGTTCCTCTTTCGTAAGGAATTCTTCCGCGTCGGACTCTTTCAAAGCGTATGCCGTATCGCAGTATGTACAGCGGATATTGCAGCCGGCAAACCGGACAAATACCGCCATATACCCTGTCCGTTTTCCCTCTCCATCAATGCTGTCAAATATTTCCGCCACGGGAAACTTATTTTTCATATACCGCTGTATTTCCTTCCGTTTCCTGCACCGCCACGCGGATACAGTGGGGAATGCGGTCGCAAAGCCATTTCGCCATATTTTCTGCCGTGGGATTCAAGCCTTCCATGATATCGTTAGCGCACCGGTGGTCAAAAAGATTAACGATATCCTTAATCTTCGTGAAATCTACCACCATGCCGTTTTCATCAAGCTTATCATTCTGCACGGTGACAGTCACGATCCAGTTGTGCCCGTGCATTGAAGTGCACTTGCTTTCATAGCTCAGACGCAGGAAGTGCGCTCCGCTGATTTCCATCCTTTTCGTTACTGTAAACATATTATCCCTTCCCTCCGTTCCACGGGTCTTCCACCCCGTTTTCAGCAAACGCTTTCGCCCTGTCTATGCAGGTCCCGCATTCGCCGCAAGGCGTGTCTCCCCCCTCATAACAGCTCCATGTCAGTTCATAAGGCGTTCCCAGTTTCAGCCCTTCCGCCACGACGCCGGTTTTATTTTTATCGGCAAAAGGAAAAACCAAATGCACTTTGCCGTATGTGCCGACAGCAACCGCTTCCCCCATGGCTTTCAGAAACCGGGGCGAGCAGTCGGCATACGCTTCTCCCGCCGCATCATCTCCATGGGCGCCGATATAAATACCCGTCTCTTCCTCTTCATAAATGCCGGCTGCCAGACTTGCCGCTACAGAAATCATGAGGCCGTTCCGAAAAGGAACATACGTAGATACCTTTCCTGCCCCCTTTTCCGCAATCTGCTCACCGTAACTTTTGTGTACAATACTCTCCGTCGAATGGGACAAAAGAGAACAATTGGAATACTGCATGATCTGCGCCAGATCAAATTCATAATGAGGCACATGGTAATATGCCGCCACCGCTCTTGCGGCATCCAATTCCTTTTTATGCTTCTGTCCATAAAAAATAGAAGCAGTGCTGACATTCTCTGCTCCCAGTGCATTTACAGCCACGGAGAGACAGGTCGTCGAGTCCACACCGCCGCTGGATAATATAATTGCTTTTTTCATATTTCCTCCCGTTTTTTATAGTTGGTGCTCAGAATGGACAACTGTCGGAACAAATTTCCGTTTCGTTTGTTAGTTTCGTTTATTAGTTTCGTTTATTAATAGATCAACTCATTATAGCACAGGACAGAAATAAGACAAACAAATATAGTATAATAAAGCTGTATTATTAAAAGGAGGCATTATGAAGGGCGGAGACGCGGACGAATTTATCGATTATCTCATGGACGGCGGCGTCAGTGTACGCCACAAAGGATATGTCTACCATTTTTCAGGATTTGTGTACCATCCCGGCCAGCACAAGTGGCGGGTGAGCATAGAAAAATACCGCTGGACAAAAGAACCGTTTGAAGATTTCATGGAGCTTGTCTATCATTACACATCTGACGAGGAAGAAGACTGTATCAACCACCTCACCGAAGACATCCTTTGGGATGGAAAATCTTTCTACCAGCTGGAAAAAGCTCTCACCTGGATCGACTGGTAAGAACCTCCCCAGTCATCACCTGACAGCCCCATCAGTGCCGCTGCAGCCATGCGGTAAAAGAACCGCCAAGGTACGCATGGCGCTGGTGCTACATCAACAGTATAAATCATACGGGACTGCAAAAAATTGAATCATGTGCTATAATTGATTTGTCCTTTTCAGGGACTGATTTTCATGGGGACGTAGCTCAGCTGGGAGAGCGTACGGTTCGCATCCGTAAGGTCGAGAGTTCAATCCTCTTCGTCTCCACCATGCCCTTTGGGGCCAGGCAAAACAGAAGCAGGCTTGCCGCAGCAGGTCTGCTTTTTTTATTAATGTATTTCAACTGCGCCCGTACGCTGCCGCGGAAACCGCCCCGCAGGAAATACCGCAGCGCAAAATATATTTCGCAGATTATTTTTCCCGCTTGACATCTGCCGAAAGAAAATGCTATAGTAGGCACAACTTAATCACAGGCAATGAGAAGAAGAGTAAGCAAAACGAATGTCAAAGAGAGCTTCCGCAAGGTGAAAGGAAGTACAGGAAGTTTGCCGAACATGGTCTTTGAGCCGGATATGCCGAATCATTAAGCAGTCCGGGCGCTCCCGTTACAGAGCTGCGGTATCAGGATTTCCCTCGTACCTACAGAGGTTTGCACGGTGACGTGCAAATGAACTTGGGTGGTAACACGATCTTTCGTCCCTTATTGGACGGAAGATTTTTTATTACAATTTTTTAAGCAAGAACGTCAAAGGAGGAATTTTTCATGAAATTCAAAAAGACAATCATCGCATCCGTCGCCGCATTGGCACTCACAGGTTTTATCACAGGCTGCGGCGATGAGAAAAAAGCGGCGGCTCCCGCTCCGAAAGACAGCAGGGCGGTCACTCTCAAAGTGGGCGTATCCCCCGTCCCCCACGCTGAAATCCTCGGCGCCGTGAAAGATAAGCTTGCCAAAGAAGGTGTCAATGTGGAAATCATCGAATTTACCGATTATGTACAGCCGAACCTGGCGCTGAACGACAAAAACCTTGACGCGAACTACTTCCAGCACAAACCGTACCTGGATGAATTCGCCCGGTCAAGAAATCTGAAACTCGTTTCCGCAGGAGCGATCCATCTGGAACCGATGTCCGTCTTCTCTAAAAAGATTAAAGACTTGAAAGATCTTCCCGACGGCGCCCGTGTAGCCATCCCGAACGATCCCACAAACGGCGGCCGCGCGCTCCTCGTGCTCCAGTCTGCGGGGCTCATCAAGCTCCGTGACGGTGCACCCATCACCGCTACACCGCAGGACATCACAGAAAACAAAAAGAATCTTCAATTCTCTGAACTGGAGGCGCCACAGCTCCCCCGCTCGCTGGAAGACGCTGATATTTCCGTTATCAATATCAATTTTGCCCTGGAAGCAAAACTGAATCCGAAAGATGCCATCTTCACCGAAAGCAGCGATTCCCCATACGCAAACATTGTCGCTGTCCGTGAAGGAGATGAAACCCGCCCTGAAATCAAAAAACTGATCGAAGCCCTTACCAGCCAGGAATCCAAAGATTTCATCGAGAAGAAATACAACGGCGCCATCAAAGCCGCTTTCTGATTAAACAAAAGAAGATTTCAAGATAAAGGACCTCTTCTGCCGGACAAACCAAAGCCCGGTAAAAGAGGTCCTTTTCATACCAGAAGAAAGTCCGCATCATACATCGGTCTCCTGATGTCTGCCTTTCTGTTATCTTTCATCCCGCATTTTACTTCTGTCATCTGCCGCACGATTCGTAGTTTCCCAGAATTTTAAAATAACTGCACATGGAAGACAGTCCCTCCAGTGTCCGCGTATTTGATGGATCTTTCAGCGAACCCATGACATCGATGTGGAAGAAATACTCAAAAGGTTTCCCTTCGAGCGGACGGGATTCCAGATGGGTCATATTCATACCGCCGTAGAAAAAGTATCCCAGCACATGGTAGAGTGCGCCCGGTTCATGCCTGACGGAAATGGCAAGAGTGATCTTATCCGCTTTATCGGATATTTCCATTTTCGGTGCGATGATGAAGAAACGGGTGTAATTGTTTTCATTAAAAAAGATGTTTTCTTTCAGTACGGAAAGCCCATACAGCTTCGCCGCCGTCCGGCTTGCTACGGCCGCCTGATTTTTCTTTCCGGCCTTTGAAACACGTTCCGCGCTTTGGGATGTGGAAAAATAAGGTTTCAATTTCCAATCCCGATGTTCATTGAAAAAAGGACGGCACTGGGCAAATCCCTGGGGATGGGAGTAGACCGTATCGATATCTTCCATTTCCGCTCCCGGCAGTCCCAGCAGGTGGTGCTCGATTTTTACCAGTTCTTCACCGACGATGGCGCAGCCGCAGCCCCTGATAAGGTCATAGACTTCCGTAATCCCCCCGGTGGAGGAGTTTTCAATGGGTACAACGCCGTAATCAATCATTCCTCCCGCAACGGCTTTCGTCACATCTTCAAAGAGGGGGAAATATATTTCTTCCCGCTCCCACTTACCGAAGTGCCGTTCCATGGCCTCATAGGTATAGGAGCCTTTCGCGCCGTAACAGCCGACGCGGATCCGTTTTTCCATAGTTCCTCCTATATCCATTTTCTCAATTTCACAAGCAGACCTTTTTCCTTTTTCTCCTCCGGCGTTGGACGCTCTACAGTGCGGACCACCCGTTTTTCCATTTCTTCCCGCCGCTTCCGCGCTTCTGTCGATTCAAAAGGGACGGGCCGCGTAAAAGCGGGAGGCATACGCAGGCTGGGCGGCGCCATGATTTTCGGCACAGTAAATTTCGGCACCTTTTTCAAGCTGCCGGCTTCCTCACGCCCCCAAGGGACATAATGGTATGCGCCGGCAGAAGGGTCGGGCACGTTCCGTTCCGCGATATACTTCGCCCCATTAAAGGGAACGCCGCGGAGACGTTCCAGCAATTGCGCCGCCATGACCTGCGGGGAAAAATAAGAGAACGGCAGTCTCGGCGCCATGCGCGCAACAGAAGAAAGAAATGCCGCCTTCACTTCCTCCGCCGTCATGTTCTCCCTGTGGCGCACCTCATCTAAAAGAAGGATCATTCCCTTTTGGGTAGGAAATAAGTTTTCATAAGGAATGACGGTATTTCTATTCCCCATCCCCGACATATCCAGGAAGAAGACAAGGAATAGGCAGGAGAGCGCCTTATCCCCCGTTTCCGCACGAAGATGGAAGTTTGCCATGACATAATACAGGTTGCGCAGCTTCGACCATTCTCCCGCCATGGTATAGATGGAGACCTTCTGCTGAAAAGCGCGCTCCAGTATATCCCTGGCGGAACAGGGATTCCCTTTCAGAGCCAGAGCAGAACGGGACTCGCCGATTTCTCCTTCCGTAAGCCCGTAGTTTTCACGAACATTCAGGACATACGCCATATGGCGTCCCACCTCGGTACGCCCCTTAGGTTCCAGCACATATACTTTCGGTACAGCGTGGTTATAATTTTTTTCAGGAACTTCATGGATTACACGCCGGACAAGTTCTGTATGCGATCCTTCACCGGAAAGACCGTATCGTTTAAGGAAATCGGAAAGCGCTTTATCGGGAAGCATATTCACCGTTTCCCGGGGAGTGCTTTCGCGGATCCAGCCATCAGCATAGAGGCGGTCCAGACAGAGATCGGCGTCGCTGCCGTAAGTGGCATACAGATAAGACGGCATCTTTGCATGCACCGGTTTGCCGTCAAAATAATCCAGTATGAGTATCTCACGTACAGAAAGACCCACTCGTCCCGCCTCCTTCTCATCATACTTTATTTTTTAGTATAGCAAAACAAAAGTATGATTAAAAGTCATAAACACAAACCACAGGAAAATTTTTGTCCCTGTACCTAAATTCCGAAAAGCGCTTTTTATCTTATCCCATATCCGGCATCCGGAATTTAATTTCCGTCCTTCGATACTAAACGCCCATGTGCGTCCCCACGGCACTGAAAACAGGAAGCAGGACGGAAAATATGATTGCCGCTGTTACAAGACCTACAAAAAGCAAAAGAGAAGGTTCCAGAATCTTTCTGAATCCTGTCAGTTTCCTTTTCGTTTCCTCTGTCATAAGATGAGCGCTCCGCTCCAGAAAGAGAGGAAGCCGCCCGCTTTCCATTCCTACATGGATCATGCGGGCAAGGGCGGTATCGCCAAAGGATCTTTCCATGCTCTGGGCAAAATCGCCGCCCCTCTCTATATCCTTTTTTATTTTCAGCAATTCTTCTTTTACGGCGCCGTTATCCGTTATGTCCGCTATATCAGCAAGGGCGTCGGACAAGGTTTTCCCGCTTTTCAAAAGTGCCGACAGGGCAAGCGTCACACGGATGAGGTACAGCCTCCGGATAAAAGGGAAGCGGAAAAGAAACGCATCTGTACTTCTTTTTCCCCGTTCACTTCGTAACCAGACGACACCGCCGACTGCACCCAAGAGAAGTTCAACAAGAAAATAAAACCCTTTTTCCTGTAAGAACAGGCCCAAAGCAAGCGACGCCCTCGTCACCGCCGGAAGCGGTATGTCGAGGGCGTCAAAAAGCGCGGCAAAGGACGGCAGGATGACAGTAAGGATCAATGCAAATACAAGAAAGGAAAAGAAGAGAACAAAAACAGGATAGGAAAGAGCCGATTTCATACCGTCAATAAATTCTTCTTCCTTGCGATAGCACGCGGCGGCCAGGCGGAGCTGTTCCGGAATCGTTCCCGACAGCTCGCCTACCAGCAGAAGAGCAGTAAAAAAAGGCGGAAACGCACAGGATCCCGCAAAACTTTCCGCAATGGAGTGCCCTGCTTCGATGGTCGCCTTGATCTCGCCCAGAAGAATCTTTTCTTTCCCGCTCCGGCCGCCGCCAAGGATGTCTAAAGTTTCGGTTACGGGAATCCCCGCGGAAAGAAGTGATTCCCATTCTTCCGCCAAATCGGCGAGACGGCGTCTTTTGAAAAGGGACACTTTTTTCTTTTCTCCCGTTTTTCTGATGGTCATCGGGTGAAGCCCGCGGCTTCTGAGTTCATCCGCCGCTTCTCTTTTACCGGCAGCCGTCACTCTTCCTTCCTCTACTTCTCCGCTGTCAGCGTAAGCTTTATAAAGGAACTCCATTTTACTCTCCCGCCAAATGTAAAAGTTCTTTTCGTTCTTTTTCTGTCACGCCCTTTACCTTGTATACCGCCTGGCGCAGGGTGCGCATGTCATTCACACCCGTTTCCATATAGGACAGGACCTGTGCTTCTTTTCCTTCGCGGATGAGGTTCGCCACGGCAGGGGTATTTGTCAGAATTTCACGGAGCAGTACGGTCTTCGTTCCCATCCGCCAAAGTCTTTGTGCCGACACGCAGCGAAGGACGGAAGAAATAATCAGGCGCACTTCGCTTTGTTCTTCCGCCGGACATACATGGACCATGCGGCCGACGGCCTCCAAAGCGCGCCCGTTGTGGAGCGTTCCCAAAACGAGATGCCCTGTTTCTGCCGCGGTAAGCGCCGCCGCTATGGTTTCCCTGTCCCGCATTTCCCCTACGGCAATGACATCGGGATCCTCGCGGAGAGATTCGCGGACGCCTTCGGCAAAACTTACCGCGTCACGACCGATTTCCCGCTGGCGGACAAGGGATTTCCCCGCGGAAAGGACATATTCCACAGGATCTTCCAAGGTCACGATGTGACGCGCTTTTTCCTTGCCGATTCCTTCCAGTACTCTTGCCATGGTGGTGCTTTTCCCGCTTCCTGTGGGGCCTGAAAAAAGGACAAGGCCGGAGGATAATTTTGCAATCTTCTCAAACCATTTTTCATCAGGATCTTTTTCCACACGGTCAAGCACGGGCAGCACACGGAGCGCCGCGCAGTCTTTTCCGCCCGCCCGGTACAGATGGAGGCGGAACCGATTTTCTCCTATGGAAAAAGAAGTATCGCATGCACCCTTTTCTTCATACACTTTTCGTTTATCCGGTGAAAGGCAGGAATGGAAAAGCATATCAAAAAAACTTTTCTCCGCTCTTTCTTCCAATTCTTTAAGTCCGCCATATTCACGGACAATAACCCTTCCGCCTTCCGTAAGATGGATATCTGTAGCCTCCGGGTAAAGGGCCAGCCACTGTTCAATATGTTTCATAGTCACTCCCATAAGAGCGCCGCTTCCTCAGGCGGGACGGCGCCGCTTTCCATTAACCGCAAAAGGGATTCCTTCAGGGAATACTGTCTCTGTTTTCTCATACATTCTGAAAACTCTTCGGCTGCCGCGTTTTCATGAAGCAGCCGTCGTTCCTCTTTTCCTATTTCCAGCATTTCAAAAACACCGGTCCGCCCGTCTGCGCCTTTCCCCCTGCAATGATCACAGCCCTTTGCCATGTATGCCCGTCTCCCGATAAACGCTTCAGGAAACAACTTTTCTTCCGCCATTTCTCCTGTAATAACCATTTCCTTCCGGCAGGCGGGACAGAGTTTCTTCACAAGCCTTTGAGAAATGATGAGAGACAGCGACGCGGAGAGCAGGTACGGCGGAATGCCCATATCTGTCAGGCGGGCAGGCGCCGATACGGCATCGTTCGTATGAAGCGTAGACAGGACAAGATGCCCGGTAAGAGCGGCATGTACGGCAATTTCCGCCGTCTCCCGGTCGCGTATTTCCCCGATCATCACCACATCGGGATCCTGCCGCACAAGAGAACGGAGACCTTTTTCAAAAGTAAGGCCCGCTTTTTCATTCACTTCCACCTGGGTGATTCCCGGTATGCGGTACTCCACGGGATCTTCCACGGAAATCACGCTGATTTCAGGACGGCACACCAGTTTCAGCGCCGCGTAGAGCGTCGATGTTTTCCCGCTTCCCGTAGGACCGGTAGTGAGAATCATGCCGCTTTTCTTTCCTATTTTTGTGCGGAATATTTTCTTCTGCAAGGGAAGCATCCCGAGTTCATTCTTTTCAATGAAATCCATCTGCCCCGATAAAATCCGTATGACGATCGTTTCCCCGTAAACCGAAGGCATCACGGAAAGACGGAAATCTGTATTTTTTCCTTCCCTGATTTCCGAAAAGCTTCCGTCCTGGGGAATGCGGTTTTCCCCCACGTCCATACCGCCCAGGACTTTGGCCCGCACCGACAGTCCCGCCGCCATATCAGGGGGCAGCCGGTACCTCTCTGTAAGAGTTCCGTCAATGCGGAACCGGACAAGGACAAATTCACGGCACGGTTCCAGATGGACATCGCTCGCCTTTTCCGAAACGGCGGCCTGCAGAATTCTCCGCATGGCAATTTCCGCATTGGCCGCCCGCAGTATTTCCATAATTTCTCCCTTCCGCAGGAAAAGCCCGCGGCCGGTTTCCCGCCGCAAGCCTTTCTTTTTACACCTGCATAATGTGCATGATATTCGTGGCAGAGGATTTCCGCCGGTTTATTTCCCCCTGCCTGACTCCTGCCGCGATGACACAAAGGCTGTCCTCCCGAAAATTTTTTCCCTTTCAAAACGGCAGCGGACCGATAGTGCAGATAATTTTCGTCCTTCGCATGGTTCCTCCCGAGACAGTAGAAGTCCTTCCATTTCTATTGCGTAATTGGAATAAAAAATTTACACTTGTATATAAAGTATTACACTTGTATATAAAGTAAAATATTTTCTGCTTTTCTTTATAGTGTACAAAAAGAGCGGATATAAATAAAGCCTTTTTATTCCTTTGGAAGTTTCTTCATGAACTTTCACGACAAACGCGTCCATCCCGCATTTCTTATCCTCACCTCTTTTCTTATTCTCATCAGTTACCGTATCATTTCAAATATCATAGCGCAAAACGCCGAAACGGGACGAACCGGGCAGGGACAGGTGGCCATGGCAGCCACATCCCCGATTTGAATATGGATAATCGTCTACCGCCGCAAACTCATCGACAGCTCCGATATAATGAGCTGCGTCTTCCATGAAATGCGGAATGCTATAAAATGCACAAACACCCTGTGCCGGTTAAGAAATAAATATAGCGCTTATATCCGCTTTACAGCAGTCAAAAGCGTTTTCTACCGTTATCCATACTTCCTTTCCGGTCAAGATTGGGGGTAAGAGGAATCCGTTACATGAAAAAGCAAAAGGAGAATCTCCATGATAAAAATACTGTTCGTCTGCCATGGCAATATCTGCCGCTCCCCGATGACGGAATTTGTTATGAAAGACCTCGTGGCAAAAGCCGGATTGGAACATTTGATTTCCGTTTCATCCTGCGCGGCGACTTATGAAGAAATCGGAAACGACACCTATCCCCCCGTACGCCGGCTTCTCAACGAAAAGGGGATCCCTTTCACTAAACGGGAAGCACGAATATTTACGTCTGCCGATTACGAAGAAAGTACTTACATCATCGGCATGGATGATGAGAACCGCCGCGATCTTTACCGTCTTACCAAAGACGACCCGCAGAAAAAAGTGTCCCTCCTTCTCGAATGGACAGGAGAAAATCGGAGTGTCGCCGATCCGTGGTACACTGAT
>ERZ809720.223-NODE-223-length-10729-cov-5.10071_pt1 | contig 10729 bp, 10 predicted proteins | sample MGYA00520500_ERZ809720 | MGnify/ENA primary metagenome ERZ809720 (study PRJEB31588, sample SAMN03398705) | human gut metagenome | study: EMG produced TPA metagenomics assembly of the PRJNA231909 data set (A prospective, longitudinal analysis of the... | reverse complement strand
GAAGAAGGCGATAACCGTTTAACTCCATAAGCTATGAATTTGGAGACAAAGATAACAATTTATAAATTTACCCCTCAGGTTTTTACATTGACCCGCAATTATAAAAAATATTATCAAAGCTCCATACAAGTACAAATGATTAAGAAAAAAAGTAATATCTATTTTCTACTTGAAATATGAATAAAATTATTACTTTTGACACTCAAATGAAAAGAGGAGTAACCCTTATAAAAAAATAAAATATGATGAAAAGACTACTTACAGTTACTGCAATCGGTCTGACGCTGCTAACCTGGCATGACAGCTGCACACACCCACCTAAAACTCAAGCAGCTTTCGTTCCCAAAGTAGCAACTCCTACCCGCCCCACCGAACTGAACAGACTTTCCATCGAGAACAATTCATCTCCGGTTGAAATCCCCGTTTTCACACATGGCGGATGAAACAAAGTAAATACATTTATGAAGACAGCTATTCCAAAACCCTCCAAACAGAGCATTATCCGTGAAGCCAGAGATTATGTAATGATTGCCGTCGGCATGATTTTGTACGGCATCGGCTGGACGGTATTCTTACTACCTAACGATATAACCACCGGAGGAGTGCCGGGTATCGCATCTATCGTATATTGGGCTACCGGCTTCCCCGTGCAATACACGTATTTCGCCATCAACTTTTTCTTGCTTTTGCTTGCCCTTAAATTATTAGGGTTGAAGTTCTGTATCAAAACGATCTTTGGAGTATTCACTTTGACCTTCTTTTTGTCTGTTATTCAAAAGATGGCGACAGGTATCAGTCTGCTTCACGACCAGCCGTTCATGGCATGTGTCATAGGAGCCTCGTTTTGCGGAGGTGGTATCGGTGTAGCCTTTTCATCCAACGGAAGTACAGGCGGAACAGACATTATCGCTGCCATCATCAACAAATATAGAGACATCACTTTAGGACGAGTTGTATTAATTTGTGATATGATTATTATCTCTTCCAGTTATTTTGTCTTAAAAGACTGGGAAAAAGTGGTGTATGGATTTGTAACTCTATATATTTGTAGTTTCGTTCTTGACCAGGTAGTGAACAGCGCACGCCAATCCGTACAATTCTTTATCATATCCAACAAATATGAAGAAATAGGGCGGTGTATTAACGAATATCCACATCGGGGAGTGACGATTATCAATGCAACCGGTTTTTATACGGGACGTGAAGTGAAGATGATGTTCGTATTAGCGAAAAAACGGGAATCACCTATCATATTCCGGTTGATTAAAGATATAGACCCGAATGCTTTTGTTTCACAAAGTGCAGTCATCGGAGTGTATGGAGAAGGATTTGATCATATAAAAATAAAATAAACAAGAAATGAAAAACCAATATTGAAAAACATGAAATTTCGACCAACCCCCAAGTTATTAACAGGCATTTTCATGGGAATCGTTTCCCTGACAACATTTAATGCGACGGCTGAAAACGCTGTAAAGCCTTATTGGCAAGACGTGCAAGTAGTTGCTGTCAACAAAGAGTACCCCCGTACTGTGTTTATGACGTATGACAACCGCGACGATGCGCTAAGCGGCAAGTTTGAGCGAAGCAAATATTACCGCTTATTGAATGGAACATGGAAGTTCTTTTTTGTAGATTCCTATAAAAAACTTCCTGATAACATTACCGATCCGAATATCAGCACAGAATCGTGGGATGATATTCAAGTACCCGGTAACTGGGAAGTACAAGGACATGGAACAGCCATCTACACGAACCACGGATATGAGTTCAAACCGCGTAACCCTCAGCCCCCTACTCTGCCCGAAGCGAATCCGGTAGGAGTATACCGCCGGAATATCGACATTCCCTCCAATTGGGACGGACGGGATATCTACCTGCATCTGGCCGGAGTCAAATCCGGTGTATACGTATATATCAACGGACAGGAAGTGGGATATAGCGAAGATTCCAAGAATCCCGCTGAATTCCTTATCAACAAATATGTGAAACCCGGCAAGAACGTACTCACCCTAAAGATCTTCCGTTGGAGTACGGGTTCTTATCTCGAATGTCAGGACTTCTGGCGTATAAGTGGTATCGAACGTGACGTATACCTCTATTCACAGCCCAAAGTGGCAATCAAGGATTTCCGGGTAACATCGACATTGGATGATACTTATAAAAATGGTATCTTCAAGTTGACTATGGATATCCGCAATACCGGTTCTCAAACTTCCAAAGATTATATTATCGGATATAAGGTTTTTGATCCGAAAACAAATAAGGTAATCGCCGAAAGCGAAAAGAATTCCGCATTCAACGCCAACAGTACGATCTCTCTCTTCGGACATACGGAAATAGAGATACCCGATGTAAAGACATGGACCTCAGAACACCCCAATCTCTACAAACTGCTGATGTATATCAAGGACGGAGAGAAAATTGTGGAAATGGTTCCTTTCAATATCGGTTTCCGCCGTATCGAGATTAAGCCGATCGAACAAAAAGCCGCCAACGGACAGCCGTATGTCTGCTTATTCATCAACGGTCAACCTCTGAAACTGAAAGGGGTGAATATCCATGAACACAACCCGGCTACAGGACATTACGTACCAGAGGATTTGATGCGTCGTGACTTCGAGCTGATGAAACGACATAACTTGAACAGCGTACGTCTTTGCCACTATCCACAAGACCGCCGTTTCTACGAACTTTGCGACGAATACGGGCTGTACGTCTATGACGAGGCAAACATAGAAAGTCATGGAATGTACTACGATCTCCGTAAAGGCGGCACGCTGGGTAACAACCCCGAATGGCTGAAACCACACATGGACCGTACGATCAATATGTTCGAACGTAACAAAAACTATCCGAGTGTTACCATCTGGTCATTGGGCAATGAAGCTGGAAACGGATATAACTTCTATCAGACTTACCTATGGCTGAAAGAAGCGGATAAGAATATCATGGCACGCCCCGTTAACTACGAACGTGCTCAATGGGAATGGAACTCCGATATGTATGTTCCTCAATATCCGGGTGCCGATTGGTTGGAAAGTATCGGCAAAAACGGCAGTGACCGCCCTGTAGCTCCTTCCGAATATGCGCACGCTATGGGTAACTCCACCGGAAACCTGTGGGGACAGTGGCAGGCTATCTATAAGTATCCGAATCTTCAGGGCGGATATATTTGGGACTGGGTAGATCAAGGTATTCTCCAAAAAGACAAAAACGGGAAAGAATATTGGGCATACGGAGGCGATTTCGGTGTAAATGCGCCCAGCGACGGTAACTTCCTTTGCAACGGTCTTGTAAACCCCGACCGAAGTCCGCACCCCGCAATGGCTGAAGTGAAGTATGTACATCAGAATGTGGGATTTGAAGCAACAGACATCGCATCCGGCAAATTCAAGATTACCAATCGTTTCTACTTCACTAATCTGAAAAAATATCAGATTCATTATAATGTGGTCGCTAACAACAAAATCATAAGAGGCGGCAAGGTATCATTGGATATCGAACCGCAAGCTTCCAAAGAATTCACAGTACCGGTCAATGGGCTGAAAGCACAGCCGGGAACAGAATATTTTGTCAACTTCAGCGTAACGACAGTGGAGCCGGAACCTTTAATTCCGATTGGTTATGAAATAGCATACGACCAGTTCCAACTTCCTGTTCAGGCAGAAAAAGAAACGTATAAAGTCAGCGGACCTGCACTGAGCACATCCACACAAGGAGATGAACTCATTGTATCGTCTTCAAAGGTAAATTTCGTATTTAATAAGAAAAGCGGTCTGGTGACTTCCTATAAAGTAGACGGTACTGAATATTTCAAGGATGGATCCGGTATCCAACCTAATTTCTGGCGTGCTCCCAATGACAATGATTATGGAAACGGCGCTCCCAAACGTTTACAAGTTTGGAAAGAGTCGAGCAAGAATTTCCATGTGACGGACGTCAGCATGACGAATGAGAATAAAGTGGTTTCATTAAATGCAACTTACTTGTTGGCTGCCGGAAACCTTTATATAGTCACTTACAAAATCTATCCGAGCGGAGTGGTCAATGTGAATGCCAAGTTTACTTCTACGGATATGCAAGCGGCAGAAACGGAAGTTTCTGAAGCTACCCGCATGGCTACTTTCACTCCCGGAAGTGATGCAGCCCGCAAAGCAGCTTCCAAGTTGGAGGTTCCACGCATAGGAGTACGTTTCCGTCTGCCGGCTCAGATGAATAACGTACAATACTTCGGTCGTGGTCCGGAAGAAAATTACACCGACCGTAATCACGGAACAGTTGTCGGTGTATATAAGACAACGGCAGACAAAATGTATTTCAACTATGTTCGTCCGCAAGAAAACGGACATCGCACCGATACACGTTGGATTGCCCTGTCTCCGGACAAAGGCAAGGGGCTAGTCATTGTAGCCGACAGCTTAGTCGGATTCAACGCTTTACGCAACTCCATCGAAGATTTCGATTCGGAAGAAGCGCTTCCTCATCCTTACCAATGGAGTAACTTCACTCCCGAAGAAGTTGCCAATCACAATGAAAAAGCGGCACGTAACGTTCTGAGAAGAATGCATCATGTCAATGATATCACTCCAAGAGACTTCGTGGAAGTATGTGTGGATATGAAGCAACAAGGCGTGGGTGGCTATGACAGTTGGGGATCACGTCCGGAACCAATCTATCAGATTCCGGCCAATCGCGAATACAATTGGGGATTCACACTCGTCCCCGTCCGTTCTCCCGGTCAGGCCAATGAAGCCGCTAAATATGATTATCGATAACCTTAGTATAAATTTTTAAAGAAAAGACCCATGAAAGATTTATCTGGCATTGTAGCTAAATTCAAAGTTCAAGGCACAGTAGAAGAGATCAAGCCTTTAGGAACAGGACTTATCAACGACACCTATAAAGTAAACACCAAAGAGGTAGATGCCCCCGACTATGTCCTGCAACGCATCAATCATGCTATCTTTCAGAATGTAGAAATGCTTCAAGCAAATATATCCGCCGTTACAGGACATATACGCAAAAAACTGACAGAAGCAGGCGAAGCGGATATTGACCGCAAGGTGTTGAACTTCCTCGAAACGGAAGAAGGCAAGACATATTGGTTCGACGGTGAAAGTTACTGGCGTGTGATGGTATTCATCCCACGTGCAAAGACCTACGAGACGGTCAATCCCGAATATTCAAATTATGCCGGAAAAGCATTCGGTAATTTCCAGGCTATGCTAGCCGATATTCCGGAAACACTGGGAGAAACGATTCCCGACTTCCACAACATGGAGTTCCGTCTCAAACAACTTCGCGACGCTGTTACAGCGAATGCAGCCGGAAGAGTGGCAGAAGTACAGTACTATCTGGATGAAATAGAAAAACGTGCAGACGAAATGTGTAAAGCGGAACATCTGTATCGGGAAGGGAAACTCCCCAAACGAGTCTGCCATTGCGATACGAAAGTTAATAATATGATGTTCGACGAAGATGGCAAAGTGTTATGCGTCATTGACTTGGATACGGTAATGCCCAGCTTTATCTTCTCCGACTACGGTGATTTCCTCCGTACGGGAGCTAATACGGGTGACGAGGACGACAAGGATTTGGATCGTGTCAACTTCAATATGGAAATATTCAAGGCATTTACAAAAGGCTATCTGGAAGGCGCCAAGTCATTCCTGACTCCGATAGAGATCGAGAATCTTCCTTATGCAGCCGCACTATTCCCTTATATGCAGTGTGTACGGTTCTTGGCTGATTACATCAATGGAGATACTTACTATAAGATTAAATATCCCGAACATAACTTGGTTCGCACCAAAGCACAATTCAAGTTATTGCAAAGCGTAGAAGCTCACACACCGGAAATGGTAGAATTCATCAACGAATGCTTAAAAAGTTGAGAGTGGAGAATTGAGAGTGGAGAGTTTACCTGGTAAAAGCTCCATTCTCCCAGCGATAAACAATAGGACGGCGGAGAAACGGCTTCAATTTCTCTGCCGTTTCTTTTGACATATAATCGGGAGTGGTCAATGTAACGGTCAGCTCTGTATTCTCTTTATTAAAGTCAGCTTTCATCAGTAGCATATCTGCCGGACGGCTAGCCTCATCAAATTCATAAACAGCTGTCGGTTCCGGAGTATTCAGGAAATCGTTCAATATCGGTAAAGTGACAAACTGAGAAGCTGCAAGCGGTTGCCAGTCGGTAGTATAAAAGTGAATACGGCTGTCGCAAGCAGGAGCGCAAGCCGTAGAAATAGTACAAATAATATTCGTCGTATCGTTCAACGCTAATAATTTCATTTGCCACGTAGTCTGTGGAGACATCTGCATACGGATATAGTCTTTACTTAAATCCGTCATTTCCGATTTCTTACCGAATCGGTTCTCTACCTGTGCCCTCATCTTACTTTCCAGAAAGTCGATACAGTCTTCACGATTTACTTTGGTCAGCAGAGGACTCAAAGAATCCGGCATATTCACAAATACGGTTTTAGCTTCTTGCGCCTGAAGAGAAGTCATAGAAATGCTCCCGGCAACAGAAAAAAAGATAGCGACTGCTAATTTATTTATTTTCATATTTATCTTATTTAGTCCCCAAATATAAGAATATCATTCCGATTAACACTAGTATAAGGTCAATCGCTTTGCTTTTTAAATTCTTTTCACGGAAGAAAAGCGCACCGAAAATGAAAGAAACAATTACACTTCCCCGACGAACCATCGAAACAATGGAAATCATGGAATCATCATAACTCAATGCATAGAAATAGACAAAGTCGGCTGCAGAGAGGAAAATGGAAATCAGGATAATCGTCCAATCCCAGCGAAAAGGGGTAGTCGACTTTCTTTTCGGCCACCAAAGCAATAACAGAATGGGACACATGATAAAAACCTGATAAACATTATACCAAGACTGCACCAACATCGGGTTCAATGACTTCATCAGATACTTGTCATACAATCCGCTGATAGCTCCCGTTATCGCAGCCAGCACGATAAAGAATATCCATTTATTATGCTTGAAGTCGATTCCTTCTTTCTTTCCCGAACGGCTCAGCATGAAAAAAGAGACAACAGCCAGCAGCACACCGATCCATTGATAAAGGTTCAACCGCTCGCCAAACACGAGCATTGCCCCTACAAGCACCATCACCGGACGGGTGGCATTGATCGGTCCTACGATCGTAATAGGCAAATGTTTCATCCCGAAATAACCGAATATCCATGAAGACAGCACTATGAATGACTTGATGATAATATATTTATGCTGTTCCCAACCCGCAACAGGGACATTGAATATACTTCCTCCCAACAGATTCGGCTCATATATAGAGAACAGGATAAACGGCAGGAAGATAAGGCTGGAAAAGAAAGTGTTCAAGAACAATACAGGAAGCACCGCATTGTCTTTCAGTGATTTCTTTTTAAATACATCATAAAAGCCCAACAAAGTAGCTGATAGAAAAGCCAATAATAACCACATAGAAAATAAGTAAGAAGTAAAAATTAAAAATTAAAGGTGTGTAGGAGAAAGGAATATCGTATCAGGATATTCCACATTCACCAGAAACAAAGCCTGTCCCGGAGCGGAAGTCCCGGCTTTGCAACGGTCTTTCTGTTCTATAATTCGCCTGAAGCCCTCAATGGAAAGCTTTCCACGCCCCACTTCAATCAGTGTGCCCACTATGGCACGCACCATATTCCGCAAAAAGCGGTCGGCCCGGATGGTAAACACCCAAGTGGCGTCCTCTTCCCGTGTCCATTCCGCATGGGTAATATGGCAGATATTTGTCTTTACATCCGTATGCAATTTGCTGAAACTCGTAAAGTCAGTATATTCGAAAAGCACTTTCGCCGCCTCATTCATACGTTCATAATCCAACGGACTGTAAACCCTGCAGCGATATTGCCGGTTGAAAGGATATTTGGCAGTGGTCACATAATATTTGTAAGTCCGGGCTGTCGCATCAAAACGCGCATGAGCCTCCGGCCGGACACGGCAAACACGATAGACAGAAATATCAGGCGGTAACAAACGATTCAGTTTGTCGGCAACGGATTCCGTATCCAACGGTTCATCATAGTCAAAATGGGCAACCATCAAAGAGGCGTGCACCCCCGCATCGGTTCTCCCCGCTCCCACAACTTCTATCTCACGACGCAGAAAGGTAGACAATGCGTTCATCAAGCATTCCTGCACACTAATTCCATTCGGTTGAATCTGCCAACCGTGATAGTTGGTTCCATCATAAGCCAAATAAATAAAATACCTTTGCACGCTTATTCCTCCTTTTTTGAATTTTCGCGTGCAAAAGTAGTCATTTTATCTTATTTATCTTTGTATAGTTCGCATAAACTCGTATATTTGAAAAACAATATGGATGATTCACTAACTGTACCAAATTATGAGCAGTACTATTTTCCTCATTATCGCCCTCGTCACAACAGGCATTTTTGTGATTCAATTTATTCTATCAATCTTCTTCGGAGATATAGACGCTGATGTTGACGTAGACACTGACATCAGCAGCGTAGTTTCTTTCAAGGGGCTCACCCATTTCGGAATCGGATTTGGCTGGTATATGTATTTGGCAGGAAATACGGAGATTCAAACCTATGCCGTTGCAATCTTTGTAGGTCTCTGTTTCGTTCTCGCCGTCTGGTTCTTGTATAAAAAAGCTTTCCAACTACAACAGGTAAACCGTTCCGAACAGACAGAACAGTTGGTCGGACGCGAATGTACGATCTACTTCAAGCAAAATGACGGCAGATACACCGTACAGACAAAACGGGATGGAGCCATGCGTGAAGTGGACGTAATCTCCGAATCGGGAAAGATGTATCAAACGGGAGACCATACGGTTATCACCCGATATCAGAACGGGACATTGTATATTCAGTAACTATTTAAAATACACAAATCTATGACACAAGAAATTCTAATCATGGTCGCTATATTAGTGGCGGTCATCTTACTCACTTTTATCGGTATCTTGTCTCGTTATCGCAAATGTAAGAGTGACGAAGTCCTCGTTGTATACGGTAAGACAGGAAGAGACAAAAAATCCGCAAAGCTATATCACGGAGGAGCAGCCTTTGTATGGCCGATTATCCAAGGGTATGAGTTCTTGTCAATGAAGCCGATGCAGATCGACTGCAAACTGACGGGGGCTCTTTCCGCACAGAATATACGTGTCGATGTACCGACTACTATCACTGTAGCCATCAGTACCGACCCGGAAGTGATGCAAAATGCCGCCGAACGTATGTTAGGGCTGACAATGGACGACAAACAGAATCTGATTACAGATGTAGTCTATGGGCAGATGCGTTTGGTTATCGCCGACATGACGATTGAAGAACTGAACTCCGACCGCGACAAGTTCCTTTCTAAAGTAAAAGACAATATCGATACGGAACTTCGCAAATTCGGTCTGTACCTCATGAATATCAATATCAGTGATATCCGTGACGCTGCCAACTATATCGTAAACTTAGGTAAGGAAGCCGAAAGTAAGGCACAGAATGAGGCGCAAGCGAACATCGAGGAACAGGAAAAATTAGGTGCCATTAAGATTGCCAATCAAATAAAAGAACGGGAAACAAAGGTTGCCGAGACGCGTAAAGACCAGGATATCGCCATTGCGGAAACAAAGAAATTGCAGGAAATTTCCGTTGCCAATGCAGATAAGGACAGAATCTCCCAAGTAGCCATCGCAAATGCGGAAAAAGAATCTCAAGTAGCCAAAGCGGAAGCTGAAAAGAACATCCGTATCGAACAGGCAAATACCGAAAAAGAAAGTCGTATTGCCGAACTGAACTCCGACATGGAAATCAAACAGGCGGAAGCTGCGAAGAAAGCCGCTATCGGACGAAATGACGCACAAAAAGAGGTTGCTTTATCAAATGCGGATTTGGCTGTAACACAAGCTAACGCTGATAAGCAAGCCGGTGAAGCCGCTGCAAGATCGGAAGCTGCTGTACAAACAGCCCGTGAAATCGCTCAAAAAGAAGTAGAAGAAGCAAAAGCCCGGAAAGTGGAATCTTCATTAAAGGCGGAAAAGATTGTACCTGCCGAAATCTCCAGGCAGGAAGCTATTCTTCAAGCAAACGCTATTGCGGAAAAGATAACCCGTGAAGCGGAAGCCCGTGCAAAAGCCACTTTGGCACAAGCGGAAGCAGAAGCAAAAGCTATCCAACTGAAACTGGAAGCGGAAGCAGAAGGTAAAAAGCGTTCATTACTTGCCGAAGCGGAAGGTTTCGAAGCAATGGTAAGAGCTGCCGAATCCAATCCGGCTATCGCCATCCAATACAAGATGGTAGACCAATGGAAAGAAATTGCCGGTGAACAGGTGAAAGCATTCGAACATATAAACTTAGGAAATATCACCGTATTTGACGGCGGAAACGGAGGAACAAGCAATTTCTTGAATACATTAGTAAAAACGGTTGCACCAAGTCTCGGTGTATTGGACAAGTTGCCTATCGGTGAAACAGTGAAAGGTATCATTAATCCGGAAAATAAAACGGAAGAAAAGCCCGCAACGAAAGCTGAAGAAAAAAAGAAATAATCCGAATTTATTAGTTTAGTAAAGTGCGCTGATGAGAAAAAGAAAAGTCTTATTCTCATCAGCGCACTTTTATCATATATACGAATCAGTATAAAAACGGTGCGGAAAGGAGCCAAATACTATTTTTATTTCTTTTTCTGCCTAATCAGATTAGCCGCGTT
>ERZ809720.217-NODE-217-length-10889-cov-5.45616_pt1 | contig 10889 bp, 7 predicted proteins | sample MGYA00520500_ERZ809720 | MGnify/ENA primary metagenome ERZ809720 (study PRJEB31588, sample SAMN03398705) | human gut metagenome | study: EMG produced TPA metagenomics assembly of the PRJNA231909 data set (A prospective, longitudinal analysis of the... | reverse complement strand
TTCCGATCTCAAGGAGACCAAAAGCACGGAGGGCATCCCCATCGGCAGCTACCGGGGCTTTGCGATGGAGCTTTCCTTTGACACGTTCTCCAAGGAGTTCCAGCTCACCTTGAAAGGCGAGATGAGCCACCGTGTCAGCCTGGGCGCGGACGCACGGGGCAACCTGACGAGGCTGGACAACGCCCTGGCCGGCATCCCCGGACGGCTGGAAAAAGGCATCGCACAGCTTGAGAACCTGCAAAACCAGCAGGCGGCGGCGCGGGAGGAACTGAAAAAGCCGTTCCCCCAGGAGGCAGAGCTGGCGGAAAAGAGCGCAAGGCTGGCGGAGTTGGACGCCGCCCTCAGCATGGAGGACGGTGCGGAACAGGGGGAACGGGAGGAGGCCGGCGAGGAAGTCGGTGATGGTGAGCGCCTCTCTGTGCTGGCGGACCTGAAGAAACGGGCGGCGGAGATCGAGCCGGACAAGAAGCCCGGAAAGGCGCCAGAGCGGGGATAAAAAAAGACGAGGAACTGAAAATCCGTATCTCCCTGGAAGATAAGGAGCGCATCCGTGCCAAGATGGAGGAGGCCGGCATCCTGAATATGAGCGCCTATGTCCGCAAGATGGCGCTGGACGGTATCTGCGTGAAGCTGGACTTGCAGGAGGTGCGCCAGCTGATCGTCCTGCTCCAGCGGTGCAGCAACAACCTGAACCAGTACGCAAAGCGGGCGAATGAGACTGGGAGCGTCTATGCCGCCGACATTGAGGATTTGCAGGCCCGGCTGGAGGAGATTTGGGAGCTGTCCAGACAGTCCCTTGCCCGCCTTGCCAATATTCGGTGATGGCGGGGGCCTCAAAAATTTAGCAAAAGGGCGCGGAGCAGTCCGCGCCCTTTACATACCCGGCATCCTTTCCGGATGGCCGCTCGGCGCGGTAAACTGTACTCAGAAAACAGGAAAGGACGGGAAACAGATATGAGGCTTTTGAAACTCCCTTTGAAACTGCTGGCGCTCCCCTTGATGCTGGCCCTCTATACGCTCCATATTGTCGGGAAACTGGCGTCCCACATCTCTGCTTATGTTACCGGGCTGTTCATGCTGGTCGTTCTCGTCTGCGGGGTCGTTCAGGTTTTTCAGCATGAGTGGCTGAATGTGGCGATCCTGTCCGGCATTGAGGCAGTCTGCGTGGCGCTCCAATTTTCCGCCATGTTTCTGGCGGAGCTGGCCGGTGAGTGGGCTGGCGGCCTTGGGCGTTCCTCCACTCGTAAACTTTGGAAAGGATGGGGTGAAGATGGATTTTCCGAAAAACGAAGCCCAGGCCGTGCTTGCCTGGATGCGGGAGCAGATGTACGGGGATGTCACGACCGAGTGGACCTATGGGAATGAGCATGACCGTATGTACGAGGCGGCGGATTTTCTGAGAGGGCTGCTGTTCCGGGAGGGCGGCGGGGAGGACACCTGCGAATAAGACAATTTGATAACCAGCGCACAGGGAGGCCGGCGTTTTGCCGTTCCTCCCTTTTTCCATGCCCTTTTACATACCGAAGAAAGGGGGCATGAAGATGAATTTATTTGAGGCGGTCAAGGACGCCATACCCACAAGGACGGCGGCGGAGCATTACGGCATCGAGGTCAGGCGCAACGGCATGGCCTGCTGTCCGTTCCATGAGGACCGGAACCCCAGCATGAAAGTGGACCAGCGTTTCCATTGTTTCGGCTGTCAGGAGGACGGGGATGTGATCGACTTTGTTGGCAAGCTGTTCGGCCTCGGCCCCAAAGCGGCGGCGGAAAAGCTGGCGGAGGACTTCGGGGTGTGCTATGACAGGATGCCAACGTGGCAGCCGCAGAGCCGTCCATCCGTCATTTCCAAACTGGCGGCGGCGCAGGAGTACCGCAAAAAGGAAAATCGGTGCTACCGGGTGCTGTGCGAGTATTACCATCTCCTCCAGGACTGGAAAGAGCGGTACGCCCCGCAGCCGACAGATGAGGACTGGCATCCCCTGTTCTGTGAAGCCTTGCAGAAGATCGACTATGTGGAGTATCTGCTGGACGAGCTGATCTCCGGCACACTGGATGAGCGGACAGCCATCGTCAAGGAAAAGGAGAAAGACCTGGCTGGGCTTGAAAAGAAGATCGCCACTTTTTCCGGCAGCAGAAAAGACAATCCGCAGAGGGGCCGTATCTGGGAAAGGGGACGGAACGCACGATACCCGGAGGAACTGGCGATGTAAAAAACGGATCGAGGGAGGTGGGCTATGGCGGCGATACGGCTGATCCCCCTGCACATCAACAAGGGAAAATCCATCGCACAGACGCTTTCGGACAGGACGGACTATTCCAAGAACGAGGAAAAGACTGAGGGCGGGAAATATATCTCCAGCTATGAGTGCGACGCCCGGACAGCGGACGAGGAGTTCCTCCTGTCAAAGCGGCAGTATGAGCAAATGACGGACCGCCGCCAGGAGCATGATATTATCGCCTACCAGATACGCCAGTCGTTCAAACCGGGTGAGGTCACGCCGGAGGAGGCGAACCGTATCGGGTATGAGCTGGGGATGCGCTTCACAAAAGGGAAACACGCTTTCATCGTTGCCACCCACACCGACCGGGCGCACATCCACAATCACATCATTTTCAATTCAACATCTTTGGACTGCACCCGGAAATTCAAAAACTTCTTCCTGTCCAGTTTCGCTCTGCAACGGGTCAGCGACCGGCTATGTCTGGAACACGGCCTTTCCATCATAGAGCCTCGCCCCTACCGGGAGCGCACAAAGCGGACAGAGTACCCCAAGCGTGTCACCAAACGGGACGGGGTGCGGGCCGCCATTGATGCGGCGATGCAGAGAAAGCCAAAGGACTTTGAGGAACTGATCTCCTTTCTTGTGGAGGCCGGGTGCGAGTACAGACCGGGCAAGCGGCCATCCATCCGGGTCAATGGGCAGGACCGTTTTTCCCGGTTCAGTTCTCTGGGTGAGGGCTACACCGTTGACGATCTGAAAGACGCCCTCTCCGGGAAACAGAAAACCCGGACGCATGGGAAAAGCCAGCAAGTCCACGACAAGAAGTTTTCTCTGCTCATTGACATTCAGGCAAAGTTGAATGAGGGAAAAGGCGCTGGATACCAGCGGTGGGCAACGCTCTTTAACTTAAAGCAGATGGCGCAGGTCATGTGCTTTTTGCAGGAGAACGAGATCGACGACTTTGACGAACTGGCGGCGAGGACGGATGCGGCGGTCTCCCAATTCAACGGGTTAGGCGATTCCATCAAGGCGGCGGAACAGCGGCTGCAGGAGATCGCCGCCTTGAAAAAACACATCATCAACTACTCCAAGACCAGGGAGGTCTATGTGGCCTACCGCAAGGCGGGGTATAACAGAAAATTCTTTGAGGAGCATCGTGAGGCCATCACGCTCCACAAGGCGGCAAAGGAGGCTTTTGAACAGCTTGGCTTGCAGAAGCTCCCCCGCATCAAAGAACTGAACGCCGAGTATGCCCAGCTGCTGGAGCAGAAAAAGGCGGCGTACCCGGCCTACCGAAAGGCACGGGCGGAGATGCAGGAGTACCTTGTGGCGCAGAAAGTGGCGGCGGTACTTCTGGAAAAAGAAAAGGAACAGGCGGCTATGGAGAAGCGGCGAAAACAGGAACAGCAGACCAATCAGCACAGGTGACTTTGCGGGGGCTGGCTTACATCAAGGTGTAGGCCAGCCCCTTTTTTCTTTTTCCGGCAAGGCCGGGACTGCCGCTCTCCGACTCTCCAAGGGGCGCAAGCCCCGCCTTTCCCGGCGAAGCAGGGATAACAGCATTCGGGAACCGAATGCGTGGCTCCACATCGAAGATGTGGTTCAAGGGGTTTGGGGTGCTACCCCAACAAGCAGAAACTGCGGTTTCCGGCAACGCCGGGAACCGCAGTTTCGAGTCTTTGTGGGAACAAAGACATTGCTTGCCCCTTGTATCAGGAATTCCTGATACTAACGGTTATCAGGAAATTTATGTAATCAGGAATTCCCGAAAAGAAGCAAGAAGTCAAGAGGATTTCCCCGCAAAAATTTCCTGATTACATTTTCTGACTCTCAAGTTCTTGGCTTGGTTTACCTCGATAGCCTTTCCTGTTTTTCCTGATTACGGAGAAAGGGCGCAGCATCATTCTCGTAGTAAAGCCGCGAGGACTTTTTCACTATTAGCCATGTATTACTGCCTCAATTATAACTATTATGTGACGTTAAAGAGTAGCCAGCGTAGAATTTTATGGGAGCCATGTAATCAGGAAATATGGGCTTAGAATGTATTCTTGAGATGATGAGAATCCGGGAATAGACAAAATGTAATCAGGAATTTTCAGCGCAAGTAACCAGTTAAGTCCTTGCTTCTTGGACAGAATTCCTGATTACAAGTTTTTCCTGATAACCAAGTAGTGAAAAACTTATACCTCGCTGAACACTTTAGAAAAAATCAACTTGGTAAACATATCGTCTATCTGTTTCGCAATCCGTTTTGATTCTATCAGTGTTCCAAGTTCTATATTACCTTGTTGACCATGATAAGACAGATTTGCAGAAGTTATTAAGGTCTGCTGCTGGTCAACTGAAATGACCTTCGCATGAAGAGCCGCCATCCTATCATCTTCCTGATAATAATTATAGATTTTCAAGAATCGCCCTTTGTAACGAAGTATCTTATCGAATCCAGGCTGCTTGTCTATATCATTCACAAAGAACTTCACAAAGACTCCGCGCTGACTTTTCTCAACGATTGTGTCTACCAAGTCTGAGAAATAGGATGATAAGGAGTATCCCGTTATAAGGATGTTCCTTTCCGCATCATTTATCATCGATTGAACCACATTCATCGTAGTCCGCGCTTTGATGGCGAAGGACGGCGGTGCGGTTACAACAAGAGAAACTTTGTCTCCGTCCTGCATATCCATAGCACCTGAAATGATGCCTATTATTTCCTCGCATTGAGTATCGGATAATTCGGGAAAGCGTTTCTTAATAAGCGAAACTGCATTTGAAGTTCCGCTTGAAGCATCACCCTTTATCGTATTAAACAATATCTCTCTGTTTAAATTTCCACCTGGCATAATTCGTTCACCAACTCCTTAAAGTATGAGCACTCTTCACGACTTGGAATCGGAACGACAAGCCCGCGGTCAAGCATCCTGTTTCCATTCTCACAGGCCGTTTCAGATATCATGCAGCAAGAGTGGCAAACCGCTCCGTTTGAGTTTTTCCCGGCAGGAAGATTACTCATGCACTCAGGATCGTTTGTACAAACAAGTGCCTCCTGGAATGCATCTCTCATAAGGTTTGTCATCTGGTCAACGGTTCCAAGCTCTACCAACCCTCCAAGAGACCCTTCTTTGTCTGAGCTACCCGTGTACAGAAGAATGCCTGACATCTTGTCGCCAAAGTAAATTCTCTCGCGAATAGCCGAAGATGAGTAACCGGAGGACATAGACATCTGCTTTATCATCAAGTGGGCAAAGGTATGCATAAGCACATAGACGGCATTTCTAACGACCGTTATCGTCCATCCCTTTGACTCACAGAATTCACGGTAAGAATCCGAGTATTTCTGCGACAGACCTTTCACTGCATCAGAGTTCAGCCACTTAGCAAGAGTGTCTTTATTGAACTCAATGAAAATTCCTTCACCATTCACCTCTGCTGCAGGAAGCCACCGCTCGTTCTTACCCTTACTGAGAGATACAACATTCGGCTGCTCGTCAGAATCAGGGTCTGGTGCATCCACTCGGGTAAAGCCGAGTAGCACCCGCACCTCTCTGAGTCTTGTAACTCTTATGATTCGGCTGAAGTATTTACCAAGGTATCCCGGTAACGCATCTTCTTCAGCTTTGAAATGCTTCTTGTTAGATTCATAAGCTGGATAGTTATAATGTGTGATGGCGTTATATTCCATCTGCTTGATCTCGGTGAATTCCTTAATGTTGCTCATGCGGCGTGCAAGAGCCTCATCAAACTCATCTCTCGAATAAGTAGAGAAATACATTTCATAAATCTTTGTAACGCCATCGTCCCCCATGAGCTGTTTCGCAAGTTCGATGTCACGAAGGTGCTCATCAATCAGATTATATAAGGGATTGATCCAAGGCGGGATGGAGATGGCACTTCTGCTTACGGCAAAGTACACATTAGAGGCACCGCGCTGTGATGGAATAATATGCTTATGGCATTTCTGATTTTTTACGTTCGGGCGGAAAGGATGATGTCCAAGGCAAGCCACTCCGTCAAAATTATCCCGCTGTGTCGCTCCACTCATACTCCTTTTCGCACCGCAGGAGCATTCCACCCACATATCGGCAAGGGTGGAGGTGTTTCCTGTCGAGTACATCTTCAAGGTTCCGTTGCAGTCTGAATCTCCTCTATGCACCCACCACTTCCACGGGAAATCAGACATATGTCCGTCTTCGCAGATTGTTATAAAACGCGAAGGATAGGCAGGACGATGGCACTCCGGGCAGGTCACACCATATTTCAGATATTTATCTAGGTCAAAGTTCTTCCGGGCGTCAAACAGTCTGCCGCATCTTAAATTGGAGCAAACGTGCCAGTATGGGAAAGTGACCACAGGAATATCACCTGCGAAACTTGTCCGCGGCATATAGAAGCAATCGACTCCAAGGTACGATGCAAGCCGACCATCAATGACTTTCTGACCTTTCTGTTTCCAGTAGGAGATATCAAGAATCGTCACAGAGTCCTTGACAGCATCGACTACGGAACCGGGCCCGAAAGTTGTAATTATCTGATTCGGACGCAATTCTCCGAGTTTATTATTATCAAAAGCCATATCATTCCTCCGTGTAATAGAACATATTGGCAGAGCTTTCAACTTCACGCATGGAGCGAAGTGTCGCTTTCTCGTTATCATTATGAGGCTGGTCATACGGATTCATCAGCCTGTTATACCTTTCGGTTCCAACAACATAATAACGAAGAGGCTTAGTCTGCGCCGCCTGCAGTTTCCACCAATCAATAAATCTGTCTATCTCTTCCTCCGCATCTGCTCTCGCAGAAGGCTTTATGATGTTGAGCCGGTCAAGAATGAGTTTTTTGACTGATTCAATCTGCTCTGCGGTTAACGAGCCGATTGCCGCTGCATCAGGATTGTTTGCCATGTTCGGGAAATTAAGCCTGATAGCGGAGATCACCAACGCATGAAGGACACGATCTCTTGCTCTTGCTGAGAACGGCGTGGCGGTGGTGCCTTCTACGAACCTATACAGCTGAGAGTGGTATCCGGTAAAGTTTTCATAATGCGACAAGTCCCTCGGACGGTATGCATTATAAAGTGTTACAACAAGTCCGGGGAATGCACGTCCGATTCGGCTCGTCGCTTGGATGTATTCTGAATTCTGCTTAGGCTGACCGGTCACGACCATGAGTCCGAGACGGTCAACATCCATACCAACGGCTATCATGTTCGTTGCGATGGCCGTATCTAGGCATTCCTTGGAATCGCAGGTAGTCTCCAGCTGATTCAGTTTTTCGGGAATCTTATAGGAGGACATACGAGAGGTAATCTCAACATTGTGGTTAAGATACCGTTGCTTGTCCAATCCATACTTGTTCTTGATTCTATAGATTCTCTTCGGAATATCGTCTTGCAGAAGACGGACAGCACCGCCAAGTTCTCGGATACTGTTGAAATAACCGACGAGAGAATAGTATGGATCAATCACATCCTTGTATTCGTCTTGGAGAGAAAATGTATATGCAGCTTGGAGAATGATAGCGTACACGCGCAGCAATGCCGTCTTTACAGATTGTCCCGGAGCGCAAACACCGACATACTTACGGAACGGATCGGTTTCAACTGGGATTTCCTTGATAAAGAAACTGTCTCCAATCTCAAATCCGTTGGGCGGAAACTGCGTAGTATTCTTTCTCGCATAAAGGCATCTCGTCTGCGCCTCCGCATTTTTGATTGTCGCAGTAGAAACTACATACTTAGGCTTGATTCCATCATGAATGCACATATCCTCAATGATGGTCTCATAGGCGCCATACACAGTTCCCAGCGGTCCTGTAATCAAGTGCAGCTCATCCTGGATGATGAGTTCCGGCGGGAGAAACGGGCGTATATTTGTGATTGTGGACGCAGGAAGTGATGCGGTTTTATTGTGCCTGCCATGTTCTGCACCAATAGCCACATACCCATCCCGACTGCATTTTCTGTCAACACGGCCGAATAATGCATTTGTGTTTACATCCCAAGGCAAACGGGCAAATTTGTCAACAGTAGAAAGTATAATCGTCGGGCACTTTGCGTAAATCTCCTCGTCCACCAGATAAACCGGGATAGGAATCCTGTCGTTCTTATAGCGATAAAACTGGCAGTCCTTATCGGAACAGAAAATCTCGATGGACTTTCTGTCAGAATCTATGTTGAAGTTCTCTTCCTTCAGCGGCTTACCGCAGAACGGACAGGTTATAAGCTGCTTGTACACATGGTTTCGTGCGCTTCTCGCGGCGTAAGGGTTCTCAGGTTTCTCATTGAACTCTTCAAATTTGTTCGGAGTTACACCGCCACCGACCCAGAACCCTATGCTGATAGGTTCCTTTCCGAACAGGGGATAAGTCTGTCTTCTGATCATTTCAGCAGCAAGCACCATCTTGGTAATACGGTCTCTCTGCTGCGTGGTAAGAAGCCGGAGCGTATAACGGAGCATAACCGTTACGCCGCCATCAAGATTATATTCACCATCGTTTGTTGCTCTGAGCCTTCTGTTTGCGATAACGAATGCCATAAGGCCGAGATATGCCTCAGTCTTGCCACCGCCTGTCGGGAAATAAAGAAGGTCAACAACCTCTCGATCCTTGTGTTTTGGATCGACAATTCCTGCAAGGTTTATCAGGATAAACGCAATCTGGAAAGGTCGCCATCCGAAGTTGTTATCCGGATTCTTCGGATTAACAAAATCTTGGAAATTGCACTCAATTCCGGCTCCATGCTTTTTAGCGTAGTTCTTTATGCTGTTCTGCAAGAAGATTACACGATTCATAAAGCAGAATGCCTCAAAGGAGGTATCGTCTGTCTCAATAATATGAATGCCTTCCCGGATACGTGCCAGAGCATCCACGCAGCGGGATATCACCTTGTTTCCAATCTGCTCTTTAAAATCGGCATCGCTCATTTTTGCATTGTCGCGAAGGTTCTTATTAATCCAGTTTTCGTATGAATCAGCAAGCGTATTCAGTTTGCCGATTGTCTCTGCCTTTTTGGATTTTACTGACATCATGCAGGTAGAGAAATAGAACCCGTCAAAGCCGTCCAGTGCTGCGCTGACTCCCGGAAATTCATACTCCGGGATGAACGCCGATTTCACGGATGTAGTTCTTCCGTCAACTGGAGTATCCCATACGGCGGCACATCCGCGCCCACGTCCCATGATCGGACGCTGCTCGAAGTAAAACTCATCCGCAGCGAGTATCTTCCTGCATATATGCTCCGCTACAAACGCAGCAGAGCTATCCTTGGCATATGCCTTGATTTCCACTTGGAACATAATTCCTTCGGCAGCATTTGCAGGATTCTTCCTCTTGTTAATCACATAAGCCGTAACAAGGGAATACCCGCCTTTCAAAGGAATGCGGGATACATGAACGTGAACATTGGAATCACAGACAAGCTGATAGTCCTTTGTGCGCGTAAAGTCTGCAAATTTCACATGAATCGTCTCTTGCATAGGATGGCGGGTATAAATAGCACGGCTATGTTCCTTCTCGTCTTTACCTATGTATTTTTCGGATGACTTCACATAGTCTCCCCATGAAACATCCAGATTGATTTCGTCAAGGCTGCTATCAACATAAAAACTGATACCAATGGATGAAGGCAATTGGAAGTGTGTGGTGGAGATAGGCTCATTATCATCCTCTTCACCCGCAGTGAAGTCTTCGCCATCTTCGTAAGCCATATCTGCATCGATTTCCTGCTCACCGGCGCTGGATGAATCCTCGTCATCACTTTGCACATCGAGCATTCCGACAAGGTATGCGTACCAAGGATTCTCCTCAAGCACCTCTTCCTTGTCTCTGGGACCGATGAGGTCAGTTCTTATGGCTTCTATGATTTTCTGCCTGACTTCCGAATACTTAAATCTGTCGGCCATTAGTCCTCCTCCTTCACGGCGTGTGCCGTACCAAGTGTATACTTGCACGTATTGCCGGGATGAATATTGTCATCTGAAATGAGTTTATATTCCCAAGTCTTATGATCCGGGTCTGCTGTCGAAGCAAAACGACACCATTTTATGCCTTCTCTGGCTTTGGAAACGACTTCTTCCGATGTCACTTCATTCAGAGCCTTTACCTCAACCATGAATTTGCCAGTAGTGGTCTCCACAAGAAAATCCGGATTATATTGCTGCCCGGCTTTCCAGAACAAGCCCAGCTGATTCAGGGGCGGCTTAATCCAACGGATAACATCCGGGTCTTCCTCCAAGATAATAGAGAAAAGCCGCTCCGTATCACTGTCAAATGCATTCGCCGGATAGTACGACTTCTTATACCCGGTGAAAAGATACTTCTTGATGTTGCTCTTATCAGAGAAAGGTTTATCAAACCTGACCTTGCCGTCCTCCTTTACATTTTTCACAAATTTGCGGAACAGAATGAGGTCCTTTTGAATGATATGGACATCCTGCGTCTTCCTGTCCATGTGTTCGTAAATCTGCTTACGAATGTCGGAAACGATGAGAGAAGCATAACGGCGGACAATTCGTCTCTGGTTCTCCTCATCGCTAGGGATCTGGCCGAGATACTGTTCAACCACGTCAATAACAAAGTCAGCATCGTCATAGGACAGCTCGCTGATGGAGTCCAGAAGCATACACGCCAGCGTATTCATGGCATCGTTGACTTCTAGAATCTGTGCATCCACGA
>ERZ809720.194-NODE-194-length-11480-cov-4.92228_pt1 | contig 11480 bp, 8 predicted proteins | sample MGYA00520500_ERZ809720 | MGnify/ENA primary metagenome ERZ809720 (study PRJEB31588, sample SAMN03398705) | human gut metagenome | study: EMG produced TPA metagenomics assembly of the PRJNA231909 data set (A prospective, longitudinal analysis of the... | reverse complement strand
ACACGACGCTCTTCCGATCTAGGAAAGAATCTATACAATTTCGTGAAGTATACAGAGGAAAGAAGAGACCCTATTATATGGATAAATGATTTGGAAAGAGGTATTGTCGGATGGGATATGGGGCTGCTCGTAGGATTGGTTCGCAGTGCTTTAGGAAGCGGATATATTACAAAAGAAGAAGCCTGGAGATACATAGAACAGGCCAATACATTATGCGCTGATGTACTCCATACACCGGAAGAAATAGATAAAAGCTTCCTAATAGGCAAAGCTATGAAATCAGAAAAGATAGAAGATTGGGATCGATTCTTGTCTTGTTATTCCCGGTTAGATAAATATCGAAAGTAATCATTTTTCGCGGTCCACCACGTAATTCAGATAGGCCCGGAGAGCTGTACATACATCCGAGTCCGGCAAAGAGGCCAATAATCCGAGAGCTTTCTCTTTATACAGGTTCATGGTTTGAATTGCATATTCGATACCTCCGTTTTCTTTGATAAACGCGATCAAACGGGCTATTTCGTCAGGGGTAGCCGTACCGTCTTTCACCTTGATCGCAATCTCCCGGGCAGCATCGTCCTTCGTATTGTTCAGCACATAGAGAGCCGGTAAGGTCAACTTGCCTTCGAGCATATCATTACCTGTCGGCTTACCAATCTCCTTACTATTAAAGTAGTCAAAAATATCATCTTTAATCTGGAAGCAAATACCAATATACTCCCCTAGTAAACGGGCGAATTCGGCTTCTTCCTCATTTGCATCTACCGAGAGAGCCGCAGCCTTCGTGCAGGCAGCGAAAAGAGCAGCGGTTTTCTTACGGATTACGTCAAAATAAACGGATTCCGAGAAGCTATGATTACTTACATTCGAAAGTTGAAGCAATTCACCGTCGGCAAGATCCTGCCCCAGCAAAGAAACCAGTCGAATGATAGGATGGCTTTTCGTTTGCTCGGCGTGAACCAAACTAGTGGCAAGCAAATAATCTCCCGTCAACACGGCTACCTTATTATTAAAGATGGCATTTACGGATAGTTGACCACGACGTTCGGTGCTCTCATCCACTACATCGTCATGCACCAAACTGGCCGTATGAAGCAGTTCCAGCGAAACAGCCGCATGAAGGGTAGAAGGACGGACGGCATCGTAAAGACGTGCCACCAACAAGACAAGAATAGGACGCATCATCTTACCATTCCTCTGCCGTATATGGGATACGACACTGTCGAGCAATGCATTCGAACTGGAAAGAGAACTATCAAAAAGTTTCTTGAAAGCCTCCAGTTCCGCTTCAATCGGAGTTCTGATAAGTGATATACTGTCCATTTACTACACAATTTGAGCACAAAAGTAATAATAAAACGCTTAATACGGTATTTTTTTGTACTTTTACCATGAAAAATTAATTAAATCTATGGATTCAGATAATAAATTATTTCTTTTAGACGCTTATGCACTGATATACCGTGCATACTACGCCTTTATCAAAAACCCCAGAATCAACTCCAAAGGATTCAATACTTCAGCCATACTAGGCTTTGTGAATACCCTAGAAGAGGTGCTGAAAAAAGAGAACCCGACGCATATAGGAGTGGCTTTCGACCCTTCGGGGCCTACCTTCCGCCACGAAGCTTTCGAACAATATAAAGCACAACGCGAAGAAACTCCGGAAGCAATCCGGTTATCCGTACCTATTATAAAGGATATTATCCGTGCTTATCGCATTCCTATTCTGGAGGTTTCCGGTTACGAAGCCGATGACGTGATAGGAACACTTGCTACCGAAGCCGGTCGTCAAGGCATCACTACTTATATGATGACACCTGATAAGGATTACGGACAATTGGTAAGTGACAAGGTATTCATGTACCGTCCCAAACATACGGGAGGCTTTGAGGTAATGGGAGTGGAAGAAGTGAAAGCCAAATTCGATATTAAGTCTCCGGCACAAGTGATTGATATGCTCGGTCTGATGGGCGACTCTTCGGATAATATCCCCGGCTGTCCCGGCGTAGGCGAAAAGACCGCTCAGAAACTGATTGCCGAATTCGGAAGTATCGAGAACCTATTGGAGCATACCGACCAACTGAAAGGAGCATTAAAGACAAAAGTGGAAACGAACCGGGAGATGATAACATTCTCTAAATTCCTGGCAACTATCAAAATCGATGTACCTATCCAACTTGAGATGGATGCGCTCGTTCGCGAGCAACTGAACGAAGAGGCGCTTCGTTCCATCTTCGAGGAACTGGAATTTAGAACACTTATCGACCGGGTACTTAAAAAAGAGACTTCCGCTCCTCTCCCACTCTTTCCCGAAAAAAGTGAAGGGATACAAGGCGATTTATTTGCAAATTTCACGGGCAACGAGCCGAGTGAAGCCAAAAAATCGAATCTAGAGACGTTAGAATCGCTCTGTTGTGACTATCAACTCATTGATACAGAAGAGAAAAGAAAGGAAATTATTCAAAAGTTACTTACATCTAAAATTCTCTCGTTAGATACGGAAACCACCGGAACGGAACCGATGGATGCAGAATTGGTCGGAATGAGTTTCTCCATTGCCGAAAATGAAGCATTTTATGTCCCGGTTCCCGCAAACCAAGAAGAAGCGTTAAAAATCGTCAATGAGTTTCGACCGGTATTCGAAAACGAAAGTTCCCTGAAAGTGGGGCAAAATATCAAGTACGATATGATTGTTCTCCAAAATTATGGAGTGGAAGTAAAAGGCCCGCTCTTCGACACAATGATTGCTCACTATGTTCTTCAACCGGAACTTCGCCACGGGATGGATTATCTGGCAGAAATCTATTTGCATTATCAGACGATTCATATCGATGAGTTGATAGGGCCAAAAGGTAAAAACCAGAAGAATATGCGCGACCTTGCTCCGAAGGATGTTTACCGCTACGCTTGCGAAGATGCAGACGTAACACTGAAACTGAAAAACGTACTGGAGAAAGAATTGAAAGAGAATGGCGCCGAACGTTTGTTCTATGATATCGAAATGCCTCTCGTCCCGGTATTGGTCAATATAGAAAGAAACGGAGTGTTATTGGATACGGAAGCGTTGAAACAGTCGTCCGCTCATTTTACAGAACAGATGGAACGCATCGAAAAAGAGATTTATGATCTGGCAGGCGAGACTTTCAATATCGCTTCGCCGAAACAGGTCGGTGAAGTTCTGTTCGATAAGCTGAAGATTGTAGAAAAAGCCAAAAAGACAAAGACAGGGCAATATGTCACTTCGGAAGAGGTTCTCGAAAGTCTTCGCCACAAACATCCGGTGGTGGAGAAAATTCTGGAACACCGCGGACTGAAGAAGTTACTGGGAACGTATATCGACGCACTCCCCCAACTTATCAATCCACGTACGGGAAGGGTACATACCTCTTTCAATCAGACTGTCACCGCTACAGGACGTCTCAGCTCAAGCAATCCGAACTTACAGAATATCCCCATACGCGACGAAAACGGGAAAGAAATCCGTAAAGCATTTATTCCGGATGAAGGCTGTCTTTTCTTTTCCGCCGACTATTCACAGATCGAATTACGGATTATGGCACATCTCAGTGAAGATAAGAATATGATTGACGCTTTCCTCAGCAATCATGATATCCACGCTGCAACAGCCGCAAAGATTTATAAGATCGGACTGAAAGAGGTAGACTCTGATATGCGCCGCAAAGCAAAAACCGCCAATTTCGGTATTATATATGGTATATCCGTTTTCGGACTTGCCGAACGGATGAATGTAGAACGAAAAGAAGCTAAAGAATTAATCGACGGTTATTTTGAAACCTATCCCGGAGTGAAAGCCTACATGGATCAGAGTATCCGGGTAGCTCAAGAGAAAGGATATGTGGAAACGATTTTCCACCGGAAACGTTTCTTGCCGGATATCAACTCCCGGAATGCAGTCGTACGCGGATATGCGGAACGAAACGCCATCAATGCTCCTATTCAGGGAAGCGCGGCCGATATTATCAAGGTGGCTATGGCACGTATTTACCAACGGTTCCGGGCAGAAGGAATAAAAGCCAAAATGATTCTGCAAGTACATGACGAATTAAATTTCAGTGTCCCTATTGATGAGAAAGAACGGGTAGAAGAAATCGTTATCGAAGAAATGGAAAAAGCATACCGTATGCACGTTCCCTTAAAAGCGGATTGCGGATGGGGAAAGAACTGGCTCGAAGCACATTAAAACCGATAATGCATCTTGCACCGCCACAGTGCATACCGGCAAAATTTCAAAAGGATTAAGTAATAACATTATTTAACCTGACAACCAGAAAGCAAGAAAAAGGAACACTTTTTCAACGAAGTGATTCATCCTATATCCGGCAGATTGACTGCCGGATATTTTTTTGTCACCAATATTGCCAAAAAGCAAGTCAATACTAACGCACAAATCTGACATTTTGATAATATTTCATCTTCAATATTGCATAAATACCAAATTAATATGTAATTTCGCAGCGTAAAACAGATGCAGTTATAGAAAAATGAAAGAATAACTCAAAAACTTAAATAGCCATGAAAGCCAAAGTATTTTTAAAGATGTTCGTTGTATCAGCAGTTCTTCTGGTTGCATCAATTGCCACTTCTGCGCGCAGCAATGATGGTCAACTGATCTACAATCCGGTAGAAGAAAATGGTATGACAATAGGACAAACTGTTTACAAAATGGACGGAAGTACCCTTGCTAACTACATGAAGTACAATTATAAGTACGATGATAGCAAACGGATGGTTGAAAGTGAAGCTTTGAGATGGGACAGTGACAAGGATGAATGGCAAAAAGATTTACGAATCAACTATATTTACGAAGGTAAAACCGTCACTACCAATTACTATAAATGGAACACTAAAAAGCAAGCCTACGTATTGGTTCCCGAAATGACCGTTACGATGGATAATACAAATATGTAACAAAACTCTCTCTCATTCTAATATTCTAATAGCAAGGAATGCCGCTTCTGGTGAAGAAGTGGCATTTCACATTATATAATCGGATGTTCCACGTGAAAATACATTATTTATCCTGAATCCCAATCAATCTTATTATTTTTTTAATACCTTTGTACCCATATAAATATGAGTAACTGACCTAATGAGTCCACTGAACTTCACCCACATTCTGACACAGGCAGTCGATGAGCTATCGGAAAGCGAATCTTACAAAGGACTGTTTCATCAACACAAAGATGGCGAACCACTGCCTTCTGCTAAAGTCTTGTATGAAATTATCGAGCTCTCACGCTCTATTCTATTTCCCGGTTATTACGGAAATTCGACCATTAACAGCCGGACTATCAATTATCACATTGGTGTAAACGTTGAAAAACTATTTGATCTGCTCGCAGAGCAAATTCTGGCCGGATTGTGTTTCAGTACTTCCATAGAGGGAAAATGCAACGTCTGCTCCGATTCCAAACGGGAAGAAGCAGCCCGCCTTGCCGCTAAGTTTATCAGCAAACTGCCCACCATGAGGAAAATACTAGCAACAGATGTGGAAGCCGCCTATAACGGTGACCCTGCCGCTGAAAGCTATGGAGAGGTAATCTTCTGCTATCCAGCTATTAAAGCTATCAGCAATTATCGGATAGCACACGAATTGCTGGAACTCGGAGTACCCTTAATTCCCCGTATCATCACAGAAATGGCGCATAGCGAAACTGGGATTGATATCCATCCGGCAGCTAAAATAGGCAGTTACTTCACTATCGACCACGGTACGGGTGTCGTAATCGGTGCAACCAGTATTATCGGTAATAATGTCAAACTATACCAAGGTGTTACTTTGGGGGCCAAAAGTTTCCCGTTGGATGCTGACGGAAAGCCCATCAAGGGGATTCCCCGCCACCCTATTCTGGAGGACAATGTTATTGTTTATTCCAACGCCACTATTTTGGGAAGAATCACTATCGGGCACGATGCAACTGTAGGAGGTAACATCTGGGTAACGGAGAACGTGCCTGCCGGAGCAAGAATCGTACAAACCAAAGCAAAAAAATAATATCAAATAATATATATGAGCGAACAATTCGAAATGATAGCCAAGACCTTCCAAGGACTGGAAGAGATACTTGCAGAGGAACTGACAACATTAGGAGCCAACGACATTCAAATAGGCCGTCGAATGGTTTCATTCAGTGGAGATAAACGTATGATGTATAAAGCCAATTTCTGCCTTCGTACTGCTATCCGCATTCTGAAACCAATTAAAAACTTCACTGCTAAAGATGCAGACGAGGTTTATAATCAGATACAAACCATTCCATGGGAAGAATATCTTGATGTAAACAAGACATTTGCCATTGATGCGGTAGTGTTCAGCGAAGAATTCCGCCATTCAAAGTTCGTTTCATATAAGGTAAAGGATGCGATTGTGGATTACTTCCGCGAGAAAACCGGGAAACGCCCGTCTGTCCGCATCAACAATCCGGACGTACTGCTGAATATTCACATTGCACAGACTACTTGCACTTTGTCTTTGGACTCTTCAGGAGAATCACTGCACCGTCGCGGTTATCGCCAGGAAGCGGTAGAAGCCCCGTTAAATGAGGTATTGGCTGCCGGCATGATTCTGATGACCGGATGGCGTGGAGAATGCGACCTGATTGACCCGATGTGCGGTTCGGGCACTATTCCTATCGAAGCGGCACTGATTGCAAAGAATATTGCACCGGGAGTATTCCGTAAAGGATTTGCTTTCGAGAAATGGGTGGATTTCGATGCGGATATGTTCGATGAGATTTACAATGACGACAGCCAGGAGCGTGAGTTTACTCATAAGATTTATGGGTATGATAACAATCCGAAAGCGAATGAGATTGCGACTCACAATATAAAAGCTGCCGGTGTGTCGAAAGACGTCGTGCTGAAGCTGCAACCGTTCCAACAGTTTGAACAGCCAAAAGAGAAATCAATCATCATTACCAATCCTCCTTATGGAGAACGTATTTCTACAAATGATTTGCTCGGCCTTTATCAAATGATCGGCGAACGTCTGAAACATGCGTTTGTAGGAAACGAAGCATGGGTGCTTTCTTATCGGGAAGAGTGTTTCGACCAGATTGGTTTGAAAGCAAGTCAGAAGGTTCCTTTGTTCAATGGACCGTTGGAGTGTGAGTTCCGCAAATATGAGATTTTTGACGGAAAATACAAAGAGTTCAAGAGCCAGGAAGAGGGTGAAGAAAAGAAAGAAAGTGCAACTGAACAGACTCCAAGATTCAGAGAAAGAAAAGAATTCAAGCCACGCAGAGAAGGTAGTGATTTCAAAAGTGGTGACAGAGATAGAAAACCACGCGGAGAATTCCGCGAAGGAAGAGATTCGAGAGGGACACGAGAATTTAGGGGGAACCGGGAGCCGAGGATTCCGAAGAAGGAAGAGGAATAGGCTGTTTCAACCTTGGGCACTTATTCGCTCTGTAATTCACTAGTTAATAATCAATTAAAAACTTGAAGTTCCAAATTGGAATTTCAAGTTTACATCATAGCTCTAATGTTCACCCGAAAATCGGAATCAGTCAAAAATGGATGATATAGCCATTATAGAAAACAAAATATACGAAATCAGAGGGCAAAAGGTTATGCTTGACTTTGATTTAGCAGAAATGTATGGAGTTGAGACTAAACGTCTCAAGGAACAAGTGCGTCGTAATATCGAGCGCTTTCCTGCTGAATTTATGTTCGAGCTAACAAAAGAAGAAGTCCAGTTTTCAAGGTCGCAATTTGCGACCTTGAAAACTGGACAAGGACATAACATCAAATATCTTCCATTTGCATTTACTGAGTATGGTATAGTCATGTTATCTAGCGTCCTCAAATCCAAGACCGCTGTGGAAGTGAATATCAATATTATTCGCGCTTTTGTACGTATGCGCCAATATCTTCTATCTAGTGTTCCCCCAAAAGAATTGGAAGAATTAAAACAACGCATCGAATACCTCGAAGAAGATATCACTTCTGATAGAGAAAGCTACAAAAAACAATTTGACGACCTATTTAATGCCTTTGCAAAAATAAATGCAATTATCCAATCAAAGCAGACTCCTTTGGACAGAGTAAAAATAGAAGAATTTAAAACAAATAATAAAGAAAAGAGCAATGAGTAAAATTGGAAAAAGAGCTATTCTGTTATTGTTGGCACTACCAATCGGATTCAATGTTATGGCACAAGAAACCAAAAAGCCGACGCTGGAAGAACTGATTCCAGGCGGCGAGAGTTACCTTTATGCAGAAAACCTGTACGGACTGCAATGGTGGGGTGACGAATGCATCAAACCGGGCATCGACACTCTTTATTCGGTTCAACCCCAAACAGGAAAAGAAGAAGTCCTGTTCACCCGTGAACAAGTAAACAAAGCACTGGCATCTGCCGGATACCCAAAGTTATCTCATCTTTACGACCTCCAATTCCTCTGGGATGACAAAACGGAAGTATTGCTACCTAGAAACATCCGCTATGCTGTTTACAATTGGAAGAAGGGAGAAGTTATCGGCAGAGATGACCTGCCCAAAGAACCATCTGCCAACTATGACTATGCTATCAATAAGAATCTCGCCTATACCGTAAAAAACAATCTGTATGTCAACGGACGACAAATCACCAACGAACCCGAAGGTATCGTTTGCGGACAATCTGTGCACCGCAACGAATTCGGTATCAACAAAGGAACCTTTTGGAGTCCGAAAGGCAATTTGCTCGCTTTCTACCGCATGGACGAAAGTATGGTGACTCAATATCCGCTTGTAGACATCACAGCACGTGTAGGAGAAGTAAATAACATACGTTATCCGATGGCCGGAATGACCAGCCACAAGGTACAAGTCGGTATTTATAACCCTTCTACCGATAAAAGCATTTACTTGAATACAGGCGATCCCACCAATCGTTATTTCACCAATATCAGTTGGGCACCGGACGAAAAAAGTCTTTATCTCATAGAGGTAAACCGCGATCAGAACCATGCCAAACTCTGCCAATATAATGCAGAGACAGGTGAGCTGATGCAGACTTTATATGAAGAGACACATCCCAAATACGTCGAACCGCAAAATCCAATCGTATTCTTGCCATGGGATGACACCAAGTTCATCTACCAAAGTCAGCGGGATGGCTACAACCACCTTTATCTCTTCGATACACGCACCAAGATATATCCCGAAACACATACTTCTGCCAACGGTGGCACATACCGTCAATACTGTAAGGTTAAACAACTAACTAAAGGAGATTGGTTGGTAAGTGAGATTCTGGGATTCAATGCCAAACGCAAAGATATCATCTTCACTGCCATAGAGGGGTTGAAGAGCGGACATTTCGCCGTTAACACCGCCAACGGAAAGATGAATCAGCCATTCAGCACCTCTCAGGAAAGCGAACATAACGGACTGCTCAATGCATCCGGCACATATCTTATCGACCGTTATTCGACCAAAGACCAACCCCGCATTATCAATCTGGTAGACACAAAGAAGTTCAAAGAAACCGTCAATCTGCTAACCGCCAAAAGTCCTTACGAAGGTTACCAAATGCCAAGTATCGAAACCGGAACAATCAAAGCATCCGATGGCACTACCGACCTGCATTTCCGAATCATGAAACCGGCAGACTTCGATTCAAGCAAGAAATACCCGGTCATTGTCTATGTCTACGGAGGTCCTCATGCACAATGTGTCACCGGAGGATGGCAGAACGGTGCACGCGGGTGGGATACTTATATGGCAAATAAAGGTTATATCATGTTCACCATCGACAATCGTGGCAGCAGTAACCGTGGACTAGCATTTGAGAACGCCACTTTCTGTCGTCTCGGTGTGGAAGAAGGCAAAGACCAAGTAAAAGGTATAGAGTATCTGAAATCCCTGCCTTACGTGGACAGCGAGCGTATCGGTGTACATGGATGGAGTTTCGGAGGACACATGACTACTGCCCTGCTTCTCCGCTATCCGGAAATATTCAAAGTAGGTGTTGCCGGAGGTCCTGTGATAGACTGGGGGTACTACGAAATAATGTACGGCGAACGCTATATGGATACACCCGAAACGAATCCGGAAGGCTACAAGGAGTGTAATTTGAAGAACTTAGCCGGACAGCTGAAAGGCCATCTGTTGATTATCCACGACGATCATGATGACACCTGTGTGCCGCAGCACACCCTATCGTTCATGAAAGCCTGCGTAGATGCACGCACTTATCCCGACCTGTTCATTTATCCGTGCCATAAACACAACGTAATGGGCCGTGACCGCGTACATTTGCACGAGAAAATTACCCGATATTTTGAAGAACATCTATAACCTAATATAATGAGAAAATTATATCTAAAGAAACTATATGCTTATACACTTTGGGTATTAGCATGTAATCAAATAAATGATACACAGCAGGCTTATGAGTTTAGAAAAATTACTCCATTACTATGGGCAGATAATACAGAACCTACCATAAAGGCAATGGTACAATACCGTGCAAGTGTACTAATCAATTATATGTTTACAGAGCAGAATATAGTTAGTACCCAATGGAACTTTATAACTGCTTATGGTGATGAGTATTTTGAAGATATTGAAGAACTCGAATATACATTTGAAATGATTGCAAACTCATATCCTGATGCACGAGCCTTTATCGATGCAATACTTGCAGACGACGATATTTAAGTCACACAATTGATATTAACCTAGTGTCATTGTTTCTATCTCATTAACTATTGACACATTAGCACATTACAAAGATGAAGATATTATTACTAGGCTCGGGTGGCCGCGAACATGCACTTGCATGGAAAATAACCCAAAGTCCGAAAGTTGAAAAACTATACATTGCACCGGGTAATGCCGGAACAACTGCCGTAGGTGAGAATGTCAATATCAAAGCAACTGATTTTGACGCTATCAGTACTTTCGCCTTGAAAGAAAACATCGAAATGGTAGTAGTGGGTCCAGAAGATCCGTTGGTAGAAGGAATCTATGACTATTTCCAGAATCGGCCGGAGTTAAAACATATTGCCGTTATCGGTCCTTCCGCACAGGGAGCACAGCTGGAAGGAAGCAAGGAATTTGCAAAAGGCTTTATGATGCGTCATCATATCCCGACAGCCCGTTATAAGAGCATTACTTCCACCAACATCGAAGAAGGTCTGGCCTTCCTCGAAACACTGGAAGCTCCTTACGTACTGAAAGCCGACGGACTTTGTGCCGGAAAAGGTGTTCTTATCCTTCCTACTCTGGATGAAGCGAAGAAAGAACTGAAAGAAATGCTCGGTGGTATGTTCGGTTCTGCATCTGCAACTGTTGTCATCGAAGAATTCCTAAGTGGTATCGAGTGCTCCGTGTTCGTACTGACAGATGGAGAAAACTATAAGGTCCTCCCCGTTGCCAAAGACTACAAACGTATCGGCGAAGGCGATAAAGGACTGAATACAGGCGGTATGGGCAGTGTAAGATCGGAAGAGCACACGTCTGAACTC
>ERZ809720.153-NODE-153-length-12882-cov-5.2508_pt1 | contig 12882 bp, 7 predicted proteins | sample MGYA00520500_ERZ809720 | MGnify/ENA primary metagenome ERZ809720 (study PRJEB31588, sample SAMN03398705) | human gut metagenome | study: EMG produced TPA metagenomics assembly of the PRJNA231909 data set (A prospective, longitudinal analysis of the... | reverse complement strand
CAACAGGCTCATCGTCATTGCAAGACCCAATAGTAAGCACTCCAAAGAGTGCCATAACCAAAAGTATATGTTTTTTCATGTCCCTTCTTTTTATAGATTAATATATGATATAGTTATCGTATGCCGGACCATTCTTCCATTTTCATGATATTCAAAGGGATATAATCACCTGTCGCACGGGAGACTGTAAACAAAATCTTTCCTTCTTCATCCGGATACACCCAATCCGATTCACAGATATTCTCTACATTATGATTCTTCCCAGTACCTCCACAATCGGCGCCGGCCGCCTGTAATTCTCCTGCCCATTCGTTTGTACCAGCTATCGTGTAGCGTGCTGTACGAATCTGAGTTGCGTCTCGACTAGCAAACATATAAAATTTGTACCCTTTATTTTTATCCAAGCCCGAAAGAGTAAAGTTACCATTATCTTCCAACTTTTCTAAGAAGAAATAATCACCGGTGGCTGTAATCACTGCTAAATCACCTAATTTGTCTTTATCCGGATTCGTCAAACCACCTGCTTTATTAGCCGTAAAACGTGAATTCAACGTCAATGAAAAGCCTGTCTGATCATTCCTTGAATTTACAAAATTGGTATAAACAGAGCCCTTCTTTGCATAAAATCCATCATTATTAATAATATTATTCCAGTAATTTCCATTATTATCCGGGGAGACTGTCGGTTCCCCGCGAGTTCCACTTTCATTACCACCGAAATCAAAATACAATGTCTGTACTAGTGTCGGTTGCGGTTTCACCTCTCCATCTGAAATCTTCTTGAAAGAAATTACTGCCTTATCATTTCCGGCTGTCAAATCAACAGTAAGTACATAGGTCGCTCCCTCTTCCAGCTTTACATCATTAGCAAGTTCAAAATTTTTGCTATCTGTCAACTTCAACAATGCTTCTGTACCGGAAGCCAATGTTATCTGAGAAAATTCTCCTCCATAACCATTCTGGAAGAAGAACTTAGCACTTATATAATCAAAACGGAAACGCTGTCCTATTGATGAACCATGTTCAGGGCCTGCCACTCCGGTAAACTGATATTTCTTTGATGAAATTTCCGGCATACAATAGTTGCTTCCGATATTCCACCCAAACTGGCTATCCAATGAAGGAGAGCCGACTCCCCAACCCATTAACCAAATAGCACCATGTCCGTCATCAGAAAGAGTAGCCTCCTCATCACCGTTCATGCGGGTCACACTAAAATATTTCTGCTTCATATTAGCTACTACACGATACTTGCCATTCACCGGTAAGAAAGTCAATGTGCCATTGGATTCTTTCCTAAAATAATCCGGATTAATCCACCAGCCATCCAGATCTATACCCACAACTACTATGGACTGTCCCTGAGTAAATGATTTCTGTATCAGATAAGTATTCGCATCCTGTGCTATCATCTTCTCTCCGTCAAACAATACATTGACCAATGGAGAAACTGCGTATGTAAGCACATTGAAAGTTACCTCATAAGGTTCTGCCTCCGTACCGGAGAAAGTGATGGGATCCACATTCTTCCCTTCCGAAAGCTGATTCTCATTATCCCATCCGAAAGTCAGTTCGTTACCGTTTTCACCGACTTTCGGGGTTTTAAAATAAGCCTTCATATCTTGAGGAAATCTACCGGTCACACTATAATTATACAGAGACTGCCTCTTCATCAGATATTCTTCACCCATTTCGTCAACCAAAGTGACATAAGGGAAGTCCGGTCGGGACAAAACAACCTCCCGCTCCATTTCCGTAGTAGTGAAATGGATATTCTGAAGGACAAACTTCAAAGTAGCCCTACCATCAATCACGTTGGGATAATAAGGCACAAAGACTTTGCCCGTATAATCGCTACCACTTGTCTTGGTGCGAATCACAGTTTCCGACACCAATTCCTCTCCATAAAAAAGTTTCGCTTTCAAAGTAGAAAGAGGTACATCCACATCCGAAGCCTTAATGGTGAACGGGAGACTATCGCCATAAAGCGCACTTACTTTCCCAGTTCCGAGTTCCATATCCGGATTACCCGAAAGGAATTCATCGTCACTACAGGAATTCATGACCAGTATTCCTACCAATGCCAATATTATATAGATACTTTTATTCATGTCTTTATACTTTTAAGGTTCTTATTTCAACTTCGCCCAACGGTAAGAGGTCACAGACTTGCCAGGAACATCATAAGCAAAATGACGTTTACCATCACTGATAGTTATCCTCTTTGTCTTCTCATTGTTATTCATCAAAACAAAGGCGTATGTACCATCCGTATTCTCGAAAGCAGAATACATAATATTGCTGTCGGAATAGCCGGATGCACCGATACGTACTGCGCCCGGTTTCACTACACTTGAAAGATGGGCAATAATATAATAATGTGAGTTACGAATGATTGTCTTATAGTCACTATTGCTGATATCCACCGCTCCATAGCAAGTCTGGCAACCACCTTCACGATTGGGAGCACGGTCATTATCAAGCATCAGATTCCATACAATCACCCCTTTACACCAATTGTTCACTGTTCCCAATGCAACTTCTTTCATATCTTCCAGCAATCGCTTTGACAAGTCACGTCCGCTATTCCATGTACCGATAGAAGTTTCCGTAAACAGTAGTTCTTTCTCGGGATAAGCTTTATGGATTTCCAGCAGTTCCTCACGATCGCCGCCATAATTGTGATATGCTGCACCGGCTATATACTGGGATGCATCGCTATCACCGTAAATCTTGACCGGATACTGTTTCTCTGCCTCAAGATTGCTGTAATCATAATTATGATCATAGGCATAAATCTTTGTATCCAATCCCGCAGCCTTGAACTGAGGTCCGAGTGCAGTTTTCACAAAGTCTCTCTGTTCTTCCCAACTCATGTACATCGAAGCCGAATTGCCATGATTCAATGGCTCATTTTGAGGAGTCACAGCATAAATATCAATACCTTCGGCCTTAAATGCCTGTACCCATTTTACGAAATAGGTAGCATAGTCTTGATAATAAGCAGGATTCAGCTGTCCGCTTGTCCACGTCGTCAGCGGGGTAAGATCTTCCAAACTCTTTACCTTCATCCACAAAGGGCAAGTCCAGGGGGCTGCAATAATCTTAATAGAAGGATTAATAGACAGAATCTCTTTCAGAATCGGCAAGATATAGTTTTTCTCTTCACTCTGCAAAGCAAAGTTCTCTATTCCTTTCGTATCGCAACAAGTATATTCGCTCAACGAAAAGTCCGAACAACCAATCGAAATACGAATATAACTAAACCCGAAACCACTATTATCAGAGAATGTTTCGGTCAGGAAATCATGGCGGTCCGTCGGCTGCATCTGTAAAAGATTAAAGCAGGTAGCTCCCGTTATGGCTGCCCCGAAACCATCCATTGTTTGATATTGTTCTGTAGGATCCAGCGTGATAGAAGTAGGTGCTAGGTTATCCTTCGAGCTGAAATTAACCGCATCACGGGTTAAATCACGTGTCAGGCTGTTGGTCGTTGCATAAATCGTTACATCTCCGGTTGGAACAGGTACTACCGGTTTTTCTGCGTCGTCACTGTTGCTGCATGCAGCTAATATGGTGAAGCATCCTAAAAAAGTCAATGCTATATTTCTCATGTTTATCATAATCTTAAGTTTCTAATATATTAATAACCCGGATTCTGTTGAATCTTATCATTCGCATCAATTACTGACTGCGGGATAGGCAAGCGATAGGAGTTCTTATCGAAAGCATAAACCTGTGCCTTGCGTCCTGAATCTTTCGCATACACAGCATTCATCACTTCTTCTACCTTGTCCAGACGTACTAAATCAAACCACCGTTGTCCTTCAAAAGCCAGCTCCAACCGACGTTCTTTAAGCAAAGCGTCAATCATGGAATTCTTGTTTTCACGGATAGATGAAGGAAGTTTCCCCAAACCGGCACGTTTCCGTATTTCATCAATAATACCGGCAGCCGCTTCCAAATCAGGTGTATCCTGCATTATCAATGCCTCTGCCTTCAGCAACAACACATCAGCATAACGATATTTTATGATACTACTATTGGCCGAACGGCATTTATACATGAACGGATAATTATCCGACGGATAATAATTGCTCCACGAACAGTCATAATAAACAACCGACTCTTTAAAACGAACCTCATCACCTTCTTTCTTGAAAGCATTAATCAAGTCACGTGACGGAGTTACCCATTTCGCCCATGTGAAGTTGGTATTCCAGTTCACCAAATCGCGTCCGAACATCCACGAACACCAATTGCCCGCTCCGGGAGTAAACTGTGCCTCAAGAATAGCTTCCTTTGTATTACGTACTTTCGCATCCGTATTAGCATCGTTCATGCCAAACAAATCGCTGAAGTCTTCTACCAAATCGAAGCCATCCGCTTTCACTTCATCACAATATTGGATTACCTTCGTATAGTCACGTAACGGCTTTTCTGCATAAATTTTAGCTAATAATGTACGTGCCACCGATTTGGTGAATAATGTCTTATTGCTCAGTGTATTGTCCGGTGCATACTTCACAGCATCCAATAAATCTTTCTCAATCTGTTGGTAAGCTTCAAGTTCCGTATTTTGCTCAGGAAAATACTGGGAATATACATCTTCAATATTATCCGAAGTAATATCATCCGCCACAGTTGTAATCACCGGAAAGTCTCCCCAAAGACGCACCATATCAAACATAATCATAGCACGGAATATCTCCGCTTCCGCTTTATACTGTGCCCGTTCGTCGGCAGTCAATGAATTATCTTTCACCAGGTCGATGTTGCAAATCAGCTTATTGGCACGGGCAATATCCTCCAAATACCGGTTCCAGTCACGCTCCAATACAGAATTCGATCCTTCAATAGAATTATTTTCAAACGGAACAACTTCCGCTCCCGTAGTACCTGCATAGGCATTGTCTGAATGAGAATCCGCAATCAGCAGCAAATCCACATACCAATGTTCCTGACGATCACGCATCTGATTGTAAAGCGTAGTCAGATGGCTTTCAACAGCTGCCTTATCCTTGAACACAATCTTCGTTCCGTTATCCGTTATTCCTTCTGTCACATCCGAATAGGTGTCTAATGGCTCATAATCCAGTGAACAGGAAGAAATCCCCAATAACAAACCGGACGTCAATCCACAAAATATAGTTCTTAGTTTCATAATCTTTCCTTTCATTAGAATTCAACATTAATACCAAACACGTATGATCTGCAATGCGGGTAAGTTCCCCAGTCGATACCCTGCACCGTACCGCTATTACCCCATTGGTTCACTTCCGGATCCATACCGGAGTAACTGGTCCACGTCAGCAGGTTGGTAGCTGTAAAATAAGGTTGCAGACGGGTGATTCCCCATTTCTTCAAGAGTTTGCCTTTCACGTTGTATGACAAAGAGACGTCTTTCAACCGCAGATAACTGCCATCCTCCACGAAATAAGTAGAATTCAACAGTTTAAAATTGGCTTTCGGCACATCCGTTATCTGTCCGGGTATTCTCCAGCGTCCCAGCACGCGGGTCGACTGATTCTTACCATCATACATACCTTCCGTTTCGATACGTGAAGCGTTATAAACATCATTTCCGTACGAACCTTGTATAAAGATACTCAGATTAAAACCTTTCCAAGAGAATGTGTTGGTCATACCGTAAGTGAAATCCGGATTCGGGTCACCGATATAAGTACGGTCGGAAGATGAGATCTTACCATCATGATTCAAGTCACGATACATCAGCTCACCGGTTTCCGGGTCCACACCGTCGCTAATATAGCCATAGAAACCTCCCAAAGCACGCCCCGGCTCATTACGTACGACATAATCATTGACTACATCCGCTGTCTTCGCATCATAATACACTTTTTGCAGTTCCAGCTTCGTCAGTTTATTCCGGTTGAAAGAAATATTGAAATCCGTATCCCAAGTAAATGCTCCGCCACGGAAGTTCTTCGAACTGATAGAAAATTCAAAACCCTTGTTCACCATTTCACCTTCGTTTCTGGCTATCGAAGTGGCTGCGGCAGCGCCGGCAGGCAGAGATACATTCATCAGCATATTCTTTGTTTTCTTATAGTAGTAGTCCGCATTGAACGTCAAACTTCCATTCAAGACTGTCAAATCCAAACCTATATTTGTCTGTGTGGTTGTCTCCCAAGTTAAATCGGATGTACGTAAGTTCGCCTGACTGATGGTCGGTACGGCATTGGCATAATCCGTCTTATCCCCTTCCTCACCTTTCTTAAACCATTCGATACGACCGATGTTATAACGTTGCAGATAAGCATAGTCTCCGATACCCGATTGGTTACCCGTTTGTCCCCAACCTCCACGCAGCTTCAAGTCATCAATCCAAGTCAGATCTTCCATAAACTTTTCTGAAGAGATACGCCAAGCGGCAGAAAATGATGGGAATACCCCCCAGCGATGGTCAGGATGCAGTTTAGAGGAACCATCAGCACGGATATTGGCAGTCAGCAGATACTTACTGTCGAAATTATAGGCTACACGTCCGAAGAATGACATGATACCCCATTGGGAAGCCCCTGTTCCGGTATTATCCCAAGAAATCTTATTGGCCGCATTCAAGGTCTGGATCTGGTCATCACGATAATGAGAACCGTTAATCCAACTGTTTGAATAGTCGGAATCCGTCCACGACGAACCGGCCATGACTTCCAGTCCATGCTTTTTGAAGTTCTTATTATAAGTCAAGACATTATCAAATGTCAGGACCGTATTCATGTTCCGATTATCCGAAGCCTCTCCATATTGGTTGCGTCCCCAAGTAGTGGAAATAGGATCAAGGAAAGTAGTATTGACAGCATTACGGCGGTCAAGAGTAAGTGTCGATTTGAATTTCAACTCAGGAAGAATCGTCAGCAACACGTTACCGGAAGCCAATAAACGATTTTCTTTATCTTTATTGTTCTTTGCACGTGCCATATTCTCCAGTGGATTGGTGATATTGCCCACTCCATAAAAATTATTATAATATTGGTTCGGGTTCAAAGCGTCCCAAACCGGAGCATACGTCGGAGTATTGATAACCGCCAGAATAACACCTCCCCGATTCGCTCCTGTACCCATAGCGCCTCCTCCATTGCTTGTATAGTCGGAATAAGAGATATTAGCACTAACAGTCAACCATTTACGAACCTGATTTTCGAGATTCACACGGAAGTTATAACGTTTGTAGTAAGAGATATCCAACACACCTTGTTCATTCAGATATCCGGCAGAAAGATAGTATTTCATCTTCTCGTTGCCATTGGATACAGCAATCTGATAATTCTGGGTCTTCCCTGTCTGGTATGTCTCGTCAAACCAATCGGTGCGGTCGGGCAATCCGTCAGGCAGAGACACCAGTCCGATCTCGTCCTGCAATTCTTTGTACTGTGATGCATTCAAGGACTCCACTTTATCGGCCACTTTATTCAGTCCGAACTGGGCAGTCAGAGAAACTTTCGCATTTCCCGTCGCACCTGCTTTTGTCGTAATAAGAATCACACCGTTAGCGGCACGCGAACCGTATATAGATGCGGAAGAAGCATCTTTCAAGATCTGCATACTCTCAATATCATTCGGAGAAAGGAACTTGATATTGTCTACCGGCACTCCGTCTACTACATATAGCGGATCGTTACTTCCATTCATTGAAGTAGTACCACGCACACGGATAGACATCTCGCCTCCCGGCGTACCATTGGGCTGGATGACCGATACACCTGCCGCCTTACCCTGAATGGCCTGTCCGGCAGATACAATGGGACGCATATCCAGATCTTTGGTGGATACGGAAGAAATGGCTGTCGTCACATCTTTCCGTTTCACCGAGCCATAACCGATTACCACCACTTCATCGAGCACTTCATTATCTTCCTGAAGTGTGACCTTCATTTGACGGGTAGCCTTCATCTCCTGCGACTTATAGCCCACATAAGAGAATACCAGAATGGCATTTTGTTGAACATTTAATGAAAAGTTACCGTCCAGATCGGTAATCGCACCGTTAGTCGTTCCTTTTTCCTGTACACTAACACCGATAAGCGGTTCGTTCTGCGCATCCAGCACCTGACCGGAGGCAGTAATTTGTTGTGCGGATGCACTCAATGATAGAAACATTGCCAGAATAGCAAAGAGAATCTTGCGACTCCCCGAAAGGATTTTTCGCCTGTTCTTTTTCATGCGTACTAATTTTAAAGTTAATAATAAACGTCCGTCCGCAATGGAGTTTCTCTCATTGCTTCCGAAGCACAGGTCAAAATTATAAAGAAATGAGAACGAATTCATAAGGAGGGGACAATAAGTGGATACCATTAAAAGGCAAACAATTCATTTCCAAAAGCTTACTCTCTTTTCTTCAGTCTAAAAAAGTGGATAGTTTACAACCTTGATTAGCGGATTTTTCGTACTAAATCCTCAAAATCCTCTCTCGAGCCACGAGTTTTGTTCTTCACTTTTGCACGGTAATTATAGATTGTGTTCACCGAATAACGAAGGAACTCGGCGATCTGTGAACTGTCTTCAATGCCTAGACGTATCAAAGCGAAAATACGTAATTCGGTATTCAACAGTTCGTCTTTCTTCAATACAATCCGTTCATTATCCTGCAGCAGGTCATTAAACTTCTTCACGAAATCGGGGAACAGATGTAGAAAGGCTGTATCGAAGTTGGCATACAACTCTTCCAACTCTTCGTCAAGAGCATCCTGCGAACGGGTTATCTTTAAAAGTTCCGCTATCTGTCCGGCGGATACTTTCTTATTCACCATACGCCGATAAGCATCCAAACGGTTAATATAGGTGGAGCACAGCTTGATAAACCGCGCGATATATTCCTCCTTAATCTGATTGGACTCTGAAAGTTCTATGTTGGTGGAGGACAGGCAACTGTTCATCTGCCTCAACTCCTCATTCAGTCCGTTTAACTGCTCGTTAGCCTGTTGAAGATGGTTTCGTGCATCCGCAAGTTTCTTCATCTGACGATAGATATAGCCCAAAGCCACTATCAACAGTACCAGCAATGTAGTGATAAGCAACAGATATTGCTGGAGACGACCATTCTGCTTTTCAATCATTGCCTGATAAGTCTTGTCAATCAGTGAAAGTACATCAGCACTTTGCCAGCTACGCAAACGGGCATTGTAGAACTTGGTCGCATTCCATGAGAAACGCATATACTGATAGGCACGCTCCATATCTCCGTCCTCATAAAGAAGTTGGGCAAGCATCCACAGCGACGCATGATCTTTAATAGCCGAACGGATATCTGAAATAGCGGAGATGCAGAGATTCTTCTCCTCCCCTAAATGATCCCCACTGTACTTGTAGATGAGGGAACGATGATAAGTGGCCATCGCATATTGAGGTGTATACGGCTCCATCTCCGCCAATCGGAGGTCATTTATTTTCAAGGCTTCCTCATATTGATGTTGGTCACGAAGCAACGCTTCACGCATCAACAGACGTTCTTCCGATGCAGGCGGCAATATGGCGTACAAAGAATCCCTATATGCCTGCGAGATACTCCAATAATGTCCCGAAAGGGCTTTATCCTGTGTATAAACGCTCAATTCTCCATACACATGATCGAAACAAGTGTAATAATCCGGGATTAAGCGAGCGGCTACCTCCTGACGGTCTACCGACTCCAAAACGTCGATAGACTCTGTATACATCCCCGTCGAAGATAGTAGTAATGAGAGCTGCAGCTTGCTTTCTATCTTCCGGTCTGTATCATGCAGATACTCTGCAATCCGTATATTTTCATTCAAATAATGAATGGCGGAATCGCAGATAAAAGCTCTGTATTCTTTGTATATCTGATTATTCAAGTTGTAATGTTCCGCTGACTTGACCTCTATTCCATTTACCAATAACTTAAGATGTCCGATACGCAACTCACGTTGGGCAACGTATGTCTCATGCTCTTGAATCGTCCGGTCAAGCACGTTCAAGAGTGAATCTAAAGTCTTATCGGCCCAAGTATATAACGGCAAAGAAAGAAATACAAGGAATAACAGACTATTCTTTTTCATTGGAGTATCAAGCTTTAAAATACAAAAGTTAGTTATTCAGTTATTTTTCTTCTTCCACCATCCAGCGCTCCACATTCCGCTTTTCCGCACTGAACTCCACACCGACTTTTATCACTTGCCGACCCTCCGCCGCATAAGGAAGCGTATAGCCTTTCTCTTCAATCTGTTGCAGTGTCTGTCCGGCAGTTCCTTTCAACTTAAACTCGAATACATAAACAAACTTAGGAGTCTTTACAACAGCATCTGCACGACCCCGTGAGCTATGGACCTCCGCTTGGGTGAACTGCCCCATCAGCTTGAATATTAAATATATGATGACTTGATAATGACGTTCAGTCTGGCTATTCAACTGATTCAAGTCACTGAACACACTAACTTGAGAAAACTTTGTGACACCGGTCAGAAACGCAAAACGGAGGTAACGGTCCGCACTCTTCAATACCCCGTAAAAAGCCTTTAAGGTAGAACGATAAGACTCAAGAAGAGGTTCATTCTGAATGGCCTGCAACAATGGCTTATCATACTCATCCACCAATACCACAACACCCTTGCCCGTCTGTTCGGAAGCACGACGGATGACATAAGCAAAACGTTCTTCCGAAGCACGGTCACGCTTTTCTTCTCCATACACCGCTTCCCATCGTTCTAAGCGCTGATTTAAAATAGCATCCAAATCCGCCGGAGTGGTGTACTTACGGGCATTCAAGTCAAGATGAAGCACTGGATGCTCTTCCCACTTCTTCTTCAACTCTTCCACAGCAAACCCCGTAAAAAGCTCACGTCTCCCCTTGAAGTAGGCTTCGAACGTAGATATCAACAGACTTTTTCCGAACCGGCGCGGACGACTTAAAAAGAAAGGCTTGCCAATGTTCGCTATAGTCCACATCAATGCCGTTTTGTCCACATACAGATACCCGTCATTGCGAATATCCTCGAAAGCCTGAATCCCGATGGGGAGTTTTCTACCCGTTACCAACATACTGCTTCTGTTTTTAGATTGTTATCACACACGTATCTGATCTGCTACAAAAATACGAATTATACAGACGAAAACAAGTAGCATCCCTCTTTTTTAATTAGAATCACTCTTCATCCGTTCCGCAAATACGCACACAAGCTACAGATCGTCAACGAGCGGCACAATAAAATGCATCTGATTGCCATGTCCCACTCTCTTGATAATCCCTTCGGCCGTAAAAGATTTGAGGTCGGCAAGCGCGGAGTTCTTCAAGCGACCTGTGAGTTCAGTATAAGTAGTCCTTGTGATGAACCCATGCTTCCGGATATGCTGCAATACAATTTGTTCCAGTTGCTCCCTGTTCCACTCTTTCGAAGTACGGAAACCGATACATCTCCTACGTTCCAAATCTCCCCTGATACCGGTACGGAAAGACTTGGATGCACGGAAATTCACTCCATCAAAGGAAACTGAATTTGAACGCAAGTCATTCTTGTTCTCCACCAGGCGGGACTTTACTTTGGCTGAAAAGAAACCGAATTCTCCCAATTCGACGCGGTATCCTTCACCCAGGTACTCCAACGTCTCGTTCTGCAACTCGGAAAGGATTCCTTCTATCATCCCCTCCTTGAAACCGGTTCTCTGGGCCACTGTCCGGATAAGACGCTCTGCCGTAATCGTTCCGCTATACACAATGTCGGCATACATTGTTTCCTTCTCACCCTCTTTCGTGGTAAGGGACGGTTTTTTCTTCAAATTGTAATAAGCCATAATTCTTTTCTTACTATGTTTAGGACTCTTCAGTGCAGAGAATAAGAATGTTCTGTGCAGAAAACAGTGCGGTTTTATGTAGCCGGGAAGTCGTCACCTTGCAAGGTGACCATCGGCACCTTACAAAGGGACAAAAGGCACTTTATAGGGTGACAAACGGCACCTTATAGAGTGACATCTCTTTAGAGAAAAGAATAAAATCTGTAAAGATACGAATTTAATCAGCGAAAAGCAAGACCGCCTACTAATTATTTGTAAATCAACGTGGACAAATATTCCTCTGCAAACATTTCATTGGACACCTCCAACAACTGTTCCGCCGTCAAAGCTTCTATGCGTTTAAAGACAAGCTCGGACGACTCGTATTTGTGATAATGCAAATAGGTTTTCGCCATTCCCAAAGCATTATTTTCAAAATTGTCCGAAGCCACTCCTATTTGCCCTATCAGTTGCTTCTTGGCCGCCGCCAACTGGGACGAAGTCATCTTCGTATCCCGCATCCGCTTCAACTCCTTATAAGTCAGTTTCAAACAGGTATCCATATCTTCAACATCAGTGCCGAAGTAGATACAGAAAGCTCCCGTATCGGTGTAAGAAGTCAGATTGGACTCGACATTATATACCAGTCCCCTACGTTCGCGCAGAGATACATTCAGCTTGCTGTTCATACCGGGACCGCCAAGAATATTGTTCAGCAAATAAAGCGCCGTACGCTTATCGTCATACGCATTGTATCCACGACTGCCAATCATCACATGAGCCTGATGCGTATCCTTAGCGACCATCAAATGCTCGGGAGCATAAAGCGGAGGAGGCACACGTCGGCTGTTTACCTCTCCGGCAGGGACATCCGACAGATACTTCTCCGCCAGACGGATTATTCTTCTGAAGTCATATTGCCCTTGAACGAAGAATACCATATTTCCCGGCTGATAGAACCGGCGCGTAAACGAAAGGACATCTTCGGTGCGAAAGCTACGCAACAGTTCCGGCTTGCCCAAGATGTTCCTCCCCAACGGGTGGTTACGGAAAATCATATCCTCGAAATCATCGAATATCAATTCCGACGGAGTGTCTTCGTATGATTGGATTTCATCAATGATAACCTCCGTTTCC
>ERZ809720.91-NODE-91-length-17268-cov-5.52141_pt1 | contig 17268 bp, 9 predicted proteins | sample MGYA00520500_ERZ809720 | MGnify/ENA primary metagenome ERZ809720 (study PRJEB31588, sample SAMN03398705) | human gut metagenome | study: EMG produced TPA metagenomics assembly of the PRJNA231909 data set (A prospective, longitudinal analysis of the... | reverse complement strand
TAAATAGTCAAATAGTAAATATAAAGATGTTAGAGATAAAAGACCTGCATGCCAGCATCAATGGCAAAGAAATATTGAAAGGCATCAACTTGACCATACGTGATGGAGAAGTACATGCACTGATGGGACAGAACGGTGCTGGTAAAAGTACGTTGAGTAATGTGTTGGTTGGCCATCCTGCTTACGAAGTGACGCGCGGCTCAATTACCTTTAATGGCAAGGACTTGCTTGCCATGAGTCCTGAGGACCGTGCACATGAAGGAATCTTTCTTTCTTTCCAGGCTCCGGTAGAGATTCCGGGCGTGTCGATGGTGAACTTCATGCGTGCGGCTGTGAATGAGCAACGCAAGTACCGCCATCTGCCTGCTTTGTCGGCCAGTGAGTTCCTGAAGCTGATGCGCGAGAAGCGTGCCATTGTGGAGTTGGACAACAAGCTTGCCAACCGTAGCGTGAACGAAGGTTTCAGCGGCGGTGAAAAGAAGCGTAACGAGATATTCCAGATGGCGATGTTGGAACCGACTTTTGCTATTTTGGACGAGACGGATTCCGGATTGGATGTGGATGCTTTGCGTATTGTGGCCGACGGTTTCAACAAACTCAAGACTGCGGAAACCAGTGCTATGGTCATTACCCACTACCAGCGGTTGTTGGACTATATCAAACCCGATACGGTACATGTACTGCTGGGTGGACGTATCGTAAAGACCGGTGGACCGGAATTGGCGAAGGAGATTGAAACACGTGGCTTCGATTGGATAAGGAAAGAAGCAGGTGAATTATAAACTCATAATCTGAAAACATGAGTGTAGAGCAACAATACATAGACCTTTTCTCCCAAACGGAGGCGATGATATGCCGGCATAGTGCCGAGGTGCTGAATGCGCCGCGTGCCGCTGCTTTTGCTGACTTTGAGCGCTTGGGCTTTCCCACCCGTAAGGAGGAGAAATACAAATATACGGATATCAGCAAGTTCTTTGAGCCGGATTATGGCTTGAACTTGAACCGGTTGGAAATTCCGGTGAATCCTTATGAAGTGTTCAAGTGCGATGTTCCCAATATGAGCACTGCTCTTTATTTTGTGGTGAACGATGCTTTTTATGGCAGGGCTTTGCCTAAGTCCCATCTGCCTGAAGGGGTTATCTTCGGCAGCCTGAAGGAGGTGGCCGAGAAACATCCCGATTTGGTGAAGAAATATTATGGCAAGTTGGCTGATACGGCAGAGGATGGGGTGACGGCGTTCAACACCGCTTTTGCACAAGACGGCGTTCTGTTTTATGTTCCTAAGAACGTGGTGGTAGAGAAACCTATTCAGCTGGTGAATATCCTGCGTGGTGACGTCAATTTTATGGTGAACCGCCGTGTGCTGATTATTCTGGAGGAGGGTGCACAAGCCCGCTTGTTGGTGTGTGACCATGCGATGGACGGCGTGAACTTCCTGGCAACGCAGGTGATAGAAATCTTTGCCGGTGAGAATGCCATTTTCGATTTTTATGAACTCGAAGAGACACACACCAGTACGGTACGTATCAGCAATATGTATGTAAGGCAGGAAGCCAATAGTAATGTATTGCTGAATGGTATGACCTTGCACAACGGAACTACACGGAATACAACCTGTGTGACGCTTGCCGGTGAACATGCGGAGCTGAATCTGTGCGGTATGGCCATTGCAGACAAGAATCAGCATGTGGACAATCATACGACAATCGACCATGCCGTGCCCAACTGTACCAGCAATGAGCTTTATAAGTATGTCCTTGACGAGCAGGCTGTAGGTGCCTTTGCCGGTCTGGTTTTAGTGCGCCCTGACGCACAGCACACCAGTTCGCAACAGACCAACCGCAATCTTTGTGCCACCCGAGATGCACATATGTACACCCAGCCTCAGCTGGAGATTTATGCAGATGACGTGAAGTGCAGTCACGGCGCTACGGTGGGGCAGCTCGATGAAAGCGCTCTCTTCTATATGCGGCAGCGTGGTATCCCGGTGCGCGAGGCGCGCCTGCTGCTGATGTTCGCTTTTGTCAACGAAGTTATCGACACCATCCGTTTGGATGCTTTGAAAGACCGTCTGCATCTGCTGGTAGAGAAGCGTTTCCGGGGGGAACTGAACAAATGCCAGGGGTGCGCCATCTGCAAGTGATAGCTTATAATTTCGATTCATTATGAACAACGATATAAATAAGAGTAGTATCTTGGCTCCCCTCCCTATGGGAGAGGGGCTGGGGGAGAGGCTTCGAGCTGATTTCCCTATCCTTTCCCGTGAGGTATATGGCAAGCCGTTGGTCTATCTGGACAACGGCGCGACTACGCAGAAACCTCGCCAGGTAGTAAATGCCATTACGGACGAATATTATTCGGTGAATGCCAATGTGCATCGCGGAGTGCACTTCCTGTCGCAGCAGGCTACAGAGCTGCACGAGGCCTCGCGTGAGACGGTGAGACGTTTCATCAATGCTCGCAGCACGAATGAGATTGTCTTCACCCGTGGTACGACGGAGAGTATCAACCTGCTTGTCTCCAGCTTTGGTGAGGAATTTATGCAGGAGGGGGATGAGGTGATTCTTTCTGTGATGGAACACCATAGCAACATTGTTCCCTGGCAGCTGCTTGCCGCCAAGCGTGGAATTACCATCAAGGTGATTCCGATGAATGACAAGGGCGAACTCTTATTGGACGAATATAGGCAGTTGTTCTCCGAACGTACCAGGATTGTCAGTGTGGCGCATGTTTCCAATGTGCTGGGTACGGTCAATCCCGTCAAGGAGATGATTGCTTTTGCCCATGAGCAGGGTGTTCCGGTGCTTGTGGACGGTGCCCAGTCCATTCCCCACATGCCGGTAGATGTGCAGGATCTGGATGCCGATTTCTTCGTTTTCTCCGCGCACAAGGTGTATGGTCCTACGGGGGTAGGGGTGCTTTATGGTAAAGAGGGGTGGCTGGATAGGATACCTCCCTATCAGGGCGGTGGAGAGATGATTCAGCATGTATCTTTTGAAAAGACTACCTTCAATGAATTGCCCTTCAAGTTTGAAGCCGGTACGCCGGATTATATCGGTACTACCGGACTTGCCAAAGCTTTGGACTACGTTTCGCTGGTTGGGATGGACAAGATTGCCGCCTATGAACACGAATTGACCCAGTATGCCATGCAACGGCTGAAAGAGATTCCCGGTATGCGTATCTTCGGCGAGGCAGAAGACAAGGGTAGTGTCATATCGTTTCTGGTAGGTGATATCCATCATTTTGATATGGGTACATTGCTCGACCGTCTTGGCATTGCCGTACGCACGGGACATCACTGTGCCCAACCATTGATGCAGCGTCTTGGCATCGAAGGAACAGTGCGTGCATCTTTCGGGCTTTACAATACCCGGGAGGAGATAGATGTGCTGGTGGCAGGTATAGTTCGTGTCAGCCGGATGTTCTGACCAAAGCAAAGCTTTGCAACCTTTCTTTCATTCCTTGCGTCTAATATGTCAACAACTAAAAAAATGAATTATGTTAGTAACAACAACCCCGACTATTGAGGGTGGACGTATCACCCGCTATTATGGCATCGTTTCCGGTGAAACGATTATCGGTGCCAATGTATTCCGCGATTTCTTTGCCAGCATCCGCGACGTGGTGGGTGGGCGAAGTGGCTCTTATGAAGAAGTGCTGCGCGAAGCTAAAGATATAGCCTTGCGCGAGATGCAAGAACATGCCCGTGCTATGGGTGCCAATGCCGTGATTGGTGTAGACTTGGACTATGAAACGGTAGGAGGCAGTGGCAGCATGTTGATGGTTACGGCATGCGGTACGGCTGTAACGGTGGAATAAGTTCGCTCTACTATATTACAACATAGGAAGATATAAGAAATGGCAACCCTGTGAATGGTTGCCATTTTCTTTATAAGGAGTATCTTTTATCGGTTATTTGTACCAATCCTTATAATCTGTTCCATTGGAATTGACCCAATCCATAAAATGTTCAAAGCTCTTGTCTATCGGCTGGGTTTCAGGAGTATTGAAGTTTGTGGCTCCACTTAGATGAATGGCAAAAGGATAGTTGCCATTGGCTACATAATAGCTTGTCGGTACAGAGGACAAATCCTCTTCGGTATGGAATAGAGCCATGTCTGCCTTTTCAGTAGGAGGATAGTTGACCAAATGCACTTCGATGCGTGATTCTTCCAATTCGTCATGTACCATGATGAATGGATTATAAGGGGGAATTCCAAGCGTTTCGTGTGATAGTGGAGTCTTGAAGGTGTTCTTTATCTTATATGTAGCGGTTTTTGTATTTCTCTCTGTTACATCGAGCGCACTTAGAAATACATTGACGGTAGCTTTGGAAAGGTCTGTATCCAGTCCTTGTCCGTTGAAACTTGTGGGGGCTTCCAATATTTCAGTTGACATATTGCTGCGTTCTGTATTCAGTTGGTAAGCGAAACCATTTTTGAAAGTGGCACCGGACCAAAGCAACTCATAGGTGTCTTCTGTAGAAAGGACCTGATTGGCATCATTGAAGTTCAATACGGACTGGTATTTTACAATAACATCATTCAAGTCATAGTCACCCTTTCTGGGCCAATTATCTTCGAAAGCGATGATTCCTTTGTATTCCAGACTGTATTTCTTATCCTCGTTGCCACCGTCAGGTTTGATATCAGGAATATCCGGATTGATGATGGCTTCGATGGGGTTGGACCATACGTTGAATTGTATATCATTATAGTCTTGGTCTGTCCAATCTTCAAAGGACAATACGACAAAATCATCGATGCGGAATGCAGCTGTATGTGTACGGCCGTCCCCATTCAGCTTTGTAGTAGAGTAGAAAGGCTTATTGTTTCCGCCATAGAAGCTGTCATTCAATAGGAACCATCCGATTTTTACTCCATTGGGAAATACGGTGCCTTGGTCCACTCCGTCGGGGTCTATGTAATGAAGCTTTACACTTTCACCGCCTTGTAGTCCGGAAGCCTTTTTATTATAATAATTATCCATCAGAGTGTTTGGAAAAACAATGCATTTGGGGGCTTTTTTAATTTCACTTAAAGATGCGTCTGCCCTATAGCAATAATAGCCAAAGGCGCTCGCTGCACCGCTGGTTCCTCCAATTATCCGGATGGATACTTCCGCATTGCGCCCTTCCGGATCATTGATTTCAAAATCTATGGCTTGTCGGTATTGCTTAGGGCATGTGCCTCCTTCCTTCAAGGTCGTATTGATGATTGTCAATACATCACCGGGAATTGTGATTTTGTTGTCTGTGTCTAAATAATGAGGATATCCTTTGGAGCTCCATGTTCCTAATACATGGTATCCTTTGGGTGCCTGCCATCCCTCCGCCCGTGTTTGCGGATTATCATCGGTGGAATCCCATTTGATGTCGGCAGTAATGGCATCTCCTGCAATAACTGTTTTGAAGAGGGTGGGGACCCCTATATAAGAAGTATAGATATATGCTTCGTCCCCATGGTCCGAATTGATGATTTCCTTGCCGCTATATGCACCGTTACCGTCTGTCATGCGTCTGATGACCGGTTCCAGGTCTGTGCGTTTTATAATCTGGCCATCTTTGTCAATCGTGAACGGGTCTTCAAGATAGATTTCAAAAAGTACTTTATAGCCTTCGGGGACATCATACTTTACGTTTACTTGGATGGAAGATGTCGTAGAAAAATCAAAAGAGTTGGGAGTCTTCTCATCGTCTTTTCCATTATCGGGATTGTAGACGTCATGTTCGCATCCTATGGATAGGAATGCCAGCATAATGCTGCATAATGTCAAAGCCAGCATCTTGCATGTCAGGTTAGAATAGATTGGTTTCATAATGCCTTTGTTTTTAGCTTGTTTACTTGTTGCAAAGGTACTATAAAAGTTGTAATATATATCTATATGTGCTCTGTTCTTCTCATTAAATACAAAAAATAGGTAAAAAAGGGTACTGCTTGTTGTTTTATTCGCCAGTATAAATACATGCTTGCTTGGATTTCTTTTCTTTTTCATTTGCTTATTTCGTTTCAAATCAATATTTTTAGGCTTTCGTTCAACCTTTTAATACGAATAAATGCTATGGACCAAATCCTATTCTGGCTGGTTCCAGCCGCTTCTATTATGGCACTTTGTTTTGCCTGGTATTTCCATCGTCAGATGATGAAAGAGAGTGAGGGTACGCCTCAGATGATTAAGATTGCCGCTGCTGTGCGCAAAGGTGCTATGTCTTACCTTCGCCAACAATACAAGATTGTGGGCTGGGTATTTCTGGGGCTGGTTATCCTTTTCTCCATTATGGCATACGGTTTCGGAGTGCAGAACTCCTGGGTGCCGATTGCTTTCCTTACCGGAGGATTCTTTTCCGGACTTTCCGGCTTTTTGGGTATGAAGACGGCCACCTACGCATCGGCTCGCACTGCCAATGCGGCACGCACATCGCTGAATGCCGGACTACGCGTGGCTTTCCGTAGCGGTGCGGTGATGGGACTGGTAGTGGTTGGCCTTGGCTTGCTTGATATATCTTTCTGGTATCTGTTGCTGAATGCTGTAATTCCGGAAGATGTAATGACTCCCACCCATAAACTCTGCATCATTACCACTACCATGCTGACTTTCGGTATGGGCGCTTCCACGCAGGCATTGTTTGCACGCGTAGGTGGCGGTATCTATACAAAAGCTGCCGATGTAGGTGCCGACCTTGTGGGAAAGGTGGAAGCCGGTATCCCCGAAGACGACCCGCGTAATCCTGCCACGATTGCGGATAATGTAGGCGACAATGTAGGCGACGTGGCAGGTATGGGGGCTGATTTGTACGAAAGTTATTGCGGTTCTATCCTTGCTACGGCTGCCCTCGGTGCTGCGGCTTTTATCCACTCGGGTGATACGCTGATGCAGTTCAAGGCCGTAATCGTTCCGATGCTGATTGCAGCCGTCGGAATATTGCTTTCCATTATCGGTATCTTCTCCGTGCGTACCAAAGAGAATGCGAAGATGAAGGACTTGCTGAACTCACTGGCTTTCGGTACTAATCTCAGCTCTATTTTGATAGTTGTCGCCACTTTCTTTATCCTGTGGTTGCTGAAGTTGGACAACTGGCTGTGGATTTCCTGCTCCGTGATAGTGGGTTTGATAGTAGGTATCATCATCGGGCGGTCTACGGAGTACTATACTTCCCAATCCTACCGTCCTACCCAAAAGCTGAGTGAAAGCGGAAAGACCGGTCCGGCGACAGTCATAATTTCCGGTATAGGCTTGGGAATGCTTTCTACGGCTATTCCGGTGATTGCCGTGGTGATAGGTATCATTGCTTCTTATCTCTTTGCTTCGGGCTTCGACTTCTCTAATGTGGGTCTGGGGCTCTATGGTATTGGCATTGCCGCAGTAGGTATGCTTTCTACATTGGGCATCACGCTTGCTACAGATGCTTACGGACCGATAGCTGACAACGCGGGTGGCAATGCGGAAATGTCCGGTCTGGGTGAAGAGGTGCGTAAGCGTACCGATGCGCTTGACTCCTTGGGCAATACTACAGCCGCTACGGGCAAAGGCTTTGCCATCGGTTCCGCCGCTTTGACGGGATTGGCTTTGCTGGCCTCTTATGTCGAGGAAATCCGTATCGGGCTGACCCGCCTCGGGACTACCGAACTGTCGCTTCCTCATGGCGATGCCGTGGCTCTTCAAGATGCCACTTTCTTCGACTTTATGCATCACTACGATGTGACGCTGATGAATCCGAAAGTTCTTTCCGGTATGTTTCTGGGCTCGATGATGGCATTTCTTTTCTGTGGATTGACGATGAATGCGGTAGGGCGTGCAGCGGCCCATATGGTAGACGAAGTGCGCCGCCAGTTCCGCGAAATCAAGGGAATCCTTACGGGAGAAACGGAGCCTGATTATGAGCGTTGTGTGGGAATCTCGACGAAAGGGGCGCAACGCGAGATGGTGATTCCGTCACTGATAGCTATCATTGCTCCGATTGCGACGGGACTTATTTTCGGTGTTCCCGGTGTGCTCGGCCTGCTGATTGGCGGATTGAGCAGTGGTTTCGTGCTTGCCATCTTCATGGCAAATGCCGGTGGTGCATGGGATAATGCCAAAAAGTATGTGGAAGAAGGCAACTTTGGCGGCAAAGGCAGTGAAGTCCACAAGGCTACAGTCGTGGGTGACACCGTAGGAGACCCGTTCAAGGACACATCCGGTCCGAGCTTGAATATCCTAATCAAGCTGATGAGCATGGTAGCCATTGTGATGGCAGGGCTTACGGTTGCGTGGAGTCTGTTCTAGAAAGAGTTTTTCCCCGTATCCCACCAAAGGCGGGTGGCGCCGTTATCTGCGCCACCCAGTTTTTCCGTGAGGGTGGCGTATTGTGCCGGGTCGGCAGTGGCGGCGTCCGTCGAGAACGGAAGGCGGCGGATCATGATATCCGTATCAATCACTTTTCCGGTGTTGTTTTGGACCTTGAAAAGTTTGGGGTATCCGGTACGGCGTTGCTCAGCCCATGCCTCATAACTTTCGGGCCAGCATGCCAGCCACTTCTGGGTAATAATCTTTTCGAGTTTCGTCTCTATGTCTGCATCTTCTTCCCATTTGGGGGATATGGTAATCAAGGCTTTCATGTCCTTGCCTACCTTACCGCCCGAGACTACATCTTTATAATCGGCAGGGGTTTTGTCGCTTTCCAGATATTCGGAGGCACCAGCACAGTCCCACTGTGTAAATGAAGTACTTACCCCGTATTCATAGCATGTGCGGGGATTCTCTTTGGTATAGCCGCGGAGGGCTGCTTCGGCCCTGAGCAGCCAGACTTCCGCCGCACTCATCAATACGGCTCCGGTCTTTTCGCCGATGGTACTTGTGTTGAGGGAAGAGCAAAAACTGTAAATGTTGGCGTCACCGTCTTTCATGGGTAAGCCGATGGGAATGCCTAACAACTGTTTTTGATAACCTTCGAGAAGGGCGGTGTTATACCATTTCTTGCCACGCGGGTCCTCATAACCGTTGACAATGGATTCCATCGAGGCATTCATGTAGACTTCACCCCAACCGGCAACGGCACACAAAGGATTGATATAGTTCTTGCCCATTACAGCGATGGTTTCCCTTGCACCTTCCAGTACACCTTGATTGTCATTCAGTGCTTTGGTTGCTTGGTCTTTGGCAAGTGTTGCATCTACATTGGAGATGCGCATGGCAAGGCGCAAACGTAGTGAGTTGGCAAACTTTAACCACTCCTTCAAGGTCTTGCCGTTGGTCAGCATATCATACTCTTTGAATTTGTTGTTGTCACCGCCCTCGTCCAGGTATTCCCTTATCAATTGCTGCCCTTCGTCCAGGTCTGCAAAGAAGCGTGTATAGGCTTCTTGCTGTCCGTAAACCCGGGGTGTCTCACCCAGTTGATGGTAGACCAGCGGACCGTATGTATCGGCAATGCGGTGCATCAGTTCCACTTTCAAAATTTCGGTAATGCCGAGGTAGCCTTTCAAGTTGTCATTGCCATAAAAGTTCTTTTCTGCCTTCTGCACCTCCGTGTAGACATATCCGTAAGTACATTGCCATGCGGCATTGGTCCAGCCTGAGTTCAGGTTGTAGCAGGCGTTGGATTTCATGAATTTAGGAATAGGGTCCATGAAGTAGCCGGAGAACATGTCATGGTTCAGGGATTGTGTCATCTGCCATACCCAATTTAAGCCAACAGAACCTATATTGAAGTAGATGCCCGACTGTATGGGTTCGAATGGAGCAGTCAGGTTCTGGAAATCTATTTCCTTTTTGTCGTCCGAGAAACCTCCCTTGATTTCGTTGTCGTTCTCAAAACCGCCGGTGCAAGCTGCAAGCAGCAATATGCTATGGCAGAAAAGGAATATGATGCACTTGTTTTTCATAAGGTATTCATTTTAAAAGGTTAATCTTAGGTTAAAGCCGATATTCCGGGTAGTAGGCATGCCAAACACGTCTACTCCTTGATTGTTGTTGCCTACGGACATTACTGCATCGGGGTCGAACGGTGCTTCCTTCTTTAAGAAACACAAGTTGCGCGCTGCCAATGATACGTCGATTCCCTTTATGAATCTACTGTTTTCCAGTATCGTTTTCGGGAAAGAATAGCTCAGTGATACTTCACGGAGTCTGATGCAGGTTGCGTCGTACATATAATATTCGGAGATGGCATTTCTGCCGCCTACTGCGCTGTAAAATGCTCTCGGGTCGTTGAACTTCTGTCCCTGGTATTCTACATATCCCCGGGTGCGGGCATCTTCGGTGACTTTGGTCACGCCGTTGGCATCCAACTCAGACTGTGTCAGTGACATGACTTCGCCGCCAAAGCGGAAATCTATCAGGAAATAGAGCTCCAGGTTCTTGTAGGTAAGTGTGTTGCTACATCCCATGGTGAAGTCAGGATTGGCATTCCCAAGCAAATCCTTGTTTCCGGTATTTCCTAAAGGCCTTTTGCTGGTTTCATCAACCATGATGCTGCCATCCTCGTTACGGCGGAAAGCATTTCCATAAATATCCCCCAGGCTGCCTCCTTCTTTGACACGCATCTGATAGCCTGCGTTGAAACCTTCTTCGTAGTAGGAAAATTCCGGATAGTCAGGATGCAGGGTCACTACTTTGTTCTTGTTGGCGGACATGTTGATGAGACTCTTCCACGAAAAGTTTCTGTATAGTAGCGGAGTGGCGTCTACCGTCAGCTCAAAACCCTGGTTACGTATTTTTCCGGCATTGACATACCGGTATTTATAGGTGGAGCCCGTAGGATTGTCCATTCTCAACAACTGGTTCTTGGTATTGGTCTGATACCAAGTGAAGTCTATCCCGAAGCGGTGATGGAAGAAGCGCCATTCTGTACCGAATTCGATGGAGCTGCTGATTTCCGGTTTTAGGTCACCGCGCTGTTCTACGGTATTTACATTGATACTGCCGCCTACCATGATGATGTCTACCGGATTGGTGATTCCTATCGGGAGGTCATTACCGACTTCCGCCCATGAAGCGCGCACTTTTGCAAAACTTATCCATTTGGGCAGGGAGCAGGTTTTGTTAAGAATCCAGGTAGCTCCTATGGAGGGATAGAAGAATCCGGTATTCTTGCTGTCTGTGTGGGCTAATGTGGATGACCAGTCGTTACGTGCGGTAATGTCCAAGTATAGTAGTCCTTTCCAGCCCCACTGCATGGTGGCAAATACTGATTGGAGCGTGCGTTTGCTGTCGATGCTCTGATTTACGGCTGCTTTGGAGTCCATCACTACATTGGGAACGGTAAATACATTCGGTTTGTAGAGGGAAGCAAGCCTTGAGTCTATCGTCAGTGAATTGACTTTACTCATGTTGATGCTGGCTCCCAGTGCCGTATTGAGGGAAAAGTCATCAAATTCCTTGTTGAACAAGACCATTGCGTCACCGTAGACTTGGATTTCCTGGCTGTCCGACCAGATGTAACGTCCGTTTTCCTTGTCCTCGTATTTGCCGGCGATGTTGGGAGCTGTAGTGGCATACATCTTATTGTCGAATTTATCACTGATATAATCCACATTACCCCGTACCTGCAGGCTGAAGTAGTCCGTAATGTGCAGATTGGCTCTGGCCGATGCCACAGCGCGATAACGCTTGTAGCCACTGAGCACGCGGTTTTTCAGCCAGTAGGGATTCTGTCCCCATTCACTGACGGTACCATCTCCATTCTTTTCAATCCAGTTTTGTGTCATCATATTGCGGTCGGCATTCCACGTTTCAAAGTTTTCTCTGTAAGTGCTCATGTCTACGCCACGTGGGAAACTGTACAAGCTGACCAGCGGATTCAGATAATAGCCGCCGGTAGCAGGGGAGTTCTTGACGGTTTGGGTCATTAGTGTTGCAATGCCGTCCAGTTTCAGCTTGTTGTTGAAGAGGCTGGCCGTTTCGTGTAGGTTCAGGTTATTCTTCTGTAGTTTGTTATTGTCCACAATTCCTTTAGCCGTGGTGTTGGCGTATGAGAAATAAGTTTGTACCTTTTCATTTCCGGTAGTGATGGCCAGCGAATTGAAAGTGGTGATGCCATTGCTGAAGAATTCGCCTATGTTGTCATAGTCCGTTACATTGCCTTTTGTACCCCAGCTTGCCGTACCGCCATCTTCGTTCCGGCCGTATGTATTTTGGAATTCGGGGGTACTGATGGCGTGACTTACGGTCAGGTTGGAGGAGAATGTAACGCGCTGCAGTCCGGCCTTTCCCTTTTTAGTGGTGATCAGAATGACGCCATTAGCTGCCTGCGAACCATAAAGCGCGGCGGCAGAAGAACCTTTCAGGATGTTGATGCTTTCTATGTCGTCCGGATTCAGGTTGGAAATCCCGTCACCGGCATCACGGTTCAATCCATCGTAGTTACCGCCGATTACGGTGGAGGTGGATTCTGTTGAGCTGTTCAGCATAGGAACACCGTCAATTACGTACAAGGGCTGGTTGTTGCCGCTGGCAAATGCAGAGCGTGCACCGCGAATGACGACTTTGGCAGAACCTCCTAAATTGGCGGTTTTATTGATTTGTACTCCGGCCGTCTTTCCTGCCAGTGTATTAATCATGTTCGGCTCTTTGGCACGGGTCAGCTCACTGCTGCTTATCTGTTGGGTAGAATAGGTCAATGAGGACATTTTCTTCTGGATACCCATGGCGGTTACCACTACTTGCTCCAGGGCGAGGCTCTTTTCTTCCATCCGGATGTGGAGATTATTTCTACCGTTCAGGGCAATGGTTTGCGGTTCATAACTGATGTAGGATACGACAATAGTGGCATAAGGAGGGATATTCATACTAAATTCTCCTTCGGTATTGGTGATAACACCATTGGCGGTCCCTTTTTCAAGAATGTTGGCACCGATAATCGGTTCGCCTTTGGAGTCCGTCACCTTTCCTCTTACAGTAGCCATTTCCTGCAGAGTGTCTGTCTTATCCTCAGCACTCCTGCTGTTTTTGGTTAAAACGATGTTTTTGCCTTCCATCACATACTTGATGTCTGTCCCTTTGAACATTTGGTCAAGTACTTCGGAAACAGTTTGGTTGCTTGCATTGATGTCGACGGTACGGCGTACATCGACGTTCTGTTTGTTATATACAAATAAGTATTCTGTTTGCGATTCAATTTGCTCGAGAACTTGCCCTACCCTCAGCCGGGCATTTTGAATGCTGACCCTGGCATTCTGAGAGTAGCAGTTCCCGCTGTACACCTGAAATATAACAAGCAGGAGAAGGAATAATGTGATTTTCATAGGTTTGCAATAATTGCTTAAAATCTAATTTTTTTAGATAAAAAAGCCTCATCAACAAAATTTTTCTCATATCTTTGTCACTGTGTTAAGTTAATAAATTGATTAAGGTCGATTTTTGACTGTTTCGGATCGGAAAGTATGGGGGTACTTTCCGATCTTTTTTTTCTTACTCATATATAACAATTGAATCCTTTTCTTCGTTGATGCGGAACTTGAAAGGATGGTCTTTCGAGATGGTCCGCAGTATATGTTCGATGCCGTCCTGCTCTCTGAACTTGCCGGTAAAGCTGCCGTAGTTCAGCAGTTGAGGACTGGCAACGGTTATCTTTACATTATAGTATTTCTCCAGTCTACCGAGGATACCGCTGAATGGAGCGTCGTCAAAACAGTATAGTCCCTCTTTCCAGCGTAGATATTCATAGGAAGGAAGGACGGCCTTTCTACATTTTCCGTTTTCATTGAGAAATACCTCGTCTTTCTGCAACCTGGTGATTATCTGGCTGCTGTTGGCCGGATAGATATCGACGATACCTTCCACCAATGTGGTTCCGAACTCATGGCTCCCACTGTAGGCACAGACGTTGAAACTCGTTCCTACAACTTTTACCTTGTTCGTTTCTGTATGTACATAGAATGGGATATTCTTGTTTTTGGCTACTTCAAAGTAGGCCTCTCCGTCCAATTCCACATTTCGTTCGTTGCGTCCGAAGTTGGCGGCATATTTCATGGTGGACTTGGAGTTCAGCCATACGCGTGTTCCATCGGCGAGGGTAATTTGGGCCCGTTGTCCGGCAGGCACAGTGACTGTTTGCAACTGCACCTCCTTGTTATATAAAAAGTCGGAGGTGATGAAATAACCGGCAATGGCGACAATGGTGACGGCGGCTATACGGGCCGCCCAGCGGAGCATCGGCATGATGCGCACCGTTTTCTTTTCATTGTTTCCCTGCTTGTCCGAGAACAAAGAAATGTCGTATATCATGCGCTCTTTCAGGAAGATGTTCCGGTTTTCATCCGAGGCGTCTATCCAGTCGAGTATCATCTTTTCTTCTTCAACGGAAGTAATACCTTTGAAATATTTATATAATAGCTCTTGGTTCATTGTCAATAATTTATTTCTTTTCTAAAACGTGCTCTTTTTACCTTTTGTATATATAACCGGAAAGTGGACGGTAACCCTATTCCGTAGAAGCATTTTTTAGGATATTAATATTATGAGTATGGTAACAAGATAATCTTTCAGTCTCAGCCGGAGAATCCGCAGCACTTTGGTGATGTGTGCCTCTACGGTTTTAAGTGATATGTCCAGACTATCGGCAATCTGCTTGTTTGCCAGGTTCTGGTATCGGCTCAACATGAATATCTTCCGGCTTTGCTCGGGCATTTCCTGTAAGGTCTTATTTACGATATGCTGTATTTCCGTGTTGAATATCTGGTCCGGTTCGCAGGCTTTCAAGGTGGAGATGCGTAAGTCCAGTTCGCGCAGGTTGTGGCTGCTGATGGTTTCTTCCGCTCGCAGACGCACCTGCTTGTGCTCGAGTACGTGCAGGGCTTTGTTCTTTATGATGGTCAGCAGCAGGGCATGCAGGTTACTGTTTTCTTCCCAGCGGTCTCGGTTTTCCCATAAGGCAATCATGGATTCCATCACAACGTCTTCCGCTTCTGCTTTATCCCTGAGATAAGAATAAGCAAAAGCCAAAAACTTTTCTTGGTTTTCCTGGAAAAAGCGTGAGAAAAGATTCATAGTATGTAGGCTCCTTAAACCGGACATTAATTGAGGTTCTTTATGGAATATAAGGCTTTACATAGCAAAAAAACATAATCTTTTTGGAATATGCAAGCATTATGCCTTGTTTTTTCAGAGCCATTTCTGGCAGTATTGACAAAAAGAAAGCCTGATGGGGTTCCACCAGGCTTTATATACTTAAAGAATAAGAAATTTCTTATTTCTTTTCCGGTCTTTCTTGTCTTTCCGGTCTCGGAAGCAATACTTTGCGTGACAGCTTAAATTTTCCGGTCTTCGGGTCGATGTCGAGAAGTTTTACGTCAATTTCATCACCTTCCTTGATACCGGCTTCTTCTACTGTTTCCAGACGTTTCCAGTCGATTTCGGAGATATGGAGCAAGCCGTCCTTACCCGGCAGGAATTCAACGAATGCACCGTAAGGCATAATGGAGCGTACCTTGCCTTTGTAGACTTCGCCTACTTCGGGGACAGCTACAATCCCTTTGATGATACGCATAGCATCATCGATGCTCTTCTTGTTGGTACCGGCGATTTCGATTCTACCGATGTTGTCCACTTCTTCAATAGTAATGGTAGCACCGGTTTCTTCCTGCATACCTTGGATAATCTTTCCACCAGGGCCGATGACAGCACCGATGAATTCCTTGGGAATGGTCATTGTCTCGATACGCGGAGCGTGAGGTTTCAGGTCTTCGCGAGGCTCGGCAATGCACTCGGTGATTTTGCCCAAGATATATTCGCGGCCTTCTTTAGCCTGCAGCAATGCCTTTTCGAGGATTTCGTATGACAGACCGTCCACTTTGATGTCCATCTGAGTGGCGGTGATACCGTCTTTTGTTCCGGTCACCTTGAAGTCCATGTCGCCCAAGTGGTCCTCATCACCGAGGATATCGGACAATACGGCATATTTGTCTTCGCCTGCATTCTTAATCAATCCCATGGCGATACCTGATACCGGTTTCTTGATTTTCACACCTGCATCCATCAATGCCAGAGTTCCGGCACATACGGTAGCCATGGAAGAAGAACCGTTTGATTCGAGGATATCGGATACCACGCGTACTACATACGGATAGTTTGCAGGAATCTGACCCTTCAATGCACGCCATGCCAGATGGCCGTGGCCGATTTCACGACGGCCTACACCGCGCTGTGCCTTGGCTTCGCCCGTAGAGAACGGAGGGAAGTTGTAGTGCAGAAGGAAACGTTCTTTTCCGTGTTCCAATACGTCGTCGATAATCTTCTCGTCCAACTTGGTGCCTAAAGTCACAGTAGACAAAGACTGTGTTTCGCCACGTGTAAAGATAGCGGAACCGTGAGGGCCGGGCAGGTAGCTGGTCTCACACCAGATAGGACGGATTTCGGTCGTCTTACGTCCGTCAAGGCGCTTGCCTTCGTCCAGAATGGAACGGCGCATCGCCTCTTTTTCCACATCGTGATAGTAACGGTCGATGAGGGCTGCCTTTTCTTCCAGTTCTTCTTCGGAGAACTGTGCCTTGAATTCTTCGCGGATGGCATCGAAAGCATCCATGCGTTCGTGCTTGTTCTTGTTTCCGGAAGCGGCAATGGCATAAGCCTTGTCGTAGCAAGCGTCGTGAACGGCCTTACGGAGTTCTTCGTCGTTCACTTCGTGGCAATATTCGCGTTTCACGGTAGAGCCTACTTCTTCTGCCAGTTCCATCTGTGCCTTGCACTGAATCTTAATGGCTTCGTGTGCGGCCTTCATCGCTTCCAGCAAGTCCTGCTCGGAAACCTCGTCCATTTCGCCTTCCACCATCATGATGTTTTCATAAGTGGCGCCCACCATCAAGTCCATATCGGCTTGTTCTAGTTGTTCGAAGGTAGGGTTGATGACGAATTGTCCGTTGATGCGTGCTACGCGTACTTCGGAAATAGGTCCGTTGAAGGGGATATCTGAAACTGCAAGTGCGGCAGAAGCTGCGAGTCCGGCCAGAGCGTCGGGCATATCTACGCCGTCTGCTGAGAAAAGAATGATGTTTACGTATACCTCTGCATGGAAATTATCAGGGAATAAGGGGCGGAGAGCACGGTCAACGAGGCGGCAAGTGAGGATTTCGTAGTCAGAAGCGCGTCCTTCGCGCTTTGTGAAACCGCCGGGGAAACGTCCGAATGCGGAGAATTTTTCTTTGTACTCTACCTGTAATGGCATGAAATCTGTTCCGGGAACTGCGTCCTTGGCGGCACAAACAGTAGCTAAAAGCATGGTGTTGCCCATACGAAGCATTACAGAACCGTCTGCCTGTTTTGCCAGCTTTCCCGTTTCGAGTGTGATGG
>ERZ809720.5-NODE-5-length-244936-cov-12.1565_pt1 | contig 244936 bp, 223 predicted proteins | sample MGYA00520500_ERZ809720 | MGnify/ENA primary metagenome ERZ809720 (study PRJEB31588, sample SAMN03398705) | human gut metagenome | study: EMG produced TPA metagenomics assembly of the PRJNA231909 data set (A prospective, longitudinal analysis of the... | reverse complement strand
CGGGAATGTGGTTGTAATGCCATCATCCGATAATAAGATTATTGTAAAATCAACCGTGGATAAATAAAAAATTAGAAGGAGGTAATTATGGGATCATTTATAGCCCAACAGCCAAACGGCTTATATTGTAGGTTTAGTACAATTGTTGATACAGTCACGCACTACAATATGACAAAAGATGATTACATAGAAGTATGCAAAGACCGATTAGGAAAGAAACGTGGAGAAGAAGAGGCTAATGATATTTTAAAAAACGATCTGCACCCTTTTAACGATGTTCTTGAACAATTCATTCCTAATAATGAATCGATTGAAGAGTTTAATATCCGCTTGAAAGAGATGGGATATATGGATGAGTTTAAGTTTAATGGATAATCCTCAAAACGGAACAGATTATGAATGAAGTTAGAAAGCTATATAACGATGATGGATGCGTTCTTAAAGAGGCGTCTAGCAATGACTATGAATCATGGAGTTCAGCAAGAACACTTGGTCCTATGGAAAGAAGGAAAGAACACAGAAACCTATGTTATAATTTTGAATATGAGCGGGGAACTAATATCCCTCACTGTGCAAAGAAAGGTGTATGTGATGAGGATTGCGAATACATGAGAAATTTCAAAGGATAGGATATGAAACAGACATTGGAAGAAGCAGCAAGAGAAAATATCCTGTTTAATCACAGGACAGTTGACAGAACTTTGTTTGGTAAAGATTTGGCAAAGTTTGGAGAGATGAATTTCGTTCAAGGTGCCGAATGGCAGTCGAAGCAATCTCCTTGGATAAGCGTTAATGAACGGTTGCCGGAGCCAAACAAGCTTGTCCTTTGCAGAATGGTATCAAATGGAGCGATTGTTAGTGGCTATATCGTTGTTTCATCCGGGAGATCGCCATACGTTGCGACAGACGGAGGATTTGAATTTGAGGATTGGAACGACTACGAGTGTGACATGTGGATGCCTATTCCGTCTTTTGACGAGATACTCGAAGCCAACAGGGATGTACTGGAACGGATTAAAGAGAAAGGAGACTAATATGGAAATAAATAGCGGAATAATAATAGATGGTGTGTTGTATGAACCATCAGAAGGATTTTGTAATGAATGTTCCTTGTCCCGGGAATGCTGTAATATTTTAGATGAGACCTATTGTTCCATGTTAGATTTGGGGACAGGTCAGTGTTTTATCAGTCGTGGCAAAGTAACGGATATTAAGATAGATAAGGAGGAATAATTATGGGATTTACAACACCGTGTTTTATAAGAAAGAGTACATATAAACTTATGTACAGATTAAACGAGTTAGGATATAGATTATTCGGATGTGAACTTAACGAAGACTTGTGTATTTTCACCGAACCTGAATATAGGCTATATAGTGTTGAGTTTTTCAGTAATATTTCACATCCCGACGAAACCGATAGCATTGATTGCGGAACTAATGAGGATCTTTTCCTGGCTTTAGCTGCATTGAGGGATGATACAGATAAGTTTCAGTGGTTTATTTCACCCGAAGGAATTTGGGCTTATAATACAAACAATGACAGTATATCAGTATCTCCTAAATGGCGCAAGGCCACCGTAAACGAACTGATTGAACATTTTAAAACAAAGGAGGAATGATGAAAGCTAAGTATTTTAAAAAGATAAGAAGCCAAGTGAAGTGGTATAAGGTATCATACAGAGATAATTTATTTTTTAGTTTTAGCGATGAGAAAGAGATATTGGCTAAATCTCCTGAAAATGCTTGTGTTAGATACCATAAACGTACTGGATGTTTTGTTAACAGATATAATCCTAACCATATCACACAACATAGCGAATGTCTTTCAAGGTTCAAAGTATGTATAGGTAAGAAAGTAATGTATTTCGATTAAATATGAAAGCAAGAATAAAAAGAAAAATTCAAAAAAGACCATTCCTATATAATGTAGGACAAGTATTTAAGGCTTGTGATTGGCTTACTAGTATTCAGCGTGGAAATATAGTTTGGCGTAGGTATCGTTCATTTGGTACTATTATTAAATCAGAATATTAAATATGAAAGCAACAATAAAAGCAACTGGAGAAATTGTAGAGATTAAGGATTTATATGATGATGGTACTGCATTGGTGGGAAACATGTATATCAAGGTGTCAGAACTTAATTTCTTTAGTGAAAACATTGATTGGGAACAACGTAGGTACGAATTGGCAAAAGACATTATTAAAGTTGTTATAGCAAACGATAATGGTATTAATTCTGAGGCAGTCGCTAAATATTCGCTTAATTGCGCTGATGCCCTAATTAAAAGGCTAAAGGAGGAGAATCATGGATAGCGTACAGACACAAACTCTTTCCATTAGAGGGATTGGAGATGGTGAGGCATATATTTGCTTTTGCGACGGACAATTATGTGTTTCAGTTGTCATAGAAGATAAACAGGCAGATTTTAACTTTGATTCTGTTACGTTAGGGATGTTTGCCCATGCTTATAAATTACATTGTGAAGAATGTAAAGAGTGTAAAGGAGAATAACCATGACCGAAGAACTTGTAACATTAGAAACTGCTAAACTGCTTAAAGAGAAAGGGTTCAATGAAAGAAAATATCTCATAGATGTTTCCACTTTGAATCATTGTTATAAATATTTATCTGTTCCTCCGCAATCCATAGCCCAAAAGTGGTTACGTGAAACCAAAAACATTCATATATGTGTATATAACTGTGCTTGTGGCTATGGATACGAAATATCTAAAGCTGATAATGGAACTCATATAACTAGTTCTGTTTATGAAGGACCTAATGATGGTGGTAAATGGGATATTTATGAAGAAGCACTTGAAGCCGGATTACAGGAAGCATTAAAACTTATATGATTATGAAGAAGATATTTTTCAACGATAAATTAGGATTAACCCAAGCGGTATTGGATGGTCGGAAGACTATGGCGTAGATTTGCTTTGGCATATCGAACAGAAGATAAGATACAATGAATTAAGACCTATGTTGAACGGAAAAAGATATTGATTATGAAACGTGAAATAAAATTCAGAGGGAAAGAATTTGAAACAGGACAGTGGATAGAAGGATCTTTGACAACATATCCAAGATACTACCCAACTATTACACTCGTTGAAAATGCTGAACTTATTCCAAAAAAGAAAACTTGTGTAGTTCTTCCTGAAACAGTAGGACAGTTCACCGGATTATGTGACAAGAACGGCAAAGAGATTTACGAGGGGGATATAGTCAAAACAAAAGAATATGGGATTGATATTCCTAATGGAGTTTTTTGTTCCAATGTTGCTGGTTGCGACAATTTTTCAGTAGATTATATTGATGGTGGGTTTCGTTTGTTAAATAATCAACGTGGATTTTTATTGTGCAAAGATAATCATCTTGAAGTGATAGGTAACATATATGATAATCCGGAATTATTGAAAGAAAATAAGCGATGAAAACAATTTTATTTATATCTATATGTATTATCGCCCTATTATGGGTTGGCGATCTCACAATTACATTTAAACCGTTTTCCATATCGTTGCCCGGTTGGCATAAGGCTTTAGGTATCATCCTGTTTGTATTTGCAATGGCGGTGTATAACATTGGAGAATACGCTAAGGGGTACAAGCATGGTTTTGATGATGGGATAAAGGAATGTGTTGAAATACTTAAAAAGAAAAATCCATGAGCAAACTATACAAAGTAACCATTTCCGATGCATCATCTGTATTATGTTTGCTGTTTTACTCTAAAAGTTAAATCTTTGGTTATGAGTATTTTACGACTAAAATAATTGTGTGAATATTTGGCTAATTCATTGATAATGAGTATCTTTACAATACTTAAAAGAAACCAATATTACTAACAATTAAAAGACAAGAGCAATGAAAGCAACAATCGAATTAACAAAGAAGACAGCTTTAGAAGAAATTATTAATAGCAATGATATTGATACAATAAAGTCTTTGATAGAACGCAAAGAGATGTCGTTAAAAGAAGCAGAAGAAAATGCGGCATTCTACGAAAGTATCTGTAATGAAGACTTTGCAAGTAATGAAAGGCAGAGAGCCAATAGACTTATTCGAGATATAGAAATATTAAAGTTAGCAATTTAATACATAAGAGCAATGAACACATATTACAAGTTTGCGCCAAACGTGTTTTTGGCAAAGTGCGAAGAGATGCACAAAAAAGGTGAAGAAATTCTAGTTACCACCAAGTATGGCAAAGAAAACGAAAGCATCGTTTTCAATCTGATTTTCGAGAAAGACGGTTTTTACTATTACTCTATAGTAAGGGCTGACGGTTTTAATGTTCAGGAATGGGCGAAACAAAGGGCAGAACGCAGACATGAATGGGCCGCATCGTCTGAACGTAAAAGCAAGCAATACTTTGATAAATCGAATAAGGATAGAGATTTCCTTTCACTTGGAGAACCTATCAAGGTCGGACATCATAGCGAAAGAAGGCATAGAAAAGCAATAGATGATGCTTGGAACAACATGGGTAAAAGCGTTGAGTTCATTGATAAGGCAAATGAACATGAAAGAGTGGCCAAATATTGGGAAGAAAGAGCCAATACGATTAATCTCTCAATGCCGGAAAGCATTGACTTCTACAAACACAAGTTGGAACAAGCGAAAGAATACCATGAAGGTGTAAAGTCTGGCAAATATCCGCGTGAACATGCTTATACTCTTACTTATGCCAAGAAAGCAGTTAATGAGGCACAAAAGAATTATGAGCTTGCTAAAAAGTTGTGGGGAAATGGAAACGAAAACCAATAAAGCAATCTCATTACTCCGGTGCGGTGATTTTAAAGCCGCATTGGCTATTTTCTCCACGTTCCGCGTAGGTTTTACAAAAGAAGAACGTAGAACATTGAAAATTGCGTATGAATGTCTTTCCGGTAATGTCGGATTCTACCAGCAGATTGGTATTGACACCAATAGCGAGATAGAGAAAAGTAAATCCATCCTTTTATCAAAATATATGTTGAAATCAGCACCATAAGAATATGAATCTAACACAGAAAGAAGCATTAAAGCAATTACAATCATATTGCAGGGCAAATGGTTTCGCCCTCTATCCATCAAGGTTGTCGAAACAAACATACTCTATAATATTGGCGGATGGTGATGACGGCGAAATAACAACACGTTACCCGAATAAGCGTATAAGCGGGTATTTCACCCCGAAAGAGTTATTAATATGGATCGGAGGATACTACGCAGCATTGCAAATAAAATAAAGTGATTATGAGAGTTTATTTTGCAGAAGTAAAAACAAGATATCAAGCTATTAAAGAATGTCCGTTTACGCCTTCAAATGTCGCCAAGGTGTATGGAGGCTTTATGTGTTTTGAGTCTACGAATGACTACAATACATGGAAAAACCAAAAGTAACCAATTATCCCGTATCGGCTTAACCGTAGTCTTTGATGAATATACGGGAACTAGTTTTATAAACTTAAAAACATTAAATCAAAGCGAATATGAGAACGAAAACACTATCAAATTTACAAGAACAATTTTGCCGGGTTGCACTTGCTTCATTGGACAATACAGTGCGTTGTAAAAAGATTGACCACATTTATTTTGCGTATGTAGCAAACGTAAAGAAATATTTTAGAACATCTTACCCATTTGGCAACTATCGAATTTATCATACACCATTAACACGAAAAGTGTATGCAGGACATTAATAACGAATTATTAACCGCAAGCAATTGCACAAAACGGAAAGTATGAATATTATTACAGATAGAACAAAAGCCCCTGCAAAGCTACGCTATAGGGTGAGCAATAACAGCGGAACGATAAACGAAGAATTCGGAAAGGACCAACAAGCCGCTTATGATTTTGCAAACGGAATGAATGAAACGGCAACAATACGCGGGTATTTCGTTTTCAAAAAGCGCGGAGAATGGCAAACTAATACGGTATTTATAGATCACGTGTTTAAATAACCAACTATCCAGGCGTGGAGGCAACAAGCGGAGCGGCACCACCGTTGAAAAATTTGGTAACACGTTGAAATATAGAAAGTTAAACAAAGTTTAAGCTTGCGATATTTAAGATGTAAAATACTGATATTCAATATATTATTTGTATCTTTACAATATCAAAATAACACCTATTAATAACAAGTAAAAGTCAAGAGCAATGAAAACAGAAGAACTTATCAGATACTACAAAGCAAACATTGAAGCTATTGAAAAAGGATTGAACAACGACTCTCTTTCAGCAGATAAAAAATTCAGATTGGGATATACACAACAGGCGTTGGACGGATATAAGTCTGCTTTACAAGAACTTCTTGGAAATAATAACGACTAATAATAGAAGAGAGCAAATGAGCAAAGTAACAGAACTAACAAAAGAGCTTCAAAGAGTGATGTATTCCACTACATATTCATTTGAGATTGATACCGAAGATTATGTTTTCGGATTCAAAAACACAATAAAGAAGCGTACAAAAAGTTTAGCCAAGGCAAGCAAGCTAAAAGTGAAGTTAACCAATGATTGTGGCCGGTTCTTGTCAGAAACGGTGAGAGTTGTTGCTGTACGCTTCTACAAGAATGGAGAGCTTACCAAAGAATTGAAAGCAGAAAAGATAACAGCAGCGTATAACGGATAAAATATAGAGCAATGAAAACAACTGTAAAAGTGTATTTAAAAGACGAACAAGGTAATAAAGACTGGTTCGTTACCCCTATCAACTTATCATGGCAAGAAGTACGCAAATATTATCTCGGCAATATTTTCAATATGGGGTGCGAAACAGATCACATGATGAAATGTTACAAGGTTGAGACAATAAAATCATCAAATTAAATAAATTTATGACTAAAAGTGACGTTTTTTACGCCATATTTTATATCTTTACACCATAAAAATAAAAAAAAGAGCAATGAAAATTTACACAAGTTATTTCGGAAATTACAGAAAGTTGGCAGCCGCAAACGTAAAAATGATATGTGTTGCGTTAGGGAAGCCAAGATATTATAATGCTCCTCAAATAATAGAGGTTGCACCAAAAAGATATATGCTGGATGATAAATGGACTTATGAAGAATACACGAATATGTATTTGAATGATGTCCTTGCAAAAGTCAATCCACAAGATTTGATACAAACCATCCAGCGACTCAGTGAAGGCAAAGATGTTGCTCTCTGCTGTTACGAAAAGCCGGGTGATTTCTGCCATCGGCATATTTTGGCTAAGTGGCTTACTGAAAAGACAGGTATTGAAATCAAAGAGTTTGGAGTTGTTGAGAAGAAAGAACCTAAGTATGAACAAGCAAGTTTGTTTTGAGTATGAGAAGAAATATTAAGTTTAGAGGTAAACACGTTGAAAGCGGAAAATGGATTATCGGTTGGTTATTTCAAGACGATGACGACCACTTTCCAATGATTCATCAAGGAGGTACACTTGACGATTGGGAGCAAGTGAAGGAAGACTCTGTTGGTCAGTTCACAGGCTTGCTTGACAAGAATGGGGAAGAAATATATGAGGGTGACATTGTTGAACGAATAGTTACAGATGGATATGACTATGGGTTTATAGGTGAAGTGAGTTTTGATAACGGAGTTTTTGGTATAAAACATAAAACTTATAAAGGTTACATTGTGTCAGATTTTGTATATTCCTCAGATTGGAATGATGGGCATGAACATGGAGTCGTTTTATATGAATATGAAATAAAAGGAAATATATACGATAACCCAGAATTATTAGCCAACCATCAATAGCGTTTGATGGAATGCTGCCAGATTTGCCAAGCAAGCGGTGGTTTGACAGCATAGGCAAAAGGGAATTTAGCAAAGATGGTCTATGCGTCGGACTGAAAATCCGAAGAACAAGGTTCGAATCCTTGAGTTCCCACAGCCTTGTATCAATGAACGCACCATTTTCTAAAATTTGAGGTTGTTATGGGAGCAACCGATATATAGAAGAAAATAGTAGATTGAGAGAGTATGGTAAAACCCATATAAGTCCAAAGGGTATCAATCAAGGTGGATCTTCACAAAATCATGTGAATGTTGACTGTGGCTACATGGCGGTTCATAATGTTGGCAGCTCGGAAAGACGAGCGTTTGCGGAAATAGCTCATCGGTAGAGCGTTGGTATTCCAGCCAAAGAGTGGGGTTCGACTCCCTGTTTCCGCTCAACCCTTATAGTAGCGATAAGCAAAAGCAAAAACATTAAAGCTTGTGTAGTTTACGGGGTGATGGAAATTGCCATCTGACACGACTAAAAGAAGCCGAAGGACTGCATAAGTGTTCTTGCAAGTAGCTTGCAGATGATTGATTTTTTGTGTTAAGCCTGCTGGGAATATGCCCGGCAGGCATTTAACGCAAAATGTATATGAAGTTATATACAACTTAAATATATGAGCAATAAAGGACTAATAAGAGCATGTGAAAACTCCGGATGCGGTTGGAAGTGTTGTTCGTTCGGATCAGACGGACATATTGTAATTTTGCCCCATGAACTTGACGGGCATGAAAAAGAAATCTCCCATTTACAGATTATAGATGATGATTACTTTGGCGGTAAAAAGGTAAAATGTATCGCTAAAGACTGCAAATCATGTGATAATGGTTACAAGCCTATTATGTGTAAAACTTATCCTTTGTGGGTAAAATCGGTGAAAAAAAGTTTTGTGTTTCGTAGTGGTAAGTGTCCGTTGAAAAGCGAACAACTTGCTAAGCATAAGGAATTTGTATTAGATGTTTTCGACAGTTGCAGAAAAGCATTGTTGCCTAAAGTTGATATCGATACATTTCTCTCTAAAGCATGGATTGACCGTTACGAACCATTGTTCCCAACTGAAAAAGGAAACATTGAGTACAAAATGCAAGTAAAAGTTTTGTCCATGTCTGATATGTCCGATATTGAAAAGATGGAGCGGACTCTTCTTGCCAATCCGGATATGTGTTTTCCCTCTGAGACGGAAGATATAGTGAAGTGCTTGCAATCCGGTTGCAGTTTCGGGTTGTTGGTAAATGACAAGCTGGTTGCCTACTCACTTGCCTATTGCACTGAATACGGTACAGCCTACGTGGATAAATGCTTTGTTCATGCTGATTATAGGGGGAACGGATTTCAGTATATCCTTCTCAATGCCAATATTGCCAAACTGATTTCCAATGGCTCGCAAGAGATATTTGCTATGACATCGCCTAAGAATGAGGCAAGCATGAAGAGTTTCATCAATGCAGGGTTCTCATTCAAAAGAGATACCAAATACAAAGAAATTGAACGTTTAATCTTAAAGTGGGAACTATGAAAGTTATAGTCTATACCAAGAATATAATAGAAAACATTGAAAAGGCTCAATCATTTGTTAATGTCCCTATTTCGTTAATGTTCAAGGATTTTTATGAAGATATTTATGAGCATATATCGGATAAGATAAGAAATAAGATTTTTGGACTCCATTTAAAAGACAGTATATGCTATTCTATCGGAAAGGCAGTAAAGGGGAATAGCGGTGCTGTGGTTACATCATTTGCGGATGTTTGGAAATATCTTACTATCAATGGAAATGCGTGCCAAGGAATACATAATTTTTATATTCCGATTAATGCATGTGATAATAGAGAAGGCTTAAGCATTTATGAAGCAAGTAAGTTGGTCAATGAAATAAGGACACTTTCAAGCTCCCATATATATGGTTTGATTACTTCCGGTTGTCTGAATGAAAATCACCCTTCGGAAAAAGAACTGTTCCGTATCTGGAACGGCCTGCGTAATGATATTGAGTCTATCAGCTTGGGAGGTAGTTTTTGGCTTGGGCAAAATAGTAAACTGCCTAGTTTCATAAGTGATGTTCGTATTGGTGAATATATGTTGTTTGGTACAATCCCATATTGTGTTGACAAAGAAAAGCAAGGTCTTAATGGAATTGAGTTACAAGCAAAGGTTATAGGCATTTATCCGGAGCGTAACCAACTCATTATTGATTGCGGTTATTCAATGGCAGATATGTACAAATGCCGGATTTACTATCACACCGATTTGAAATATGAGTACAGTTCCAGTGAATATTCAATAATGCAATGTGAGCATGTTTCGGATTATCGCATTGGTGATGTGATTTATATTGTTCCTGATTATAAATCCTTGGTTAAATTGAAATATGCAGAACATGAATATAGATAAACCTTGGATTGACTATATTGCCAAACGTACGTTTGGCATGGAGTTGGAGTTTGCCGATGGTGACAAACAGCTTATCCCACTTTCATCCGGTTACAAGTGGACGGACAACAAACTAACCATGATGAACAACTCGGACGGTTCGGCAGTTACGCATCACGGTCAGTTTGGCGGTGAGATAAACACTCGACCGTACCATTATTGTGCAGAAGATCTGCAAGAACTGAAGGACTTCATTCAGACCATGAAAGATGCAGGAAGCTATCTTATGTGGAATGAAGGTTTTGATGCACATCTGTATATCAAGGATATGGATTTGGATGTTATCAAACGCATGTTTGTTCTATCCTACTATACTGCATATCCTATCAAGCGGATATTTGACATCGCCGAGTGGTGGGAAACGAAATACCTCGTGCCTAGTCCACCTTGGGATGTGGTAAAGCGTGTACTGGAAGCCGATAATATCGATAACTTGCTGAAGATCTTTAGCAATGGTTCAGACAGAGGGCATATCCGGTATTGGCTTAATTTATGTTCTATTGGAAAGATAGGAACTGCAGAATTTAGGATCTTCAATAGCTCCTGGGATTTCGATAAAATACTGGAAACAATCAAATTCATGTATTCGTTTGTGGAGTACACCTACCTGCATGAAGATATGGAAGAGTATAAGCAACTCACCACAATTGATAAGTGCCTTGAAGTGTTCAATATAGACTATTCTAAGGTTCCCCAAAGACATAAACCATTACTTTGGGCAGCAGAACACTCGGATAATGTTACAGTGGTAGGCTCCATGTTTAAGAAATCCAACCGTATGCTTTCCTTTATCAAGAAAGAGGCCTCCAAATTCGATGTAGCCCATGTGGTAAACTCGTATTATATGGATATAGAGCAGGTACTTACCAACCGTGAAATTAAGGTGTATACAAAGGAGTATTTTATCTACATGATGTATAAAGCAATCAAAGGTGAAATACAAGAATTACGCTTTAATGAAGAATATAAGTTTCTAAGTATCAAATCCGAAAATCCTGCTGAAATTATTGCCACTATTCACCTTTTTAATGCCATCAAGAAGCATAAGAACTCACAGGATATTTATCACAAATCGCTTTATGACGATTTTATGGCAAAGTTGGAGCATTACCATAAGAAGTATACGGAACGTTATCAAAATATAGTAGATAACCTTAAAAGTAAGTCTATTGAAGTGCTTTATTGTGCTGATATATCGGATGCGATTCTTAATTGTAAAGAGGATGATATACTAATCTATCAAAATGAATTTCATTCCGGCATGAAAGCTACAAGTAACGCATTGCAACGTTTCTTGATGGATGACCTCGGATGGCAAGAACGAATTAAAACGAAATATGCAGAAATAGATGAAGAACAAGTTAATTACATGGCTCTCTCGCAGCATGGATTTATGGGCAGAAGAGAGGTATTCAAAGACCAACGCACATATATTTGGTCTAATGTGGTAGAAAGTGGAGACAGCAGTTTTAAAAGGCGTACTATCATTCCTTTAAAATATAAACGACTGCCGGATGATTATATGCTTACGGATAAAAGCAAACTCCGGTTTGTACGTGCTTCTATGGCAGAGATTGATTATCTGCGTATGATTTACTTGAAAAAGGGTATTATCCTCGGTTCTGCGCCATTCTGTTACTTATGGTTCTTGGATGATTATGTGTTCGGGGCTTGTATGTTTGATTTCCTGAAGGTAAGCAAGTACGGCATGGATGCAGTTTTGATGAAGTCGGATTTCGTGATAGACCATCCATTGCCCAAATTGAGTAGATTGCTAATTATGGGTGTACTTTCGTCAGAGTTCAAAGATGAATTGGACATAAGATATAAACATGAATGTGGAGTGATTGCCACTTCTGTATTTACCGATAAACCGGTAAGTATGAAGTATCGGGGAGTGTTTAAACTGCATGAACGCTGTGTTGGTAAACTCCATTACATACAAGATGCAGGTATTCGTGGAAACTTAGATGATATTTTAAAAGATTTTGTGAAAAAATACGGTGATGAGCCGAGAAAGGAATAATATGGGAAAATTCAAGATAGCGGAAGTGCAGTTATCTGACATTAAGCTGGTCAAGAAAAATGCGCATTTCATGCAGCAGGACACGTTTAATGCCTTAGTGAATAACATTCGTAGGGACGGTCAATTATCGTCTGTACCATTTTGCGTAAAGCATTCAGATGGTTCTTATACGGTAGTGAGTGGTAATCACCGAACACAAGCGGCAAAAATGGCCGGGCTTACTTCCATCCATGTTATGTACATAGATGAAGAGGAGACTACAAACGATTGGTTGCTGGCAACACAATTGTCACATAACAGTATAGTTGGGCAGGACGATGCGGAGATTTTGAAGCAATTGCTTGATGAAATAACAGATGTCGCACTGAAAGAGTATGCGCATATCAGCAATGAAGTTCTGGAAAGCGTAAAGGATATCAACTATACGGTTGAAATGCCGAATAACGAAATCGTTCCTGTAACTCTTATGTTTGTTGATACACAGAAGGTTTCGTTTGATAAACTCATGGAAACGTTGGAATGTTATTCAGAAAAAGAGATTGGTAATCTAACTTTGGTGGATATGGACACAATGCGCCGGTTGAATGAGGTGTCGACTAAAGTTCAAGCCAAATATAAAATCAAGGCGCAGGCACTAAGTATTTGTAAGATGTTGGAAATCGTAAACAATGTATTGGAGGGAAATAAAGATGGCACAGAAGTACAGGCTTAATACAAGGCAAAAGAAAGCGAAATTCCTAAAAGCTTTGGACGCAAGGATGCTGAATGTTACCGCAGCTTGTGAGGCTGTGGAAATATCACGCTCAATTGCTTATAAATGGAAAGCGAATGATCCAGATTTTGCCGAAAAATGGAAAGAAGTAGAAGAAAGTTTCTATGATAAGCTAGAAACGACAATGTTTGCTAAAGCTTTGACGGAACACGATAATACTATGCTTATTTGGTTAAGTAAGACTAAAATGAAGCATCGCGGTTACGTTGAAAAAGTAGAGCAAGATTTGAGTATTAATCCATTTGAGAAATTAATGCAAGAATTGCCAGACGATGAGGAATGAGCAAAGATGAAAAGTCTATACGATACATGAAAGCATGGCGAGAGGATTGGTGCAAGTTCGCTCATGATGTTCTTCATTCAAGACTAGACAAAGAGCAACAAGCTATTCTTCAATCCGTTCAGCATAATCCAATGACTGCTGTAGCATCGGGCACAGCTCGTGGGAAAGATTACATTGCAGCTTGTGCATCTATGTGCTTCATGTATCTTACTCCACGTTGGAAAGAAGGTAAGTTAGTTAAGAATACCAAGATTGCCATGACAGCTCCTACAGCTCGTCAGGTTCAAAATATAATGATACCTGAAATATCCCGTTTATTTAGAAATGCAGGGTTCTTGCCCGGACGTCTACTATCTTCCGGCATTAAAACAGATTACGAAGAGTGGTTTCTAACGGGGTTCAAAGCTGGTGATGACAACACAGAAGCATGGTCTGGTTTCCATGCTGTAAATACCATGTTTGTTGTTACTGAAGCTTCCGGTATATCAGAAGCGACATACAACGCTATTGAAGGTAACTTACAGGGTAATTCCCGCTTTCTCATAGTGTTCAATCCTAATGTTACTACCGGTTACGCAGCTCGTGCCATGAAGTCTGACCGTTTTGCAAAATTCAGACTTAGCTCTCTAAATGCAGAAAATGTAGTAAAGAAGCAAATTGTAATACCCGGTCAAGTGGATTATGAATGGGTTAAGGACAAAGTGATAAATTGGTGCTCACCTATCCAGCAAGCGGACTTCAACGAAGGTGAAGGCGATTTCAATTGGGAAGGTAAGCTATACCGACCTAACGATTTGTTTCGCGTCAAGGTACTTGGTATGTTTCCTAAAGTGTCGGAAGATGTTCTCATCCCTTATGAATGGATAGAAATAGCAAACAGGAATTGGCAGGAGTTACAGGAAAATGGTTTTATCCCAGCCAAATCTTGTAAGTTAGGTGTTGACGTTGCCGGTATGGGACGCGATAACAGTGTGCTTTGTCCGCGATACGGTAACTACGTTTCTCAATTTGAAGTTCATCAATCTGCCGGGCGTGCGGATCACATGCATGTGGTAGGTATGATGATTCCCTATCTAAAGAAGAAAGGAGCAAAAGCATTTATTGATACTATTGGAGAGGGAGCAGGTGTCTATTCTCGTTTGTTAGAAGAAAAATTTACAAACGCTTTTTCATGCAAATATTCGGAAGGGGCAGATGGCTTACACGATATTACTGGCGAATATGAATTTGCAAATATGAGAGCATACCTATATTGGGCTTTACGTGACTGGCTTAATCCTAAAAATGGTTTTGGTGCCGCTCTCCCACCCTGCGATCAGTTAATGGAGGAGGCTACCGAAACCAAGTGGAAGTTCCTTAGTAATGGAAAGATTATCATTGAGCCTAAAGAAGATATCAAAAAACGTATTAAACGTTCTCCTGACTATATGGATGCATTAGCGAATACGTTTTATCCTAGAGATTATAGCTTTATTAGTGATGAAGAGTTGCTTAAAGACTTTTTGTAGTTGTGTTTTTTTAGTACCTTTGTAACCGAAAACACTCCTTGTTTGTGTTTTCATTGCTCTTATGTGCGCTGGCTTGTGAAAGTCGGCGCATTTCTATTGTACGGTGAGTGTTTTCTTATTGTGCACCTACCTTAGAGGCGTGCAGAGAAAGACGGAACAAATGGCTGCAAAGTCATTGATACAAGTTATGGTAAGTGATTTGGAAGAGAGAGTATCGCATACCCTCTCTTTGTTTCTGGTATTATTTTCCAACAAGTAATAGTAACAGCCAAAAAATACCTAATACTATGGCAATAAATTCGTATGGATCTTCTCTTAAATAATTAAGAAAAAATTTAATTTCTTGTATTATTTTTTGCATGTATAATATTTTACAAAGCCATTTCGTGTTCAAGTTCTTTAGATATGGCTCTATTGATAAACTCATTAATTGTTGTTCCAGTGCTGGAAGCAAAAGCGGCTACACGGGAATGTAAGTCTGGTGACATACGTAGATTTAACTTCCCACTATAAGGCTTTTCAGGCTGTATATTTCTTTCTTTACAGTTTTCAAGATAAAAGTCTATAGATTCCTCAAAGTCTTTACGGACCTCATCTACAGACTTTCCTTCATAAAGGATTGACGCTTTTCTCATCCCTTGCACTTTGCCAAACAGACAATTGTCTTCCGGACTGTATTCTACAGAACCGGAATATCCTTTGTATTTTAAAAGTCCCATACTACTTTGTTTTAGATTGTTTATATTTCTCAATCAAATTGTTTTTCTTTATATGCTCAATTATTCCTTTTATCACGTATGATTTCAAAATGCTTCCGGGATGTGGCTTATGTAAAATGAAAGGAGCTTCTTCGTCTGGTCCTATAAACTCAACACGGGAACCTGATGTAGCACCTTTGTTGCTTTCCTTGTATCCAAAAATCCCGAATAAGCGTTTTGCTTCATCATAGGTAAAATCCTTTGGGCATGACAAAATACGTTCTATTAGTTTTTCCTTTGTACCCATAATCGTTTGTTTATGCAAAGGTACTAAAAATAGTACCAAATACAAACAGATAATATAAAATATTGTATTTAAGGTAAGTTTTTCTGTTGAATATGACATTTTTACAGCCACTTTTATTATATTTGCATCATAGCATTTGATGCTAACGTGCTCCTTCACGTTACCGGGTAGTACGTATTGTGCTATCCGGTTCCTTTTTGGAGCAGTATCATGTGTAACTAATCACCGTATGAAGGAGTACGGAACTACATTATGAACACAATTAAAATTTTTGAGAATGAGCAATTCGGAAAGGTAAGAATTGCGATGGGTGAAAATAACGAACCTTTCTTTTGCTTGGCAGATGTATGCCAGATTTTGGATTTGATTCCCAGTAAGGTAGCGCAAAGATTAGATAAGGATGTACTTTCAAAGTATCCCCTTGAAACAGCCGGTGGAATCCAACATGCAAATTTTGTTGATGAGGATGGTTTGTATGATACAATATTGGATAGTCGTAAGCCTGAAGCTAAAAAGTTCCGCAAATGGGTAACAAGCGAAGTGTTGCCATGTATCCGTAAGACAGGTGGCTACATCGCTACCAAAATGGACGACACTCCAGAAGAAATCATGGCACGTGCGCTTATTGTGGCACAAGAAACACTGAAACGAAAAGAGCTGCGTCTTATAGAGGCTGAGCAGAAGATCCAAAAAGATGCTCCTAAAGTCCTTTTTGCCGATGCTGTATGTACCTCTCAACGTTCGTGCCTTATTGCTGAATTGGCAAAAATTCTCCAACAGAACGGAGTGAATATCGGTCAGAACCGTTTGTTCGGTTGGATGCGAGAGAACGGTTATCTTTGCCAAAAAGGTGATTATTATAATCAGCCAACGCAGAAATCTATGAAATTGGGACTTTTTGAGTTGAAGAAAACATCAATTACCAAGCCGGATGGTTCGGTATTGGTAACAACCACTACCAAAGTAACCGGCAAAGGACAAATATATTTCGTGAATAAATTCCTATCTAAATAATCAATATAAAAAAAGGTGTCAAGTGACACTTTACTATATTTATGGACGAAATAACAGCTATATTAGACATTACGCGCCCGGTTGATAATATCATCAACGACTTAAAAGGAAAGTCAGTCTATGTCCCCTCATGGGATAATCTTATTAAAGACTATGAACCAACATTGCATTCGATAGTAAATGATAACATTGGTCGAAAAGATAAGGTAAAATCTGATGGTACGGTAGAAAAAGCTTCCCGTATTTATATCGGTCTTGAAAAACTCCTTACAAAACGGATGACAGAGTTTATGTTTTCCATTCCAGTAAAACGTGTCTATCATAATATTGAGAACAATGAAACTCGCCAACAAATAGCGAAAGCAATTGAGAATATATACAAGTATGCTCGTATAGACAGTGAGAATATTAAACGTGGCAACGCCTATTTTGCGTCATGCGAGGTATTTACCATTTGGTATACGGTTGAAAATCCCAATTCTCTATATGGTTTTCAAAGTAAATTTAAGCTGAAATGCAAGACCTATTCCCCGATGGAGGGCGTCGGGCTGTATCCGTTGTTTGACGAGTTGGGAGATATGGTTGCTATGTCTTTTGAATACAAGAAGAAAGTCAAGGACGAAGAAATTGCTTTTTTTGAAACATATACTTCTAAGATCCATTACAAGTGGAAGCAGCAAGGATCTGGGTGGGAACAAATCAAAGCGGAACCAATAGCTATATTGAAGATCCCCGGTGTTTATGTTCATCGCCCAGTTCCTATTTATCATGGTTTGTCTTATTTGCGTAATGAGATAGAATATACCCTTTCTCGTAATAGTGATGTTATCGCCTACAACAGTGCTCCTATCCTTAAAATTGCAGGGGCTACACAAGGAAAAGAAGATAAGGGGGAAAGCCGTAGGATATTCCGTGTTGAAAATGGAGGTGATGTGTCTTATGTTTCATGGTCTCAGGCTATCGAAGCACTAAAGTACCATGTAAGTACTCTGATTAGTCTATTCTGGTCGCAATCACAAATTCCGGATATATCATTCGAGAACATGAAAGCATTAGGAAATATCGGGTTTGATGCTAGACAGACCTTGCTGACTGATGCCCATCTGAAAGTAGGTGATGAAAGTGGTGATTGGATAGAATCGTTTGAGCGTGAATGCAGTGTAATCAAGGCTTTCTTGAAAAGCATGAATACTTCATGGGTTAAAGAGATTGACAATGTAGAAGTTGAGCATGTCATTACTCCGTTTATCCAAATGGACGAGGATGCAATGACTGATAGACTTATAAAACAGAATGGTGGCAAGCCAATCAAGAGCCAGTTGCAAACTATTAGAGAAGCTGGTTCTAATAATGCGGAGGCAACTTTGGATCAGATACATAAAGAAGATGCGATGGATTTACAAGCAAAACAATCAAGAATGAACGGTTTATTTGAAAGTGCGGAATAACATGAAAGTACCAATAGATAATATGACCTTTGCCGAAAGCGAATACCTTAGAGGAAATAAAGTATGGAAAGCCCAGACACTTTATAATTTCGCGAAAGCAAAGGAATACCCTGTACGTGATATGCCATTGTGGAATATAGACCTGACTGTTGAACCGTTTGAGTGCAGCCAGCTTCATAGTTTTATCTTTCAATGCAAACGTGTTCGTGATTGTTCTTTAGACTACCCTATTATACTGGATGAAGTAGGACAAATAGCAGATGGATACCATAGATTATGCAAAGCTATTTTAGAAGGTAGAAAAACGATTAAGGCTATCAGGCTGCTGGAAATGCCGGCACCTGATAGAATTGAGGAGGGATAAATATGAAAAGACATTCAAAGATAATTACGGTAGAATATGTAGTACAAGATTGTCCTATCTGTGGCAAAATTATAGTGAAGCATTATTTATATCCGATGGTTGATAAAAGAAAGAACAAATTTGTATATGGCAAAAAAAGTAATAACACAATCTAAGTATCATTGTCGGGATTGCGTGCATAGCTATGACCGGCACGAGAAGAACTTGAAAGGTGAGTTCTTCATGTGCCGTTGTCCGTTTTTCACTTCCAGTCGCTTTCTTAACCGTGACGTATGTGACAAGTTCAATAAGAAATGAGTCAATCTTAAAAACAGAAAAATATTTTTTGTTTTATCCCCGTGATTTTTCTGCCTACTCTAATAAATAGATTAAAAACAAACCAATATGTCAAAACCTAAGATTCCGAATCAAAAGAAGAAATATCAAGAGCTTAACACAAGGCTGAATAAATATGTAGCTTTAGTGGAGCATATATATGATGTTCTGAATTTGGAAGCTGCTAAAACTGTATTACGCACTGATTATTCATCTGATAGTGAAAATCCTTTTAAATGGTCTGATTACCCACAGACTAAAAAACAGATAGAGGATATACAGGCTCAATTTGTTAATTATATTCATACGATTATCTATCGAGGTATTAGTGAAGAATGGAAAAATAGTAATGAAGTGCAAGACTTGATGGCAAATAAAGTTCTAAGGGCTTATAATGCCCAAGTTGATGGGGAAAAATACAAAGTCTTATATCAAGTAAACTCTGATGCTTTGAAAGCGTTCCAAAACCGCAAGGATAAAGGCTTTAATGTCTCTGCCAAACTCTGGCAACAATCCACCATTTATAAACAAGAACTTGAAGCAGCTATATCTTGCGCTATTCAGAAAGGAACAAGTGCTATTACTTTGAGTAAACAAATCTCTAAATATCTGCTTGATTTTCCATCACTGCAAAAAGATTATAAAGACAAGTATGGTAGTGCAGAACATTTAAAGGATTGCGAATACCGTTCTATCCGACTGGCTCGATCTGAAATTAACATGGCTTACCGGACTGCTGAAAATGAGCGTTGGAAACAAATGGATTTCGTTGTGGGGTACGAAATAAAGCTAAGCTCTTCACATCATCACCGTATGCCACATGGGGATATATGCGATAGGTTAGCAGGTAAATATCCTAAAGATTTCGTTTGGACTGGCTGGCATCCGAATGATTTATGCTATAAAATACCTATCCTTAAAACAGAAGAAGAGTTTTGGGAATGGGATGGTAGAAGTGAATCTACGACTGAAAGTGTGAATGAAGTCAAGGATGTACCGAATGCATTTAAACAGTGGATTGGCACAAATTCCCAACGCATAGCAGATGCAAAGAGAAATGGAACTTTGCCATATTTTTTAAAGGATAACCCGTCATATCTTAAATAATAACGACTTATATACAGATACATTCAGTTTCATAACACGGAGTACAAGATTATTTTCGTACTATGTGTTTTATTATAATAGTTTAACAATTAAGGTGAAGTAAAAAGAATCACTTTTCGTATATTTGCATAAAGCATGTGAAGTTACATGCAACCGAACTTGTCGTGAATACATTCATTGCTCTTAATGTATGATTAAGAAGGTTGACGGTCTGCTTGCATGTAATGTTTTGCAGGCCGTTTTTATTAATTAAAACATTGTACAATGGATAGAAAACAACAGGTTTTGTTGAAATTGAAACCGAAAGTGAAGGCGTTCGGGTTCAATAAAAAAGAGGTGATGGGTATCGCTGCTAGAATTGCCGATAACCTAACCTCCACAGATGATGCCTCCGATGAGGATGTAAACGCAGAAATTGAAGCAGCTATTGATGCGGTTCTCCCCTACCTGCAAGTCAGCCAGTCTTTTGCAAATCGAGTAATCGAAGAAAACCGCAAAAAGAATGACGATGACGAAACCGATGACGGCGATGATACATCATCGAACACTTCAAACAATCGTCAGACGGGTTCAAACAAAAATGATCCTCAACAGAATAAAAGTAATGATGATGCTCCAGCATGGGCAAAGGGATTGCTTGACAAGGTTGATACACTTACCAATGAAATTTCGGTGTTGAAAGGTGAAAAAGTCACTACATCAAGAAAATCCAAGCTCAACGAGTTGCTCAAAGATTCGGGTTCTTTCGGCAGTCGCATCCTGAAAAGTTTCGACCGCATGAAATTTGAAACCGAAGAGGAGTTTGACGAGTTTTATTCGGAAGTTGAGGAAGACCTGAAGAATTACAACCAAGAATGTGCAGATGCAGGTTTGTCTACATTGGCTAATCCGCCTGCCGCAAGTGGTAAAAGTTCGGGAAAACAAGATGAAGTGATTAGTGACGCTGAAATCAAAGCGTTGGCTGACACATTCTAAACATTAACAAAAAACTAAGTATTAAAAATGGGTGCAACAGCAAATTTAGCAAGTGAATTGCAGGTGATTACTTCTGGTCTTGATTCGGTTGTAATCAGACGATACGGTGCTGGTATCATTGGTGGTCGCACGCTTGATGTCAGTGGTTATCCATATGATGTAATTAAGGCTGGTCATGTTATTATCGCATCAGATGATGACGAAACACTATTCAAACCTATGCCGCTAAAAGCATCGAATTATGATCAATATGATACATTGCCCAGTAGCCATCATTATGTAGGTGTATTGGTAAGAAGCGTTACAAAGGATGCTCCTTTAGCAGCAATCATGTACAATGGTGAAGTGAATGATAAAGCAAGTCCGTATTCAGTGGATAATATCAAAACTGCAATGAAGACGGAGTTGCCTGGATTAGTATTCATGCACGATTAAAAGAGGAGGTAAAAAATGGTACAATCACAATTTGTGGAGTACATCAGAAAAATCTTTCCGAGACTCCAGAATGTAGTAGATACAGTGAACGGCAAGCGGAACGGTGACAACAAACGCACCTATTTGCATAAATCTATGTTGAGAAAGGTTTATTCGGCAGACCAGAAATGGTCTAACGCTGCGGTAAACACTACTTATGTAGCAGCCGACATGGTGTCGATGAACTCGCCACTTCCGATTAAAAGCCGCGATGCCATTGCTCACGCCAATGGTTCTCTGCCGAAAATCGGTATGAAAAAAATCATGTTTGAATCGGATATCAATGCCGTTAACATAATGAAAGCGCAAGGTGCGGAATGGACGAACATCGCGAATAAGCTGACTTCCGACCCGATTGCTTGCTCTGTCGGTATTGACGAACAGAATGAAGCGAACTTCCTGACCGGATTGTCTAATGGTATTGTAGCTGTGGAGGATGAAAACAATACCGGTACGGCTTTGCGTATCAATTTCGGCTATCTGCCTGAAAACTGTTTTGGTGTTGAGACGCAGAATGAGCTTACGCTTGATGACATTAAGCGTGTATTGGCTTATGCTGACAATAACGGCGACACAATCATCACTATCTGCATTGCATTGTCAACCTACAACAAGTTGCGTCAGACGCAAGGGGCAAAAGAACTGGTAGCCAATTATCGTGGTCAGACTTTTGACAGTAATACAAAGCTCCCTGTTCCGACAGCATCTTTGTTTGACGAAGCATTTGCGGATGATAACAACGGGGTTGCTTTCCTGAAAATTGACCGTTCAATCATCTCAGAGAAGAACGGCAAAAGGAAACCGTACAAGCCGTGGAACCAGAACAAGTTGATTTTCCTTACCACAGAAGAAGTCGGTGCTTTGGTGTGGGGAACGCTTGCGGAAAAGACAAATCCGGTAGAGGGTGTTGTTTATTCAACCGTTGATGAGTACAAACTCATCAGCCGTTACAGAACAACGGAGCCGTTTACCGAAACTACGAGTGGGCAGGCTCTTGTGCTCTCTGTTATTGAGAACGTGGATCAAATCTACTCTCTTGATATTTCGGAATCTCAGGCGGTAGATACCTCAGCTGAAACTTCTGACAGTACGGATGTGAAAATCACTATTTGGGGAAATACTTACAAGAAGCCGGAGTTTGTCAAGGAATTCAATAAAATAACAGGCAAAAATCTAGCTTCAACTATTGCAGATGACAAGCTGATTGCCGCCGTGAACAGGCTGAATGACTTTGACGAAGCGAAATTGAAATCCGCAGTTGAATCTCATAAATCAGAATAAGCCATGAAGACAATACAGCAAGCTCTCGTAGACGAAATACACTATCCGATTTCTATCGGTTTTGTAGAGAATGTGATGATTAAACGTAATCTCAATGGTGATGATGATTTTGGTTATGATATAGATCATTCTAACGAATACCAGGGAGCTTTAGCTGATTGTCTTTGGTCTTTGGTCCAGGCTATCAATTTCTCTGAAGCAGACAAGTCCTTCGGGGCTTTATCTGATAAAGATAAAGAACGGATACTTTTACGTGTTAACTCCATTTACAAGACTATTGGTGAACCTTTAGTAGAACTGGAGGCAAAACCAACGGTATATGTAGGTGATTGTTTGTTGTAGTATGGCTGTTTTGAGTAGAAATCCACATCGTTTGCAATACCTTGTATCTGCTTCAGGATATGAGGATGAAAACGGAGATTACCATTCAGGTGAAGAACATTGGGAAGGTGAAATTCCCTGTGATGCTGTTCCTGCCGGTGAATCGGATGAAAGGGAATTTGAAGATGGCATAATACGTAAATACTCTTATGAGGTTTGTAATATACCAGCAAACTGCCGTGCTTTTACAATAGGAGATAGAGTCAAGATAAGTCTGCTCGGAGGAATAGAAAGAGAATTTGAAGTGAAAGGTTTTCATCGTTACCAGCTTCAGTGCAAAATTTGGGTTTAGGATATGGGTATAAGAATGGCTACCAAACTTGATGAAATTCATAATACACTTATGAGGGAGGCACAACGGGTTGAAAGGCTAACAATACGCGCTTTGTCGTATCTTGGAGAACAATGTGTTATCAGGGTACGTGATAGAGGTGGTGATAAAAGTTGGTATGATCAGTCTGGTAATTTGCGTAGCTCAGTTGGCTATGTAATAGCCCATAATGGCAGTATTATCCAATACTCAGACTTTAATCAGGTGAAGCAGGGTTCACAAGGTGTAAAAGTCGGCAAAGACTTAGCAGAAGAACTGGCTAAAAGATATTCCAATGACTATGCTCTTGTTATTGTTGCCGGAATGAATTATGCTGAATATGTGGAAGCGATGGATAACAAGGATGTGCTTGCGTCAACGGAGCTATGGGCAATAAACCAAGTACCCAAGATGCTTGAAAAATTAAAGATACAGATTGCTAAATGATGAAATCGGACATTGAAATATCAAAATTTGTATATCACAAGATTAAAGGATCAATCCTTGAAAGAAGTGTAACCGGGAAATTGAGTGATAGGGGTAGACCAGATAAATCGGACAAGGAGGATATTGTCATATCTGTACTTGCCAATGAGGGATGCGGTCAGATCCAGCGAGCTTATGTGAATGTCAATGTTTATGTTAGGGACCAATGGAATTCTAGAACAAAAGCATGGGAAAAGCATACACTCCGTATAGGGGAATTGTGTGACTTGTGTAAGTTTCTCTTTTATATACGTAAAGAAGAGTTTCATACAGTTCCTAAAGAATGTAGTCAAAAAGTCATGTCTACCGGTGTTTCTTTTGAGGATGGACACACGGAACATTTCATCAACAACAAGCTGTATATTGAGATAAATAACGAATAAGTATTAACTATATTAAGCAATATAGAACTATGGCAGTAATCGGATGGGGTAAGCCCCGTATTTTTATTAAAGACCTTGATGCAGTATCACCTGCATGGGAAGAATTGCCTACTCCGGTAGAGGATTCCACACAGTTGACAACGACAAAAGGTGACAAGAAAGAAGCAAAGATTGAAGGAGGAGAGAACGAGGATGTAAAGTATGGAAAAAACACCTATGCTCTTACTTTCAATATTCGTGCTGCAAAAGGGCGTAAGCGTCCTATAAGTGATAGTGATGGAGTGGTAGCACATAATTATGCTGTTGCTTTACAGCCTGAAGATCCTGATGTTCAGGGATTCTGTATGGAAAAAACTACCGTTTCTGTTGAGGATTCATTTACAGCGGCAGATGGTGGTATTTGGGCGTATACCTTTGATGCTTTGAAGCCGGGTTCGGACAAAAAACAGATTCAATGGGGTAAGATCATAACAACGCCTACTTCTGGTAAGCCGACTAAGGTTGAATGTGACCCAGAAGATGAATCTGGAGATGGAGATAAATTTGAAGTTGCTCCTAATCCTAGTGTAGGTGGATAGTTTTTCAGGATGATAGCCCGCCGTGGGGGCTTTATACCCACGTGTATTGCGGAAATGGTGTAATGGATGCACGTATGTCTACCAGGCATTAGGTTACAGTTCGAATCTGTGTTTCCGCTCGATTTTGAAAATTTGGTTTGTTATTCATATGTCTTTCATGCCGGTTGTCTGTGAAGATATCCGGCATTAATTAAAAAAACAAGAACCGTTATGTTAGAAGATAGGAAACTTATAGACATGGACATTGCGGATACTATAATTGAACGTCCACATGGTTTTAAAGTAAATCAACGTCAGTTTTATCTATATCCGGTTACTCTTGGAAAAACATACCTAATATCAAGGCTTGTTGAGTGTCTTGGCATAAATCTGGAAATTATCAAGGCTAATCCGTATATGGAAGCGTTGAGAATATGTCAGGAAAAAAAAGAAAGCGTGTGCCGTATTTTGTCCTATCATACCATCAATAAGAAAGAAGAATTGTTTGATTATGATTTTGTACAAGAAAGATGTAATTTCTTCTATAAAGAAATAGATAATGACAGTATGGCACAACTATTGGTTATGGTATTGTCAGAAGGAGACATATCAGCATATATAAAACACCTTGGAATAGATAAGGAAAAAGAATGGCAAGCAAAAGCCATGAGAGCCAAGAAGGATAATAATTCTCTTACATTTGGCGGCAAAAGCATATATGGCACATTGATAGATACAGCTTGTCAACGGTACGGATGGACTTTTGAATATGTTGTTTGGGGTATTAGCTATGCCAATTTACAATTGCTCCTTGCCGATTCCGTAACGTCCATATATTTGTCTGACGATGAACGTAAGCGAGTTAACATACCTCAAGACCGTGATATCATCAATGCCGATGACCCTGCAAATATGGCAAAAATCAAAGCCATGAAATGGGATTAAATACGACAAATAGAACAGTGCGATAAATAAAAGGCAAAAAAATCACGAGGGTTATACAAAAACTCTCGCGATTTATCGGTGAAATAGGATAATCAGAAAATGACTATTCTACTATTACTACGGTATTGTTTGCTACTGATGCATCAAACTCATAACCGATTTTCATCTCAGCCTTGGAACCACAAGGCAGAGGGATACAGGTGCAGCAGAATATTACAACAGATAAAGGAGTCCTGTTTTTTCCTGTTATATATACTTCAGATGATGAGAAGTTCACATTATCACCAGATGGCAAAGTTAAATAGCGCATCCTGATTCCTAATCTTCCCTTGGTTCCAAACCATGCAGATCTTTTCGCCTCATACACTACCCCCTTGGCTATAGTTCCGGCCGGTATGGCTACAACCTTGTCTATGATAACATCTCTGGAAACTTTAAAATCAATATTCTGCCCCTCATGTGCTTTGGAGGCTCTGACATTACTTATGGATTCCAAAGGAACAATTGTACCAGCTTTAATGATAACTTCTTTTTTTTCTTGAGTAAAAGCTGTTATTGAATAAAGAAATACGGTCAGTAAAAATAAAACTTTCTTCTTCATAATGTAAATACTAATGTTAATTTTAATGTTCACAACTTTTTATTGCCATTTTAAGTGCTTCTTCAAGTCTGTCTGCATATTTGAATATATCATCCATGTTGTCAATCTGAATCCATTCACAACTCTTATATTGGTCTACCGGTATTCCTATTTGCTTTTTTCTTGCTCCGATAGAAACACGGCATATCCAGAACCATTGGCTGTTATCGATATTTACAACGAAGTAACTTTTATAGTCTTTATAGGTTATGCGTGACACATCCACGCTTTTTCTTAAAATGCTTCTTACGATGTTGTAGGCATCTAATTCCTCTTGTGTTGTTACGACACCGGATTCTTTATCCATGTATACAACTCCGTCCGGGAGTTTTTCTTCTGTATCTTCTGTGGAAGTATTTATGGATGTATTGTCTATCGTTTGGAGTGAGTCAGATGTTTGCTCGCTGTTTTTTATAGCTGTATTTAGTCTATCTGAAATAATATCATTAATAACAGATGTGATGGATTTCTTTACGAGTGGTGTAAACATATCTATCACCTTCGATGTGATTTGACCTGAAGTATAGGCTTGACGTGCGAAGAATCGAACAAATTCTGCTGTAGGTGATGCAAATTCGTTATTCAATATTGATTTTATTTCTGTCGTGTATTTCAATTCGTTTGCCGTACTTAGAACATCCTCTTCATTGTAATATGACTTATGGAATTTCTTTAGTTGCTCTATATCCGCATCTGATAAGTCAAGCATGTTCACGATAAGAAAAGGTTTCTCATCCATAATATTGATTTTCTCCAAGTCGGTGTAAAATCTATATTCTATCCCATTGGTAAGCACGCCAAAACGGGCTTTTGACGCTACAAAATATTTTTGTAGTTGGGTGTCATGCAGGTTTAGGTCTTGCTTGCAGTGTTTGCATTCTATAAGAAGTATAGGATTTTCATCCTTCATTATGGCATAATCGATTTTTTCTCCTTTTTTCTTTATTAAGTCACAATCCATTTCAGGCACGACCTCAAAAGGGTTAAAAACATCGTATCCTAAGGCTGCAATCATTGGCATTATAAATGCGTTTTTTGTAGCTTCTTCTGTAGCTATCTTGTCTTTTTGTTTTTTTATATTATCAGATAGCCGTACAACTTGATCCTTAAAATCCATTGCTCTGCTTTTTACGTTGTAATATTTTACAAATATATATTTATATAATAATATAAACAAAATTAAAGATGGGAAAATAAACCGTTGAATATATTTTGTGTGTTTTGTGACTCTAACTATGTCATTTATTGTTATATTTGCAATGCCGTGTGATGTTGCACGGAACTATTTCTATCGAAAAGACCTATGGCTGGAATACATTTTGACATTACAGGTGATAATTCTAATTTCTTACGTAGACTTCGTGAAGTAGAGAATGGTGTAAAAAACACGTCCAAGCAAATAGAGCAAAGCGGTTTAGGTATTGAAGAACTGTTTAACCGTATGACTAGAGCTGCCGCAGCATTCGGAGCTGGTTTTACTGCAAAAGAATTAATTTCAAATATTGCACAAGTCCGAGGAGAATTCCAACAATTGGAAGTTGCATTTAAGACAATGCTTGGCAGTGAGGATAAGGCTAATGCCCTCATGCAGCAATTGGTAAAAACGGCTGCTACCACTCCTTTTGACCTTCAAGGCGTAGCAAATGGAGCTAAACAACTTCTTGCTTATGGAGAAAATGTTGAAAACGTAAATGACGACTTGATACGTCTTGGAAACATAGCCGCCGGCCTTTCTCAGCCACTTGGTGATATTGTGTATTTGTATGGTACTACCATGACGCAAGGACGGTTATATACCGCAGATTTAAATCAGTTTACAGGTCGTGGTATTCCTATGATTCGCGAATTGGCAAAAGTATTCGGAGTAGCAGAAGGAGAAGTAAAAAGTTTAGTTGAAGCAGGGAAAGTGGGATTCCCGGAAGTCCAGAAAGTCATCCAAAACCTTACAAATGAGGGAGGAATGTTCTACAACCTTATGCAAGAACAGTCCAAGACAATCACTGGGCAAATTTCTAATATAGAGGATGCTGTTTCCACCATGTTCAATGAGATAGGGAAAGCCAATGAAGGAATTATAAACGAAGCTCTGTCCGGTGTTTCTTATTTGGTTGAGAATTATGAGAAAGTGGGAAAAGTTCTTGTTGGTCTTGTAGCAACTTATGGCGTATATAAAGTGGCTGTGATGACAGTCACGGCTTTGCAAGCTTTACAAGCTTCAGGTATTGCCGCTCTAACTATTGCCGAACGTGCCCACTACGGATGGCTGGTTTTGCAAACAACGGCACAAAAAGCTTTGAACGCTGTTATGTTTACTAATCCGTATGTGTTATTGGCAACTGCTGTTGTAGGGCTTGGAGCTGCAATGTGGTCGTTATCCGATAATACAACGTCAGCAGAACGTGCTTTAGATTCATATAACAAGAAAATAGAAAAACTCAACACGGACGAGGAAGATCGGAAACGTACTTTGGAAGGTCTTGTTAGCACCATTAATAGCGAGGTGGAAGCCGATGTTACTAAACTCAAAGCTTTAAAAGATATTGAGGAACTATACCCAGCACTCTTTAGGAAATATGTTGATGAGAAAGGTCATATACAGGATTTGATTGGTTTTTGGAAGGCATATAATGAAGAAGTTGTAAAATCCAGAACACAGTCAAAACAGGCTATAGTCGAGTCCTTGGAACAACAGATAAAAAGTGCGGAATGGGCTTATAATTTAGCTAAGAAGGAGAACAACCGTTCCGAAATGAAGGTTCAGGCACAGCGTATCGAAGACCTGAAGAATGAATTGGCAAACGCAAGAAAGGATGTCTTGTCGGAAATTAATGCCCAATTGGAAGTTGAGAACAGACAGGAAACAAAAGAAACTACATATCAGGAAGATTTGGCAAATGCTAAAGCCGAATGGGAAAAAGCGAAAAAAGGGTATGAGTCATTAATCAAAGATCAGACGGCTACATCGAAACAGGTGAAAGAAGCCAAAGATAAGATGGAGGCATCCGAAAAGGCATACAAGGATCTGGGCGGAGTAACTGGAAGCGAATTAACCAGACAGGAAAATCTAGCAAAAAAGCAAAAGGAAAACCAAGAAAAGCTGGATGGGCAACTTCTTTCACTTCGCCGTCAGAATCAGCAAGATGAAATCAACCTGATGAAAGAAGGCACGGAAAAGAAGTTGGAACAGATTGACTTTGATTATCAAAAACAGCTTGATGCGATAAGAAAACAGGAGGAAGAATGGAGCAAAGCCGGTAATGGCAAGTTGACCGACAAGCAGGTACGGGAAATCTCGGAAGCTTATGCCAATGCCGAAAGCATGAGGGATAAAGATATTACTAATGTAACCAAGGAGCAACTTAAAGCCGAACAACAGGCTTTGAACGATTACTTGAAAGAATATGGCACGTTTCAGCAACAGAAATTGGCTATCGCCCAAGAGTATTCGGAAAAAATAAGGAAAGCGCAGGAAGAAAGCGGTGCTAATAGTGCACAAGTAAAGTTGCTGGAGAAACAACGTGATGTTGCCATACAGAACAAGGAAACGGAAGCCATAAAAGCCAATATAGATTGGGTTACTGTGTTTGGTGAGTTTGGTTCCATGTTTTCCGACATGGTAAAGCCTGCCTTGGACGAAGCTAAAAAGTACATCCAAACCGACAAGTTCAAAAACTCCGATCAGGCAAGTCAGAAATCATTGATTGACGCCATCAGTCAGATGGAAAAGTCTTTGGGTGGTACAAGTGGAGTCAACTTCAAGAAACTTGGAGAGGATGTAAAAGCCTATCATACAGCCGAACAAAACCGTATCAATGCCATAGAGATTGAAACAGCCGCTTTGGAAAAACTAAAGAAATCACAGGATGATTACGCCAAAGCACAGAAGAGTGGAACAGAAGAAGAAAAGCAGGTTACAGCGAAGGCCCTTGATATAGCACGACAGAATGCTGACATTGCATCCGCCAATGTAAAGACACAGACGGATATCGCCAATCAGGGCCAGCGTAATGTGACTGATACCGCCACCAGACTGAAAGCAAGTATGGAAAATTTGTTGGGAGGCTTGCAGCAGATTTCATCCGGAGGGTTGTATAACGCATATAGTGGAATTATCAAAACCGTGAACGGATTCAAGGACGTCATAGGTAAGACATCGGAATCGCTTCAAGAAGTTCCCATTGTCGGATGGATTTTGTCTATTATTGACCTACTCAAAGACGGATTGAGTGATCTTGTCGGTGGTCTGCTTGATGCTGTTCTAAATGCGGTCAGTGGGATTATCAGTGATGTTTTGTCTGGAGACTTGTTTGTTACAATTGGGAATTCATTGAAAAATGGAATAGGTAATATCCTTAATGCGATTTCTTTCGGTGGTTTTAATTCTTTGTTTGGTATTGGCGGTAATAAAAAAGAGGTCGAGGAAGCTATCAACAGATTGACAGACCGTAACGAAACGTTACAAACTGCCATTGAAGACTTGACTGACGAAATGAAGGCAAGCAAGGGAACGCAGTCTGTTGCCGCATACCGGGATGCTTATAAGTATCAAAAAGAAACTATTGATAATTATAAGCGTATAGCGCAGGAACAAGCACGTTATTCTGGTTCTCATCATAGTTGGAATTATTATTGGGGCGGTTTTTCTCAGGAACAGATAGACCGTCTGAGTGGAAAGATTGGTCGTGATTGGAATGGTGATATCTGGAATCTTACCCCAGAAGAAATGAAAATGCTCCGTGAGACAGTAGATATGTGGGAAACCATTCAGAATACCGGCAAAGGTGGATACGGTGATCGTCTGACTGATAAGTTGAATGACTATATTGATCAAGCTGGTACGTTGGAAGAACTGACGAATGAACTTTACGAGGGTCTGACTGGAATGTCATTTGATTCTATGTATGATAGTTTTGTAGACAATCTTATGGATATGAAATACGATGCGAAGGCAGCATCGGAAGATATATCAGAATACTTTATGCGTGCCATGCTTTCCAATAAGATTGGTGAGTTATACAGTGAAAAGTTGGAGGAATGGTGGAAAAAGTTTGGTGCCAGCATGGAGGATAACGAGCTGACCGAAGAGGAAAGGAAAGCCTTGCAAGATGAATATATGAAGTATGTGGATGAAGCCATGAAACTGCGTGATGAGCTTGCTGCCGCAACCGGATATGACAAGATTTCACAGGAAGCAGCTTCCCAGTCTGCAAGCAGCAAAGGTTTCCAAACCATGTCTCAAGATACCGGAGAGGAATTGAATGGACGTTTTACTGCCTTGCAGGTTTCAAATGAGGAAATAAAGAGCCAGATGATAAATGTTGTTGTCGGCATAGGATCTTTGGTTTCTATTTCAACGGAGGGCAATGCTACGTTGGGTAACATCTTGAATCAGCATGTGATTACTAACGGTTATTTGGAAGATATCGTAAAATACACAAAGCCTATCCTTGAATTAGGATCGAAATTAGATAAGATAGTAGATAATACTAAAAATATGTAACATGGAAGGAGAATTTTATATAAATGATAAGGATGCTTATACCACATGGGGAATAAGTATGGATACCTCTTCTTTATCGGCGTTAATGACACCACCGCCGATGAAAGAGTTTATAGAAAACAAGTCACGTCTGGAAAACGGCAAGCGAGTTATAACTTCAGATTCCAAGATTGACGAAAGGAATATTACACTTACATTTAATCTTACGGCTAAAAGCGAAGATCAGTTTTTTGTTAGATATAATTCTTTTTGTGAAGAACTCGCCACTGGGGTATTACATATCAGAAGCAAATATCAGCCAAATGTTGTGTATAAGACTATTTATTTGTCATGTAACCAATTTACACAGTTTATGAGGGGAATCGCTAGTTTTTCCTTGAAATTAGTGGAACCTAATCCTGCGGATAGGACAACATGATTTTTTCTTTGAATATAATTGCTATCATGTGATTTATTTGTATATTTGCTACATAACATTGTATGAAGCTATACAATACTCGTATGGGACTAATAGACATTAAAAACATATCAGGAGATATTCGTTTCTCCACAGACTTCAACGTTGGTTCGATAGGTCGTTATTCATTGGGTAAGGAGGATTACATTACTCTTCCTTTTAACGTCCTAACTCCTATTAATTTTAAGATGGGTGATTATGTGGACTTGTCGGGGATATTAGATGAATCCCTAGGTGGTAAATTCGCAAAGATATATGAAGTTGTAGATTTGCCGACACCTACTTATGACCAGTCTACGGGCGGCTATAATTACGAGTTGCGTCTTGATGCTTACTATTGGAAATGGAAAAATAAGAAATTCAAGTACATGCCGGAGGTGGCAGGCCAGGAAGCGTCTTGGAACCTTACTGCCTCATTGGATATGCAATTAGGTGTGTTCCTCCGAAACTTACAAGCTCTTGGTTACAAATACAGGGGGAATGATTTCGATTTTTCTATAGATTCGTCAGTAGAGAATTCAGCTAAGTTGATGTCTTATGAGAATACCAATCTGCTGGATGCTCTTACTAACATGGCAGAAACGTGGAATTGTGAGTGGTGGGTAGAAGATAATATTATCCGATTTGGACGTTGTGAGAATGGAGATGCTGTTAGGATAGAGCTGGGTGTGGAAGCCCAAGAAATGCCGCGCAGTGAAAGCCAGGGAACCTATGCTACACGTGTGTATGCTTTTGGATCAACAAGAAACATTCCTTCCAACTATCGGCCTGTTGATGAAACAGTAGTGGTAAATGGTATTGTTCAAAAGCGGTTGATGTTACCAGAAGGAACACCGTATATTGATGCTTATCGGTATAAGGATGGTAAAAGGGTATATATTGGTGAAGAAGGTTATGATATAGGTACGGAAATGCCGCAGGAGGAAGCTATTGAAGATATTATATTCCTTGATGAAGTCTATCCACGTACTGAATGTGTTGTTGGTACGGTTGGCAGTTATACGTCTACGATAGAAGATGAAGAAACACAAGAAACAGTAACCCAGACATTTTATTATGTAACCGATACTAGTGGGCTTGTCTTTGATGAAAGTTATATTATTGATGGAGAAGAACTTAGGTTGGTATTCCAGTCTGGTTTACTTAATGGTATGGATTTCGGTGTAACATTTCATAAGGCTGGCACAAGTTTAGGAAGCGTAACACTTGAAAGTGATGTCTATGAAATTGTTGCCAATGATAATTATGGAAGGACATTGCCCGATGAAACATTAAAACCTACTACAGGAGATAAATTCATTCTTTACGGCTGGGATAGTACGAAGATAACGGACCTTGGCCTCGTATCAAATGCCGAGCAAGAATTAAGAGACAAAACGGTGGATTGTGTAAAAAAGATGATGGTCGATGATGGTACATACAATACTACCCTTGCATCATCATGGGTAAAAGAAAACATGATCAGCCGGACATTTGACATTGGCCAAAGAATAGAGCTTGTCAATAAATCTTTTTTTGAGACTAGTCGGATATCTAGAGTTATAGGTCTTGAAATAAAGCTTGATTTACCTTACGATGCTCCTGTATATACAATCGGTGAAAGCACAGCATATTCCCGAATTGGGGAGCTTGAAAATAAAGTTGACAATCTTACTTATAAAGGTCAGACGTACACTAGTGGAGGTAGAAAAGGGGTTTATATAATCCGTACAAATGATTCGACTGCTCCTAGCAATAGTAATGTGTTCTCTGCTTTACGCTCATTAGCAACCTTCCTCTGCAAGGACCGTCCCGACCGTACAAATTTCTTATTGAAGTTCGGTGATTTCATCGACTCCATGATTGCCGGTAAGGGTGCCGGTATCTATCCTGACGGGCGCGGCCAGTTCGAGCGTCTTGAGGTGCGCGGTTCCGCAGTGTTCAAGGAGGTCATCTATAACCGCCTGAACGCACAAGAGGGCGATACGTCTTACTCCGAGAACGGGGTCATTGAGTCCGTGGCTTTGGAGAGCGACGGAACCTATACCCTGAAATTGCGCAAGCGTTGGGAGAATGACTTCACCGCATTCCAGGAGGGGGATGTGGTCTATGGGATTGTGAACAACCTCTTTTCTACGGGGGAGTATTACACTTCATGGGTACGTGTACTGTCGAAGAACATAGCGGCCAACTCCATCTCGGTACTGGTGTATCCGGACAGCGAGGTGCCGGGAGGCCGGAACTATCCCCCTACTGAGCTGATGATTATCACGCACAGAGGCAATGCCATCAATGAGGACAGACAAAGCTACTGGTATTTGTCCGCCACCACGGACAAGTGCCTGGTATGGCTGGAAGGAGTAACGAAACCTGTCCTGGAACAGAACAACTACTACATGATATTGGGGCGTTTGCCCAATCTGGATTTGTTTGACAATCTCCCCATCAACTATAAGCACTCGTACATATTCGCCCGTGCCGGCATCTTCGGTGAACTTTACCGGGTGGACTGGCAGGGACTGCCCGTACAGGAACTGGTGGACCGTGGCTTTTGGTCGGCCGAAGTCGCTTCCTCCGATAATCCCTATACGAATACTCAGGAGCGGGCGGATACAGTCTGGCACTACGGCTGCAAATGGAAGTGCCTGATAACGGGAACCGCCGACGAACCGCAATATGCGGCGGCCGGATGGGCGATGCTGGAAGGGAACCCGGAATTTACGATAGAGATCGGCAGCACCAAGGGGTGGTATTTTGATATCGAGACTTTTTCCACAACGCTATATATTACCGGCAAGCTGTACAACCGTGACGTGACAGATCATATACTTGACGCTGATGTGAGCTGGACGCGTGATACCGGGAATGTATCGGAAGATAACGCATGGGCGGTGAAGCGTGCCGGCGCCGGGAAAAATCTTCCTCTGACGACAGATGATCTCGGACCGAATTATACCAACATGCGGGTGTGTACGTTTAAGGCACAGGCGTTATTGCGTGACGGGCAGCAGTTTGAAGTGGCGGAGAATTTTGTAACATTTTAAACATATAAGATTATGGGTAAAGTATTAGTAAAAAAAGTAAGGTTTGTGCAAAAAGAAAGTTCTCCCCAAGAGTGCTGCAACACTTCGGAGAGAACATTCAGTGAAAGAATTTGTACGATTAGATTTTCAGGAAGAGAACCTTGCCTCAAATTAAAGTGTGCTACATAGCCACACTTGGGGCATATATTGACGATTACAGGTATATAAGACGCCTTACCGGAGTCTGCCTTTACCTCACAAAAATAATGATTAATACGAACAATGGCAACAAAGCAACGAAAAATAGAAATCAACTACCGGCTGTTACAAACCAGTTGTAACATCGAGGTGGTGGGCAGCGTGCCGGACATGCAGGTCTACCAGGCTGACAAGGCTGAATACACTCCGGACTATACGCTGACACCGCTGGTCCTGTTTCCGCGGTGCAACGCCACCGATCCGGAAGCGGTGACTAAAATCGGGGCGGTCAACTCCAGGCTGACCAACATGAAGTGGTACGAGCGCATCGGAACCACACGCACACTTATCACATCGACAAACACAGGCTACAGCATTACGGAGTCCGGTGACAGCAAGGGACAGATCACAATGAAAAAAAATGTCACCGTCCTAAAACCCGTCACGCTGGAGTTTTACGCGGAATATGCCGACACACGTACCGGACAGCTGTTCATTTTTCAGATGAGCCGGGTGATCCGTACCATTGACGGTACGGATGCGATCCCCGTGTTGACGATAGACAGTCCGTCCACACTGGACTGGAACCCGGTGCGTGACATCACCGCACAGACCATCACGGCTAAACTGATGGTAGGCGACACGGACGTGACGGCTACGGGCAAATGCAGGTTCTTCTGGTACCGTCTGTTGTCTACGGGAGCGCTGGAGGCGATAACCACAGGAGCGGGTGACAACGACTGGGAGTTTGTATCACTGAACAAGAATGTATACAAGATTGACCGCAATTATATAGGTGATGACATCACGATTGTCTGCAAGGCCACCTATGCGGCTTCCGGGACTCCGGCATCAACCCCGGGCGCATCGGACCCGGCAGTCTCTACGGTAATACGCCGCAGGATTCCGAAGATTGAAGCCGACTGGGAGGGCGTACCTACGGGTGTTCCGGACGGGACTTACGCCATCTTCCCCAAACCTGTCATTCGGGATACCATGGGGGTTATCCCGAATCCATCCGCCATGTTTAACTGTCACTGGTACGTCAAGAAGAGCGGAGATTCCGGATATACCAAGGTTGCCGGCGGATATTCTCCCAAGATACCTTTCAGCAACGGCATGATGTTAAAGCTGGAAGTGGAGGACAGAGGCCCTTACGTGGCGCTGACACAAGGCGGCAAGGTGCTCACGCAGGGGGGCAAGGCGGTAGTAGCAAGAAAATTTGGATAACATTAAAAATAATAGAATTATGGCATTTTACATTAAAGTAACGAAGGAGGTTGCAGACCGGTTGCATCTGACCGGTATCCGCAACAGGACAGCGGATGGCAATGTATTATTGTGGCAGGCGGACGTGGCACGTTTCCCCGGCGACACTGTATTTGAGAGAGCCAAGGAAGTGGGCGGCATCTGTCTGACCCCGCAGGCGGCGAAAGAAGAGATAGACGGTACGGACCATCCCGTCGAAGTATTCACACCGGCCTCTTGGGGAGAGAGCTCCGAAGGCACGGATAGTACGGAAACAACCGGGGAAGGAGGAGCGTCATGAGTTTGGCCAGCGCGACCGGGCAGGTCATATTTTCGCAAAAGGGCGGCGTTTATATGCCGTCAATCCAGTGTAATCAGGGAGATCTGTATCAGGAGTATATGGGCGAAGCGTCCGCGCCGACAAACATCGCGCCGGACTTCGTATCGCTCAAGCCTGTCTTGTCCTTCATTCTCACCTCTTCGCGGGTGGCGGAAGGGCTGGTGGTCCCTTCCTCCATGAAATGGTATTTCAATGATGTCGAGATCAAGTTCTCGGGCAATGTCTCCACCAACACGTTTGGCGGTGAGACGGGACATTTCAAGTTTATCCCTTACCAGTCCGGTACGACGGATTACTACGGATTGCAGATCGTCAAGAACCTGGTCAAGGCGAGCGGAGCGGCCTCTTGTACCATCAAGGGTGAAGCTACCGTGACGATAGGGAATACCAGCGACACCGTCCAGTTCGTCTATAGCATCCCCATCACCAAGGGGGTCGGGAACCAGAAGCATGTGACGATCGTTGCCGGTGACAACAAGTATTTTACCCTTCGGGACAAGGGGCAGAGCTGTATTCTGAAAGCCGTAGCGCGTATGGGCAGTGACGAGATCACTACAGGCTTGACCTACAAGTGGTACAACCAGGTCAACGGTGCGTGGAGCGTGCTGAGCGGAAAGACCACGCAGACATTGACCGTCACCAACGATATGGTTGACACGACAGGGGTGTTCAAGGTGGAGGTGTACCAGGGCGGCAAGCTCATCGGTCAGGACACGCAGTCCGTAATGGATGCGTCCGATCCGTTTGATTTGATCCTGAATCCCACGCCCGAGGACGAGACCATCCGGGAAAGCGGCGACACGGTGGTCTATAAGCCCATTCTGGTCAAGCGTGGGAGCACCACCAAGTACAAGGACATGACTTTCTATTTCGTGTTCATGGACAGTGCCGGGGTGATCCTTAACCCGTCCACCTCCGGTACGGCAGCCACTTCCGGCACGTGTACTTGGGACATGTGCCAGCAGGCAGGAGGCAACGTGGCATGGACCATCACAACCAAGGAGTAAGGAGGTGATATGCCGTTGGTGACAAGAACCGGACAGGTCAGTTTTGCTCCCAAAGGTGACAAGGGAGATAAGGGAGCGCGTATGCGTATGCGTGTATGGGAGGCGTCTGTGTCTTACCTGGAAGGCAAGCAAGGGCAGCTGTTTTACGACATAGTGCTGTATGACAACCTGCTGTACCTGTGCATCTGTTCGCATACGTCGGTATCGACGGAAACCCCCAAACAGAATGTGGCTTCGGGAAAAATAAAATACTGGGAGGTAGCACAGAGCTGGACTTTTATCGCCACCAAGCTGTTGCTGACCGAGAAGATCAAGGCGTCCATGATTGATGCGGACGGTATCAGAGCGGTCAACGTGGATATCAGCGGAAAAATCACGGCGGATAGCGGACGTATCGGTCCGTTTTCCATAGATTCCGGCATGTTGTCCTCAAAAACTCTTTATGAGGGAACGGATTCCTATGTCGGTTTCAAGTTATCCGCCGGGCAGATTGAGTTTTATAACGACAGGACGTTCGCAAGCGTAAAACTCGGGGGAAACACGCAGTTTGTCACAATCGAAGGGATTAAGTATGATGCCGGAATTGACATACAGAGTCCGAACGCCATGCTCGGGATGCATATCAAGACCCCGAGCATTCCCCTGTTCGTGGAGGGAGGTAACATTTTCCTTCATCCGGACAATGACAGTTATGTTTCTCTCCGTGGCATAGTGGGCAACTGGAGGAACATATCCGTCAGCACCTCCCTGAATAACAATGATGACAATGTGATGTTTATTAATACGGGTAACATAACGGTGACGCTTCCTCCGAATGTTCCCGGACATACCATATACTTCAAACGTATGAGCGGCGGGGTAAGACTGACAGGAGGGCGCATCCTGCCTGCCCCTGGAGGAAAAGAGGCGTCCTATATGGATTTGGATTATTCATCCGGATTCATTAAATGTATGGGCAATTATTGGGTTATGTTTTATTGCGGATAACAGTATTTAATTAAGAATATTATGAAAGTTGATTTTACAAAATTTCCCCTGTTCACGGGGATAGACAGACAGGATATGGTGATAGCGGATATCCGTAAGGATATCGCTGACGGCATTTACAGGAACGTGCCCGGTCTTCCGGCGCACGTGCTTGCGGAGAAGATCTATCGGAACGAGCTTGTGGAGCTTGCCGATGACGAGATTCATATACTTGACCTCTACACTTCCGCTTCGGTGGGGCAGCTTGCCGACTCATGGCAGGATTATAAGAAAAACAATTTGGAAACTGGTAAATAAAAAATATTATGGAAAAGATGGAATTAAGTGAGGCGTTGAAAGCCAATGCCTCAGTACTGGAAGAACTGATAGGTGTTGCAACGAGTGAAAAAGATGGATTGATGCCATCAATTCAAAGAATGACCACTTCATATCAAAAAGACCAGCAGAAGTATTGTAAAATTGCCGAATTTGAAAATGATACAACAGGAATATCAATGCTTATTTCAGTATTTAAGAACCATGAAAATTCATCTCCGTCTGTTGTTTTATTAACAGGATATAGCGATGGTCTATCCGTTAATTCGATAAAAAGAGGAACCTATTTAACTAATGTTTATTATCAAAAAAAAGAGAACAAAACCATTGTTTATGTAAAATTATCAGCATACGTGTATATCAGTACATTGTGCATTGGCACGAATGGGGGGCTCAATCTAAGCCATGAAAACAATCTAGATTTACCATCCGGCGCAATCGAAATTCCTATATCTTGACAAGAATTTAGCAATATTTGAGAGCTGGGAAAAAAACGGGTGGTCCGGAACAAGCCGGTGCCACCCGATCCTGATATGCACATCGCCATGTGCGGTACAAAGATAATAGATTTAATAAAAACATAAAACGTTTAAGAAACGAATTTCCAACTAGAATACTGATGTGTATTTAAATCAGGATTAAAGAAAACTTATTCCGAGGCAATTTTTTTATATATCCTGTTCAATGCCCCCGTATCAAGTTCATCTATACTTATCATACGAAGGGTGTCCGTCACGTATACTCCGGTCTTGCTGAGAAACACATACTTTGCGTCAAAGGACCGGTTTTCGCCCTCCACCGTCATGTCTATTCTGATGTCGTTCCGCATCTCACAAATCTTTTTAATCTTTTCAAGCAATTCAGTCTTGTTCATGTATCAGCTTATTTTTGTCCCTACAAAGATAATTAAATCTTTTTATACGGATAACTTGAGATGAAGTATCGCTATGTATGTTGTTTATTTAAACTACATTTAAATCGGATTTAAAATCACATTCTTATTTGTGGCTTATAAAAATTGACTCTCCATAACTAATTAATATAGTTTTCTTTTTGTATTTCGTTCTAGAATTGATATCTTTGCTATTGTCTTCTCGGGAGAATGGGATAGAGAGTAGAACGTGGATTGAACGGCTGCTGTGCTTTTTGCTGGCGGCTGTTCTTTTTTTATCTAAATGTTAAATATTACACAATGCAAGAAAATATATTGTGATTTGTTTTGCTATTACATCACAATATAGTATATTTGCATTGTGATAATAAAACAATGAATAATTAAAAGACAATAGAAGATTATGAAAGCGATAGTAGAAAATCCACTGATAAATTGTGAACCAGAAGTTTTACACCTTTTCGTTCAAATAATCAATGAAATCACTTCTTGTATGTCAGAAGACGAGTTAAAGGGCTGTATGAACTCTTTAACAGTACAATACCCTTACTTTAAACTGTTTTTCGATTATGATTTCGGACATAATCATATGTGGGTGAAAGAATCAGATTCTATGGAAACATTGATATTTGTTGAGTTCTAATCCGATATAAACAACAAGTAATAACAAACAAAAAACATATGATGAAAAAAAGATATACATACAATGAAATAGTAGATAGATTTGGGAAAGATATAGCAGACAAGGCAATATCAACTGGTGCAGAGCCTACAAGCTGTGTAGTTGATCCGCTACATGAAGGTCTAAGTCTGTGGGCTGAAGCTCCTATTGAGATTGATGGCTATATAATCCGCGCATATTACTACTTGACAGAAGAGGATGAACAGAATTTAGACTTTTTTGATTGGGAAGAGAAAGCAGAATTTGAGGTTGAAGAAATTTTTTGGTAATAAATATAAAGCTGGTGACAACAGATCAATTCAGTATCAAGAATATGAAAACTTTCAATTCATTAGATGCAGATTTTCGCAGAGCATTCAAACAGGCAGCAAAGCAAGGTATAGTTAAATTCACGGTTGAAGGAATTAAAGACGATCCCGATTCGATTTATCCAATGTTTGAAGTATCGAACAATCACGTTACTTACTATTCCGTGCAGAGACAAGAGAGTGTTTGTATAACTGACATGAAGATAAAGGCTGTTATCTACTAATTAGCATGAAGGACAAACAATTATGACACAAGAAGATATTGATAACGGAGTAATAAGGGAATAAAAAACAGAGGCGGATTTCTCCGCCTCTTCACTATACAGTGAGCTGTATAGAAAATACTAATTTGTGAGCAAATCACAATGTCTAATATCGTTTCAATCCACGCACCGAAGTGCGACTAACATTGTTGATGTTCGATGCAAAGGTGCAATTTTTTGAATTAACGGGCAATAAATTATAAATGTTATAAAACATATTAATTATGGCAAGAGGACGATCTATTACCCTAGATCAAGAGTCTAGGGTATTGTCCTTATATAAGGACGGGATAGCGATCAAGGAGATAATAAAAGAAACAGGGGTACGGTCTGAGCAGACAATATACAGGATATTGGACAGCAATGATGTGCCAAGACGTCCCAAGGTTAGAGGTGTAAGAAAAATATTTGTCACGATAGAGGAGGATGTAGCTGCTATCTTGGATAAGGAGCAATCAGTATCATTATATGTCAATGAGGCTATAAGATTCTATCACGATAACCGGCGTTAATTGCCGGTTATTTTTTGTAATAAGGGAAACAATATTTATCTTTGTGGGGAGCGTGTGAAGATGCACGCCACTTATATTTATGACGAAAGGACATATCATATACAGTATAAAGCCAAGAGCTTGTTGCGGATTAGTTTCCGTGGCAGGCTCTTTTTTTGTTTTGTATGACAAAAAAAAGGTTAGCTGATAAAATCGGGTAATCCAAAACGTGTAATTGATGGTATAAAAGAAGGATAGTAAAAGTCATATAAATTATTGCACAATGAGAAAGGAAACAAAAGAAAACATCCAGTATTCAACTGCTGTGGGAATGCTTGTTTTGGGAGCGTCCTTGGCTGTGGCTGGTTTTGTGTGCTCGGAACCTATGGGGCAGATACATGATAGTGTATTGTGGTTGTTTGCCCAGTGTCTGTTGTATGCCGGTAGCGTATTTGGCATAAGCATCTATATTAATAGCCGGTTTAATAACTTGATAGAGCAATTAAAAGAAAAGGAGGGAAAGAAATGAAAAGTTTACCAAGAGGATTGAGAAACAATAACCCCGGTAATATCCGCATAACAAAGGATAAATGGCAGGGGTTGAGAGAAAAACAGACAGACAAGGATTTTTTCCAGTTTACAGAAATGAAATGGGGTTATCGTGCTTTGATCCGCACATTACAGAATTACAGAAGGAAACACAACTGTATTTGTATCGCGGACTTTATTACAAGATGGGCCCCACAGACAGAGAACAATACAGGGGCTTACATCAGACGGGTATGTCAGGATATGCAAGTACCTTCAGTATATGTTCCGGATATTGAGGATAAAGATACGATGTGCTCTTTGGCTGCTGCTATATCTTATGTTGAAAATGGTGTCCCTGCCGTAATGGAGGACATTTTTAAGGGATGGGACCTGCTATGAGACAAAGAGTCTATATATGGATTGCAGTAGCGATAGCATTGCTATTGGTACTTATTTAAATACAATAATATGAAATGGCTTCCTTATATATTAATAATTGTACTCGCTTTCGGTTTAGGATGGTTTGTAAAGCCATCCCCCGAAGCAGTTATAGAGGCAAGAGTAGATACGGTATTCAGCACAAGTATTATTGTAAAGAGAGATACTGTAAAATATTATCTTCCTTCCCCAATACTATGTTGGCATGATGGTGATACAATCCATGTAGGAGACACAATTCTTCCTGTTGAGCAGAAGATATACAGAGATAGTGATTACATCGCTTATGTGAGTGGTTACAGATCTAACCTAGATAGTATCTATGTTTGTTCCAAAACACTGACAGTAACGAATGACATCTATCACACGGTTAAGATAAAACCTAAAAGATGGGGACTGGGGATAACTGCCGGTTATGGATTTGGTAAGGATGGTTTTTCTCCTGCGGTTGTCGCAGGAATAAGTTATAGAATATGGTAATCAACAGAAAGGAGGTGCAAGATGAAATAGTAACCAGAATGCCACAGGTAGAAGCGTGGCGTATAATAGAAAAACTCATTTAACAAAAGTAATTCTTTCAGGGGGGCAGAATTAAAAGAACCCCCGACACTTGAAGTTTAACGCCAATCAAACTTTAAAGTATACAAAGCATACGTAGATAAGTGTCAGGGGTAGTAATATCCTTACTTATTTCCTACGTATGCTTTTGTTATGATTTTATTTGATTGGCGAGGCAAAAATACAACAAAAATTTAAACCACAATGTGCAAGTCAGAAATCTTTGCCAAAATAATTAATATTGTTTCAAAAGAAACAGAAGTGTCTGTAGACCAAATATTATCATCTGATAAGAATATGGAAACTGTAGATGCCCGGTATCTTCTTGTATATTTTCTTTTCGAAAGCGGTATGTACCCTTCGCAAATAGCCGCTCATATCCACAAAACCAAACGTGCAGTTAACTACATGATATCTAATTTCCATGAGAGGATGGAGAGTGGGAAAATGATGAGAATATATTGGGACGATATAAAGAATTTGTTGGGAAACAACTGATTCCCCATGAGATATGATATATATACTTTTGTGAACGGTCATGTGACCGGAACTAATTGTATATATTATGAGCGAAACAAAGACTTATGTGTTCCCGGAAAGTGGGAACAATGGTGGTGGCGGCATGATGGCAATGCTTGCACCACTTTTGCAACAGAAGGGCATAGACCCTAATTTGCTTGTATCCATGAACAGCCGTAACAACAGTGGTTTTGGCGGTGAGGGAAGTTGGTTCATTTGGGTTATTTTCTTGTTTTTCCTCATGGGTTGGGGTAACAACGGATGGGGAAATGGCGGCTTTGGCGGTGGCAATGGAGCAGCAGGAATCCCCAATTTGATAAACAACGACGCAGGACGGGAGTTGCTGATGAGTGCTATTCAAGGAAACGGTCAGGCCATCAACAATCTGGCTACAAATCTGAACTGTTCAATTGGTCAGGTTCAACAGGCTATTAACGGTGTAATGTCACAGATTCAACAGGTAGGAAATCAAGTTGGGCAGAGCTCAATGCAGATTATTAATGCTATCCAATCCGGCAACTGTCAGATTGCACAACAGATCGCATCATGCTGCTGTGAGAACCGTCTAGCTATCTGTCAGCAGACAAACACTCTGCAAAATGCAATTAATGGTGTTGCAACCGGGCAGGAAAGAGGATTTGCATCCGTGGCCTATGAAACACAACGTCAGACTTGTGACTTGCAAAATTCCATCAAGGACAGCACACGACAGATTATTGACGGTCAACGTGCCGCTGAAATGCGTGAGATGCAAAACAAGATTGACAAACTCCGTGAAGAGAACAGCACTTACAAGAGTTCAGCCATGACATCTCAAATTGTAGGGCAAGCTACTGCACCTCTTGGAGCCGCTTTGACAGATTTAAGCGCGCGCCTAGCCAAAATTGAATGCAAGCAGCCGGAAACCGTTACTGTGCCTTACAGTCCTATTGCGGCGGTTCCCAACTGTGTAGCATACCAATATGGCTTGTATGGTGGCTTCAATCCTTACGCTGCCGGTAATGGTTTTTGGGGTTAATTGAGGAAGGAGGCTATTATGGCAGTATATCCTTTCCAATTTGTAAACCGCAGGGGCTCTGCGGCTATATCAACCTCGGGTGTGACGGTTAATACTGCTAATGTGGTGTTTTCCTTTCCCAACCATGCCTTTGTGAACGCATGGTACAGGGGGACCATCTACATTGACCTGGCGCAGGCCGTCCCCACAGGGACAACCGGGACGCTGCCGGTCCTGTTCGAGACAAACGGGGTGACACAGGCGGTCACCAAATATAACGGTGAAGCGTTGACTGCGGCAGACATTCCCGGTACTGGTGTGTATGAGTTCTGGTTTGACCGTGCGACTAATACGTTGCAAATTATGACCGGAGTGGTTTAAAAAAAACAACGGGCGGGGTAAATCCCGTCCTCTTAAAGAGTTAATTAATTATGCCTTTTCAGAATCTACGAGTAAACAGCGAGTTCTTTGTCCTTCATAAGGACGGTACTCCATATATTGAAGTTGGGTCCGTTTCAGGTGTTTCCAATCCTGTTCCGGAGTTTATGCAACAGCCTCTTCCTTATGGACAGCCTCCAAGAATGGTTGTTGACATAACAATCAAGGTAGGGGAACAGACGGTGACTTTCCAAAAAATACCGGCGATGTCAGACATTGCTGATGCAAACTTTCCCGGAGGTGGGAATATGGTAATATCCGGTTCAAGGGAATCGATGAATGCGGAAGTTGCCGCCATGCGAAACCGTTCATCGGAGATTTTAGGCAGCGTAGACCATCACCGTTCAGTTCTGGAGTCTTGCGACAAGATGCTTCAAATTCTTAATCCGGAATTTGCAGAACGCCAACGCCAGGATGCGGAAAATAAAGCTCTAAGACAAGAGTTAAGTGAACTAAGGGCAATGATGGCCGATTTCCTCAAATCTTCTGAGAAGGCTTCTAGTAGTAACAATTCTAAAAAACAATAGTATGATGATGATTGAAATTTCCGAGAGCAAGGTCGAGAAAATGTCCGACTATGCGGAGAAGATGCTGCGTTATGGTGGCAAGCTCATGCAATGCATAGAAGAACTTTCCGAAGGTGAAAGCATGGGCGAGCGTTGGGACGACGATGACCGTTATTATGATGATGAAGGTATGGGTGAGCGCGGTGGTTACGGTGGATCAGGTCGTGGTATGGGACAAAGACGGGGCGTTCGTGGAACCGGACGTTATTCCCGTTATCGTTAAGTGTAGTTAAGGGGCGGATATACTCCGCTCTTTTTAAAAGTAAAAGATATGAAAGAACCTTTGGATTTGTATGATGACAAGCCGCGTGAAATGAAAGCCTATCTGCGGAATTGGGGCTGGTCGTTCAGCCGTAAGGCTTGTGAATGCGCAGTTAAGGAAATGCGGCGTATCAATGCGGCTACTGGGAAGAAAGAAGCCATAGAACCTTATTCCAAATCACAAGCTGAGGAGTTTCTAACCAAGTATGGGATTAAACTCGAGCACAACAAAGGGTACGATTTTGTATACGTTCTTAATATGTGCCGGGCTGATTACTTAAAATCAGGAGTGCCCGACGAGGCAAATATGGCATTGTTTGTCAAAAGTGCCATTGATGACCCTGACAACCCTGGTGGGAATTGGTTTAGAAAATGGCTCGTTGATTGTGACGCAAAAGGTGAACCGGTGGATTGGGAAGAAATAACTTAATCCACAATCTCGTATTTCATTAGGGCATTATATACCCTCTCGGTTATCTTGCCCTCTCTGAAATACTTTTCAGAGAGTTCTTTGATGTATTGTTTTTTAGCCAGCTTGTAGGCAAGTTGAGCTTCTTCTAAAGTATTAAAATATCCAACAAGGGATTGTTTAGAATTAGCAGATAGGATAACACGATAACGCCCATTCGATGTCGTTCTTATACCGGTTTGATTATTTGTTGGGGATTTCTTTATGGCGTTGTTGATAATACGGGGCAAGAAGCAACAAGTGCGTGGTGAGTAAATCTTATTATTTGGAGGTGATAATAAATCTTTGTCAATAGCACCTCCCTCAATGTAATTTTCATCAAACCACTCTTTAAAGTTTGAAAATATACGCCATTCATCGCAAATATAGACTTTATCGTATGCCTTATTTTTATATGTTGGAGAAGTACGTTCCAATATAGACTTCCACTTCCTATAGCATATAGAAGTAGCATAGTAATCAATGTCGTTTATGCCTGACCCACACACATTGCTCTTTGTCTTTAAATATCCGCATTTAGGACATTCTGCTCCATTTAAGTGGTTGTTAGGTGTTTGCCAAAACTCACCATGTTTGGGACAGATTATACAGGTCTTAGTACTAATACCTTGATATACTGTCTTGGAATAATCGTATTTCCCGATGCAGCATATTATGCTAATTGATTGTCAATAGTTTATGGTTTAAAAGATAGAAGCCTCAAAAATTTACTTGTTTTTTTGCCGAAAATCGAAGATTTAACACTTTTAACCTTAGTTTGTTTTCAAACGAAGGGAAAAAGAGAAAAATGACTCTATTTTGCTCTTAAATCTCCGTTTCGCAAAGATAGGGCATGTCTGTGATTATTTCGCTGATTATGGATGCAAAATCATAAATGAGTTCACGGATTTTTTAGCTTATAATTGGGGTGGTCTTCGATTTTGGTATAGCTATTTCTTTCTTCCCTCTTTTAGTTTTACTTTAATGCGTGTATATATGAATACAGGGATAAAGTAAAGTTACTTTTCGTTTGAATGGTCAAACTAATATTAAACAGACATAGCAAGGAGGGGTTGTTTACGCCTGTATAACGAATAGTATTTTATTTGTTAGTAGATGTATACTGTGCTTATGAATAATATGATGGCATTTAATTTTGAAATTCTATTCCAAATGATTATGTCTATGACTGATTATATGGCTTTGATGCGATTTTTTATGTGTAATGTATCATTAAATAAGTAAAAAGTAGTATCTTTGTATATTATATGATGAGTTAACATGGCAAAGAATACAATGGGGACTAAGTTGCCCCGAAAATTAGAACAAAAGATGTCCGTTGTGGGAGAACAGATTAAACTGGCTCGCTTGCGCAGGAATCTGAGTGTAGCTCAAGTGGCGGAACGTGCCACCTGTTCTCCGTTGACCGTGTCCCGAATAGAGAAAGGTGTGCCGACAGTGGCAATCGGAATATATTTGCGCGTGTTGTATGCTTTACAGCTTGACGATGATATTCTGTGGTTGGCCAAAGAAGACAAACTAGGGAAAACATTACAGGATTTGAGTTTGAAGACAAGGAAAAGAGCTTCGAAAAAGAGATAAAACTCACTTTTTTCTGCATATAAGTCGATAATGACTCTATCAGGATAAAAAATACAGCTTAAAATTTTGTATTATGCCATAAAAACATTATGTTTGCACTGCATAATAATGTGGGATATGAAATTTGTTGATAGAATAGATGAAGCAGCACGACTGAAGGATGCTCTTGCAAGAGAGAAATCCTCGTTAGTTGTGATGTATGGTCGCAGACGATTGGGTAAATCAACGCTTATTAAAAGGGTGTTGTCAGAAAATGATGTATACTTCCTTGCAGACCGTTCGGAAGGTCAACATCAGAGGGCATTACTTGCAAAAGTGATAGCACAGGTGTTTCCTGATTTTGAGAAGTTGTCGTATCCCGATTGGGAGTCGATGTTTCGTGCGGTTAATTATCGAACAGACAAACGTTTTACTTTGTGTTTGGACGAATTTCCGTATCTTGTGGAGCAATCTCCTGAACTGCCGTCTGTATTGCAGAAACTTGTTGATGAGAAACAGTTGAAGTATAATCTGGTGCTTTGTGGTTCATCACAAAATATGATGTATGGGTTGTTTCTTGATTCTACTGCGCCTCTTTATGGTCGTGCTGATGAGATAATGAGACTTACCCCTATACGTTTACCCTATATTCAGGAGGCATTGAACCTTAATGCGATGAACGCTATTGAAGAGTATGCTATATGGGGCGGTGTGCCGCGCTATTGGGAACTGAGGGAAAACAGAATTTCGCTTGATGATGCCATGTGGCATAATATCCTTTCTGTAAATGGGACTCTTTATGAGGAGCCGGTAAAACTGTTTCAGGATGATGTTAAGGATATAGTCAAGACTTCGACAATAATGTCTTATATCGGTACTGGTGCAAACCGTCTTTCCGAAATTGCTGCACGATGCAATGAACCTGCAACTAATCTGTCGCGTCCATTGAAGAAACTTGTTGATCTCGGTTTTTTGGAAAAAGATGTTCCGTTCGGGATTGATGAAAAGAATGCGAAAAAGAGCCTCTACAAGATTGCCGATCCGTTTATGGCATTCTACTATCAGTTTGTTGTCCCTAATCGTTCGTTCATTGAACTTGGTCGTCGCTTACCCATAGAACAGGCTTTGACTGCTCATTTCTCTGAGTATGTGAGTATGCAATGGGAAAAACTGTGTCGGGATGCCGTAACAGGAAATCTTGTTAATGGAGTAGTTTATGGCAAAGCAAAACGCTGGTGGGGCTCTGTTCTCAATGAGGATAAGAAGCCGGAACAAGTTGAATTTGACGTGATGGCTGAATCGCTCGATAAAAAGTATCTGTTGGTCGGAGAATGTAAATGGACAACAGGGGAGAATGGCAAACAGCTAACTGCTGAGCTTCTCCGCAAAGCTAATCTGTTGCCGTTTGCTAAGAACTACACTATCGTTCCTGTACTGTTCCTTAAGAACGCTCCGAAAGATGATGCTGGGAATGCAATGTTGTCGGAAAATGTTGTAGAGTTAATGAAGTAAAGAGATATCAAATTTACGATTTGACAGAGTTATTAGATGGCAAAAAAAACAATAAATAAAGAGCTTACAGGTGCACAGGACTTATACAATTTCTTGTTTGAGGCCTGTAATATAATACGCGGTCCTGTAAGCCAAGATAATTTTAAGGATTATATCACGCCTTTACTTTATTACAAGCGGATATCTGATGTTTATGATGAAGAAACAGAAGAAGCTTTAATATCAAGTGGTGGTGATAAGGAGTATGCATCTCTGCCAGAACAACATCGTTTTGTTATTCCTGATGGTTGTCATTGGCAAGAAGTCCGAGAGCGTACAGAAAATCTTGGAGCTGCCATAGTCGGTGCTATGAGGCAGATAGAGATAGCAAACCCAGATACATTGTATGGGGTGCTATCTATGTTTTCATCTCAGAAATGGACTAACAAAGCAATACTCAATGATAGCAAGATTCGTGACCTGATAGAACATCTATCAAAACGAAAACTTGGTAATAAGGATTACCCTGCGGACTTAATGGGTGATGCTTATGAAATATTATTGAAGAAGTTTGCCGATGATAGTAAGGCTCAAGCTGGAGAGTTTTATACTCCTCGTTCTGTTGTGAGATTATTAGTGCATATTCTCGATCCGCAACCGGGGGAAACTGTATATGATCCTGCTTGTGGTAGTGGAGGAATGCTTATCGAAGCTATACGATATATGCACGATGATTCTCTTTGCTGCGGAAGTATATTCGGACAGGAAAAGAATGTCGTGAATGCGGCCATTGCTAAAATGAATCTATTCCTGCATGGTGCATCTGATTTTAATGTAATGCAAGGCGACACATTGAGAGACCCAAAAATTCTTCAAGGTGGTAATATCGCCAAATTCGATTGTGTTATAGCAAACCCCCCATTTTCTCTTGAAAATTGGGGAGCAACGGAATGGAGTTCAGATAAATATAAGCGCAATATCTATGGCACACCGAGTGATAGTTGTGGTGACTATGCGTGGATTCAGCATATGATATGTTCTATGTCTTCCGGCAAGGGGCGTATGGCTGTTGTAATGCCGCAAGGTATTCTGTTTCGTGGAAATCAAGAAGCAGAAATAAGGAAACAATTAGTCGAAAGTGATTTGATAGAAGCCGTTGTTACATTAGGAGATAAATTGTTTTATGGAACTGGACTTTCACCGTGCTTTTTGATAATACGAAGAATGAAACAGGCTCATCATTCCGGACGGATTTTGATGATAGATGGTTCCAAAATTCTAACTCAAAAGAGAGCGCAGAATATTTTAGAAGAGAATGATATAGATAGGTTATATTCACTTTATCAAAATTACTCCGATGAAGAGGACTATTCTCGAATCGTTACATTGCAGGAGATAAGAGATAAAGAGTATAATCTTTCGCCCAATCGCTATGTGGTTTACCACAAGGAGGAAATTCGTCCTTATGCGGAAGTGTTGGCTGAGTTCAAACAAGCATACGCAGATGTGAAGCGATTGGAGAACGAATTTTCATTACTCATTAACGCATAATCAATATGGCAGAAAAAGTAAAACAATATCGTCTTCCTGATGACCCTATTACGCTCGATGAACTTAAAAGTTTCCTTTGGGCGGCTGCCACTCATTTGCGTGGTCAGATTGATGCTGCAGGATATAAAGAGTATATTTTCCCTTTGCTTTTTTTCAAACGCATTTCCGATGTTTATGATGAACAGTTTGAAGGATTTGTGTGTGAAGGAGGAGTTGAGTATGCAGGTATGCAAGTAGAAGATCTCCCCATCCGTATTCCTGATGGTGCGCACTGGAGAGATGTTCGTGAGGTGACGGAAAATGTTGGTAATAAATTAGTCGAAGCATTTATTGCCATTGAGCAAGCCAATCCTGCTAAGGAAATGGATGGTAGAAAAATCGGAGGATTAGAAGGTATTTTCGGACCTAAGGATGGCTGGACCAATAAGGCGAAGATGCCTGATAATATCATTACTTCGTTGATTGAGGATTTTTCTAAATATACGTTGAGCCTAAAGGCTTGTCCTGCCGATGAGATGGGGCAGGCATACGAATACCTTGTTGGAAAGTTTGCCGATGATGCCGGAAATACTGCTCAGGAGTTCTATACGAATAGAACAGTCGTTCAACTTATGGCTGAGATACTGCAGCCACAACCGAATGAAAGCATTTATGACCCAACTTGTGGTTCCGGGGGTATGTTGGTTAAATGTTTAGACTATCTTCGCAACAAAGGTGCAGAGTGGCAGAGTGTACAGGTGTTCGGACAAGAGGTGAATGGCTTGACTTCTTCTATTGCACGAATGAATCTTTATTTGAATGGAGTTGAAGATTTTTCGATTGCATGTGCAGATACGTTGGAGCATCCTGCATTCTTGGATGGCAGCCATCTTCGTAAGTTCGACATTGTTCTGGCAAATCCTCCTTATTCAATCAAAGAATGGAATCGTGAAAAATTCATGAATGATAAGTGGGGACGTAATTTCTTGGGAACGCCTCCGCAAGGAAGAGCTGATTATGCATTTTTTCAACATATTATTGCTTCGATGGATAGAAATACTGGTAGGTGTGCTATATTGTTTCCCCATGGTGTACTATTTCGTGATGAAGAATATGAGTTGCGCAAAAAATTAGTTGAAATAGATATTGTAGATTGCGTAATTGGACTTGGTCCTAATCTATTTTTTAATGCTTCTATGGAGGCTTGTATTATTATCTGCAAAAATAGAAAAGAAGATAGTCATAAAGGTAAAGTTATTTTTATTGACGCAAAAGGAGAGGTATCAAGAAAGAATGCTGAAAGTTATTTAGAAAATACTCACATCCAGAAAATTATTTCTGCTTATGAAAATTTTGAAGATATAGAATATTTTGCAAAAGTTGCTGATATAAATGATATAGATAATAATAAGAGTTTGCTTAGTATACAAAGTTATGTCAAGCAAAAAGGAACAAATGAAATATACATTTTGGATGAATCACTCCCAAAATGGATTGAGGCTTCAAGATCAATGCATATCGAAGTTGCTAATCTTTTAAGTATGCTAAAATATGAGTAGGGTAAAGTTTGGAGATGTCGTTAAAGATGTGAAGATAAATATAGATCGTCTAAATAATCCGTATGAATACTATGTTGCAGGCGATCATATGGATTCGGAGGATTTAACCATACATAGGAAAGGATGTTTTACAACAGATGATGTTGGACCTGCTTTTATTCGTGTATTTAAACCAGGTCAGATTTTGTATGGTTCAAGAAGAACATATCTAAAGAAAATAGCAGTTGCTGATTTTGAAGGAGTATGTGCTAATACTACTTTTGTTTTTGAAACGAAAGATCCTCATGCATTTGAGCAACGTTTGTTGCCGTTCATTATGCTATCAAAGGATTTTACGACTTGGTCGATAGCTAAATCAAAAGGTTCTACAAATCCTTATGTGTTATTTTCTGATTTGGCTGATTTTGAGTTTGAATTACCTCCATTAGAGGAACAAAAAGTTCTTGTTGATAAATTATGGGCAGCCTATCGATTGAAGGAGGCTTATAAGAAACTACTTGTTGCCACTGATGAAATGGTGAAATCGCAATTTATCGAGATGTTTGGGAATCCTCTTTCTTTAAATCAGAAGAATGAGTTGAAAAGATTAGGAGAATGTTGTATTCTAAATCCAAGACGTCCTAACATTGCTCTTTGCGACACCGATAAAGTCTCTTTTATTCCTATGCCGGCGGTAAGTGAGGATGGATATTTGGTAGATATGACTGACGAAGAATATGGAAAAGTAAAAAAAGGCTTTACATATTTTGAGAATAATGATGTCTTGTTTGCCAAAATTACACCTTGTATGGAGAATGGCAAAGGAGCTATTGTACATGGACTTACAAATGGTATAGGAATGGGATCTACAGAATTTCATGTATTGCGGCCAATTAACGGAATATCTAGTCCCTATTGGCTGTTAGCATTAACACGAATGCCTATATTTCGTGAGCGTGCTGCAAAAAATATGTCTGGAACAGGCGGGCAGAAAAGAGTTAGTGCTTCATATCTGGACCATTTTATGGTTGGATTGCCTGCGATGGAGGAACAAAGGCGTTTTGAAGCAATATATAGACAAGCCGACAAATCAAAATTTGAGTTGAAGCAGTGTATTGAAAATATCGATAAAGTCATAAAGAGTTTAATAAACGGATAGAATAAGAGAGATACGTTGATAGCTGCGGCTTAATTGGATAACAAATTTATTAATAATATGATAGAGAATCTGATTAATGACATAGAGCAGGCTATGCTGGGAGTTTTAAACAATGAGCAAATGAGTCAATTACGAAAGGTGCTAGATTATGCCTTTCGTGATATCAACGTGTCGTCTAAGAACAATGAAGAGTGCAGTGGTAATAGTGAATTAATAGATAGTTTTTTGTCGGCTAAACGAGTCGAAGGTTGTTCGGATAAGTCGATGCACTATTATCGAAGTACATTAAATAATGCTATCAGGAAAATAGAAAAAAATATTCGCCATATCACTACTGATGACTTGCGTAATTACTTAAATGATTATCAGCAGACAAGCGGTGCTACAAAGGTTACGGTAGACAATATACGTCGCATTTTGTCAAGTTTCTTTTCATGGCTTGAGGATGAGGATTATATTGTGAAGAGTCCGGTACGTCGGATTCATAAAGTAAAAGTCGGAAAAACAGTCAAAGAAACATACTCCGATGAAGCGTTAGAACAAATGCGTGACCATTGCGAAGGTATTCGCGATTTAGCCTTGATTGATTTGTTGGCCTCTACTGGTATGCGTGTCGGGGAGTTGGTCAAACTCAATCGGAACGATATAGACTTTGAAAACCGGGAATGCATCGTTACCGGTAAAGGAGATAAGCAACGTCGAGTTTATTTCGATGCTCGTACAAAGATACATTTACAACGTTATTTGGCAGAACGGATAGATGACAATCCTGCCCTGTTTGTTTCATTATTAGCACCTTACGATCGCTTACAGATAAGTGGTGTGGAAATACGTTTACGTCGTTTGGGGCGTGAATTGAATATTCCTAAGGTGCATCCTCATAAATTTCGCCGTACGTTGGCGACAATGGCGATAGATAAAGGTATGCCTATAGAGCAGGTCCAGCATCTCTTAGGGCATCAAAGTCTTGATACAACATTGCAATATGCTATGGTGAATCAGACAAATGTAAAAATGTCTCACCGTAAATTTATTGGTTAGTATGTCGCAATTTATCGAGATGTTTGGTAATCCTGTTACGAATACAAAAGGTTGGAAGACTGCTAAGATTAAAGATGTCGCCCCGGAAATGCCTTCTAAAGAGCAACTATCTGGCAAAATCTGGCTATTGAATCTTGATATGATAGAATCAAATACTGGTAGGATAATAGAGAAGGTCTATGAAGATGTTGAGAATGCTTTATCTGTTCAATCCTTTGATGAAGGGAATGTACTATTCTCAAAATTAAGGCCTTATTTAAACAAGGTTGTGATACCAGATGAGCCTGGAATGGCAACGACAGAACTGGTTCCATTACGTCCAGAGCCTAGTAAATTGCATAAAGTATTTTTGAGTCATCTGTTGCGGGGTAATCAGTTCGTTAATTATGCAAATGATATAGCTGGAGGTACTAAAATGCCACGAATGCCGCTCACTGAGTTAAGAAACTTTGATTGTATCTTACCGCCAATGGACAAACAACTTGAATTCGTTTTCATAGCAGAACAGGTCGATAAATCAAAATTTGGCGACTTCAAATCGCAATTTATCGAGATGTATTATAATACTCATAATAAGCAAACCCTTGAATCGGTTTGTCCAATCATGAATAAGGGGATAACGCCAAAATATGTTGAATCTTCTTCTGTCTTAGTGATTAATCAAGCATGTATCCATTGGGATGGTCAACGTTTGGGTAATATAAAATACCACAACGAGGAAATCCCAGTTAGGAAGAGAATACTTGAATCAGGAGATGTTCTCTTGAATGCAACTGGAAATGGTACTCTTGGACGATGTTGTGTATTTATTTGTCCTTCAGACAATAATACCTACATAAATGATGGACATGTGATTGCCTTGTCAACAGATAGAGCAGTGATTCTTCCAGAAGTGCTTAATACATACCTTTCTTTAAATGATACGCAAGCAGAAATATACAGGCAATATGTAACTGGTTCTACAAATCAAGTTGATATCGTATTCTCAGATATCAAGAAAATGAAAGTTCCTGTTCCTAGTATGGATGAACAAATCTTGTTTGTTGAGGTCCTCACACAAGCCGATAAATCAAAATCTGTCATTCAAAAAGCTTTAGTATATTTGAATGACATACAGAGTGACGAATTAGGGAAAATCGCTTAATTATTAAATTGATAACAATAAAAACCATAGATATGTTTAACGAAGACAATACAGTGGAGCAAATGCTCATAGAAGCTGCAACCCAAAGTAGTTGGCAGTATGTAAAGTCACAGGATATACCTCGTAGTTCTGATTCTGTCCTTGTTGAATCATGGCTATTGGAAGCTCTTGTCAGGTTAAATCCAATAACACGTCAACAAGCGGAGCAAGTTATTTATAAACTCCGTGCTGCTATTACTTGTGGAGGTAATTATGATGAATTGGTGACTGCCAATGACCGTTTTCGTACATTATTATTTAATGAAAACACAGAGCCTTTTGGAAAGGATGGTGAATATATACCTATCAGATTCTTTAGCGAAGATGCGGTCGAAGATTATTGTGTAGTGACCAATCAATGGGAGTTTCCACGTAGTTCTGTTGAAGGAGGTAAACGTTTGGATTTGGTTTATCTGATAAATGGAATTCCGGTTTGTGTTGGTGAAGCAAAATCTCCTGTTCGCCCTCAGATAACATGGGCTGACGGAGCCATTGATATGCTGCATTACGAAAAGAGCATTCCAGAAATGTTTGTTCCGAATATATTAACCTTTGCTACAGAAGGTAAAGAACTTCAATATGCCGGCATCTGTGCCCCTGTTGACAAATGGGGACCTTGGTTTAATGATGAAAGTCGTCAGCATGGTACAATAGAGTCGGTTAAAAGTAACGTAATGGGGTTGGTTCAACCAAACCGACTGCTTGATATATATCGTTACTATAGTGTTTTTACAGGAACATCATCAGGCAAAAAAATAAAAATAGTTTGCCGTTATCAACAATATATAGGTGGTGAAGCTATTGTTCAGCGTGTCTTAAATACATATCGAGAGAAACAAGGTCCGAAGAAAGGTCTTATTTGGCATTTCCAAGGTTCGGGAAAATCATGGTTGATGGTATTTGCTGCCCAAAAATTACGTTTGCAGAACGAATTACATGCTCCCACAGTTGTTATCGTTGATGACCGTATTGATTTGGAAGATCAGATAACGGGCGATTTTACTCGTGCTGATATTCCTAATATAGAATCTGCAAAGACAAAAGATGAGTTAGTTGCATTTTTCAAGCAGGATCAGCGCAAGATTCTGATAACGACAATTTTCAAGTTCGGAGATGTTGATAGTGTACTGAATGAAAGAGATAATATCATTTTATTGGTAGATGAAGCACACCGAACTCAGGAAAAGGATTTAGGACAAAAAATGCGCAATGCATTACCTAATGCATTTTTCTTTGGCCTTACCGGAACGCCTATCAATAAACGAGATAAGAATACTTTTCAATCTTTTGGAGCTGATGAGGATTTAGAGAAAGGTGGATATATTTCAAAATATACTTTCCAAAATTCTGTTGAAGATGGAGCTACGCTTGAATTGAATTTCCAAACAGTGCCGGTAGAGATGCATCTTAACGAAACTCAATTACAAGAAGAATTTGATGAACTGACCGATCAAATATCCGAGGACGAAAAGAACGAATTAGTAAAACGAACTTCTGTTGAAGCATTTTTTACAGCAGAGAAGCGAATTAACGATGTCGCACGTTATATTGTAAATCACTTCAAAGAGTATGTAGAGCCCACTGGAATGAAAGCTCAAGTCGTGGTATATAACCGAGACTGCTGTGTGAAATATAAGAAAGCGATTGATGCTCTTTTGGGTTCGGAAGATGCAACCACTATCGTTATGCATACGGCTGGCGATAAAGCTGATGAGTATAAAGCATACCGTCGTGATAGAGAACAAGAAAGAAAACTTCTTGACCAATTCCGTGATCCATTGTCACCGATTAAAATGGTGATTGTCACTTCAAAGCTGTTGACAGGTTTTGATGCTCCAATTTTGCAATGTATGTATCTTGATAAACCAATGAAGGATCATACGTTGTTACAAGCTATTTGCCGTACGAATAGAAAGTACAATGTTGATAAGAAATGTGGTCTGATTGTAGATTTCGTTGGTGTATTTGATAATGTAGCCAAAAGCCTTGCTTTTGATGAGGAGACGGTAAAAACGGTTGTAAAGAATATTGATGAGATAAAAGTGTTGATACCTCAATTTTTGCAAGAGTGTATTGACTTTTTCCCTGGTGTAGACCGGACAATCGGTGGTTGGGAAGGTTTGCAAGCTGCCCAGCAATGTTTACTTGATGAGTCTACAAAAACGAATTTTGCAAAACATTTTTCACGATTGGCTAAAGCTTGGGAAACAGTAAGCCCGGATGCAATGCTGGCTGCTTATCAGGCGGATTATACTTGGCTGGCTCAGGTATATCAAAGTGTACGTCCTGTTAGTACCGGAGGATCACTCATATGGACTTTATTGGGTGCTAAAACCATTGAAATCATTCATCGTAACATTGATACAATTGATATTGGGACTCCACTTGAGGATCTTGTGGTAGATGGAGATGTAATTGATATGGTGTTGGAGCAAGCCAAAGACAATCCTAAAAAGATATTGGAAGTGGAAAAAATGCTTCGTTTGAGGTTAGGAGAGCATCATGGAGACCCCAATTACAAGGCATTTGCTGAGAAGTTGGATGAACTGCGCCGTCATATGGAGGAAAATCTTATAACTAGTATTGATTTCCTCCGAGGATTGCTCACCCTTGCTAAAGAAGTGCTTGAGGAAGAAAAAAACTCAAATCAACCTCTTGACAAGAGGGAACAAGCTAAAGCTGCTCTTACGGAGTTGTTTGAATCAATTAGAACTGAGGATACTCCTATCATTGTAGAACGTGTAGTTGCTGATATAGATGAAAATGTGGTAGCTATTGTACGTAAGTTTAAAGATGCTTTTAAAAGCATTACAGCTCAGCGAGAGATAAAAAAGAAACTACGTTCTATTCTGTGGGTTAACTACCAGATTAAAGATCAAGAAGTTTTTGATAAGGCTTATCAGTATATTGAGATGTATTATTAATTGGTTGATAAAATAAATTTGTTATGGCTGTTGAATCACACGATAAGAAACTTGATGACCTTCTAAAAATGGTTGAAGAAGGTAAGGCTCAATTACCCGACTTTCAACGTAGTTGGGTTTGGGATGACACGAAGATATGTAAACTAATAGAAAGTATCACATCTGGCTTCCCAATGGGTGCAGCGATGTTTTTGGCTAATGGTGGTGAGCATATCCGTTTTAAGTATCGCACATTTGAAGGTGTGGATTCTATATCAGAAGTTACACCTGAGTGGCTTGTGCTCGATGGACAACAGCGACTCACAACCTTATATCAGGTCTTGAAAAGTAAGAAAGCAACTAATACTCGATTAGAGACCAATCGAGATACAATTATCAAACGCTATTATTATCTAGATATTCGTAAATGTCTAGACTCTACTGCGGACAGATTGGAAGCAATCATATCTGTATCAGAGAAGAAACAGCTTACAACAAATATTGGTCGTGATGTAACGCTGGACTTATCCACAAGAGAGAAAGAATTTGAGAACCTGATGTTTCCCTTGAATATTACGTTTTCTCATAATGATACGGAAGATTGGCATTATGATATGGAAGACTATTACAAAGGTGATAGAGAGTATAGAAATTTATTCCGTGATTTCTCACAGCAGATTCTTCGCCCAATTTTAGAGTATAACATACCTATAATTCAGCTTGATAAAGAAACCCCGAAAGAAGCTGTCTGCCAGATTTTTGAGAATGTAAACACTGGTGGTGTACCTCTTACGGTTTTCGAACTCGTCACAGCTACATTTGCTGCTGAAGGACATGAATTGAGAAAAGATTGGGAGACCATTCGTCATATTTTTGCTCAAAAAGTAAATGGCGAGCTATTGAAAGAAATCACTGGCGCTAATTTTTTGGCAGCAATGACTCTGTTGGTATCATATTATAAAAGAGTGGTTTCAGGTGATGATGAGCGTGTGGCTGTAACATGTAAGAAAAAAGACATTCTTAGGCTTGAATTGAAAGATTATTTGAAGTATCATGACGCTTTGATTAAAGGTTTCTGTGATGCAGCTGATTTCTTAGTACATCAGGGGATTTTCCGTTCCAGAGATCTTCCATATTCGTCACAACTTATTCCACTTGCTGCAATCTTTGCATACGACAACGAAAATAAAAAAATGTTGCATCTTGGAAGCAAACAGGAATTATTGTCTCGTTGGTATTGGTGTGGCGTAATGGGTGAACTATATGGGGGTGCCAATGAAGCTAGATTTGCAACTGATATAATGGGCGTATTCCGTTGGATGGAAGGTGGTGAAATGCCAGAGACTGTATATCGTTCCAATATACAACCAACTCGTTTATTGACCATGCAGACTAGGAATAGTGCAGCGTACAAAGGTGTTATGGCACTTATCTTACAAGATTCACCACTTGATTTTATGACAGGTCATCGTATGGATATAGCATCTTACATTGATGAAGATGCTGATATTCATCATATATTCCCTCAAACTTATTGCGAGAAAAATAACCTTCCACGTATAAAATGGAATTCTGTCATTAATAAGACTCCAATTTATGCATCTTCCAATCGTTCAATAGGAGGACATGCACCAAGTACCTATATTGGAACTATGGCAAATAAGGGATTAAAACAAGTTGAGATACAGGAAGCTATAGAGTCACATAAGGTAAGTTATGCTCATCTTGCATTAGATGATTTCAATGCTTATTTCATAGATCGAGCAAAACAATTGCTTGACAGAATAGAGCAAGCGACAGGCAAATCTGTCTCAGGAAGAGATAGCGAAGAAACAATCCGTGAATTTGGTGTTGCTTTAATATAGATAGCAATCTGTAACAAACTAGAAAAATATGATTAATAAATAGCTGAAAATAAATGAACTGGAGATTTTGGAAGAAAATATGTGCAAATAATTCGATGGAGGATGATAAACAAGTATCATTAACTCCTGCTCTGCTTAATCGTGATAGTGAAAGTGATAAGAAGCAGTATAGGAGTGTTTTGAATCTTGCACGAAAACTAGAAGAGAAAGACATATTGAACATTGCTCTTACTGGTCCTTATGGATCCGGTAAGAGTTCCATTCTTCGCTCTTTGATGAAAGACTATCGTAAATACAAATATCTTTCAATATCTCTTGCTACTCTAAAGTCACCATTAGATGATAAAAAGAATAAAATAGATATTGATACGATGAATAATCGTATTGAATACAGCATTCTTCAACAACTTATTTATAAAGAAAAACAAGAGACGCTTTATAACTCCAGATTAAAAAGGATTTATCATAAATCAACTTGGGCTCAATATGCTTTATCTTTTGCAATAATATTTTATATTGTTGCCTTAATTATTGTATTTGAACCATCATTTTTGGAGGTGGATTGGATTTGCAATCGCTTAAGTAATCCAGTATTAAATAAATGGTCTGATATTTTTGCTCTATCATATATATTTGTTGCAACAATAATATTCGTTCAAAAGACTGTCAAATCATTGAGTAATAGTAAACTGAATAAGTTAAATCTAAAGAATGGAGAGATTGAATTAAAAGAAAACAAAGAAGATACATCCGTTTTCAATAAGCACATGGATGAGATTGTCTATTTCTTTGAGGTTACTGATTATAATGTTGTGATTATAGAAGATTTAGATAGATTTGATAATACGGATATTTTTCTTAAGTTAAGAGAGGTAAATCAACTCTTGAATCAGTCAAACTCTGTGGGGCGTAAAGTTACGTTCATTTATGCGGTTAAAGATGATATGTTTTTTGATGAAGAACGTACTAAATTCTTTGATTATATCACAACTGTAATCCCAATAATCAATTCTTCAAACTCGGCAGACAAACTGAAAGAGGAACTAGAGATAAAAGGCTATTCAGATCTTAATGTCGAGGTAATAGACAGTTTGGCTTTTTTCATTGACGATATGAGATTACTGAAGAATATTGTCAATGAATATGCCCAATATAGAGAAAAACTTGATGAGAAACTTGATCAAAACAAACTTCTTGCAATGATTGTATATAAAAACTACCATCCAAAAGATTTTGCTGATCTGCATAAAGGAAAGGGTGTTTTGTATGATTGTTTGCATAAGAAAAGTGAATTATTGGTTGAGCGCAATAGACAGATTGACGAGCGTATTAATGGAATAACTAAAAAACTTCAATCTTTAGAAGCGACACATGCCATACAAGAAAAAGAATTAAGGCTGATTTATATTGAAGGGTATCGTAGAAAATTATCAAAACAAAATGAAAATAATGCCTTTTTGTTTTTTGTCGAAAACAATTTTATACCTCTTGAAGATATCGCAGAAAATGAAACGTTATTTAATTCCTTTATATCGCAATCCTCATTTCGATATCAATGTTTTAAGAGGCATCAAACTAACACATATTATGGTGTTAGATATTATTATGATACATCTGAAGATAGTTGCAATATTCAATTCAGTCAAATAGAGAAAATAGTTAATTCTACCTTTACCTACCATGAGCGATTAGAAGCCTTGCGAGAAGGGGAAAAAAGATATCGTGAACAAATCAAGATACTAGAATTATCTCGTAATAATCATTATGCTACTCCAATACAAGAACTGTTGCTGGATGTTGATATGCAGACGCATAAAATTTTTAGTGAACTCAATGTCTCTAAAATGCTTGAAGTTTTCTTGAAAGAAGGACTTATAAATGAAGATTACTTTGATTATATATCTTTCTTTTTTGGTAAGTCAATTAATAAGCACGACCATGATTTTATCCTTGAATTAAAACTTCGGCATAGTTTGCCGTATGACTATCATATAGATAAAGTAGGGCAGTGCGTAAAAAACATTCCTGATAAATGTTACAACGATGTAAGTATATTGAATATTCAGGTGGTCGATTGTATTTGTCAGCATCTTGAAGAAGCAAATAACTCAAAACTTCATTCGATAGCACAAGTTATTATGCATAATAAAAAGTGGGACTTTTTGATTGACTTCTATAAATCAGTTGAAGATTCAAGCTCGCTTTTCAACCATTTGGGCAGTATCGTTGATGGATTATGGAAGATCTTCGTGAAACAGAATTCCGATGAATTATTCGAGTCTTGGTTACGATTCCTCGAATTGAACCATTCCACCAAAGAAAGTCGTAACTGGTTGAATAAACACTTCGCATTTATATCTCATAGAGTAGATCTCATAGGTTTTGATACAATCAAACAAATAGTGTCGAATGGAAAACTGATTTTTACAGATATAGATGCAGAGTCTAGGTGTTTGCTTGAGTATGTTGTAGAAAACAAAGCATATATGTTGACACCAGAAAATGTTGTATGCGCATTTGTTCATTATCGAAATGAGAGGGTGGAAACATTGGATAATTATCCTTTAAATGTTACAATACTGAGGAGCTGTAAATCAGCTAAATCTATATCAGATTATATAGATGAATGTTTTGACAATGCACTAAATAATGTATTTATTACAGATACGGCAAAAAAAGAGAGTGTGGGAATTATTCTTGAAATTATTAATTCTGAGGATATAACAGAGGACACAAAACGCAAATACCTTTCTGGGCAACAGAATAAAGTTTCTCTTTCCGATGTTAACAATATACAGTGGGAGTTCGCTATTGAAGTTGATATAGTTATACCAGCATGGCCTGAGATATATGCATTTTATGAGAGTCAGAATAATGTAATGATTTCCAGTTTGCGAATATTCATTACCAAACATATTGATGAATTAACAGATATATCTGAATTGGATGATACTCAGAAAGAACTACTGGCACACAGTGCTTTATTGACATCAGATTTTGAAATTTTGGTATACGATAAACTTGTCAAAATCTTTGATGGAGTTACATTTAAGGATGCGGATATTAACAGTGTAGATAACGCTCATTTTAAGTCGTTACTTTGTGCTGATATGCTTCCATATAGCACATATTATACGACAACAATTAGAGACAATCATAGTGATGTACTTACTTATTATGTAGATAAGTATTTGGATGAGTGTATTATAGAAATAGAGGAGTTGCCTACAGATATGAGGCTATACAAGCATCTTATGAAAAATCCAAGAGTAATCGGTGAAAAAGCTCTAAGTGTAGTTCAACATTTTCTTCCTCATATTGTGTGGGATAACGAATTGGCAAATATCACTCTTCCTGTGTTGAAAAACAATATTGAAAAATTTGATTATGACATAGAGAAGAACATTTTGGTCGCCTCTACTAATTTGCCAGAGCGATTGTCTTTTTTGATAGACTTGGTTGAAAAGTTTAGAGATGATTTTGACATTGTGACAGAATTAATAGAGTCTTTAGGCGATTCTTATCGAAGTATTACAGATAAATCAAAAAAGGCTACTATAGAAAATAATCACATGAATGAAATGCTTTTAGGGAAGCTAAAAACTATTGGATATATCTCATCATATAGAGAAGATGATGATAAACTTCGTGTAAGTCATAAACGTAATCACTAAATCAAATGCAAGAGAATAGAGGAATTTATAACTAAAGTTATGGAAAGAAAAGGGATTGTTTGATAACGAATAAAATAAAGTCTCAACCGATAGCATTCCTATCCGATTGAGACTTTTCGTTTATTTATCCCTGTCCGAAAACTTCTGTATAATTACAGCAATACCAATCCCCAAAACAACCATAAGAATACAACCAATAACAGCCTTCCAAATCAATCCGGAATGCAAAATCTCTGCATTAGCTACTATCATGCACACGAAAAAAGAAGATAGAGCAACTACAATGGTAATCAAAATGTAGAATGCCGTATCTGGGATGGGGATGGCATTGCTGGCTTTCTTTATTCTTCGCTCGGCTTCCTTACATTTGCTCTCAATCTGGCTGAGAAAATTGTATAGAAGGGTCGCACCGAATTCTACTGCTAACTTCTGTATTTCTTCAGAAATAATAGGTTTGCACTCATGTATAGAGTCGGATAGATTTTCAACTTCTGTTCTCAGCTTATATACGTTGTCATTCAGGCTGACAAGTTCCTTTGCGTTGATATCGAGTAACTGCTTTTCTTCCTCCAGATATTCATTCTTGGGAGTGGCTTTTATGGCTTCCGCTTCACTCATTTCCGCGGAAAAATCGAATTTCTTTTTCATGTTCGGTTTCATGGGCTTATCGTTTTAATCCTGTTTTCAGTTTCTTTCCTAACGAACGACTGGCGGCATGAGCGCATCTGCGAGCCCATTGCAAATTGTCTTCATCCTTGTCTCTCCACGGAAGGTCGCTTTGTGAGCCTCCACCACCTCCACCGGTTGTTACGTTGGGGGTATCTATCAGTCCGACAAATATAGCTACTGCCATATCGGTAAGTTCCTGACAGTTGGCAATAAACCTGTAATCAAATTCGTCATTAAAACAGTCAAGTATTTTTTCCGGAATATAGAATCTGTAATCCTTACCTTCATGGCTGAGGGCATAGGAAATCATATCCTGACTATATGTGAGATATTGGGTATAGTCAATAGGAGCAACCTTATGTATCGCTGCCTGTTGAACGGCTTTGGGAGCATTATTTCTAATGACGGTAGCTGACTGATGGTGCAGTTTCTCCCATGTCGCAGGAAGTTTCGAGACCATCAGGTTCCTGCCGATTCCCAATTCTGAAGCCTTGTATTTGGTGTTTCCATTCATGAGGGCATATCCACGAAGAATACCTTTCTTGTCCTCTCTTTCATGGACGGTATAACCTTTCCGTATAAGAGTGTTCTTGTACTCATCCCATGACCATGATGGCATTGCTTTCAACACCTCCATACAGTCCCGGTTCACTTGTGGAATGTTACGATTTCTGATTTGTTCTGCAGTCGTCCAGCCACGTTTCTTTGCCACTCGCTCGGCGGCACGTTGCGCCCGAAGATGAATGTTATGGTCGTTGTTGATATTGCCATTTTCATCCAAACGGCAGACCGCAGCATGGAGGTGGGGAACTTCGCCTTTGGATTCTGTATGCAGCCAAACAGAGTATTTACTGTTAGCTAAATTGGTTGGACAGGAACGGATTTTTCCATCCTTGCCGGTAATCACCTGTTTGTCGAACTCCTCGGCGAAATCTTGCCAAAGTTTTTGCCAATCTTCGATGTCATAGAATTGGGTATGTTTGGGCGATGGACTCAACTCGATTCTGATAACGGAGTTCTTTATCGGGCGATGCTGGGATATGGTCAACTGCATGGAGTTCCATATCCCCATAGCGTCCGGTTCTGAGGGCAACAGATTGTCCAATACCCGATAAATTTTCTCCGGATGCTTCTTATGTTGTGATTCACCGGTAATGTAACGGAGGTCGTTGATGCCGTGCGATATGGCTTTGGCTTTTGCAATCATTCTTCTTCGGATTTAAGGTTGGACGGAATTTTGTTCTTCTCTTTTACAGTATTCAGGAACTGGCAGACACTTTCGGCTACATTGCCAAGTTCCTTGAGCCAGTTGACCATGAACGGAATCTGATTGAACATTGCCATGCGCTGCTTTGTGGACATTCCGTGTAGGGCGGAGGTGTATTTTACGAGGTCTGCCCGACAATCGTCCAGATTCTGCAACAGGGCTGCTTCTTCTTTCGTAAGTCTCACTTTGGGCTTGAAGTTATAGGCACACGACAATAGGTAATCACTTATGGTCATACCGCATTGGGTAGCCATTGATTTTATATACTCCTTTTGAGTAGGAGTGACTTTCGCTCCGATGAAGACGTTTCTGGTTTCTTTAGAGGAGTTCGATGTATTTTCAATATCTTCTTTCATTTGAATCATTGTTATAATTGTGAATAGGTGCGAGCTTGCGAGTACCGCACCGGCGAGGGAACTGAGCAGGCAAGAGTGCCAGTGTACAACCGTAACGTAGTGAGGTTATACCTTGGCATATCTTGCAACAGATACCTGTTGATGCTTTCCGGCAAGCCATATTGGATGTACATACAGAATCGGCAGACGGATTTGAACCAGAAACTAAGATATTCATCTAAAAGAGGGGGGATAGAATGAATACCTTGTGTGCAACCCCTGACTACTTTGCTTTATTCTTATATATACGCCCCGACAATAAAGTAAAGTTGAACTCAATAATGGTATTCTGGATTGAAGGCATAATCTTTCCCTTCTTTTATAACCATTTGTTTGTCACTGAGCAATGTTGCGACCTTTACCGCCTTGTTATAACCGAGTTTTATACCCTGTAATCCGTAACCCTCTTGCAAGCGTTCTATATAATCATCGTAATTGTTGATGTTGCCATTGGCAAAAACGGCATTCAATGCTGGACGATGTACATTCTTTGGAATCTCCTTGTCCGGATCGAACGGTCCTTTGGTTGGTCGTCCGGTCTTCTTCTCTTTTGGCAGATAGGACTCTACCGGTTCGGGTATGGCTTCCTCGTTTATGCGGAAAGCGAAAGGTTCAAACTCACGGTCGCGGATATGCACGGCTTCGACCACGCTTATGGTCTTGTCCTCTTTATCCACCTCGATCTGCATAATGGTTTCCGCTTTATTGTTGAGTTCAGTGCCGATGTGACCACGAGCATGTTCGTCATTCTTGTTCTGATGCAGTACGGTATGGATGTGAATCTGTCTGTCGTCCGTCCACTGCATGAATTTGGAGATGATATCGGTAGATTCACCGGGAGAATTGATGTCATACAGGAAATCACGAATGCCATCTATGATGACCAATCCCAAATCCGGTATTGTGCCAATGGCCTGTTCGACTATCGCCAGACGTAGTTTAGGGGAGAACTTGCGTAGAGCCAGCATGAGCAGATTATCCGGTTTCTTGTCTTCCGGCAATTCAGCTAAACGTAGGATTCGTTTCAATATCTGCTGGCAATGATGTCGTCCTTGCTCCGTGTCGATGTACAGAATATTTCGCTTATTATCGGGAAAAGTGGACCGATAATGAAGAACGGTGCTGTTTCTCAATGCCGATGCGACTATGGCCGATACGTTAAAGGTTTTCTTGCTTTTGGCTTTTCCGATGGACGCACTGAAGTTTCCTAATGTACCGATAACAGCATCGTCTACCATCAGCACCACTGGCGACTGCTCGTAGGTATTCGTCACGCTCACGATTGAATCTTCCATGTAAACCGCCAATTCTTCACATGAAGGAGTCGTATTGTCCGTCTTCTCCATCTTTACCAGTTTTTCGGGTTCGGTTTACGACGATGGGATGCGAGCATGGACTCATTCTCTTCCTCAAAACTTTGCGGAGCCGGAGTCTTTCGGGAAGATTCCAGCCATCTATCCAGTTCATCACGATAGATGTAGAGATGTTTTCCTTGTTTTATAACCGGAATATCATCCTTTTTGACCTTGTAATAAAAGGTTGACAACGGCATTTTAAGATAGTTGCAAGCCTCCTGTACGGTCATGGGAACGTGCGTGTTCTCTTTGGTTTCGTACTGCTTGGAAAGTTTCTCCGTTAGCAGATTTTCCATACTTGCGATTCTGTCGCATAGTTCGCCCACCACAGTCGGCAGGTCGTTGAATGTCAGTTGGTCTTTTTCCATATTATACTCTTTTAATCGTTTAATATACTGCGAACCAACTCAATGAAACCTTGCAGAACAATACAGACCGGATTAATTATTTCGTCTGCATGCGTTTTTTTAGTCTGAGTTACTATTATCTGTTTCTAAATGGAAGCGATAATCGCCTTTATCGGGCACGTCAATAGGAATCTGACTAGGAACTTGATCCCGTAAATTAAGTTTGAGATATTCAAGAGTCGCATTTTCGAGTTCGTGAGGAAATGAAGACTTGATAAAAATGGCTCTTTTTGCCAATGATACTCCCAAGCGTTCACCTACATTCCATGCCAGATGGCGAAGTCCCGGTGATCTCAGTGGATTATCTATATTGGAGCGAATGGGCTTGTATAAATCGGATCTATCACAGGCCATATACTCAATATTAGAAATGAGGATTGCAATAGCTTCTTTAGACAGATAGGGTGCGGTTTTAATAGTTACATATTCACGAATAGCATTCATGACTTCTACTTGTTTTTCTGCTTCTTTCTTTTTGATGTTCTCTCGTATTGTATCATAATTATCTATAACTGAATTATTGGGCTGTTCAATAGTTTGAATTTCATCTGCACAATCGGTTTTTATTTCGAAACCAGAGTCAGTAATAATAGGAGATTGCCGGTCAAAAGAAAAATTGATTGGATTCTTCGTCAACCATGTGTAGAAAAATCGTTGCAGTAGACCACACAATAGGATTGTAACCACAAGGCCGATTATAACTGGAGTCGTTATTGTTGTGGTATTGATTTTGTGATAAGTGAATAGGTAAGTGTCTACTGCCACATAGGCAATTACCAATAATGCAAGAATAAAACTTATCCTCTTGGTCCGAATTTGAGTATTATTTGTCATCTGCTGCAAGTATTTGAAATGGTTATATGGCAAAGTTATGTGCTATATTCCAGATATATATAATTAGTGATGACGAATCGCTCAATATTTGTAAAAAATAACGGTTAGAGTATGATTTCAGACTAAAAATCATACTCTAACCGCTTAAAAATAGGGATAAGTGGCTGTCAGTCCTTCCGTGTCAAGGTAATCTTCTTGCTAGCTTCACGTTTGTTGGCATCCACTACTTTGATATACCTTTGAGTGGTGGTGATACTCTTGTGTGCCATGATGCTCTGTATGGTGCGGATGTCCGTTCCGGCAGCTGCTTGTAGCGTTGCAAATGTTCTACGATACGAGTGAAATGTTATGTTCTTGGTAATTCCGGCAGAACGAATCCACTCTTTCATTGGGATTTGCGTCCAACTACGCATAAGTCCCTTGAATACCAAACCTTTCTTTTCAGAATTATAGCCTATCAATCCCAATGCTTCTTCACTAATAGGAATGATATCTTCCGCTTTGTTTTTTTGTGTAATGATATGTACGCATTTCCCTCCGGCTGAGTAGTCTACAATATCTTCCCAGCATAGTGCGAGTATATCACTGATACGTAAACTGGTCATACATGAAAACAGCGATGCTATTTTCAGAATGGGCTTCTTGCACGGTGTTTCAGCCAACTTGTACAGTTCATCTACAGACAGATACTCCTTGACTACATCCTCTGTTTCAATCTTATCCAAAAAATCATTGACATTGGTCTTTATCATTCCATTGCGGTAGAGTATTTTCAGGAATCCCCTGAAGGTAGACCAGTATCCCGATGCGGAGTTTCGTGTTATGCGTCCTTTGCGTCTCAGTTTTTTAGCTGTGAGCAGATACTCCCGAAACTTGTTGCAAAGGTCTATGTCAATCTCTTCAAAAGTACATTTACCATGTACGAAGTTGTTGAAATGCAGATAGACAAACTCCCATTTCTGGTCATGCTTACGGAGTTGCTTGCGATAATGCTCCAAGAAGTCTGCCTTGAGTTTGTACTTGTCAAAGAAGTCATACCGTTCATTGACAACTGACTCGAACCTGCGGCAACGGATGGCTTCGGCTTTCTCGGTCATTACCTCGTTGAAATTCTGTTCTCGTTTGTTTCTCGGATTGGCATAGACATAGATGCCAAGCGATTCATGACGGATAACTTTCATAGTCTCTTTGTCTCGATACCCAGGATAATAATCTAGATAGAAAGACATCATTCTACCTTTTAACGGACGTGTTCTCAACGTTACTGTTTTACATTCATGCATACTAATATATTTTTATGGTTATTATTAATTCGCTGGCAAAACTCTGTAATGTAATCATGCAGATTATCTACAGCAGAGATTAATTTTTGAATAATTAATGGATAGCGACAAATTAGATTATTTGTGAACACCCATAACCCTGTCAAACTCTACTTTTAGGAATCGGACGAACCGTCCGTTCTTCTCGCGATTGATCTGATGGAATTGCAGAATTCCGTAAACAGAGTCGCGGGAGAGTTTGAATTTTTCCATAGCCTCCTTGACGGTATAGTATTCCGCTTTGCTCTCCTGTTCTGAACTCTTCGAGAGGTCGAAGTGGAGCTTTGAGTAGAATATCTGCCCATGTTCCTTCTTGGATGGGATATTGTTCCGATACACCTGCGAACGGATGGCGACGCGTGTCATACCGTATTTTTCCTGAATATCTTCCGGTGTGTACCATTCGGTCAAGTCGGAATCCACCTCGTATTTGGCAAAGGCAGCATCGATATGTTTCTTGCTATAATAGTTGAATTGGCGTATTCGTACCTTCGGAACTTTGTGCTGCCGTGTATAAGTCCACACCCATTTGGCGTTGACCTTATATTTCTCTGCAATTTCTTCAGCAGTGTAATACTCAGTGATGTCGAAGTCCTCTTTAGGCATGATGCGCTCATACGGTTTGGTTTTCATCATTAGTTCGATGTCAGCACGACGAATGAGCGACTTCTTACCACTGATGCGTGAAGCCCGAAGTTTGGATTCCTTTACCAATTTATATATGTATTGTCTGGTTACGCCCATCAACTTTGCTGCTTGGGCAAAAGAGAAGAAATCCTGTCCCTCGGCGGCTTGTCGAGGTTGTAGCAACTCTTGCGAGCGTTTCAACTGCCGCTTGCGTTCCCGGATGCGTTCTTTGTAGCCAAGATTGGAACACTGATGGCTACAATAGCAGGTCGTTGTCTTTTGAGCTATAAATGGCTTTCCACACCATTGACAAATCTTTCTTACTTCCATATTTTCCTCGTTTATATTGGGGATAATTTCTCCTTATTTCTCCCGGATTTTGTCAACACATGTAAACCATTGTCAACACACGTCAACTAATGCGTCATTGTGACATTCGGGCTAACCGTGAATTTGTGTCGCGGTAGAAATATGATAGAAAAATATGGATAAAAACCGTTACTACCAAATAAGGATTAGAAAGTGTTAAAATAGAAAAGCCGCTGAAATACAGCGACTTTATTCTAAATGGTTATAATTGGTTATGGCAGTTTCTAAGCCATCATTTGCCGTTATGGACTTTCGTAGCCCGTTCAATAAAAGACTCTGTTGTGGACAATAGAGAATTAGATCGTTTCTCTATTCCACATTTTGGGCAACCATGACCGTGTAGGTGATTCCCAGCATTCATTGTTATAGTTCCATGTTTGGGACAAATAAAAGTTATAGGTTTCTTTTGTCCTCTATAAATAGTTATGGAATAATCATAGAAGTCTCCATGAACTTTCTTTGCGGACTCTATAAAAACTTCTGTTGGTTTGCATTTAGACTTTTTTCGGTTTTCATACCCACATCTTCGGCAACCAAATCCTATAAGATGTTGCTTAGGAAGTATCCACGATTCGCCATGAGTAGGACAAGCTATGCAAACTTTTGTTTCACTATTGACATATTTGGTCTTTGAGTAATCAAATTTATCACCATGAATAGATTTTGCTTTGGAAATAAACTGTTCTGTTGTAAGTTTGTTTGAGGGGTTCATTTTGCTAAGAATTAAGTTGTGCTAAGAATATAAAGAAACGGAAAGCGCCTTAGCTTCGCCTTTCATCGGGGTAGCTACTCCCCAACTATCCGTTTCCAAATACAAATATACAATAATTTGATTAGTTATTAAAATGATAAGACAAAAATTCATATTGGATGAATATGATTGGAGGGTAAAAGTATTCTATGCCGTTGACACCTATTATGTTGACGAGATAATAGACAATATGTATTCCATCGGATGTGACGGGGATATGCTTCGTACAGCCTATGACAATATGAGTTCCGGCAAAATGAATACCGGCGTCACATATTCCAACCTCCGGGACAGAAAAACAGTAATGGTCATTGCCATTACATCCTCTGCAAAGGAGTTTGAGAAATCTTGGCGGCATGAGTGCGGGCATTTGGCTACCCATATATGCCAGGCACTTAATATAACTCCGTATGGAGAGGAAATCCAGTATATCGGGGATGATATAGTGGAAAAGATGTGGGAGTATGCTCATCCGTTGCTGTGTGAGTGTGATTGCTGTAAACGAAAGGTAGAGAAATTATTATGAGAAAGAAACAGATGCTAAAAGCTATAAAAAGTGAAACGCCTATAAATAGCATGTATTCACTTATTCCTACTGATAAGCGCAATGCGTTCAAACGTTTTGCGTCTTGTTTTGGATTTACGGAGGAAAGAATAAAGAAAATATTGTCTGAAGAAAAAAAATAATAATCGAACAGAAGCGTTCTTTGACTTGTTGGAATTACCGCTGAATTAAAAGTGTTAAATATCTGGTTTGAGTTTATAAAATCAAATTATTTTTCTACTTTTGTAAACTCAAAAAAAACAAAATGTGCACATGAAAGACATATTTTCAAGACGATTAAAGATTGCCAGAAAGATAAAAGGTATGTCTTTAATGAAACTAAGTAAGGCTATGGACGGCATAGTTTCAGCTAATGCATTAGCTAAATATGAGAGAGGGGAAATATTCCCTTCCAGCAATGTTATGATAAAGCTGTCATCTGTCCTAGACGTTTCTGTTGATGATTTTTTCAGACCTGTTACTGTATGCATAGATGTCGATAGCATAAAATATCGGAAACGGGCTTCTTTAGGTAAAAAAGAAATAGAGTCGATAAATTGTTACGCTTCGGCTCGTTTAGAGAAATATCTCGAAGTGGAGAAAATGAGTGGGGAGACCTCTGTTTTCTCAATAAACTATTTTGATGTACCTATAAAAAGTGAAAGTGATGTACTGACTATAGCATCAAGATTTAGACAAGATTTTAATCTTGGCAATTCTCCCATTTCAAATCCAATAGAGATACTTGAAAGTGCTGGAGTCAAAATTATAGAAGTTGATGCTTCTCCAAAATTTGATGGCGATAGTTTTACTTGTGGAGATGTGTTTGTGATCGTACTAAACAAGAATTTTACAGCTGAAAGAAAAAGAATGTCATTGTTTCATGAAACAGGGCATAAAGTTATGAATATTCCTGATGGAATGAATGAGGAACGGTTATGTAACGTATTTGCAAATGAAGTGCTTTTGCCATCAGATATCTTTATTCAAAAGATAGGAAAGATAAGAAAAGATATTTCATTAGTTGAACTGAAAGATTTACAACGTCAATATGGTATATCGGTAGAAGCTATGATGGTAAAGGCAAGACAGTTGGGAATTATATCAGAGAATAGATACACCTATTTTTACAAACACAAGAATTCCTCCAAGAAGTTCAAAAAGGAAGTTGAGGATAGTGTCTTTCATGAGGAGTATTGCAAAAGATATGAACGTCTAGTATTTAAACTTCTTTCAAATGAAATTATTACGGAGTCAAAATGTGCCTCATTGTTGGAAACTAACCTTTCTGATGTTCATAATAGATTAAATCTGATATAATGGATGTAGTAGTAAACGACACAAATATATTCATTGATTTGTTATCAGTAGAACTCTTGGAAGAAGCATTCAAACTGCCAATCGATTTTCATACGGTAGATTATGTTGTATCAGAGATTGTTGATAGCTATCAGAAAGAATGTATTATGAGCTTGGTTGATAGGGGATTGTTGACAGTAAAGGAGTTTAATGAAATTGAATCATATGAAATCATAAATATGTACGGAAAACGAAGCAATAACGTATCTGTTACAGACTGTTCGGTATGGTACTATGCAAAACAGAACAACTACCGACTACTTACTGGAGACGGAAAACTGAGATATAGTGCCATTAATGACGGTGTTATGGTTTCCGGGATTTTATTCATTACAGATATGCTTGTTGATTATGGAATAGTTGACCCAATTACGATGACTTCAAAACTCAATGAATTATCCAGTGTAAACAAGAGGCTATCTAAAAAGTTGATTGAGGAATATGTTTCTAAGTATATGAATATGAAAAAGATGTCTTAAAGACAAGTATTGATAAAGTCTTGTTAATTCAAAATAAATCAAAGCGGTAATTCCCAACGGTTTTACCGCTTTTTTTATGTTAACAGAATATGGAAGAAGATAAGTTGAACATATTGCTTGAGCAGGCTGATGATGTGCCTCACTGGTATTTCTGCCGTTTACTTGCTGTGATGCGATGGAACGTATAGAGAGGTTCATTTATAGACTGATACCCTTTGTCGTGTTGGCAAGGGTGATATCGTTGTGCTCAAATTTTCATTAGCATTATGTCAGCTTTCATTTCAATATATTCTTTGTATTTGCTTGGGTTGTTTATATAATCTGCAACTCTGTTTATTGCTATTTCTGCCTGTTTAAACCTAGTTTTTGTATAATATCTTACTACTCCTCTTCCATTGTCAGAATGTGCCAGACAATAATCTATTATGCTGTCAGGTATTCCAAGATCGAATGCGTATTGCGCAAATGATTTTCTTGCAGAATAAAATACCACTTTTTCTTTAATCCCTAAATTATCTGCTAATGTAGATAAAGATCTGCATACATACCTTGAAAAATTGTGATAAGAGAATTTATAACCAAAATCGAGTTTGTTTGTTCTTCTGTTTATCCATTGATTTATAATATCTTTAGCCGGTTCTATTATAGGAAGAACGCAGGTTTGCTCTGTTTCTGTTTTAAATCTTGTTTTCATTCTTATAAAGCTTACCTTGTCCCCGTCAAACTTGGCACTCATTATATCAATTAAATTCATTCCTCCTAGATAAAATGACAACATAAAAAGATCTCTTGCTACAATGTATTTTTTTTCTTTGGGATTGCTATACCTTATTGTGTTAACGCTTTTCAAAGAAATATCCAGTTCTCTTGGTGACGATTTGGGAATTTTCTTCTTGATAAAGGGATGTATGTCATATCTTACTTCTCCTGAGTTGATACTTCTGTTTATAACGGCTTTTGATTGTGATAGCATCATTCCTATTGATGTATTTCCTATTTTCTTCGTTTCTTTGAGAAATCTTGAAAATCCTTCTATTAGATTAGGGGTTATATCTGACATTAATATTTCCCCTTTGGTAAATTCTGTAAAGTATCTACAGTTTCTTTCTATTAATATGGCATAACTGTTTCTTCCTTCCTTTTTCAGATTTTTTATAAGAACATTACAGGCCTGTTGGTATGTTACATAGCCATTTTCTTTGAAGCCAGTTCCAGATTCAAGCATATTCTTTATTTGTCTGCAAGAATATAGGGACTGGTTTTTTATATTATCCAATCTTTCTTGCAGTTCATTCATCATGCTTCTTAATTTGGTATTTATGATGGATGCATCTGGTCTTTTTACTACTTGTCCGTTTTTGAACTGGGAAATGTTGTCAATGATAAAGTGTGTTACAATATAGCGAGTTTCCTGTTTATGGCAGACTGCTACCCTTATTTTATGTCTGCCATCCTTTAAAGCTTTTGCCTTGAAAATTGTTAATTTGATAGTTGCCATAATAGATTAAAATTTGAAGGATAAGTTTTGGATAAGTTATTTTGTCCAGTGGTGGACAAAAATCCTTTTTTTTTAATCTATAAATCGAATAGTTATTTAGTAAAATCATTAATATAATATCCTAAGTATAAGATAATTAGTATGGTTTTACCTTTGAGCCGAAACCGGGACTCGAACCCGGGACCTATTCATTACGAATGAATTGCTCTACCAACTGAGCCATTTCGGCAACTGTTTTTTCTGCAATATTGGGTGCTTTTCTGAAAAAGCGTTGCAAATATATATCTTTCTTTCGAAATAAAGAAACTAAAAGCGGATAATTTTTCAGTTATCCGATTTTGTTATGTCAATTGATGCCGGATTTATTGGTAGGCTTCTTCATGTATCCCTTTCATGGCCCATCCGCTTGGTTCGTTTATGTTCTTGAAAGCGGTATCCCACGTAAGAGCTTCAACGGTAGAATTGTTTTCTTTTATGTAAAGATTATAACATCAAGGCGTAAAAACTATTTTACACTAATTGCTCTCCTCATCAAATACCCGTGATATACTGAAATTTACCCACTCCATACCCAAACAATTCAATATCCGTCAAAGTTTGATGGTCTTTACCTTACCCGGAATGATGGTCAGATGCACCGTTCCATCCTTTTCTATCTCCACCTTCTGATATCTGGCCTCCACCACCACTTTTCCATCCAGCGCCATCACCCCCCACTGGCAGGCATTCCCTTCAAAAGCACAATAACCGCCTACAGGAATACAGATATTCCGGTAACAAGGAGGCACTACGATACGATCTCCCCATTTCAGCCCCCACTTCATCCCCATCCGGAAAGGAAGGACATCTTTTATTTCCTCCAGCCTCTTCCGCCTTTTCTCTTCCTCATTCTGTTGCCGTTCCCGCTGTACGCTCTCCGCACGCCGCCCGGCTTCCTTCCTCAGACCTTCCACCACGGAGGCAAAATCCGCTTCGCCCGCCTTAGGAGCATTACAAGCTATATACCGCTTCCCCTTTCCTTTCTCCACATGATAATAGCTTCCTTCCCCATCCATCACCACAATGCTCCGATCCGCCAAACAGCCACAACACCAGTACACCTCTTCATCATCCCCTTCCAGCACGCAGGCGAAGACATCAAATATAGTAGACCACACAGGATCAACTAGCCGGCAAGACTTCGGAACACGGTAATCCGGTATCTTCAAGTAGAAACCATAAAAACAAAGACTGTCTTTGTGCAAACCATGCATAGAGGTATACGCCTTCCGCGTGCGGCTATGGAAAGTCTCCCCCACCCGCAGCAACTCTATGCCGCCGTATGAAAAAACCACCGGTCTCTCCTGATAAGTTCTGTTTGTCTTCAAATCGGTATAACAGTCACTCCCATCCTCTTTGGTGACAGAAAGAAGTTCTCCCTTCAGGAATCTCAATCTCCGGCAACAGCCTGTCACCACCATGAGGACTCCGGACTTATCCACCACCCCTGTCCGGCCATCTTTAAAACGGACAGCAGCCCGGTTTGCACAAATATCAAATACTTCCCGGTATTGAGGAATCACTGTGATTTTGTTCCCGCACCTCAAGCCCCACAAACCACTCTGCCGGTCATGACAGGCTTTCAAAACAGTCCATTGTTCCTCACCGGCCGGACCACCTCCTCCCAAACAAATCAAATCCCCGTTCCGAATAGCATCCAGCAGACAGTTGTGTGTCATCACAATTTCCAGTCCTTCATTCCGTTTGCTATCTTCCGATAGCGAACAAGACACAGACAGCCCGTTGTTCTCCATCCGTGTCCGGGGCTGAGCATTTCCCGCCATCCGTCCTTCGAACATCGCCTCCCAGTCACGGTCACGGACAGGCAGACCGAATATCCGGTGCAATCCCACATTATCTATCAGCACACATGATTCCTTATTATCCGACTTCCGCAGCCCCCGTCCCACCTGTTGCAGGTATTTCGCCAACGAAAGCGTGGGACGTGCCAGCTGCACGAACTCCACATCGGGACAGTCAAACCCTTCAGAAAAAATATCCACATTGACCAACACGCTGATCTTTCCCCGCCTGAAATCCTCTACCAGTCTTCCACGTTCCAAAGCGGGAGTCTTGCTGTCAATAGCAACAGACTCCACACCATGTAAGCTGTAATAGGCTGCAATCTGTCGGGCGTGTGCAATACTTACGGCATAGACAATTCCTTTCTTCCCGGCAGCATATCTTCGGACACTCTCGTACAATTGTCTAATGCCAATTTCCCGATTTAACACCGCATTCATTTCCTTTACCTGATAATCCCCGTCCGCACCCCGTTTCTTCAACGAGTCAATCAGTCGCTGTTCGCTGCTGTTCGCACGGATGGACACATAGTCAAATGACGACAACCAGCCCTTTCCGATGAATTCCGCAATACTCCATGAGGTAATCAGGGTATCAAACAAATCCGTGAATCCTTTGCGGTTCAGCCGGCAGGGGGTAGCGGTCATACCCAATTTCCTCGCCTCCGGATATTTCTTCCAAAGCTCCCGGTAGGTTTCCGCCAGAGCATGATGCGCCTCGTCAATAACAATCAAATCCGGCTGTCCGTCCACAATCTTCCGATTTCGTGACAACCATTGGATAGACATCACACTCACACTTCCGTCCTCCCTCCCCATTCCATAACGGGAAACCGTCTCCTCTATCTGCTCCACCAGTTCCCGACGATGCGCCACAATCCATACCCGGGTACCGGAACCACACAAGAACTCCCTCACTATGGCAGCCAGCAGGTGTGTCTTTCCCGTGCCTGTAGGCATCTGTACCATCACACTCCGATGAAGCTCCCACTCTTCAAAAAGCCTGAGCTTCATCTCCTGCTGGTAGTCACGAAGACAATCATTCTTACAATACATTATACGGATGCCAGTCTCTACCGACAACAAAAACAAGGAAGGCCGCATACGTTATCGCATACAGCCTATAGTAAATATTCTATCTTTATAAATTTATTTTATCAGCGGTTATGAACTGTTCCTCCACCGAATTCAGACAGAACCTATTATTGTCTATCCCTCTATGATCCAATCACTCAAAGTGTGACTTTCCGAGTCAAAGTTTATCCCCACCTTCACCACGGGAAGTCCGCAAAGAACAAAGCGTTCGGGATAGTTCTTCAGATTTATTTGGGCTAAAGCGGAATCAGCACTTTTGTCCAGTTTCAATTCAATGACATACAAAGTGTGGGTAGTACGCATCACCACGTCCACACGCCCTTTCGGGGTACGGACTTCCACATCCACATACATCCCAAACAAAGAAAAGATGATGTAGAATAGTTGCTGATAATGCCCCTCATAATTCGTATTATCACAATACGGGACGGTGGAAAGGAATAGTTAGGCAAAAGGCTTTACATCAACCCCACCCTAATTTCACCGTTCGGGATATCCAGTGTATATAGTTGAGTCAACTTATCATAGTTTTTAATTGTAATATAACCGCTCTGATAAAGCAGAGGCACGATAGTTGTCATACTACGCTCGGTAGGGGCATCAAAATTGGTTGAAAGCGCCTTCTTCATTCCGATAGCAGACGGAAACACCTTGAACTTGCGCAGCATCTCTATCAGATAGGTGGGCGTGCCGCTGCCAAACCAGTAATTGTCTATCCTCCTTCTTTCTAAGGCATTCAGTAGGCTGAACGGATTGTAGATATCAGGGGACGGCCAAGTGAAATGATAACCGTCATATCTCTCTTTCAGTTTCAGCACCGTTTCCTCTTTGCTCATTTCCTGCGAAATGGCAAGCCGTTCTATGTATCCCGACATCCGTTCCAGCATTTCCTCCTCCGTAATGCCACAAATGGTAGCGTAAGGCTCGTCCATACTGACATTCGAGATATTGTTCAGCTCGCTGAAGATGCTGAGTTGCGAGAACTTGGTGATGCCGGTCAGAAACACGAATCGCAGATAGGGATCACACGCCTTCAGCGGACTGTAAAAGTTGCGCATCACATTGCGCAGTACAGGGAGATTCTCCTCCTCGTGCATCACATCCAGCAAGGGCGCGTCATACTCGTCGATGAGGACTACCACCTGGCGGTCGGTCTGTTCGCAGGCACGCATGATGAGTGTCTTCATCCTGTCGTTAAGAGTAACCGCTCTTTCCGGATTCCCGTATATTTTTTCATGCTCAAAGAGTTGCACATCCAGCATACTTTCCAATGTTTCCTTGTCCACATGCTTGGACAAACTCATATCAAAATGCAGTACCGGATATTCTGTCCACTCGGTTTCCAGCTTTTCGATGGCAAGCCCTTCAAAAAGGTCTTTCTTCCCGGCAAAATAACTGTGCAACGTAGAAGTAAGCAACGATTTACCGAATCGCCGGGGACGGCTCAGGAAACAATATTTGGAGGCACCGTTCGCCATCCGGTAAATATACTCCGTCTTGTCTATATAAAGGTAATCCTTGTTGATGATTTCCTCAAAAGTCTGTATCCCTATCGGGCATCTCTTCAACTGCTGCTTTTCCATGATGCACTACTTTTACCGTTTATGCAAAGGAACAAAATTCAAACGGGAATTCCTAATAGAATAATCTATTTTAGTTTTTATTTCAAGTGTACTTTAAAGACTAATCCACCGGAGAAGTATTTGCAGCGGTTCAGTCCTACTACAGCGTTGATGTAGTCTTTCCAAAAGCTGTACTCCATGCCGAGATTCACCTGATATTTCGCCCCATCGGGATTGAAAGTCAAGTCTTCCCTCACATCCGTATAGCCGGGAACTACCTCCGCCATTACATTGACACCAGTGACCGCTTTGGTTACCCATGATTCATTTTCTTTCAGATGAAAACGGAAATTGGCACCCATTGCTGGATTGTTCAACTTATTATCGAAACGGTTGCTATATATCCAGGACACATGTGCACCTAATACACCTACATTCTCAAAATCGACATGTTTGGTTATAGCTAGATAATAACGATTCAAGAAACCATTACCGTAATTCAATTCCGAGGGTTTGGACAAAGAGCCACCATTCCAAGAATCACCGATTGCATCATTGGCACCCAATACAATCTGGGGAGTCCACGGTTTCCACCACCCTTCTTTCCACACACGCAAGCGAAAATGAAAAGAGCGGTCTTGGTTTGTGAACTTACCATATTTGGACGGTACCCAATAACCTGAGATATTACCGTAATCCGTGGGAACAGACTTGTGCCCCATACACAGATAGCCAGCCTCTAACCAAGGAAAGATAGTAATATTTATATAGTAGTTCCATGTATCATACCACCAACGAGGAACCGTAGCATGATGGCTCAACCAGTTGCCACCTGCTATAAAAGTCTTGTCGCGCTGCATGTCAGCGGTAGGCATGTTCATCAAGCCGGTAGTACCGTAGTTAATTTGAGCTTTGAGTGTACCACCCAACACTCCCAATAACAAAAAAAAGAAAAATATCTTTTTTCTCATTTCAAATACTGGTTGTCATTGTCCTTAAACCAATCAGCTATAGCCTCCTCAAAAGTATAATGGAAATGATATCCCGAATCAGCCAGTTTCTTGCCACAAATATTAGTAGAGACCATCAATTTTCTAACACGTGCCGGACAAATTCCCATGGGGGCACCCAAGCAACCGATTACCGCTGCTGCCGGCATCAAAATCCACGCAGGAATCAAAGGAGCAGTACGGTTCAATCCCGTTACCTTATTCATTGTTGCAACAATCTGCTCGATTGTATAAGCCGGTTCAAAAGTACAATTGTATAGTTCCACACCTTGCTCGTGGTGTTCCAACCGATACAACATAAAACAAACCAATTCTTTCACATAGATACATGCCTTTACCGTATCCTTTCTACCCGGATACATGAACTTACGTCCACGCAATCCCCAATAAAGACGGGTAAAATTACCATTCTCTCCTTTGCCAAACACGACCCCGGGACGGACTATGGTCAATTGTCTTTCCGAAGAATTCTTCGCCTGCCAAATGGTGTGTATCTTTTCTGCCACCAACTTTGATATACCGTAAGGAGTATTCGGAGTAGGAACTGTTATTTCCTCTTTCAGGTTCTCAGCCGCTCCATACGGAGCAATGGAACTTGTAAAGACTATTCTTCTAATACCATACTTTTCTGCAAAAGCTGTCACATTTTCAGCACCCAGGATATTGGTTTCAAAATATTCATGGTCAGAATGACCGGGAGTACGGTGCACAGCCGCAAAATTAAAGATTACATCATCTTCCGTAACGGTTACTTCCTCCAAATGGATTGGTTTTCTTACATCACAATAAATGTATGTAACCTTTCCTTCCTGAGAATTTTCCACAATATCCAAATTGTAGATATGGCAGTGAGGAAACCTCTCTTTTAGAAGATTCGTCAAATGGGTTCCTATAAAACCGGAGCCGCCTGTTATAAAATAATTCATCGAGAAAATAGTTTAATTATAATTCTTTACCAATGATACCGCACTCATAAATTTCACTGTATTTCTGAGCCATCAAATCTATGTTGTAATTTTCTTCCACATCCTTTGAGGCACGTTCGGAAAAGGAAACACCATTCATCTTTCCATTTATTATAGAACGTATCGAATCGGCATATTCGGCTGCCGAATGACAAATCAATCCGTTCACACCATTGTTAATTACATCACGATTTCCCGTAACATCACTTACCAAACAAATTTTCTTTAAATACATTGCTTCCAGCAACGAAATCGGAAGTCCTTCCCATAACGAAGGCAATATGAAGAAATCCATCTCTTTTAGAATTCCCAATGCCTCTTCCCTTTTTATCCATCCAGTAACATGAATATTAGGAGAAGTCAATTCTGATTTAAGTTCTCCCTCACCTATCCATGTAAACTGAGCTTCAGGAAGCAGCTTCGCAATTTCATTAAACAAAGTAGGATTCTTCTGATAAAGAATTCGCCCACTGGTAGCTATTCGTATCGGTTGTTTAAAAAGCTTACTTATCGAACATACAAACGGTTTCAAATTTTCCGTATGAATACCATTATTCACATAAGTAGAATTGGGAGATAATCTAAGTGCCTCTTTATATTCTCCTTCACTGCAAGCTATCGTCATACAAGGTCTTTTTGCCGATACATACTCTATCAACCAAAACAAAAACCGCTTGAATCTTGCTCCATCCTTCATTAGAAAAGAATATCCATGTGGAGTATAAAAAGAAGGAATATTCTTACATGGTAACGCCCATCTGCCTACAAAACCAGATGCTGACGAATGAAAATGAACAATATCCGGCTTTATTTTCTTATACCATTCACGCACATCACGATAGGCTTTCAAATTAATTACTGTACCAATGGCGCCTTTGAAAGAGTCTATTCGAATGAGATGCACCTGCTTATCAAACAGTTGTTCAACATTCTTAGGAGTCAATGGACGAACACCATAAAGAATATAGACTTCATATTCTTTCACTTGGCGTTTGGTTATATCTACAAGAAAACTGAGAACCCCCGTTGCAAAGGGTTCTGCCACATGCATTATTTTTTTCATAGAAGAAATGTATGAATTCGAATTACATATTTACAATATATAATTGTATAAAAACAAGTAGGCTAAACAAACTATAATTTACTTTTCCACTGAAATCATTTTCTTGATTTTCCATAACCAGCAAACAAATCGACTACCCACATTCCTCCTAAGGACAACAAACATGCTATACGTGTTTTCCTTCTAGCTTTCCTATCCAGCAATACATACATTCGCTTCTGTCGGATAATGTCCAACAGATTACGACGCATCTCATTTTCTTTCTGAGGAATTTCCAATAGTATATGGAAAGCAAAACTTACAATACGACAGCTTAAAGCATGCTGTACCCCTTTCGGCATTTTTTTCTTATCGGTTTCAAGCTGACGGATGATTTTGATACAGCTTTCATATTTTAATGGTTTAAATGGTGCACCTTCTATGCTTGTATTTCGTATCCGATAAAAATAACTGCGATAATTACCAAACGCTATATAATCACATTTCATCATTAAGCGGTAAGTAGTAGGTAGATCTTCATACAGCCAACCTTTAGGATAACGAATTCCATCAGAAAAAAGAGAACGGTGATACATTTTAGCCCATGCACTTGTATCAAATATCTGTTGATAGAACATACCTGTCAATGCATCATTTGTATGCACAATTTTTACAAATAGAGGGTTGTTAGTACAAATTTCAGCAGACGAATCATCTACAAACGTTTGATAGCTACTCACCGACAATTTCACTCCAGATTCTTTTATAATTTTATAAAGATATTCCACATAATCATCCGACACATAATCATCACTATCTATAAAAGTCACATATTCACCAGTCATAACATCTAACGCTGCGTTGCGAGCATCACTCAATCCACCATTTTTCTTATGAATTATCCGAATACGACTGTCCTTAGCGGCATACTCGTCACAAATTCGCCCACAATTGTCAGGACTTCCGTCATCCACTAAAAGAATTTCAAGATTACGATAAGTCTGATTTAAAATACTTTCAATGCACTTAGGCAAGTATTCTTCCACATTATAACATGGAACTATCACTGAAATTAAAGGTTGCAACATACAAGAACTAAAGTATAAATGCTGAATTATATAGGGGAAAAATAATTTCAGAAAATAAAATATTAGATTTTCACTATTTCTTTAGCTTTTTCAGCCACAGCTTAATTTGAGCAGGAAGCATATTTTTAACTCTTTGCATCAAAGACAAATGCAAAGGAAACCGAGTCGCAAAATATTCCTTCACATCCATGCTGTCAATACCATCATAGATATGATTCCGAATTTCATCTTTTCTTTCCGTAGGATGTTTTAAATTATGGTTTCCTGCAACAGCATATTCCAACTTACTATCTTTATATTCGAAATCGCCTTCCACCCTCTTCCAAAAATTCATTCCTACAACACTATTGAGAAGCATTAACGAAACACCCTTTATGCTATAAAAATCCGAATGATATTTTTCTATTCCCCAATAATCGGCTATCGTAATATCACCTGCCCTTTCGGTGTGCGCATAATGGCAGTTATAACAACACTCCCTATAAGTGTGTCCCTTTAAAAAATAAGTATAATAAGGGTCAGCTGTAGCACTGCCATACTTATACTTATACTTATACTTATACTTATATCCTAAGCCCCAACCTCCACGTTTATCGCGGAAATCATATTCAGTTACCTTTCCACCATGTCTTTGATGAAGAAATTCCAAATAACGCTTAAACAACAATGGAGAGGAAACTCCATGACAAATCAAATCCACCAGTATCAAATTGTCGTAATCCTTTCCCAAGAAACTACGCAATGCACCAATCTGACATCCAGTTCCGCTATAAAGCACCATTCGCTCTTCTTTCAAGAACCTTCGTACCTCAGAAAAAGTATTTTCCGTATCACTCTGCACATATTTGGAACTGAGTAATGAATCGAGTTCATCCAAAGTTACCGCACTGGAATGGACAGCACGCATCTCTTCATCATATTTTACTCCAAAGACCACTCCTCCGTGTCTTATCACCCATGCTGCCAATCCAGCAAACGCTCCACCGGAAGCACTTCTATAAAGAGTCTGTTCATCTTTCAGCCTGACAGCCAATGTGGAAAGAGGTGCTCCATAAAACAAATCATTACGATTCTGAGGGCAACGTTTTCTGCACAATCCACAATCTACGCAACAGTTCTCATCAATCGTTGCCGTCAGAAAGCCCTCCTTATCAGCAATCAATCGAATAGCCTTTTTCCCACACAATTGTTCACAGGCTCTACAACCTGTGCAATATTCTGTTATTTGTTTCATTCTATTGCCCGTCTTAAAAAGTCAAGTCCTTTCGCCCTCTCTTCATCCAATATCTTGTTGGCATAAGAAAAATCAATAGCAGGTGCTTCAACTAGAGAAAAATCATCATAAGAAAGCAAATGTCTATCCTCCAATCCTACCAATTTTAAAATACTGCCCAAACGACTACTATAATCATTGGGATAAATACTGATAAATTGAGTATTCACATTGATGCTAAAAGCAGTGGCATGAAAAGAATCAGTTATCACATAGTCTGCATGAAAAATATAACGTACAAAGTCTTGAACTTCGGGCACAACCAAACTTTTTCCATTTTTCAGAATCTGATCAATACGGGTACAGAACCTTACCAACCGTAATCCCTTACGATGTGCAAACTCTTTTGCAAAACGGTCAAAAGACTTGTTTGTATTTAATTGGTAAATAAGTACATACCCATATTCCAAAGGACGGCATCCAGCGTAGGAACTCCAAAAAGTTCTATCAAGCTGTAAGGTAGGATCAAGCACATGAGTAGCATCACACCCCAGTTCGCTACAAATATCCACCCCAGTACTTTCTCTTACAGAAACAGCTTGATAACGGGCAAGCAACTTACAGGTTTCCTCCTTCTCCCATGTATCCAGTTTACTCTTGCCAAAGCTGGCAGAGTAAGCTATTTTTTTGATATGTTCCGGGACAAAAGCAAGAAACAATTCTGGAAGAATTCCCCCGTTCCACCCACTATTCCATGTCTGGTCGGAACCTGTACAATAGATGTCAGATGTAAGTTCCAATTCCTCAAAATCAGCCATAGTAGTACATACCTTCTCCTGCACATTCAAGTGTTTATTCAGGAACTTCTTAAAACGTCTATCCTGCAAAACGAAAGTGGGATAAAGCAATGCCCCTATTAGAACTTTAGTAAGCAAAGGTTTCTTATTAGTCCAATTCTTGATCCTAACCCAAGGGGTGGCATTATTGCTACGAAGATAGTTAAAGAAACCAACTTCACACCCTAAGCTTTCAAAGATTTTTTGAGTCGCTAAAGCCTGCAACACAGAACCATAGTTACGGACGTTCTGAAGAGTTATGATAGTTATGGTTTTCATCATCTCTTATATTTTATAACAATCTAATTAGGTATAAGTAACTACTTTAACTTTACAGTTTTTTACAAAGTAAATACTTATTAACCACCGTACTATGTGCTGGGCATAATTTCTCTCTATTTTTAGTTCTAAAAATCTGATTTAGAAAGATAAACATAATCAATATTCTTTTCATCGCAACAAAACAATAAAATCATTCTACAAATCCATTAACGATTAGATATAGTTATCCAATTATCAAGAACTACAGGAGGAGAAGGTCGATCATTACGCCAAATTTGGGGGCAAATAACTATCGGATTATTTTTATTTAAGTAAGCAGCCCAACAACTAAAAGTACTATTGGCAATAATCATATTTTTTCCATGAGCCATAAGATACATATCAAAAAAACTACGTTCACCCTTGTTCCATGAAATCACTGTTTTTTCTACATCATCAAAGTATTCATTTACGTAATCAACATTATCAGAAAAGAAGAAAAATTTAGGTTTGTCAACTTTATCCAGTATTATCTTAAGAGCTTTCTTATAATATTCAATCGTACATATTCCACCATATATTTTTCGAGCTTTAGCACTTGTTTCATAATCACCTCTACGTACATGAACGACAACAGAATTATTATCTATTATATCTTTTAAAATTCTTTCATTATCATTTCCTATAGTGACATTTATTTTAAATTTTAGTATTCCTGTAAAAAGAAAATACTCTTTATTCTGCCAATAACCAAAATAAAACAATGCATTCGGCCTACGGAACCAATCAGTATCTGTAAATGGATATTTCAAACGTAGCTTCCGGATAAATTTATTAACCCAAAATAAAAAATTAGATATTATATCTGATGATAAGCAAGTATTAGGTAAATCAACTTCAAACCATTTATTAATTTCTAACCCATTGTGATCTTTTAAAGCAAGTTTCGGATAAAATCCATAAAAAGTTTCTTCAGGATATTGACTACGTAAATATTGATAATAAACGTATTGAAACATCTGATTTCCCAACCCACCCTGAAATGTTATAATTTTCATAACTAAAAAACTATCTATTGATTATTGTTTCTAAAAGAGTTATAGCTTTATGCCTTCTACAATTTTCTTGAACAAACTGCTTACCCAACTTACCCAGTCGCATACGTTCCTCTTTATTATTCCACAAAAAAGTAATTTTCGTATGCATATCGGTTATAGAATCAACAGTTACTCCTCCAGGAAGAATACATGCATTACCCACATTAGTACTAATAAATGGCACTCCTTTAGCCATTGTTTCAACAAGAGATATAGAATATTCTTCAAAATTACTTCCTACAAGATATAAAGTCGCGTTAGCCATTATATTAGGTATATATATTCGTGGTACTTTTACCAATACCTGAATATCTCTTTTACCATATTTTATAGTCAGTCTATTTATTTCTTTTTGCAATAAATAATAATATTCTGTTTTCTCAGGACCAATGAATACTAGACATGCCTCAACACCAGATTTGAAATATTCACGTAAAATACCGATTTGATTTTTCTGCTTACTATAAGTACACACACATAAAAGATATGGTTTATTTAGTTTTGCAATGTGAGGATAAGAAATTAACTTTGATGTTTCACAAAACATGTCATCAACAGCATTTTGCAAAACATTTACTTTCTTCGCATTCTTCATAAGCCATACTTTGCTGCTATCCATTTCTGATAAACATATTGTTTCATCAAATTGCTTAATGTATTTCTTCAATGTAAAGGAGTAATATATTTTAAAACGAAACCAATTATATGTATTGCCCAACGTATATTTCAAATTAACATTCCATTTAAAAGGTAATAATCTCATCCCTGAAAAGCCATGTGAATGAAATATTTTCTTTCCTTTTATTTGGCTTAAATTTCTCAACAGAACATCTGTAGTAACACATTCAGAACATTCAAATATAACGACATCAGCATTTAAAGACAAAACAAATTTACGATAAGAATCTATCTCTCCTACATATCTCTTCATCAAAGTTTTACGTAACCGAAAGCGATAAACATGTATTCCATTAATATTTTCTTTATCAGATAGCCCCTCATACCATTTTGTGCATATAGATACATCATATCCTTTCTCCAACAATCCTTCTGCAAGATATTGCACCACAACTGGTACCCCACTCATGCGCGGATAATAATTTTCGACTAAAAATAATATTGATTTCATAAATCATATATCCAGTTTGTAAAGCTCACCGATCAGCTCCAATATGAATGCGGCATCCTTGTCACCGCCCTGCTCCAAAGCATACTTGAACTTCGAACGGGCATGGGCCATGCAACAAAGATGTTCTATATCGACCATATGATCATCCAGATACATATACACGTTATAGCCGTCCGACTGAAGGGCTTTCACCTGACTGTCACCCAGGATATGCTTCAGGGCATCCCGTCCCCTGGAACCGTCCTCGTAGCAATAGATCACCACTTTGGAGAGTCTGTTGACCAGACACCATATGTATTTCTTCTTATAGCATCCTTCACGCCTTACACGGCACCAGGTCTCATCACAGTTGACAATGGAGTCCTTCTCCAAACAAGTGTTCTTAAGATAACTAACCAGCCCACAGAGATGAATGGAGCCTTTCTCCAGCCAATTGGTCAGACTCATGCGGCTCACACGCATCGATTCACCGGATAATCTGTACATCTCACGATAAAGAGGCGTATCCAGAACATATTTGTTGAAAGCAAGATAAGCAAGGAAAGAACCGGAGGCGTGTGTTCCCGGAACAACGTCAATGATTTCAGGATGGCCGCTGAAAGGGAAATAGCCTTCGTGAATTTTACCGTCAGCCGTCTTATAGCGGATAACCTCGTAATCATGCTCCACCAGACTGCTTACCTGCTCGTAGGCATATTTTCGGAAACGTTTGATGATGACGGAACCTGCGGGAAGCCGGCCGATGTCACTGTTGTGACAAACCGTATTGTCGGCACTCATGGTACGGTAAGAAAGTCCCTGACGATAAAGACGGGACTCCTTTGATTTTGCTTCAGAACCCTCTTCCTCCACCGCTTCCCCGCCAGCCTCCCCAGACGGAGATCCGATGGATTGCGGAGTACCGTCGAAGTCATCCTTGTCACGGGTATGGTCCTCTCCGTCCTTCACACGCTTTTTACGGATTCCCTTCTAGCTCTTGCACCCATAAAGGTTCTTGTTGCGGACTTTCAGCCGCTCCTCCAAAGCTGTTATTTTAGACAACAGATTACTGACCAGTTGTTTATAATCGTCCAATTCCTTTTCTGCAGCAATGGCAGCCTTCTGCAAGGACAACAGTTCGTCAACCTTGGACAACAGCGCGTCTATGCGCGCCTCGTCACGACGGATACGTTCGGCATCCCGCTCACGGGAAGCCACAAGCTCCATGATCATTTTAGATTTCTCGTCGGGGGTCATATCTGAATATGGGTCTTCAAAAGGGGCAGGAGTATCCTCCCGTTCCTTAAGCTTCCTTGCGGAAGAAAGCAGTCTCATTCGTTCCAACTCATTCATATTCAGTATCTTTGTTTACTCAAAGATACAAAAAAACAATGAAATAAAAGAATGTTTTCGCTACTTTTTATTTGTTAATTATTTGACTTTCAATTCTTTAACAACAGGCGATTCCAACAAGAGAATGACATCCTGCCAATTGATTGAATAAATACTTTCATTACCATTATAGGTTACCTGCATAAACTTGTAGCCGGGTCTGAAACGTCTCTCAAACATACTGTAAGAACGGCGGTCATAGCTGAACAAACGCACCAGACGTAAATCTTTGGACATCACGATAAAGACATCGCCGTCTTTCGGTTCACGATTCAACTGCTGATGGATGATGGATAAGACCTTATCATATTTGCAGCGCATATCGTGGAAATCGCGGACAAGGAAAAAACGGTTGAGACCGATTATATTCAACATAAGACCTCCAGTTTCTCTACCAGACTTTTCAAGCCCGCGTAGCTTAAATTTTTCTGACTGATATGAACACCGTTGCTCATACGGATGGCCACCTGGATTCGAAGTCCGGTACTCGAAGAAAGCCGGGAGGACACTTCCGCAGTTCCTTCCGGAAGCGGGGAAGGAATTTCCTGCATTTCTGATTCCGGCGAGGGAGCACCCAATACTTGAACAGGAACTATCTTCTTGCGGGTATCCTTGTACTATTTGGAAAACAGGTTATAAGGGACTTGGTTAGACAAACAGAATTGCTCAATCGAAACACCGGAAGGAACACCTTCCAATTTATAGCGTAAAAACAGACGATCAAAATCATGGTAACTATACATAAACTTGGCTTTTCATTTAACGGAAGCAAAGTTCTGACTTTTATATCGGGTATCCTATATGTCATTTTTGGACGCTAACTTGAGAGCCGACAGGCACTCGGATTGGTATTGCATAAGGAGTGTTTCTTTAGTCATAATCAGAAGAGTTGAAAAACTTCTAATTTACTAAAATCCAACGAATTATGCAACACTTTTCACCCTTGTCTTCAGCAGATTAGCCCACTTTTTTCAGCACATTTCTTCATGCTTAACCATTCGTTTTGACAACATTTCAATGACCTCTTTAGTGTTTTCGAACCGACTTTTGCCGGTTCTATCGTTTGACTTTTAATTTTTCGGTAAAAATTTACCGAAGTATTGTAATAAAGTAGATGCGTCAAACCTTACGCTATAAGGGTGGAATACTTCTCCATGAGGCAAAGCCTCGGTCTGGTACTGAAAGTAAAACCTTTCAAGATCTTCACTGCTATACATAATTCTAAAATTTTTGTTCGCAGCGAAGATAGAGCTTTCAATTATGAGCCAATTTTTGACTGCTTACATTTCAACTACTGATTCGCATTAAATATAAATGATTAAGAAAAGAGAACTTCATGTTCTTTTAACCATTTTGATAAGTAACGATAAAAAATGTGAGCCTTTTGATAAGGATCACCCACATAACCCTGTGCTTGGAATTCAGGTATAAATATAACAGAATCTCCTTCAACAGGCTTAGAAGAAAAAAAGACTTTCTTTCGAAATGGCAAAGCGTCAAATGCCTTTATATCAGCCTCTGTACAACCATTCTGATCCATACCAATAAAGAATGCATGTTCATAATCTATCCGTTTTGCCCTTCGCTTCCATTTTTTCCAAGCTTCTATACATGAATCATAATGAAGAAAATGCACCTCTATCTTTCCGTCTATAAGTCCCATTGGATAATAATGTTCTGCTTTTTCTCTATTTAAATTTCCTATTTCTGTTTTTGAGCATTCAGTCCAAATTATCTCAGAATTCAAAAAATATGGCATTTTTTTACAAAATTCCACGTAATCAGCTGGCAAGAACCACAATCCTACTGTAGGTGATGTATATTCCATATCAAAATCCTGATATAAACGTCCAGCAAAGCAATTACTTGATACAAAACTCTTTACACCGCCCATCCGCAGATATTTTCTCACTATATATATATATCTAAATCTTTTCAAATAAAGACAAACATTTTTACATTTCCTATAGCAAATCAATATCCATGAATTTTCACCTAACTTATTTTTAATAAAATGCTTCATCATTTTATCATATTTTCTTAGTTAACTCAAATGAAAGGAAAGAACGAAAATGTCCCAACAGTTCCAATATCACAGGTCTATTTTTTCCAGAAACAAATGACAATATTTTATAATGTTTTACCCTAAGATGATGATGAATACAATACACATTAAGCAAACGTTCGGACATAAATCCAAAAATTCGAGCTTGATAAGGAGTATAATATTGAATATGTACACGTTCTTCCACTTTTTTCAATACCCCAAAAAGCCATTCACAATAATCATCAAACAGTTCTTTCCGACAAATCATCATATTACATGGACTATAAGAATTAGAAGAATACATCAAATAATGAAAAGAATCTTCATATTCAGAATAAAATTCTTTTATAACTTCTTCTAACACATCAAAATCTTGGCGAGAATGATTAATAGCATAATATTCTCCCACCGTATTCTTAACATGAGTTTTATTCGGCAAAATAATATCATATTTCTCTAAATCAGAAATAATACGTTTTTCATCGCATACAATATCAGGCTTCCCACATACATATTTTTGTACACCAATATTAAATATGTTATTTTTTAACAAGAAATAACGACGATAATGGCAAAGACCAATAATATCAACCTCTTTTAGATTTTTCCATGCCCAATATAATGCTGTTAACTCACAATAATTTCTATTTTTCCAGCTTATATTATCTCCCGTATCATCCCCTTGTATTCCCAAATCTACACTACTAATTGCCCTACCTACTTGAATGGGTAAAAAAGGATATTTTTGGGCATAATAATCTTGTTTATGGCAACAAACCAAAATTGTTATTTTATTATTCATAGACATTTATATTTCTAGATATTTTGAATGATATGGAACAGTTTCTCCATAATTTGAAATCCATATACTAATAACAAAATTAAATACAGCAATTACTAATACTAACCATGTAACGCATTTCCGTTCGCGATAAAGAGAAATAGAAAAAAACAAAATATTGACATATGTAAAATAAAGTCTAATTCGTGAAACTATTTCGCCACCTAGTGAACAATATGCTAATGCTAAAGACATAACCAACGCAAATATTGTCAAGAAATTCTCCACTTTGGGTTTATTTTTCAAAATAATCAAAAAAGGTATTATATACATTATACAGATAAGAATAGCAGTCTTAGAAGTTTCTCCATAATCACCTACTGCATAACGCTCGTATTGTGAAGCTAATAGATTATTAGATAAAGCTATAGATATAAGGTTATAAAAAAGTATGTTAAATGAAACAACGAGTATTCCTCCCATAAATAAAACAAAAAGAAAAGTTTTCTTTATACCAAACTGTTGCACACAATAATATGCTATAATAAAAAGCAGACCTATAACAGAAGTTGAATGACAAAAATATGCAACAACCATAAATGCGACCACCTTTATATACTCTTTACGCATCAAATAAGCAAGCATACACATCATAACAGACATTGCCATACTCTGTCTCATAATATTCAAAGACTGATTATAAGCCATCAAACAAAAAAAAGAAATAAATAATACTATTGAAAGTTTTTTCCGCATCAATGTAGCTGCATAACAAGCAAATCCCATTATCCACGCCTCAATAAGAAAAAGGAATACACCAAAAGTATCACTAAACAAGTGAACAAATTTTGCTAAAAGGACAATTGTAAGATCAATTTCAGCATCTTCCAAATCCAAGTACGCATCAGTATGAAATACACGATAAGCATAAAAAGAAATATCAGTACCTATATTATCATTCCTAGCTCCAGCAATAAAAGAATTAAGAAATACAATAACTATAAGATACAAAAAATATATCATATCATTTTTTCTTCGTCTTTCTGCTAAGAAAGCAAAAAAAATAGATATAGAAAAAACGAAAAGATAGACTATCATTCTGTATACAATATTAGAATAAACTAATTAAACGATCCTTAATAGAATTTACTATTTCTATCATTAATTCTTCCTTCATCAACAACAATACCCCCCCATAAAATAGAACACCCGCAAAAAGCACAACAATTAAATTCAACACTTCATTTACAAATAAATTCCGAACACAAAACAAACCGACAAGCATAACAATGGAAGCAATTATATAATAAATATATGATTTATTACAGAATCGGAATGACACAAATTTACGACCAAAAACAAGCATGCTCATCGTTACGGCAATCTCAGCTATAGTAGTAGAGAAAGCAGCACCATCTTGAGCATAAACAGGAATCAACCAAAGATTGAGGCAAAAATTAAAAGCTGCTCCAATGCCTGTGGCCAATATTACAATATTTACTTTGCCCATTGGATAAAGTACTTGTATACCCGATACTCCAGACATACTTATAGCAAGAACAATAGGAGACAATAACTGAAGAGTAAAGATTGCATCATGATAGGTAGAACCTGCAAACAAATTTATTAATATAGGCGCAGTAAATATTAAGCCTAATGTAATAGGAAGTGATATTCCAACCATGAAACGCATGGATTTACGGTATAATTGTTCAAATTTATCTTTTTCACCATTAGCTATCAAATAAGACATACGAGGAAGCATAGCTGTACCTAAGGCACTGCTGATACTTAAAAGCATGTGAGATAATTTAGAAGCTGCCGTAAACAGGCCAACAGCTGTATCCCCTGCCATAAATCCCAACATTATGGAATTAAGCTGCACATAAATACTAATGACTAAGTTTAATGCAAAAACATGCAATGCTGGCAAAAGATGACGCATCGGATGTAACTGCCTTATATTCAGTTGGCGTAAAGTTATATATTTTCGAAGCCTAATAAAATTAAAGATGTTACCACCCAATACACCAATCACCGTATAACCAGCATAGCAATAAAGGTCATCCTGAGTACGGACAAACAGAAAGAGGAGCAAGACAGAAAAAACTTTAACTATTAATCCACGAATAGTAATATATTTGAAATCCTCAATTCCCTGATAAAACCATTCACATCCTATTGCAGTAAAAAATATCGTAAGACTAAGAATAAGAAACAAAGGAATATCGACCTTCACTTCTGCCACTGTGTTTGCTATTATTGCCACTGCTAAATATCCCAAGACTGTAAGCAAGGTATGAAGCAATAATATTTCAACCGTTGTTCTTTCCCGTACTTCCTTATCATTCCTAACTTTTGCAATTTCACGTACAGCATACATAGGGATACCAATGCAAGATAACAATGAAATATAAGAAATAATAGACTGATAAAAATTGACATGCCCAATACCATCTGCCATCATTATACGAGATGCATAAGGAAATGTAAGGAGCGGAAACAACAAACCGCTAATTGTATTAAGAAGATTAAAGGCATAGTTTGCCTTTACAGATTTTACCATAAACAATTAGTAGGTAGTAAGCACTCAATTTAGGGCATCCCCCTTCAAAAGGGCACTTTTCAGTGCCCTAAACCGAGTTTTGTTAATTAATTGGTTTTGAATTTAACATTGGCTGGCAGCCAAAGTGATTTTGTCAGGAACCATATTAACATAATCCCTGCACCCGTTAAAGATATTTTTGAAAAAAGTTCCGATGAAGTTCCAGATAGAACTGCCATGAAGCTTTACCGTTCCTATCACACTGTGATAAGTTGTAAGCACTCAATAGCGTTCACCCTCTTAAGAATCAAGAGGATGAACTTTTGAGTATTTTAAAATTTAACGATTTATAATGTATTATATAGCCATTGACATAGGAACGAGGTCATCATAATTCTCATTCCCGTCCATCAAAAGCTTGATTGTAGTTGCGATATAGTCACGGGCATTCAGCCCCACATTCTTGCAGGTTTCAATCAGAGTAAAAAATGCCAGTGCTGTTTCAACACCCTCTTCGCTGCTAAAGAACAAAGAGTTTTTTCGATGTACCGTAAAAGGTCGGATGGCTCTTTCAACAAGCATATTGTCTATCGTATATCGACCATCTTTCCTATAATTCTGAAGTTCCTCCCAACCATTGATCATATAACTCAGCGACTTACTCATCATCTCACCATAATGCTTTCGTTTATTGTTCAACAGTTTCATTGCCTTTTTATATATAGAAGTCAATATCTGAGTTACATCATCCTGACACCGTCGCTTCTTTATCTCGTGAGGCTTCAAGCGTTTCAGGATACATTCAGCCTCTATCTTATATAATTCGCCTATTTTCAAAACGAACCATCCGGCATTGGCATCCTTGTTCGCTTCAAAAGTCATGGCAAACTTATTACGCACATGCGACCAACAGAGAATAAACTCACATGTAGGATGAGCCTCTGCCAAGTGCTTGTAAACCACATATCCATCAGATTGTATGCTTCCCAAGAAATTTCCCAAAAACGTTTCAATCGGACGGCTACCACGGCTATCATCCCCGTCATTGTCGTAGAAGAAATAAGTGATATTCTCCTGTTTGTTCACCAAAGCCCAAACGTACTTCTTATAGTAATGACCCAATTGGGTGCCATCACCTTTAATCTTTATCCTCACCCGCAACCAAGTTTCATCTATATTCAATACAGACTTTATTTTCAGCAGCTTGGACTTCAACGTCGAAAGAATGGGACGAAACATTTTCGCTCCTATCTTAAGGGCATTGGATAGGGTGTTGTCACTAACGGTAAACTTGTCAAGGATATTGCGAATTCGTTCACGCGATATACGGGAGTATGCAGCTGATAAACGTCACTCGCAACATCGGCAAACAGATCCGGAGTAAGATGCGTACCGGGAATCACATTCGCTCCCGACATCGTATTATCTTTTTCCGGATGTAAGGGACGATAACACTCATGGTAAACACCTTCCTCATCCTTAAATACAGCTACACGGTAACGTTTTAACTCCACATAGCTGATACGATTATACTCATCTACATCTTTAAAGCGAACAAACACCCAATCGGCTGGAACACCCTCCAGCGAACTTTCCAAAACGACTTTTTTGGCAGCATCCATTTGGGTATAAGAACCTCGAGGACCGCGTTTTGCATCCAAGTGTTCAGACTTCACCTTGGTTTTATCCAAGGGCTCTTCTGAAACATTGGAATCTGTCTTTTCCGAGTCTGCCGAAGCAGAGCCCTCGCACTCTTCCTTTTCTTCTTTTCTTCATCACGGCTACGCTTCTGAGTAGGACGTTTGAACTTACGGCCGGTAGATTTATTACCAAAGGTCATTTTGTTATGTCGGTTATTCAAATCACGCAAATCGGAAATCTCTTTTTCGCGCTCATCCAGCTTATTTTGTAAATCCGCAATCATCGAGCGCAAATCCGAAATTAGAGTCAAATATTGCTCGGAATGAGAACGGCTACGATCCAGTTCTGACTGCAGGTTACGGATAGTATCCTGCAATGAACGAATCATATCATTGGAGTTCTTTATGATTTCCTTCAGGTCCTGCATAGTTTCCAAAAATGCTTCACGCTCCATATCAGACAAGGGTTCTTCTGCTCCGGATTCAAGCTCCAAAGCATTCAGATAATGAGATCTCATTATCATTTCTTCCACTGTCTGATCTGTCTTTTTCATACAATAAAGATACAAAAAATGTTTGACAAAACAGTGAAATTAATAATCTAACTATCTGGTTTGCAGTTAATTAATATTAAATACCAATTATCTTAACGACAGGACATTCAAGCAATGCAGCCAGGTATTTAAAATCCAATCCATAGATAACAGTATTGCCTTCAAATACTGGTTGCAAGAACTTATAACCTTTCTCATAAGTGATATCATAAAGGAATCTCTTATGATTTTTGAATCGTATAATCTTAAGCGTTTGACGGTCTTTAGACAGGAATACATAGGCATCTCCATTAACTGAGAATAAACGATGCCATTCTGCCGGCAGAAATTAACAATGGAAATCCCCTTAGGAATACCTTGCTTCTTGTAGAGTTCATAGATACTCTGAAAATCTTCACTACTTGCCATAACACTATAATTTGGGTTTTGTAGTGCAAAGGTATTTGCCCATTCTGTCTCATCCTAAAACGCTATTGAGTGCTTACAAAGTAAGATATATTCCCGAGCAAAGTAAGTAGACTTAAATCGCAAAGTAAGTTCACTTACTTTGCCCACGAACATATCTTACTTTTTTTTCCACACTTGTCACCGGTTTTTCACCTCCGGTCACAACCGCTTTTTCGGTCGTCTTGCCCAAGCGTTATTGATACGCGCACGGATATTACTAATGGTCTTGCCCGATACAAACAAAGGTGTAAGAGGAAGGAACAGCGAGATAAAACGCTCCTTCACAATCTCTTCCGGAGTGATCTTCGGTTCCCGTTCGGCCATATTGACTATAACCCTAGCCAGTTCCACCGCATTGGTGCATTCCGCTATCTGCACCAGATAGATACGTAAATCCTCCACCTTATTTATATAAGAGAAAAGGCGCGTAGCCTCGGGAGATAAAGCAGGTTCCTCATCCTTGTTTACGTCATCCTCCTCCGGTTCCGCCTCATCAGCGTAATAATTCTGTGTGGCGGAAGTAGCATTGGGAAGAATCTGGTTGCTGCCTCCATAAATGTTGAAGACGATGCTGAAGTGTGTCTCACTATCCATAAGCTTATTGTTTGAATGATTCGTCAACGGGTAGTTAACGGTCAGTCAATAGCTAGTGAACGGCAGTCAACAGTTAGTAAACGATAATAAATAGATTTTTTTACGGTATTTCCCCGCATTAATTTTGTCGTGTCGGAAGGATGAACGAACATCCCGGAAACACAAAACTTTTAAACTTTATTTTATTATGATTGATTACAGTGTATTTATGATGGGCAACCCGATGGATGTCGATGCCGCCCAAAAAGCGTATGCAAAAGCTCAAGTTTCTGAAATCATGCCATTCAGCCAGTTTGTCAAACACATTGCCGACCACAATGGCGTATTCACTCGCGGAACGGTAAAAGGTGTAATAGCCGATATGTGCGAGTGCCTTGTAGAAATGCTTCTGGAGGGCAAAAAAGTACAACTGGCAGAATTAGGTAATTTCTGGATTTCTATAGGCTCGGAAGGTGCGGAAGACCTGAAGAAATTTACAGAAAGCAACATCACCGCCGTCAACATTGTGTTCACGCCGGGAGAAGACTTCCAAAATCTTCGTTCCCGCGCCGCTTTCAATCCCGTAGCAAGCCGCATAGCCCAAGCCGCCACCCTGAAGGCCGAAAAGGCCGGTAAAGGCACAGTCGACTTGGATGCCGCCAAAGGAAAGACCCCGGCTTCCACGAATGAAAACAATCCGTCATTATGATAAAATACCACATTTTCTCGATGGGAAATGCGTCCGACAGGACGATGCCCAAGAAAGCATACGCAAAGTGTGTGCCCAACGAAACGGTTTCGCATAAGAAACTCGTAAAGAAAGTGACGGAACATCTCCGCTTTTTCCCACACGGCATGATGGAAGCGGTGCTGGAGGAAGTCTTCAACCGCCTGTCCGAACATCTTGCCCAAGGCGACCGAGTCACCCTGGACGGCCTCGGAACATTCAGTGTCTCCCTGAAATGCGAAGGAGCCGCTTCGGAGGCTTTGTTCTCCAAGAAAAACATCAAGGGCGCGCACATCGTGTTTGCCCCGTGTCGCAAACTCAAGGAGACATTTGCAGATATGGAATATAAAATGATTCCACGAATCTTTTAATGTCATGGAACTTATATTATTCATCTATTTAAAGACAAAGCGTATGAAAAAGAACTGGAAAAATGTACTGCTGTACATCGTCCGCATCATTGAACTGCTCATTACAGGCGCTGCCGGAGGAGCGCTTGGAAGCGGCTTATGAGAACGGTTTCGTTGATTATCGTGCACTGCTCTGCCAACAAGGCGGGCAGTGCCTTGCGAGCGGAGGACATTGACCGCTACCATCGTTCATTGGGCTGGAAGTGCTGTGGTTACCACTATGTGATTCCTACAGACGGAACGATAGAAGCCGGACGCCCGGAAGAGTTGGTTGGAGCACATTGCAAGAACCACAACAGTCACAGTATAGGTATATGCTACATAGGCGGACTGGATGATGGCGGAACAACGCCGAAAGACACCCGGACGGAAGCACAAAAGGCTACGCTGAGAAAACTGATTGAACAACTGCATCAACGTTATCCCAAGGCACTGATTGTAGGCCATCATGACTTGAATCCGCAAAAAGCCTGTCCATGTTTCCATGTCACAGCTGAATATATAGACTTGCAACCTTAGTTGCGTCTGTAGTCTTATCTGCCATCCATCGTCCTGCAAGGAATATATGGATGGCTTTAATTAAACTAATCAATTTTTTCAAACGGAAACGCATGAAGATAGCTCACTGCCACCGTCATATTGCCAAAAGCGAATACCAGCCTTGTATTGCGGTGCAAACGCATGATACATCCCTCTTTCCCCCGAAAGACACCACCGGTAATACGGATTCGTTGCTTTTTCTGAAGATAGTCCTCCAAAGGCCGGTTCATCAGCTCGATATTGTAAGGCATGGATTCATACAGATAGATAAATTCCTCCATCTGACGTTGAGGAATTACCGCCGCACGGTGTGTGTTATAGTCCGTCACCAGATACTGGCGGGGAAGCATGGCAGACAGAATACATTCCAACTGCCCCAAGGGAGCACATACAAACAGCCAACCGTTGCCTTCAATCCCTTTCTCGTTCGTCAACGTATTCAGTTTCTGAGTGGAGCCGGTAGCAAAAGCCTCTTTCACCACCCGGGCAGAGTCACGGCGAGCGGTATATTCCTCTTTGGTATAAGCACATTGCTCGAAACGTTTCCTATGATCGGTGGCAGTGTAAGAAAACACCTTGAAGCAAAAAAATCTCTCTTCTACGGTACCTGATGGTGTACGAAGCCGAACAGCTTTCCTGCCACTGAAAACACTGATATAGCGTTTCAGTTCTTTGTTGGAAAGATACAGATAATACCAGCTGAGTTCAGGGTGTTCTTTTCCTATTCCCGCCATTGGCGTGATTCCTTCATTTGACCCCAGGTCTGAGCCGGAAGCGATTGAACTGCAGAGCAGTAACTTAGGCGCTTCGCCCGTTATGTCTTGATTTGAAAGGAACGCTTGATTTTCAAGCTCCATACTATTTTCTGTTACCATCAAAACATTACTTTTTATGTATGTCTTTTTGGGGTTCTCTTAGTAAGAGAACCCCAAAAAGACATATACTACTGACAATAAGATATTTACACATAATCAGAGATGGATAATTTGCAAACAAATATTATAAGAATCCTTATCAGAGACTGATTCCTGAATAAAAGATTTCCGTATTTGGATTATTATAGCTACATTTGCAGCGGAATGGGGTTCTCTTACTAAGAGAACTCCATTTTTTTTATTCTAACAGATTCATTTTCAAGATAGATCCAAGAAAGACCAAAAAGGAACACATAAATTCCTTTTCCGCACTCATTAAAAGAACAAATGATAAAACGCAAAAGCGGCCACTTACGATAAAAATCGAAAGTGACCGCTAAAAAGAGATTTATTTCTCTAATATAAGGATCTAACAGTACGGAGTTACTTCACCACAAATCCTCTCTTATCCAAATAAGCTTTGAATTTATGCAAATATTCTTCATCCGGACCATCAAAGAAGGATACACCGGATGCCCCGTTATTGTACGCTTCATCCAGCGCCTCTTCAAAATTGTCCTTAATATCACCAAACATCAGTCCGGCATATATCTTGGCACGCCCATTCACCGTTTCAACGCTTTCCTTTACCGAACGCCCGATCCATTCAGGACCTTCATAATAGAATTTATTATAAATCATCGGATAATAAGCATCCAGCGTCCATTCTCCCCAATCTTGGCGCACCATCTTGCGAGCCATGGACGGTCCCGGGAACACTGCGGCAGAAATAGCTTTATGATCGGCTTTCACCGCTTTGGTAATGGCATCCACCACACGAGTGATGGCATCCAGACGGAAATTGATCCAACTCTGGTTTTCCATCGGATACTTTAATTCCAACGGATCCTGTCCTGTTTTAGCTTTAAACAATTCACGGCAGACATCACAATAACAATAGTCATATTCCGGCAACTCTTCTTTCTGCTCTATACCATAGTTTTTCCATAAGCTGACAGGCAAGATTACATCCGGCATACGGACATAATCCAGATGAACACCATCCACATAAGGCTTATGGGCTTCCTTTACATAGTCTTCTGCCAGATACTCTGCCACACCTTGGTGATTAGGGCACAAGAAGCGATAATAATCCACGTAGGCCGGTTTGTCGTGACAAGACTCGCCTTTACGGTTCACGGCATACCAGTCGGGATGCTTGTCCAGCAGTTCCCTGCGGTTCATCGTCCATTTCCAATAATGTGCCTCCAGTCCGGCTTCTTTGCAAAGACGATAAATATTTTCATTGTATCCCTCGAACATGACACCCGAAATACCACATTCTTTCAACAACGCAAACCATTTTTTCCATTCGGCATCCGAACGGTTATTCAGACGCATCCACAACCAGTTTTTAACTTCACGGGCAGGTATCTTTTCTGTCCGGAAACGTCCTTCATTATTTATTACATAACGGACTCCTTCAGCAGGATTGGTTATAGCTATCTGATAGGTATTCTGAGTCGCTTCCACCGCAATCCGGGCATCAGCCGGAAGAGCCTTCAACTCTTTATCAGTCAAAAAGAATTGTTCTGTGGCACGCAAGTAGTTATGTTGTTTACTATAATTATCCTGCTGTGCGTAGAACATGGCCCACAGCAGTTTATAAATAGCCTGATTGTACGGATAAACCAACTCATCCTGCGAGGTTCCCACTTTCTTGTCTACGAAATAAAGATATCCCCAACGGTCGGGCATGTGCATATCGATTCTTCCGGTAGGAGTCCATACCCAGTTTTCCTCAGGTCCTTTCTCCTTCAGCCACTGCACACGCGAGAAGTTGATGCGCCAGGTGTTGCCGGCCTTCAACGGATTATTAAAGTTCATGGTCAGCGCCTGATGAGGAATGGCCATTTCCACACTCCAATACTTATCTTTATCTTTTGATTTATTCAGTGTACCTTCACAATGGATGGCGGTCTTCAATCCGGGGCAGTCCCATTGCACCATGAAATTTCCACCCGAACGATAAGGTTTGTCCAGCATCAGGTCGAAAATCACGCCACGCGCATTGGTTTCTATTTCAAAATAATTGTGTCCGTCGCTATCCGGATCGATAAATACTTCAAAGTCATTGTCATAATAGATGATGGTATCACGCTGGGTAAGACGTGCCTTGATATCCTCTTCTTGAAGAACAGCTCCTACATATAAATATTCATCATCCCACAGCATCTTGGCGGTAGTTTCATATTTGGGAGTCGGGAATCCTTCACCGCTTATATCTACAAACGGAGCGGTAGGCGCCGCCTTCTTCCAGGAACTTTCATTCAGTTTACCATCTATTTTCAACTTTCCATCCGGACGATAACATACATAGGTACGCGGTTCGGTCAGAAAACGTTCATATTGTTCAAAAAGGCTTTGTGCCATTGCCGGAAAAGTAACCAGCAGAAGCAACAGGGTATAAATAAGTTTCTTCATCTATTTTTCTGATTCAGATTAGTTATTATCTTGCACTTGTCCCACTCCACGATAGAGTTTGATCGGTCCATCCAGCAACACGGCCAGCACGGTAATCTGCTCATCCTGTACCTGTTGGGGTACATCAATATAAAGATTGCCCGGTACTGAGTTCCAATAATTTTTATTGTAGACCTTGTAATTCAACATAGCTCCGTTACCAACCACCCATATACGGTTCACTTTGTTCATCAGCCCTTTTACTTCCACCGGACCGTTAGGTTTGTAAGGGAGGTATAAATACAGAATATCCCCCGCCTTATTCAGTGTGGTATATCCCTGGAAATGCTCGGTAGGAATCCCTGCGCGAGTTTCATAAATAGCTTCTTTATGCTTCTTGGTCCATCGGCCGAACTCCTTCAACACAGCGATCTGTTCTTCAGGAATGGAACCGTCTTCTTTCGGACCGATATCCAATAAAAGATTACCGCCCATGCTCAGGCAGTCTACAAATGTACGAAGCAAGATATAGGGTGATTTATAATTGCTGTCTGTATGCTGATATCCCCATGAATCATTCATGGTCATACAAAGCTCCCAATATTTATCCTCGGGACGCACCACCGGCACTCCCTGTTCGGGAGTAGCATAGTCGCCATATCCCTGTATGCGCGAATTGATAATCACATTCTTATTATCCGAACGGAGCAGATCTACAATATCTTTGGAATTCCAAGCTTCCGCACTTTGTTCCCAGTCTCCGTCGAACCAATACAGATCCGGTTTCCAGGTTTTGTTCAGCTCCGCCAATTGTCCGAAATTGAACTTGTTGAATCTGGCCCAACGTTCAGGATCATTTTTATAACGTACTTCCGTACGGGTTTTGTTAGGGTAATCAGGATGAGACCAGTCCAATAAAGAATAATAGAAGCCAAGTTTCAATCCTTGTTTTCTTACTTCCTTTACAAAGGGAGCTATGAGATCACGTTTTGCCGGAGTGCTTTTCACGACGCTGATATCTCCTACTTTGGTATCCCATAACGCAACTCCGTCATGATGTTTGGTAGTTATCACTGTATATTTGGCTCCACTTTCTTTTATCAGATCCACCCAAGCCTTCGGATCATACTTGGAGGCTGTGAAACCTTTTTCCTGCTCCATGTATTCATCATAGGGCAGGTAGTTGTTAAAGAAGGACCAGCTTTCGGACACTCCTCTGACGGAATAAATTCCCCAATGGATAAAGATACCCAACTTGGCTTGTGAAAACCATTCCATTCTCTTGTCTTTCTGCTCGACTGTTTCATTCTGTAGCGTATCTTGTGCCCGTAAAGGAGAAGCTGCAATTAGCAGACTCAGGAACGCTAACGATAATCGGTTCTTTTTCATATATAATAGGTTTGATTAGTTAGGATAGCATATCAGTATTATTAAAATTTACAGCTATATAATGGACAAAGATAATGTATTTTTATATTTTATTCTATCTTTGCACCCCTAAAACAGAACAAATATGAGCGCAAAGAAAAAGAAACAATCCAATAGTCCCCTGAGAGTCATCATTATTTTAGTATTACTGGGACTTTTGGCATATAAACATCAATTGTTTGACGGGAAACTGCTTGAAAATATCCCCACTATCGAAAGCAATGAAGAAAAGCCAGAAATACTGACCTCGCCCCAGCATGGCGGTGCATTGGAAATTCCGATGATACAATCAAGTACAGGCGGCCAGATTCTGAAACGTAAAGGATATACCCTGTCTTATAATGCCGATTACAAAACTCCACAATGGGTGGCGTGGGAACTTACTAAAAAAGAAACAAAAGGAAAAGAAGGGCGAACAAATAAATTCTTGCCCGACCCGGACGTACGTGGAGCCAAAGCATATACGGGAGATTATACAAAATCAGGATACGACCGGGGACACATGGCCCCTGCCGCCGATATGAAATGGAACAAACAAGCCATGGAAGAATCTTTTTATATGAGCAACATTTGTCCGCAAAATCCGAATCTGAACCGCGGCGACTGGAATGACCTGGAGGAAAAGTCACGCCAATGGGCAAAAAAATATGGAGCAGTGTACATTGCCTGCGGCCCCATATATGATACTAAACGCCCCAAACGAATCGGCAACAACAAAGTGGCAGTCCCCCATGCTTTCTATAAAGTCATATTGATTAATGATAAGAAAAATCCGCAAGCCATAGGATTTATCTTCCCCAACAGCGCCGGACATAAGCCGCTGAAGAAATATATAGTAACAGTGGACAGCGTAGAGAAAAGAACGAATATAGATTTCTTCCCTGCCCTGCCGGATGAGGTAGAAAACAGAATTGAAGCAGAGAGGGTACAAGAGTTACCGTAACCCATCACATACGTACGTGTGGCGCAATATATACGTATGCATAGCCCTACACTGACGTATGTGAAGGGCTACACGTACGTACGTGATTTATTTCACTTCCAACACCACGATAGACTTGGCAGGAAGAGTCACTTTCAAGCTTCCCTTATTAACCTTGGCTCCGGTAAATTCTTTCGGGGCAACCACACTCGGTTTCTCGAAACTATTGTAATCACCTATATTGTTAGCGGTCAAAATACGGCCGGTAACACTCTTAGCTTTCACCTCACCCAGATTCAACTCTATTTCCTGCGATTCCTGCAAATCCACATTAGACAAGGAAATATGAATAAAACCGTTTGCATCCCGTGAAGCGGTAGCACTTACCATCGGAACAATGCGGTCGTCACGTACCACCTTGCGTTCACAGTTCAGTTCCAAAGGAAGATAAGTAGCATCTTGATGCACTTTATACATTTCAAAGACATGATAGGTCGGTGTCAAAACCATCTTGTCTTCCTTGGTCAGAATCATAGATTGAAGCACATTGGCAATCTGGGCAATGTTCGTCATCTTGATACGATCCGTATATTTATGGAAAACATCCAAAGTTAAAGAAGCCACGAAAGCATCACGCAACGTATTTTGCTGATACAAATGTCCGCGGACCGTTCCCGGTTCTTCATCCCACCAGGTTCCCCACTCGTCCACCATCAGGCCGATTTGTTTTTTCGGATCGTATTTATCCATAATAGCGATATGCTTCTTCAATACCGGTTCTATTTCCAGGCATTTGCCCATAGTCCAATAATAATCATCATTAGTGAACTCGGTAGCCGAACCTTTGCTTCCACTCCATCCGGTCACTGTATAATAATGAAGAGAAAGACCTGCCATGCGATGGCCCACATTTTTCATCAGCACTTCGGTCCAATTATAGTCATAATCACTGGCACCACTGGCTATTTTGAATAAATGATTGCCATCATAATTACGACAATAGGTAGAATAACGGCGATACAAGTCTGCATAATATTCAGGACGCATACTGCCTCCGCATCCCCAGCTTTCATTACCTACCCCAAAGAATTTCACTTTCCATGGTTTTTCACGACCGTTCTCCTTACGCAGTTTCGCCATCGGGCTACCTTGTTCAGAAGTCATGTATTCCACCCATTTCGCCATTTCTTCCACACTTCCGCTTCCTACATTACCACTGATATAAGGCTCACAACCTATCAGCTCACACAAGTTCAGAAATTCATGTGTTCCGAAACTATTATCTTCTACTGTACCTCCCCAGTTATTATTGACCATCCGGGGACGATTCTCTTTCGGACCGATACCATCCATCCAATGATATTCATCGGCAAAACACCCCCCCGGCCAACGAAGCACCGGTACTTTCAAGTCCTTCAAAGCCTGAAGCACATCATTACGATAGCCTTGGGTATTGGGAATTTTAGAATCTTCACCTACCCACAAACCTCCATAGATACAAGTCCCCAGATGCTCTGCAAATTGTCCATAAATATGTTTACTGATGATTTCTTTCCCTTGCTCGGGATGTACATTGATAGTCGCTTTTTGTTGAGCAAATACCGGCATTGCAGCGAACAATGCCAAGCCCATAAGTGCATTTTTCATGATTAAAAATAAAATAATTAATATACTATTTTGCGTTCTCGTTTTTTGTTTGGTCAAATTTACACATTTTACATCAACCGGATAGTGGACAAAATTGTATTTTTAGGGGTACAAAATCGTCAAAAGTAGAAAAGAAAGGGATATTTGCCTATATTTGCATACAAAAAAGCCCGATAGACTAAAATGAATAAAAAGAAACGTACTATTGTATGGATAGTTATTCTTATAATTATCCTAGTGGGAGCAGGTGGCGCAGGAAGTATATATTACTATTTCTTTGCCAAGCAGCTCCAACTTACAAAGACTACCTATATTTATATAGACAGAGATGATAACCTGGATTCTGTGTACCATAAAATAATCCGGAACGGACATCCTAAAAGTATGTTCGGTTTTCAATATCTGGCAGAAAAAGAGAAGTATGGCGACAATATACGGACAGGGCGTTACGCACTCAATCCTTCAGACAATATGCGCTATCTCTTCCGGCGTCTTTCTATGGGATATCAGACTCCCATTAATCTGACTGTACCCAGTGTACGCACCGTGGACAGATTAGTGCGGGCCGTTTCACGCCAACTCATGATTGATTCTCTGGATATTGCCAAATTAATTTCCGACAGTGCTTATTGTGCACAAATGGGATATGCCCAAGAGACACTCCCCTCCCTTTTTATTCCTAACACTTACGAGGTGTATTGGAATATGAGTGCTGACGCTTTTATGAAACGGATGCAAAAAGAACATGCCGCCTTTTGGAATGGTGAAAGGTTGAAAAAGGCTCAACGTATCGGACTTACTCCTGAAGAAGTATCTACTCTGGCCTCTATCGTGGAGGAAGAAACGGCCAATGGTCCTGAAAAACCCATGGTCGCAGGACTTTACATCAACAGATTGAATAAAGGGATGTTGTTGCAAGCAGACCCGACGGTAAAATTTGGTTTGCAGGAATTCGGACTGAAACGCATTCTTTTCAAACATCTGGAAGTGGACTCTCCTTATAATACCTACAAGTATGCAGGTTTGCCTCCGGGACCTATCCGAATCCCATCCATCCAAGGATTGGAAAGCGTACTGAACTATACACAGCATAATTATATTTATATGTGTGCCAAAGAAGATTTCTCAGGCACTCATAATTTCGCTGTCACAGCAGCCCAGCATCAAGCGAATGCAAGACGTTATCAACAAGCGTTAAACCGGCGGAAGATAAAATAAAAGGGAATACTTCCCTTTTATTGAAATCACCCTCGTTACAGAAGTTGAACTGCACTCCTAAAGTTTTGTGTCCAACTTTTGGGGTGCAGTTCAACTTCTGTAACGAGGGTGATTTTTAGTTCATGAGGGTTTCGACACACCTTCCAAATGGATAGATAACTTAATGTCTATGTATAGAATCTTCTTCTTTAGAATATAAAACCAATACAGACCATTTCTCGCACTTATAAGTCTTTCAGCAGCCGTCCTTTGTATTGTCCTTTCTTCGCAGTAACTTTTCCATATTCCACAGCATGAACCGGACAAATATGATAACAAGCAAGGCATTGGGTACAGTTATCTCCCCAAACAGGACGATCCGTCACTTTTATATTATTCACAGGACAAGCTTTCTCACATTTTTTACAAGCAATACAAGCCTCTGTAGCATGAAAAGGTTTAGGAGACATCAGGAAAGTATTGAAAAACGGACGCAAAAAATAGGATTTAGTAAATGGAAGCGCACCTTCATGGCAATTATAATGTTTCGTTTGAACCCTTGATGCTATCTCCTCGTTAATAAAGCGTACACGGGCAACAGCATTATGCACTTTCTGGGTTTCCACATCTTCATCGTCTACATCAAAACCTGGCAAAGAAACATAAGTATTCGGCATGGTGACCGAGTAACCGGCAGCACACCGCCATCCCTTCCGGGCAACAGCAGAAGAAAAGAGTTGTGCAGTCCGACCCGTATCATCTCCACAAGTACAGACAAAGAAAAGATATTCCGGCTTAGTCATCTTCAACCGACGGATAAAACGAAGTACAATCTCCGGAGGTCCCCATGCATACACAGGGAAGACAAAACCTACTTTTTCTCCTTCTCTTAGTTTATACTCCTTATTCTTATCTATTTCCACAGCGATGGAGAACAATTCCTCATTCTGTCCTTCCGCCAGCTGCCTTGCCACCCAAGCTGAATTACCTGTACCTGAAAAATAAAATATCATATCCGTATTATTTTTATAAAAAAGAAGCGATGCTAATCTCTTGAATTAACATCGCCTTATAATGAAGCCGCACCAGTGATGCGATGAAACTCCGAATGACAGGTTTTGAGTGCTCTCCTCCTTTGTAATCCACCGGCATAAATGCTACCCGAAGGCGTGGCCCGCCATTGGAAGATGAAGCTATGTCTCGGTTTTCAGATTAGTTTGATGAGTTTCCCAATCCAACTAATGCGGCTCGCTTTTCATCTCTTTCCGTATGACAAATATACGTCCTTTTTATGATATAAACAAGAGTATAGCAGGATTTGTTTGTTAAAAATAATAAGCAAGAAAATAACTCTCTGTAATTCTGCTTATTGTTATTTCAAATTCTTAATGAAACATCACAAAGCATCCGCAATAAAAAAGAGCAACCTCATAGAGATTGCTCTTTTAATAAATCTTTATATCACCGTTTACAGAAGAATTAAGCTACTTTTGCTTTAGCAACAATTGCTTTGAATGCTTCCGGATGGTTCATAGCTAAATCAGCTAATACCTTACGGTTGATTTCGATACCAGCTTTGTGTAATGCACCCATCAATTTAGAATAAGACATTCCTTCCAGACGAGCCGCAGCGTTGATACGCTGAATCCACAAAGCGCGGAAGTTACGTTTCTTGTTCTTACGGTCACGGTATGCGTAGGTCAAACCTTTTTCCCAAGTGTTTTTTGCTACTGTCCATACATTCTTTCTTGCACCAAAATAACCTTTGGTAAGACCTAAAATTTTCTTTCTTCTTGCTCTAGAAGCAACATGATTTACTGATCTTGGCATAGTTTTAATTCTTTTTGAATGTTAGCGCCACTGTTTCACACGGTGAACTTCAAGCTAAAGACATTCGGTTAATACTTTAAATAATACGTTTACGCTTTCGTTGTTTTTAGATTACTTCATGCAAAGCAATTCCTTAACTTGATCCAAGTTAGCATTAGCTACTAGACCTGAGTGTACAAGGTTTCTTTTCTGCTTTTTAGTCTTCTTAGTCAAAATATGACTGTGAAAAGCGTGCTTTCTTTTGATTTTACCTGTTCCGGTAAGAACGAATCTTTTTTTAGAACCGGAGTTAGTCTTGATCTTTGGCATCTTGTTTTTAATTTTAAATTATTATTCAAATGGTGGTAACGCACTATACCGGCGCGTTACGCACTCTTTTTTTATTCTTTTGCTTCTACTGCCTTTTTCGGATTTTCCTTTTTAGCAGTATCCATTTCTGCCTTCTTCGGAGAGCCCGCTTTCTTCGGAGCCAAAGAAATAGTCATTCTCTTACCTTCCAACAAGGGCATCTGCTCTACTTTTGCATATTCTTCCAAGTCATTCGCAAAACGAAGCAATAATACTTCGCCTTGTTCTTTGAAAAGAATGGAACGACCTTTAAAGAACACATATGCTTTCACCTTGTCTCCGTCCTGCAAGAATCCGATGGCATGTTTCAACTTGAAGTTGTAGTCATGATCATCTGTTTGAGGTCCGAAACGGATTTCTTTTACGTTTACTTTTACCTGTTTAGCCTTTTGTTCCTTTTGACGTTTCTTTAATTGATAAAGAAATTTAGAATAATCAATAATTCTACAAACTGGAGGAACAGCATTGGGTGAAATTTCAACTAGGTCAGCCTCATGATCCTCAGCCATTTTTAAAGCTTGAGCTATCGGATAAACTGCCGGTTCTACATCGTCGCCCACTATGCGGACTTCTTTGGCACGAATCTGTTCATTGATTCTGTGTTGCCCTTTTAAACTGTCATTCTTCATTAAAAAACTTTTAGTTCCTGTTTGTTTCTTCTTATTTTAATTAGTATTTCTTTATCTTAACGCAAAAGAATACATAAAGGTTTAACAATGTGCTCTTTTGCAAACGGCTGCAAAGTTACCATTTATTTATCATATTAGAAACTTCTTCGGCAATATTTTTTCCGAATTCTTCTATTTTCATAGTTCCTTTGTCGCCTTCGCCCTGCTTGCGGACTGCAACTTCACCGTTTTCAGCTTCTTTCTCACCTACAATCAACATATAAGGAATACGCTTCATTTCGTTGTCACGAATCTTACGACCGATTTTTTCATTACGGTCATCCACAATAGCACGAACATCGAATTTTCTCAGTTCTGCTTTCACTTTTTCCGCATACTCATTGAATTTCTCAGAAATAGGCAGAATAGCTACCTGATCAGGAGTCAGCCACAGCGGGAATTTACCGGCAGTGTGCTCAATCAATACGGCAACAAAACGTTCCATTGATCCGAAAGGTGCACGGTGAATCATTACCGGACGATGCTTTTGGTTATCTGAACCCATATATTCCAACTGGAATCGTTCGGGCAAGTTGTAGTCTACCTGAATTGTTCCCAATTGCCAGCGACGGCCGATAGCGTCTTTCACCATAAAGTCCAATTTAGGTCCATAGAATGCAGCTTCACCATATTCCACTTTCGCAGTCAGGCCTTTTTCTTCGCAAGCTTCAATAATGGCTTGTTCGGCTTTTTCCCAATTCTCATCACTACCAATGTACTTTTCACGGTTCACCTTGTCACGAAGAGAAATCTGAGCTTCCACATTCTCAAAATTCATAGACTTGAACACAATGTTAATGATATCCATCACGCGAAGGAATTCTTCCTTCACTTGGTCGGGACGACAGAACAAGTGAGCATCATCTTGCGTAAAACTGCGCACACGGGTCAGTCCGTGCAATTCACCACTCTGTTCGTAGCGGCATACGGTTCCGAATTCCGCGATACGCAACGGCAGGTCTTTATAAGAACGTGGAGAATTCTTATAAATCATACAGTGATGAGGACAGTTCATCGGTTTCAGGAAATATTCTTCCCCTTCTTCGGGTGTATGAATAGGCTGGAACGAGTCCTTACCATACTTGGCGTAGTGTCCGGAAGTGATATACAGGTTCTTGTTGCCAATAGGCGGACACATTACTTCCTGATAATCATAACGGGCCTGGATACGGCGCAAGAAATCTTGCAAACGGATACGCAAGGCAGTACCTTTCGGTAACCACATGGGAAGTCCCTTGCCCACCATATCGGTAAACATGAACAAATCCATTTCCTTACCTATCTTACGATGGTCGCGTTTCTTGGCTTCTTCCAGCATTACCAGATATTCGTCCAGCATTTTCTTCTTCGGGAAAGTTATACCATAAATACGTGTCATCTGCTTACGGTCTTCCTGCCCTCTCCAATAAGCACCGGCCACAGAAAGCAGCTTGATAGCTTTGATAGGAGCAGTAGAGGTCAAGTGGGGACCACGGCAAAGGTCGGTAAACGCACCTTGTGTATAAGTGGTGATGTGTCCATCCTCCAGTTCGGAGATCAATTCACATTTATAAGTCTCACCTCTTTCACCGAATTTCTTTAACGCATCCTCTTTAGCAATGCTCTGACGCACCAATATTTCTTTCTTTGCAGCCAACTCGGCCATCTTGGCCTCAATAGCTGGCAAATCTGCCTCCTTAATGATTGCTTCACCCGGGTCTACATCATAGTAAAAACCGTTTTCAATGGCCGGACCGATACCAAACTGAATGCCTGGATAAAGTTCTTGCAATGCTTCGGCCAGCAAGTGGGCACTAGTGTGCCAGAAAGCATGTTTGCCCTGTTCGTCTTCCCATTTATAAAGAACGAAGTTTGCATCTTCATTGATAGGGCGAGATAAATCAATCGTTTCACCGTTCACACCACAAGCTAAAACATCTTGCGCCAGCCGTGAACTGATACTTTCTGCAATCTGCAGACCAGTAACTCCTTCGTTATATTCGCGAACAGAGCCGTCGGGGAATGTTATCTTTATCATAATCTTCTATTTATTTTCTTTCTTGAGGATGCAAAAATAACGAAATCTTTTTGACTTATCCTCTTTTTAGCAAAAAAATGTTATTCTTTTCGTTCCGTAAAGCGTTTGATTATATTGTAAGCAGAGAAAAGTCCCAACTCACCTGCTTTACTCAGGTCCTGTATACCTTGCCTGTTGTTACCCAAGAAAATATGTGTCAAGCCGCGATTGAAATAAGCATCCGCAAATTTAGGATCCAACTGGATGGCTCTGTCATAATCAACAATTGCCGCACGATAGTCTTTCAAGATAGAAAGCACATTACCTCTATTATAATAAGCATAGACAAAATCCGGAGCCAGCTCAATCACCTTGTCCAAATCGCGCTTTACCATTTCATAGTCCGCAGCTTTCACAGCACTCTTCTCTCCCGGATTGACTTTCAAATCATACTCTTTTTCCATCTTCTGGTATTCCAGCTGCTTATAACGGATTAAAGCACGATTGAAATAAACCGGAAAGAAATTACCCTCAATAATAATAGCCTGATTCAAATCTTCAATGGCACTTGCAAAATCCTGCACCAGATAAAAGTCCAATGAACGTGCAAAACGTTTGTTCACATCATTCGGATCAGCCACAATAGCAGCAGTCTGTTCGTCAATGGATGCAAAATGTTTTGTAGCTTGTTCTTCCGTCAGAGGAGCTTCCTCATTAGTTATAATCAGACGACCGGGAAGTACTTTCTGATTATTCAATGTTTCAATGAACTTATAATAGTTGACCTGTCGTTTCACATCATCGTGCTTTTCATAATAGGTAAGCACGAACATAGGCTGGGGAACAATATTCACATTCTTATCCTGCACGCGTCCACGATAGTCACTCTTATATTTTTCTTCTCCCTCTTCGTTGTCGGCAACCACAATCTTACGATAGTTGTTCATGTTTTTGTCGGACTTCTTACGGGTTTTATTATTCTCTGTATTATCGGCAGTCTGCTTATTAGGATCTACTCCGTTCTGTTTATCCAGTTGTGCTTTCAACACTTTGAATTCATCTGCATCAGCACCTTTTACATCCCCTATTTTCCTACGTGCCTGCGCTCTGTACTGATAGCCCAGCAAAAAATTGGGATATTCATTTATCACCGTAGAATAATCTTTAATTGCCCCTTTATAATCTCCTGTCTGATCCAATAACAGACCACGGTTGAAAATAGCCATCATATTGTCGGGCTCCATTTCGATAACAAAATTAAAGTCTTGAATAGCCCGGTTGTCATCGCCTACTTGTGCACGTAATAAGCCCCGGTTATAATGGCCAATGAAATTATTGGGATCAATATCCAATGCAATATCATAGTCACTCATCGCTCCTCTCAGGTTATTCTGATGGTAACGGGCCAAAGCACGATTGATATAGACACCTGAATTCCGGGTGGACAGACGGATGGCATGATCAAAATCAGCTTCCGCATCTTTATATCTCTGTTGCTGCAGACGAAGGATAGCACGGCTGGCCCATGTATCTGCATCATAACGGTCTATTTCAATCGCCTTACCAAAGTCTTTTTCGGCAGCCAAAGTATCCTTCTGCTTCAAATCCACCTCACCACGCATCAAATAGGCCTTTGTATATCGGGGGGAAATAGCGATCAGCTTATCCAGATCATTCTTCGCCCCCTTATAATCTTCCTGCCTGATACGGCAAAGGGCCATATTATGCCATACACCTATATTCTCAGGATCAAACTCCAATGCCTTGGTATAATCTTCTATAGCTCCCGCAAAATTATTCTGTTGGATCCGTGCCAATCCACGTACCTGATAAGCACTTACCACAAACGGATTCCGCTCAATAGCTTCTGAACAGTCACTCTCCGCCCCCTGAAAATCATCCAAATTTATCTTCGCCAGACCTCTATAGAAATAAGGATCAGACAAATAAGGCTTTGCATTAATCACCTGATTAAAATATTGAATCGAAAGGACATAATCCTCAAAATAAAGCGCATTACGCCCTATCGCCATCACCCTGTCCGTATTTATCTGTGCCGAAGCTAGTACAGGGAACATTATTAATAATGTATAGAGTATCCGTTTTATCATTTTGTATTTATAAAAATACGGTTTTCCCCACAAATGCGCCACCTGTGGCGCATAAATCAAAATCGCGGAGTTATCATTTTATAGTCTTGACCTTATAGGAACAATGCGCCTTGCCCTTCAACATGGCCCCCAGCTTTCCTTTAATCATCTGTTTGCGTAATGCAGACAAATGATCAATGAACATTTTTCCGTCCAAATGATCAAATTCATGCTGCATGACCCTTGCCAAATAGCCTTCCACCCACTCGTCATGTTCTTTCAGCTCCTCATCCAAATAAGTCACATGAATACGGTCCGGACGTTTCACCGTTTCATGGATACCTGGCAAACTCAAACAACCTTCTTCCATGCTGACTTCTTCTCCACCCACTTCTAAAATATGAGGATTTATATAAGCCCGACGGAAATCCTTAAATTCGGGCAATTCATCAGACATCACATCCAGATCAATAGTTACGACACGAATAGGCAAACCAATTTGCGGAGCAGCCAGACCCACACCATCTGCACGATTCATGGTTTCAAACATATTTGCTATCAACTCTTTCAAATTAGGGTAATCCGGGGTAATATCCTCTGCTTCTTTACGCAACACCGGTTGTCCATACACATAAATAGGTAATATCATTTTTCTTAATCTGTTTTTATTTATTAAATATATTTCTTCGACTCCAAATAGGACTGTAAGATTATCGTAGCACTGATTTCATCAACTAAAGCTTTATTCTGCCTATCTTTTTTCTTCAAACCTCCATCCAACATGGCTTGGTGGGCCAATACGGACGTAAATCGCTCGTCAACAAACTCTATCGGTATATCCGGTAATTTTTTCCTTAGTTGATTGACAAAAGGGACAATATTACGCATATTTTCCGACTCTTGATTATTCATTTGCTTGGGATGCCCTACAATGATGCGTTCCACAGGCTCTTTTTCCACATATTTCAGAATAAAGTCCAGTAGTTGGTGTGTAGGGACAGTCGTTAACCCGTTTGCAATAATTTGCAAAACATCCGTCACAGCCACACCTGTGCGCTTTTTACCGTAATCTATCGCTAATATTCTACTCATATAGTTTGCAAAAATACAAATTTATTCCATACCTATTTTATATATAAAGATTAAAATATGCTTTTTCAACTGTTTTTTCAAAAGAAACGATTCATTTCGTTTAATTTTATTTGCTATTTAAAAAATAGTACTTATTTTTGCACCGAATATGTGGCTTAACGTAAGGGTCGCATAATGTTAAATTGAAACAAGTATTTGTTATAAAATGAAAAATAAGAGCTCTTCAAAAGGAGTTTTATATAGATGTTTGTTGTATTGTATAGCTATATTGTTGCTTGTTATGATTCCATTAAAAAGTTTCAGTCAATCAACAGGAGAATTAACAACAGATAGTCTTGTAAAAATGGGATTTGAAAATGTAAGATGGACAGATACTCCTGAAGAAAGAGTTTATGTGGTTGAAAACAGTGCTTACAAAATTCAAGCGTTGGGTATTAGAAAGGCTGTAGATATCATACAGTCAATGGGATTACCCAAGGATAAATCTTGTAAGTTGATTGTTACCAACTATAATATACCTCAGGTCTCACTGACCTATCAGCCTCTTGCCGGTGACACAACAGTGGTAAGTGGTGAAGATTGGAAAGTCAGTTATGATATAGGTGACAGTTGGGACAAGGTGAAGAAAGAAAAGAAAAAGAACAGTTCGCTGTTTAAAGTAGATATATTGGTATATCCGCAGCTATACTTTAAGAACTATATCATTACACAGATATATCAGGCTTTATTAGAGTTTAGCCCGGCGGTAGAGGTGTCGCTTTGGCCAGGAATGAAATTTACCGGACAGATTGTATTTCCTGTATACAATGATGGATATGGAGAAACAGCCGGAAAAATTCATCCAGGATATTTGACATTAGCACAAAAATTTAGATTACCATATAATATACAAAGTACAGTAACTATTGGTATGTTTGATTATAATACATATGGTGCAGATTTAAATTTGTTTTATCCGTTTAAAGACGAACGTTTTTCTTTGGAAGGAAGAATTGGCTATGTTGGATTCGGATATTGGCATGGTTTTAAATTTCGCTATAATGATAAATACACTACTTATTGGTCTGTAGGGGGAAACTTTTATTGGCCAAGGTATAATACACAGTTTAAATTGAGAGCTGAACAATATTTATTAAAAGAAAAAGGGGTAAGATTTGAAATGATCAGACACTTCCGCTATGCCAGTATAGGTTTCTACGCTGTAAAAGCAGAACATGCTAATAGTAATGGAGGGTTTAAATTCATCGTCGCATTACCACCTTATAAATATAAAAGACATAAATATATACCAAGGGTTTCTACCTCATTGGGTACGGGTATAACATATAATGCAGGAAATGAAAAATATTATTATAAAATGCCATATAGTAATGCAAGTGACAATATAATGCAACAAAATAGTTTTAATCCATATTTTATTAAATCAGAATTATTAAATTTTTAATTTTATTGAGATGAAAAAGAAAAGTTTTTTGAGCGGTATTGGTGCTAAATTAGCATTAGCTGCAGTGGCTTTAACAACAGTAGTGTTTACAAGCTGCGAAAAAGAAGAATTTAATGTAGAACCGGTAGAACTTCCTAATGCAAGTGCAACTGTTGTTGTAACTGTTTATGATTTAGCTACTGGTAATATTATTAGTGATTTATCAAAGACTGAAACTATTACAGCCGCTTCTGATGGTACTATTGCTGCAACAACCAAAACATATGAAGCTTCTAAAGAAGGTTATTTTTCAGGTTCAGTAACAGTTTCTATTCCTGCTTTAGCTAAAGGACAGTATGCTTATATTCCTGCTAATATTTATTTGCAATCATATTTGTCTGCTGCCAAAGATCCTGTCATAACAGAAGATCCTGAAACTACCATCATTGTAGATGAACCTTTGAAAGTAACTTCTTACACCAACACTGAGGAAAAAGCTATAGATAAAAACTTGAGCCTCACTGTTAAAGCAGGACAACGTATTACGAATATAGACGAAGTGAAAAACTATATTGAATCAATAGCTCCTTCTGCTAGAAATATGTCTTCAGCTGAAGTCAACAAAGTATTAAACGCTTTAGTGAATTCATATAATTCGGGAATTCAAAATACAACAATAGAACGTTCTTATTCTATTCCTGCATTAAGCATATTTACTGTATCTCCCAAAGCAACTTCAACAACTACAACTTGTACTATTACTACAACAGTTGACGGAAAAGCATATTCTATACCTAGCGTTATCATTGAAAAAGTAGGTACATTTGTTCCAGAACCTACTACAGAATCTATTGATCACGGTCACGGACACGGTCATGGAGATAACGGCAACGCAGGTGGTGGTGCAGGTGGAAGATAATAATTAATCATCTATCGGTTATTTGTTCAGTTATTCACCAAAAAATATAATAAAAATGAAATATAAATTCTTAACACTGTCACTTTTGTTGGCAGGAGCTTGTGCAACTACGGTTATGGCACAAGATACTAATTATTATACTCCGAAATGGAGTGACAATATTTTTGTCAGTGTAGGTGGAGGTATCCACGCTATTGAAAACGATGGTTTCAATAAGCTAGCTCCTCACTTCAGCATCTCTTTGGGTAAGTTAATTACTCCCACATGGGGGATACGTGGTCAGGTAAATGGTATCACACAACACTTGTGTTTGGATAACAGTTACTACGAACACAACAAGAACTACGTAGGAGCTAACATTGACGCTATGGTAAACTTGTCAACTCTGTTTGCAGGTGCTAATCCTAGCCGTTTTTTTGAAGTATATGGTTTTGCTGGTCCTATGCTTTCCGTAGCTAAGTCACAGAACGTAACAATCAAGAATGATGGAACAATGGTTCCCGAAGGTGAAAGCAAAGCAAGAGCACGTATTGGTGCATCCGCCGGTGTAGGCTTGAAGTTCAACATTAACAAATATTGGGCTATCGATGTTGAAGCTCGTGGCGCCATCGCTCCTTCTATCTTTGGTAATATCAGTAGCCACCGTAAAGCTGAAGGAACAGGTATGTTGACAGCTGGTGTCAGCTACATCTTTGGTGGCAAGAAGTTTGCTAAAGTTGAAGACCGTGTAGTAGAAAAAGAAGTGATCAAGGAAGTGATCCGCGAAGTTCCGAAAGAAGTAGTTAAGGAAGTGATTAAAGAAGTTCCTAGCGCTGCAGAAGTTGCTATCTTCTTCAAGATCGGTAAAGCAAAGATCAGTCCGGAAGGTATGGTTAATGTACAGTTAATGGCTAAAGCAATCAAAGCTAATCCTAACGCTAAGTACAAAATTGCAGGTTTCGCTGATAAAGCTACAGGATCTGCTTCATTCAACCAGACTTTGTCTGAAAAACGTGCTCAGGCTGTTTACGATGCATTGGTTGCAGAAGGCGTAAAAGAAAGCCAGCTTGAAAAAGTTGCTATGGGTGGAACAGATAACATGTTTGGTAAGAACTATTTGAACCGCGTAGTTATCTTGGAAGTAAAATAATCATTGATACCTGATAAAACTCTGATAGATTAAAGAAGGGAGTATCGTAACAAACGATGCTCCCTCTTTTTCTTCAACTGCTTTTTTGATCACATAAGCAGCAACAGCAAATAAATCATATAACAAGAATCTACAGATCTTGGCTATACAATTCTGGAAACTTGAGGTAGTATTTACCGAATCTTGTAACAAGATATCGGGCTATACAAGCAAAAAACTGATACATAAAAACAACAGGACGTATTTAGAAAAGAACAAGAGCTTTTTTAAATACATCCTGTTGTTTTTAAAAAAGCTCAAGACGATTTTAAAATATTCTATCGTATAGTGACACAGACTAATATATAAGCAACATTATACAAACAAAAGCATTTACTATCCTCAATAGACCAGCTTCACATTGTCAACCCAAAGTGTATTTCCAGGAGAACCGATAAAAGCCCCCCCATGACTGGACGAAAATTGCAGTATCATGTGCGTAGGATTTTCATTGGCCTCCGCCCATCCTATTTCTTTAATCAAGACACTTTCTCCCTTACTATTTCTAGTATAATCCCTCTCTCTCAACCCCATTGTTTCATGATTATAAGACGGATGCTTGGTTATATCACCATACAGCACTTCATAAGTAGCACCATTTACCCAACCATCCGAATCCTTATCATATTTCATCACCATAGTTCCTACCCTCTTCGCCGTAATATTTCCTTCAGCGTCCTCCATACGTTTTTGCAAAAAGAAAACAGTTATCGCACAATCCTGCCCTGCCACCTGACCTTTCTTGCTGAAACCTGTCAACCGGATACGATCTTTCTCACCAGACATCTTTACCTTATAATCATAACGGACAGCTTTGGGACGTTGAGTAAAAGGAACTCCCCAGTTCATGTTCTTCTCAGCATTCTTAGTTCCTGTTATAGGCTCCAGCATATCACCTAAATAAATGGATCCGGCTGCCAATACAGTAATATTCACCATCCCCAATACTTTGACGCTCTCTATATGCGTTTCCAGGCGAGCACAATATCCATTGTCCCGTTTGTCTCTATAAACAGAATTATTTGTTTTAACAATGCCCACTACCTTAGCCATCACATTAGAGGTTCCCCAAGGAGACCCTCCCATATTTTTATAAGGTTTGTTACCATCTATTTCCTTTGTAGGACCTATCTCATAAAGAAGTTTGGTATTGCCGCCTATAACACCGGACTCATGAACCTTACGGATTATCCACTGATCCATATCTCCGTATTTTATAGGCACCACCTTTTCCTGGGCAAAGCCATACAGCGGTGCTATAGCCAAAAGAGCAATGACCGATAATCTGCCATAATATTTCATACCCTTAGTTTTTATTGTTGTTTAGAACCGACAAAGCTATAAAAAAAAGCGGCAACTTCACAGTTGCCACTTTTAATAAAGAAAAATAGACTATATTTTCTTCTTAATTTACCAAAAAGAAGTCATTAATATACTCTATATAGTAACCATGCCTTCTGGAAATCGTCACGGTTAGGATATTTTGCCTTAAACTCCTCCTTTGCCTGAGTAGCCTGCGCACGGTCATCATATGAAGATGCTATAACGCGATACATATTTCTTTCAGCATTATAAACCACTTTGGCATTATAACCTTGACCATCCAAATATTGTTTCAAACCTTCTGCATTCGCTTTCACACCAAAGCTACCACATACTACGCTATATGCTTTTAAGCCGTCACCTGAAACCAATTCTACTTTCTCTTCGCGAACCGGACCGGCAACAGGAGCAGTTGTCACAGGGGCAGATACTACCGGAGCAGCTTCAACCGGAGTTGCTTCTACCTGATCAGCAGGAGCTTCAGCCAATTCCTGTTGTTTTGCTTTTTCATAAGCCTTCTTGTAAGCACTTTCGCTAGATTTACATGAGGAAAATGCCAAGGCTACGCACAATCCCATACCCAACACAACTAATTTTTTCATGATTACTCAATCTTTTATAAATTAATACTCTAGTTTAATTCCATTATATTGGTGCAAAAGTAGCAATATATCAACAGCTTTCACATCAAGAATGGAGTTAAATTTAGTTAATCAGAGAAGAATCTCCAATTTCTATTCAAAAATAGACAAAATAAACAACAACATTCAGTTTTATTTGTTAGATTTGTAAAGTACAAAAAACAAAAAAACTATGAAAGGATTAAGTATTTTAGCTGCATTCCTAGGCGGAGCCGTAGTTGGTGCAGCAGCAGGTATTTTATTTGCTCCTGAAAGCGGAGAAGACACTCGTAGCAAAATTGCTGATGCTTTACGTAAAAGAGGTATCAAATTAAGTCGCACAGATATGGAAAATCTGGTCGATGAAATTGCAGCCGAGGTAAAAGAATAAGCAACGCCCACAAAAGTGTATTGTCATTCCGGACTTGGATCCGGAATGACAATAATTTTTAAATCAAAACTCCACGCATGTTTGCAAACGATAAAAATATAGATAATCTGCAACAACTTCTGGCAGAGCTTAAAAAGTACGCAGAGTTACAAAAGGATTATGTAAAATTACATTTAGTAGAAAAACTTACTATACTGATATCAACCCTCATCCTTGTCTTTATATTATTGATATTAGGTATTATCGCACTTTTCTACTTGTCATTTACATTGGCCTATGTACTCGAACCTCATGTAGGCGGGCTTATGGCTAGCTATGGAATCATTACCGGATGCATTATTCTGCTGATTCTGTTAATCGTTTTATTCCGCAAACGGCTGATTGTCCAGCCTATGGTAAATTTCCTTGCCAACCTGCTTTTAAATGACAACTGATTATGAAAGAGAATACTCCTAATAAAACGCCCATCATCACTTTGGAAGTGATAGCACAACGAAAAGCTGAGAAGTTGGAAGAAGTACAGCAAGCTAAAAAAGAAATGGTACAAACCATACATGAACTTTTTGCGCCTGTAGAACAAAAAGGAGGCGTAGAAGGCATTATGCAACATATCAATACAGGAATCGCCGTTTATGACGGAGTACGGACCGGTATCAAGATCATGCAAAGAATCAGAGGATATTTCCTGAAAAAGAAGAAATAACTTAGTATTAACCACAACATTTTATCCACATGAAAAGACAGCTACTAGGTGTGGCAGCAATTTTGTTGTCAATTTCCACGTATGCACAGGACAATCCATTATGGATGCGTTATTGTGCCATTTCTCCGGATGGAACCACCATCGCATTCACCTATAAAGGTGACATCTACACAGTACCCTCTACAGGAGGCAGGGCCAGTCAGATTACAACCAACCCTGCCCACGACACCAAACCTATCTGGAGTCCTGACGGAAAAAAAATTGCTTTCGCATCAGACCGCATGGGAAGTATGGATATTTTTGAGGTAAACAAGGAAGGAGGTATCCCCAAAAGATTAACCACCCATTCGGGTAATGAAACACCGGTGGCTTATAAAGACGCCGGACACATTCTGTTTCTAGCCAATATAATGCCAACTGTAGAAGACGCACAATTCCCCTCCGGACAATTCCAACAAGTATATGAAGTTAATACCGAAGGAGGACGCCCTGCCCTCTTCTCTTCCATGCCGATGGAAGATATCAGTATCAATCACACAGGTAATACTTTGCTCTACCATGACAAAAAAGGATATGAAGATCCTTGGCGTAAACATCACACTTCATCCATTACCCGCGATATTTGGCTGTGTTCTCTGAATGGAAACCGTACCTTTCGCAAACAAACTACTTTCAATGGTGAGGACCGCACTCCCGTTTGGGCTTCAGATGATAAATCATTCTATTATTTAAGTGAGGAAAAAGGCTCATTTAATATTTTCAAACGTGATATTGACGGTAATACATCCAAACAAATCACCAACCATACCAAACATCCGGTACGCTTCCTGAGTGCCGCCTCCAATGGAACATTATGCTATGGATATGATGGCGAAATCTACACGGTAAAAGAAGGTGCCATTCCGCAAAAAGTTCAGATTTCCATTGTCACCGACAAGAACGACAAAGATCTCATCCGCCAGATTAAGCGTAGCGGAGCAACAGAAATATCCCTTTCACCCGATGCAAAAGAAATTGCTTTTGTACTACGCGGAGATGTATATGTCACATCAACAGAATACAGCACCACCAAACAAATCACCAATACTCCGCAACAGGAACGCGATATTCACTTTTCTCCGGACGGAAGAAGTATTGTTTACGCTTCCGAAAGAAACGGATTATGGCAGATTTATCAAACCAGTCTAGCTAAAAAGGAAGAAAAACAGTTCGCTTACGCAACCGATATCAAAGAGGAAAGACTGACCAATTCGGATATCACTTCATTCCAACCTCAATACAGTCCTGACGGCAAAGAAGTAGCCTTTCTTGAAAACCGTACTACCATCCGTGTTCTGAATCTGAAATCAAAAGCTGTACGAACCGTCATGGATGGCAACTATGAATATTCATACAGCGACGGTGACCAATGGTATCAATGGAGTCCGGACAGCAAATGGATTCTTACCAACTACATAGGTATTGGCGGATGGAATAACAAGGATGTTGCACTGGTCAACGCATCTGGCAACGGAGAAATTCATAATCTGACCGAAAGTGGATACAGTGACGGCAATGCCAAATGGGTATTGGATGGAAAAGCCATGATTTGGGAAAGTGACCGCGCAGGATTCCGCAGCCACGGAAGCTGGGGCGCTGAAGCGGATATCTACATCATGTTCTTCGACTTGGACGCATACGACCGTTTCAGAATGAGCAAGGAAGAACTTGCTTTGCTGGAGGAATCAGAAAAGAAAGACAAAGAGAAGAGTGAAGAGAAAAAGAAGGCTGATAATAAAAAAGATAAAAAGAAAGACTCCAAGAAAGAAGATGACAAGAAGGAAGTAAAACCACTGGTTTTCGACCTTGAAAACAGCCGTGACCGTGTGATTCGTCTAACTGTAAATTCTTCACGATTGGGAGATGCTGTATTAACTCCGAAGGGTGACAAACTATATTATCAAGCAGCCTTCGAAAGCGGATATGATTTATGGGAACACGATCTTAAAGAAAACAAGACTAAAATCGTCATGAAAAAAGTCGGTGGCGGAGCCCTGCTTCCTGATAAGAAAGGCGAGAATCTGTTCCTTTGCAGCCAAGGTGGTATCAAGAAAGTTACTGTCAGCAGTGGTGAAACCAAACCTGTAGAATTCGAAGCTTTCTTCGACTACCAACCCTATGGTGAACGCGAATATATTTTCGATCATGTATGGCAACAAGTAGAAGATAAATTCTACGTAAAAGATCTGCACGGAGTAGATTGGAAAGGCTATCACGAAGCATACGCACGCTTTCTTCCATACATCAATAACAATTATGATTTTCAGGAAATGCTGAGTGAAATGCTGGGTGAGTTAAACGGTTCACACACCGGAGCACGTTACTACTCAAACGGTCCTACACTATCCACAGCGACCCTAGGAGCATTCTATGACGAAACTTATGATGGTGACGGGCTAAAAATTAAAGAAATATTAGCAAAAGGTCCATTTGCCGTGAAAAAAACGGATGTTACTCCTGGTTGCATCATCGAGAAAATTGACGGCAAACCTATCGTAAAAGGACAAGACTACTTCCCGCTACTGGAAGGCAAAGCCGGAAGAAGAGTGTTACTGGCCATATATAATCCGGCTACCGGCAAACGTTTTGATATCACCATCAAAGCTATCAGCACGGGCGAACAAAGTAACTTGCTGTATAAACGTTGGGTAGAACGTTGCCGCAATATAGTCGATAAATTATCCGAAGGCCGCATAGGCTATGTACACGTAAAAGGTATGGACAGTCAAAGTTTCCGCGAAGTATATAGTGAAGTATTGGGACGCTGCCGCAACAAAGAAGCTATTATTGTAGACACACGCCACAATGGAGGCGGCTGGCTACATGATGACTTGGCCACTTTATTAAGCGGCAAGGAATATCAGCGTTTCGTTCCACGCGGACAATACATAGGCAGCGACCCATTCAATAAATGGCTCAAGCCATCCTGCGTATTGGTATGCGAGGACAATTACAGTAACGCACATGGCTTCCCATGGGTTTACAAGGAATTAAAGATAGGCAAACTGATTGGCGCACCGGTTCCGGGCACAATGACTGCCGTATGGTGGGAAAACCAAATCGATCCGAGCATTGTGTTCGGTATTCCTCAGGTGGGTTGCATGGATATGCGTGGACAATATGCAGAAAATCACCAACTTTCTCCAGACATTGAAGTTTATAATACTCCAGAAAAGGCATTGGTAGGTGAAGACCAGCAGTTGGAAGCAGCCGTACAAGAAATGCTGAAAACAATAGGGGAAAAGAAATAAAACAATCCCATCCTGATAAAAAAGAAAAAAGACAGATGCGAAGATATTTTCGCATGCCTGTCTTTTTTCTTGCTCTATTCACATCCGTCCAAGACAAAGATGGCTCATCCAACCTTTATAAAGCGATCATCCGATGAATATAAGACATACGCTTTATATCCGTCGGACGATATTATCAAAAGGAAACAATATGAAATAGTTCTTGATCAGAAGAAAGATTCTCAAGCCTCCTTCGCTCTTTTTTTCCAAAGACGAGTCATATCTTCCAAAGTCTTTCCTTTTGTTTCAGGAACCATCTTCCATACAAACAGAGCTGCAAGCACACAAATCACGCCATAAAGCCCATAGGCAAACACCGGACTGAATTCATACATGGCAGGAAAAGTGGAAGAGACCAGATAATTGAATATCCATTGGAAAGCTACAGCAATAGCCACTGCCTTGCCGCGGATAGTATTCGGAAATATCTCTGCAATCAACACCCAGCAGATAGGTCCCCATGACATCATAAAAAATGCAGCATAAACAATGATGGAAAGAACAGGAAGAATACCTCCCACCTGAAACTCATCACAAAATGCAACACAGAATGCACCTACAGCCATACCAATAGAACCAACAATCAACAAGGGTTTACGTCCCATCTTCTCTACGGTAAAGATAGCAACCAATGTAAAGAGAATATTAACTACCCCCATTACCACAGTCTGCATCATACCATCACCACCGCCACCGATTTTCTCAAAAATACGCGGTGCATAATAAAGCACAGCATTAATACCGATAGCTTGCTGAAATACAGAAAGCAAGATACCGACTACAATAACTGTCAACCCGTATGTAAGCAGTTTCTCTGTTTTCTCGGAAGTCACAGCCTTTATTTCAGACAAAATAGTTTTAGCCTTATCTGTTCCATTTACTTTTTCAAGTACAGAAAACGCTTTATCATCCTGATGGGTCATAGCCAAATAGCGCGGAGTTTCAGGAACCAAAAACAATAAAATGCCAAATAATGCAGCCGGAACCGCTTCTGAACCAAACATATATCTCCAACCATCGGAAACAAGCACTTCATCCGGCATACCATCTTTAATCATATAATTGACAAAATAGACTACCAACATGCCAAAAATAATAGCAAACTGATTACAGGAAACCAATTTACCACGAATTTCGGAAGGGGCAATTTCGGCAATGTACATCGGACAAACAGCAGAGGCAAGTCCTACACCGATTCCCCCGATGATACGATAAAAGTTAAAAGCAAGGATCAATGCAAACGAAGTATCTCCTTTAGAGAAAAATAAAAATTCGGGATAATAAGAGCCTAAAGCAGACAGAAAGAACAATAAAGCAGCCAGACGCAACGAATTACGACGTCCTAACCCCGAAGCAAAATAACCGGAAAAAGCACTACCAATGACACAACCTATCAATGCACTGGAAGCAGTCACGCCATGCCAGAAAGCATCTAATCCCAAATGTTTTTGCAGAGCCTGCTCCGCTCCCGAAATAACAGCTGTATCATAACCGAAAAGTAAACCGCCGAGAATGGCTATAAACACCACTCCCATCAGATAGAAATTGTTTTTCTTGTTTTTCATAATAAAAGAATTATAATAGTTTTCGTAATAAATACAATAACAAAGCTGTGCGAAATTAATCATTAATACGTAATTCTATTATAATTCTCCAACCATTTTAAATCTTTTTCACATCAAGGATAAACAAGATTATTTCGTCTGAACTGTTCTATGTCTTCCTTTTTTAATCCTATCTTATCCAATGACTTAGGAAGATTATGATCATTAAGATAATAACGCGGACGAATGAGATATTGTCTATTTGCTACCGATAGGCTATCTGCCCTATAAGGTGTCTGTATCCCTGCCAAATTCAGCATGGTATGAAACACAGAAGCATTTCCTGCTACCGGTTTTTCACGGTTCTGCAATATAGCTTCATGTACTTCCACATTCTCTTCTCTATATGCTTTGGACAACCAAATTAAAAATGGTACATGCAGTTGATAATAAGACGGGACCGGGGATGCATGTAAAAATAATTTTCGATTATCATCAAAAATATCCTCTCCATGATCCGAAGTATAAAGCATAGCCGAAAAAGAGTTCATTTTCTGCAATAAAGTGATCAAAGAAGCCAGAAAACCATCTGTATAACGGATAGTGTTATCGTATGCATTCATCAAATACTCTTTATTCTCATATTTGGCGTCTGTCAGATTATCCGGTTTAAAGACAGACATGGATTCGGGATAACGTTCTTTATAATTAAAATGTGATCCATAGGCATGCAGCACGATAAATAATTTTTGATGACCTGCCTTTAGCTCCTCTTCTACTAGAAACAATAGTTCGTCATCCGAAATATTGGCTCCTTTCGGAGTGTCTTTCTTGATAAACTTCCAATCATCTGCCTCCATCCCCAAAAAATCAATAAAAGAATGGTTAGGAAGCTGGTTCGAAAAAAAGGCTGTATGAAATCCTGCCTCCTTGAAAGCGGTAATGATTCCTTTCTGTCTATAAAGACAGTCATAATCCTCAGCCGAAGCTGCCGAAAGCAACATAGGCACACTTTTATGAGTAGTATTAGACTGGGTAAGCACATCCGTGAAAGTTACCAACCCCTCCATTTTATCAAGTAATGGAGTGGTATTCCTTTCATAACCATAAAGTCCGAAATTACAGGCACGGGCCGTTTCCCCTATCACCAAGACATAAACTTCCCGGCTGTCTTTATCATGTGCGGCACTGGCATTAAAAGTAAAATCCCTTGAAGTTTCCGCATATCCGGCAGTTTCGCCCGCACGTTCTGCAGCCAATACTAAATTATAACATACATTAGCCGGATACATTTCAATCTTTACTTGATAATCACGTTGCGTCGCATAGCAGATAACAGTCAATAACACTCCTGCAACAATGCCTGCCAAGGCATACTTACGTTGAGAACGAATAAAAGAATATTCCAACTGATTACCTCGGACCCATGAGAAACCTCCCAAGACCAAAGCAGGAATGTAAACAACAAAAACACCAATTACAGCCGGCAGTAAATTATCCAACAGTTCCATCACCTCCCCGGAATTAGTAGTTGTCAGATTCAGGAACATATCTACTGCAATGATAGAACGCCCGAACAGGTATAGCAATACCAATTGGAATGCCGCAAAGAAAACAAATGGAAATAAGATCCAAATAGTCTTTCCAGGTTTACGCCCCAATGTCATAATCAACCAATAAACCGATACCGGCAGAATGACATTACAAATACGTGCCAAAAGTGTCATTTGTTGTTCTGTAAAAAACAATGCCACATTGGGAATGGCCAAGACAACGATGAACAGAACGAACAATCGTTGTGGCTCACAACACCACTGAATAAATTCTTTAAAATGCTTCATTTATATTAAAAATAAAACCAGACTGTCCATTTTTTCCAAATCCATAGTCCAGACGAACATTTACATTCTTTTTAAACTCCCAACGATAACCTATTCCATAATTAGGCAACACTCTGTCCATGCGCAAAGCACTGAACTTATTGAATACAGTTCCGGCCCCTATCCAAACTACAACACCATTACGTTTCCATACATGCTGACGCAATTCCACCTGCCCCTCTATTTTATGCTTGTCACGATAGCGCCCTTCGTAATAACCACGCATGGAATACGAATTTCCCAACAGCGCCATCATAGCCCACGACGGATTACCGAAATTAAAAGTACCGCGTAATTCTCCTGCCAACAATCCTCCTTCCCATACAGGATGATAATAACTGGTACGCAAATCCGTAGTACTGAATGCATAATCGTTTCCTAAAAACTTAGGACGGAAACATTGGGTAATATTCAAATAATATCCCTTATGGGGATTAGTCAACACATCGCGCGAATCATATGCCAAAGAAAGGCCCACTCCATAATTAGCAGTAGTAAGGTTCATTCCCTCCAGTAATCCGGGGCGTTCCATATTCTTACCATGCACATAATCATAAGATGCCATAGGACCTATATATAAATTATCCGCTATCCGAAACAAAAAACTAGCTTTAATTTGTGCTTGCCAGCGATCTAAATCAGATTCATTGGCATCTACATTACCCATATCGTACCCTATTCCCCAAAACTTGGAAGGAAAGGAATAAAAATAAAGAGTATAATCCAGCCGGTATTTGTCCTGCGGAAAGATATGAGTTCCGCGTATCCCCAACATATAGAAGCCAACAGTGGAAACATCTCCAAATAAAGATACATTGGACGGGGGAAGAAGCATGTCACTTCTATCAGCACGATAAAGCCCCGCTGCCACCAGTCCAAGCCCCAGTTTGGTATCCGTACTGTAATGTGGTCCGCCAATAATACTAAAATCAAATTTCTTATGATTCTTATCTTTATTAGCATCATTAAAATAGTCCAGAAATCTTTTGAAAAAAGTCCTTTTCTGTACTGTGCTGTCTTTGTGTTGCATTGTCGTATCTTCAGGCAAATAAAACAGACCGCCCTCTTGCGTGACTGCCAAAGCCGCATCTGCCATACATATAAAGATTACGATCAAAAATGATATTTTCTTCATTGTAACCTGTTATTTTTTCCACTGTTAAAACAAGCTTTACAGTAAACATAAACTGATAAAAACAAATAAAGCAGATTGGGATACAAAGATAGCCAAACCTGCTTTATTGTGACTTTTTTTATAATAAGAATCTGGTCTGAATTTACCTATTTCTGTCCTAAATACCTTATACCGGTCGCTTTTCTGTAATCAGCCAACGCAATCTTCTGCTCATAATAAGATTGGATAAGGTTTGTATATGCCTGTATCCATGTCAGCTGTGCAGAAAGCACATCCAAAATAGTCAACTTACCTTCAGTATAACTAAAAGTGTTCAAATCCAAATTCTCTTCTGCCAGTTTGCAGTTCTCCTCGGCAATACTTATCTGACGGGTATTCTCTGTCAGACTAGTCCACGCCTTCGCCACTTCTTTGCTTATTTGGTCTTGCTTATCTTGCAATGCATACTGCTTGCCCAATAAAATAGCCTTCTGTGCAGCCGTCGATTTAAAGCGGGCTCCCCAATGGAAAATCGGCAATTTAATAGAGGCATACACATTACTATTAAACATAGTTTCGCCCGAAATGTTCAACATCTGTGTTCCCCATGTCTCTTTAAAACCGATAGAAAGAGAAGGGTTGTACTTGGCGGCAGCCAGACTTACCTGTCTTTTCTGATAATCCACATCCAATTGGGAGATAGCATAATCGGGACGCACATTCAAGGCTGTTTCCGCTCCAACAAAGGCAGGCATAGGCAATATGGTAGAAATAGAATCCGTCAAATCCATTTCAGCCAGCGGTTCCAATCCCATCAGTACATTCATATTCTGCAAGGCGACCTGATAAGACTGATAGCTGCTGGAACGTTGCAATTCAGCCTCTTTCAAACGAGTCTGCATCTGAATGAGATCCGTCTTGCTGATATAGCCATCATCGTACTTATCTTGCAGCACTTTGGTCAACTGCTCAATAATCTGTACATACTGGCACATCGTTTCATACATTTCTTTTTGTGCGGCTGTTCCCCAATAACTGGCTTCAGCGGCATAGATAATATTATCCGTTGTCAAATCCACCGACTTATCCGCCATCTGAGTTTGTATTTGGGAAGCCTTATAATTGTGATAGATACTGCCACCGGCATAAATAGGTTGTGATACCCCTACTTCGGCACTGTATGAATCGTGCTCCATAGGAACAGCCATTCCGCCAAAATCCATCTCGTATTTGTTAATACGATACTGATAGCTTCCCGTTGCATCAACAGCCGGAAAGAAAGCGGTTTTTGCCGCTTTCATAGCCTTCTGCATAGCTGTACGTTGCGCCACACTCTGTTTTAAGGTTTGGCTATAATCCAGTACCTTTTGTTCAAAGGTAGAATAATCCACGACAGTCTGAGCCGAAAGTGTACCGGTCATACAAGCCATACTTATAATATAGATCATCTTAGTTTTCATTATCTGTCTGCTCTAATTTTAAAGAAAATACAATAAGTTACCGGAAGAACAAAAATGGTCAGTACCGTTGATACGAACAAACCACCCATAATGGTAGCCGCCATACCTGCAAACATGGCATCGCCCAACAATGGAAGCATACCCAGAATAGTAGTTCCGGAAGCCATGGTCACCGGAACGATACGCGTCTTGGTAGCCTCGACCACGGCAGGCACAGCACCCTTTCCATCCTTCAACTGAAGTCCGATTTCATCGACCAGCACAATGGCGTTCTTGATATTCATACCAATCAATCCCAACAGACCGAGGATGGCAAAGAAGTCCAATGACTTACCAAACAAAAGCAATCCCCATACCACACCAATAAACACCAGCGGCAACATAAGCATAATCAATACCGGCTTGCGGTAGTTGCTGGGGAAAAGAAACAGCAGAACCACATAAATCAACAGGAAGGTCAGCGGAATATTCTTCGCCAATGCAGCGTTACTCACATCCTGTGTTTCCTGCTCGCCGAAATATTTCATTTTATACCCTTCGGGCAACCGCATCTGCTCTTGTACGGCAGTGAGCACCTGTTTAAACGCAGCCATCGTATTGGCTCCACGTCTAGGTTCACATTGCATCATCATACAACGCTCGCGGTTAAAGCGGCGGACTACATTATAATCATAACCCAAAGCAAAATTATCGATCACCTGTTCCACTTTCACGGAATTTCCTTTCGTACTGAATACAGGCACACTTTTCACATCATTCAAGTTCATTTTTTCCACATCCTCATCTTTCAACAGAATAGGCAAGGAAACATCCCCCTCACGATATTCTCCCAAAGGCAAACCATTGGTAGCCGTACGGAATGAATTAGCAACCTGCTGACGGGTAATTCCCAAGCGTAAACCTTTCTGTTGAGAGAACATCGGTTTCCACACAGGCACCTTATCTCCCCAATTAGAACGGATATCCGTCACCATATCACACTGGCGGGCTATTTTCTTCGCCCTTTCAACCAATGCGGTCAATGTATCGGGATTCTCACCGATAAAACCGATCTCAATAGCAGCTTCAGGCACCGGAGACAAAGCAAAAAGTGCCGAACGGGTAATGATATTGGGAAAGTTCTGGGTCATGTGCTCATAAAACTGCTGTTCTACTTCGGCTGCATCTTCGGGGTCTTTAGTTTCCACCATCACATTAGCATAGTTAGACTTCGGTCCAAAAGAAGAACTTGCCAAATAGTAACGCAACGGAGTACCACCCAATGTCACCGAATATGATTTAACTTTCTCATGATTCTTCAAATAACCCTCCACCTTCATCACATCCTGATCTACCGCATGAATACTGAATCCCTCAGGGAATACCAGATCAGCACGAAAATAAGGCTTATTCATTTTCGGAAAAAAACTCTGAGGCATAACAGCCATAATAACCAAAGAAAGCACCAAAGTCACAAAGACGGTGGTCAATGTCACAAAACGGCGTTTAATCAGCAAGGTCAGAAACTTCTCGAATTTATGATAGAGTTTAGTATCATACGGATCTTTCATTGCACCGCCGGGAACAGCTTCTTTCAAAATAAAATTACCAAAAGTCGTAGTCTGGCATAAAGCCAGAATCCAACTCAATCCCAGTGACACAGCCAATACAACAAATAGCGGTTTCACAATCTCAGCCACGGATGCCGGTGCCAGATACAAAGGCAAGAAAGAGCAGATAGCAATAAAAGTAGCGCCCAGCAATGCCCACTGCGGCTTGATGGCCCCCTCTATCAATGACTGATAACGTGATTTTCCGCGCTTGATACCTATTTGCGCATTATCTGTCACCACAATGGCATTATCCACCAGCATACCCATGGCGATAATAAATGCCGCCAAAGAAGTACGGTTCAATCCTACTCCCCACATCAACATAATAAGCAAAGTACCACCTACTGAGAAAAGTAACGAACTACCTATCAGCATACCGGCACGCGATCCCATCACCACAAAGATAATCAGGATAACAATAACCAATGATTCTATCAAATTCAGGATAAAGCCATTATTCGCCTCATCGGCAATCTTATCCTCAGGATAAAGGGAGGCAAGTTCAATACCGATAGGCAACAATTGCTCTATTTCCGCCAACCTTTCGTCCACTGCTTTACCCACAGCTACCACATTATCCTTTGCTCCACTGGCCACACCTATACCAATAGCACGTTTACCATTGACCCGCATCAAGGTTGAAGGCGGATCATAGTATCCACGCTCCACTGTTGCAATATCCCCCAAACGGACTTCCCGTCCGTCCTTACTGATAATCAACTGATTTTCTATATCTTCCAGACTGGTATAAGTTCCTTCCGTACGCAAGCGCAACTGATAAATTTCTGTCGCTATATCTCCCGTATTCACCTGTATATTCTGCTTCTGCAAGATGCCCATAATTGAAGTGGGATCAATGCCCAGTGCCGAAAGTTTGGAGGTGGATATCTTGACATTGATCACTTCTGTCTGTTCCCCATACAACATCACTTTCTGCACTCCCTCAATCGGAGTCAACTGGGTACGGATACGCTGGGCCCAGTCACGCAAATCAGTATACGAGAATCCCTCATCAGCGGTCAAAGCATAATAAATGCCATACACATCACCAAAGTCATCATTCACTGTAATGGTAGACGCCCCACTGGGCAATTTGGGTTGTATATTCGCCACTTTACGACGTAATTCATCCCATTTCACAGGCATATAATCCGGATCAATCGTAGGCTGAAGTTCAATAGAAATCTTGGACAGTCCGAAATAAGATTCCGATTTAATCTGATATACATCTGTCATGGACTGAATTTCACGTTCAATCGGTTCCGTAATCAGTTTCTCCACTTCATGTGGGTTCGCTCCCGGATACTGGGTAACCAATACCGCAGTCTTTATCACAAAAGGCGCATCTTCTTTCTTAGGCAGCTTGAAGAAGGAGATTACTCCACCTATCAGCAAAATAGCCAAAAAGAAATAGATAACCTTCCGGTTCTCCAAAGAATATTTTGGAATATTCATGATATGCTTTCTCCTTTTTTATTCTGTTAATATTTTTACTTGCTGGCCATCCACAAGATAAGAGGCTCCGGCAGAAACGACCTGTTCACCCGCTTTCACATCTCCGGTAACAATCAAGTCATTACGTCCAACAATAGTACCCTTATCGTTGACTTTGCGTTGTTCCACTTTCTGTGTGGATGGATTATAAACAAATACTTTTTTACTATTCAATGTATTGTCAAACACTACAGCCGACAAAGGTACTGTAATCCCTTCTTTTACCACATCATTCTCAATATTGGCAATAACACGACATGAGAACCCCACCGATACCTTGTATTTTTTCAAATCAAATTCCGGATCATCAATGTAAAGGAATACAGGAACTCCTGCCCCATCGGGAGAAGCCTCTACATACTCCTTTACTTTTGCTTGAAATAATTTTCCTTTATAGGCATCAAATTCTACGTAAATAGTAGAAGGAGAAGTTACATAAGAAATATTCGTTTCGGGGATAGTGAACTCCACTTGCAATTTAGCCGGATTAATCAAACACACTACTCCTTGTCCTGGTTGTACACGCTGATAGTTTTCAACGTATTTTTTTTGGATGAAACCATCAAATGGAGCGCGTAGCTTTGTGTCATTCAATGTGTTTTGCGCATCTTCAAATGCCGATTTGGCATTGGTATACGAAGCTTGGGTCGTTTCAAATTCTTGCATGGAAATGGCGTTCTTAGCCAATAGTTTCTCCGCGCGTTGCATCTGTGATGCCGCCTTTTGAAATGAAGCCCTCTTAGCGTCATAATCCAATTTGTAATCTGTCGGATCAATTTCGGCCACTACCTGTCCTTTCTTTACCCGCTGTCCTTCGAGTACATTCATTGCTACCAGCGGACCGGACATTTTAAAGGCCAAGTCACTGAACTGATCAGGCGACACAACACCTGAATACGATTTTTCGATCCTGCTTAACGAGGTCACTTCCGCCAATTTCACGGGACGGGGACCGCGTTCTTGTGCAGGTTGCTGTCCGCAAGAACAGAACACTGCTGCAATCATTGCCATGATAGACAAATTTTTACCTTTCATACTGTTAATCTTCACTATTAGTTTCCGCTGCAAAGTTCTCATAATTATTAAAGGCGTACAAGTGCTAACAGTAAGATATATTAGTCTATTTTTAAGCATTTTCTTTGTTATCTGCTTTAACTGTCCTATATTTGTGGTGCATAATCAAAATCTTCTTTATTTTTATGAAGTATATAGATGACATTAACCTATTTAAATCAAATAAGGATTTCGTTGCAGAAATTGACATGACAGGATCATTAGGCCGTATTTACCACTACCCGCAACGAATGGAAGGATGCTTGTTCCTTCTGTGCCTGCGAGGTGAATGTGACATAACGATCCATCTGTCTGAACACAAGATACAAAAGAACGACATTGTCACTATTTTGCCAGAAACCTTTGTACATGTCCACCGGCAAAGTCCCGACTGCCGTCTGTACCTGATAGGGTTCAACAAAGAGTTGCTGAATGGAATAAACCTCTTCAATTCCACCATGAACTATCTTTCAGCCCTGATTGACACGCCCATTATTCCTCTGCGTCCCGAAATAACCGAGTTGTTTCAAGACTATTTTATGTTGCTGATAAAAATGAAACGTATGGGAGCCAAGCCCAATAAAGACTTAATCAGCACCATGCTGCTCACTATATTGCATGGTGTAGGCAGCATTCATCAGAACACCAATGTAACCACACGTACTTTCAATCGTGGAGAAGAAATTGTAAAACGTCTGGTCCAATATATCATCAAACATTATACGAAAGAACGGAGTGTAGCTTTTTATGCCGATCTGCTTCATATATCCCCTCAGCACCTCAGCACTACTGTCAATAAGATTACGGGAAAAACTGTTACAGATATCATCGCCAAACTAGTGATAACAGATGCGGAAGCCAAACTAAAATCCACCGATCTTACTATTCAGGAGATAGCCTATTCACTTAATTTCCCAGATATCTCATTCTTTGGGAAATATTTTAAAAGATATACAGGAATGTCACCGAAACAGTATAGGGAAAACGGATAGTGAAAACAGACTCAGCCCACGTTAGTACGTGTAAGGTCATACATCAGTACGTATAAGCCTACATATACTAACGTATAAGCTTATACATACTAACATATAAAAACACATGTCCAAAGTCTCTTACACCATAAAAGTTATAAGTTTTTCGGCTTATAAATAGCGTTCCACCAAGTCGCATCGTCCTGCAACCATTTGGCAAACCAGGCAAAGATTGTATTCTGCCACTGGATCCTCTTGCCATAGTCTACAATATGATGATCTTGCCCCGTTACCGCCACAAAAGCTGTTTCGCGTCCCAGCAATTTCAGTGCTGTAAACATCTGAATACTCTCTCCCACCGGTACATTCACATCCGCATCACCATGCAGGAACAGCAAAGGCGTATGTATCTTGTCCGCATTGAACAACGGGCTTTGTTTTACAAAAAGATCAGGATTGCTCCACGGATAACTATCCGCCATGGAAACTTCACTATACGAATATCCCCAATATCCTTCCCCCCAATAACTGGTATGGTCACTGATACCGGCATGAGAGATGGCCGCTGCAAAAATATCGGTCTGTGTTTGCAGGTATTGTGTCATAAAGCCGCCATAGGACGCACCTATACAGCCTATTTTCTTGTCATTGACAAAAGCATGTTCTTTACAAAACAGCTTTGTACCTTCTATAATATCCTGTGCCACCCCTTCCCCGGCTGTATTGACGTGGCGGGCAGAGAATTCCTGTCCGAAACCGGTAGCACCGCTAGGTTCTATCACATACACCACATAGCCCAATGCCGCGTATGCATGATGCGGATAACGGCTTTCAAAATTACGGCTGACCGGACTGCACCCACCATAATAATTCACAATCATAGGATATTTCCGGTTAGCGTCAAAATGAGGCGGCAGGTAATAACGGCCGTAAATGGTATCACCACGCGAATTGGTAAAACTCCAAGCCTTGCATTCGCCCAGCTCCACATCTTTCAAGATGTCCTTACTTAAGTCTTCCAACAAAGATGATTTCATCTTTTTGGTATTCATGGTGTACAAACGGTCGGAATTTGAGGCGCTTTGTCCATAATAGGCCATAACCGGAGCATTTTGCGCCAATGAGAATGAATTGACCAAATCTTCTGAAACCTCCAGTTGCAGAATTTTCCCATCAGCGGGATTCATCCGGTACAAACTGTAACAGTCACGGTTCTCGGCCGTGAAATATATTTGCCCGTCGACCTTATTCCACACGGCACGCTGTACGCTGGGATTAAAATCTTTCGTCAGCGGAGTGACCCTCTTATCAGCTATATTCAGCAAATAAAGCTGACCGTCCGTCATACTCGGAGTCTGCCCCTCCTTTACATTTTTCCCTATTCCACCCAGCGATTCAGGCGAGCCGGATACCAATACCTGCGTTCCGTCAGGTGAAAAACGGGCTCCACTGATAAAACCATCTTTATCTATCAGCAATTCCGCCTGTAAAGTCTGCATATCCAACCGATATAGTGAGAATAAAGTAGTAGGACGCTTGGTCAGACGGCTCTGACTGGTCATCATCAAAAGATACCGGCCGTCATTGGAAATATCGGCAGCCCAGACATTGTGATAACCGAAAGTCAGTGGCTGCAACAAACCGGTCTTCAAATCATATTTAGCCAGATAAGAACGGTTACGCCATCCCGGCTGGCGGTCATCCGGCTCCAGTACCTCATAAATTTCTTTACGTTCTTTCGGTCCTTCCTGGGTCATGGTGAAAAGCAGGTAGTCTTCCGTAGGTGCGAACTGGAAATACCCGTCAGGTAATTTATTCACCAGCACGGCCTCCACTCCGGTAAGTGGATCCACAACTATCAGCTGCCTGCCATCCACTCCTGTACGGGTATAATAATAACGGTTAGAACGAGGCATCCATTGCATATTCTCAGTACGCTCCGCCAAAACCTTACCGCTGGCAAGTTCAGTAATACGCGTACTGCCGGCCGACCGGCCACCTACACAAGTCGTACGATAATTAGTAATCAGATATCTGCCATCAGGAGAAAGTCCTACTCCGGCAAAACGAGTTCCATGCAACACATCCGCTAAAGTATATAGCTTTTTGTTATCTTGCTTAAGTGAAATGCTTCCCTCTTGATCCGTATCCACACTCACTTTCAAAGAATCTGTTTTCCCTGTTTCAGAAAGATATTTAACAACTACAGAATGGGTGGCCGGCTCCAAAGCGAGTTCAGTCCCTTCCTGCTTTTTCCCATCTACATAAAGTTGGTATTTTTCCAGACCGTCAATCTTCAACTTGGCCGTAGCATAACGAGTATTCTCCAACACAAAGCCCACCATGTGCAAGGCATATCCCGAGTCACTTCCCGGCAAAACTCCGCCTGTAAATAAAGTTCCCTGCTGCAATACGTCCACAGAAAGATGAGTATCTAACAAACGTCCGGATACAAAAGTCTTTGAATTCACATCCACGCTGTCTACCTGAAAAGGAGCCTGTACAATGTAGGGTCCGGCATAACGGAAAGTAGTAATGTCAATCGTTTCAGCACCTGCCATCACAGCCCAGGCAAGAGCACAAGACAATAAGATTTGTTTCTTCATATTTCTAACAATTTGTGTTACACAAAGATACGAAATATAAAAGAAACAAAAACCTTTTTCTACGAATTTCAATGCTTCCTACAACATATTATTTCACCTCTCCCGGCAGATAGCGCAACTGCAAATACTGTTCTCCCGGTTTCAGATACCCCCCTTCGAACATTTCTTTCCTGATCCGGTAAACTGCCACCCTTTTCAATAAGTAATTTTCTACCTTCATCGGCTGCTTTTTACACCAAGAAAGCACTTTCAGACTTCCATCGGCATGAACATCCGCATAGACTTTTACCGTTCTTATCGGAGTCCCGTCCGCTATCTTACGTCCTCTTTTATAATCCACCCACAAAATAGCTTTCGCTTTTTCCCCCTCACATGTCCCAGCATACTTATCCGTTTCGGATGCGGTGGAAGGTGAAGAAGTTCCCTTACAACCTACAACCGCACATAAAATCAAAAGATATAAAATATAGCCCCCTCGTATTTTCATATCAATCGGATTAGTCTTTTATCTCTTCTATAGGAGTAATATCCTCTATTTCAGGCATACCCGGTTCTTTCTTCTGACGGAAGCGGATGATGTTTATCAAATCGGACAGTCCGTATACAATGCTGCTCACTCCCAGAATGATGAATGGAACAGCCGCCGCCGTAAATGGATTAAATAATACCACAATACCTGCAATCAGCACCAACACAGGTATCACAAAGAAACCTCCCGGTACCACCGTCCAACTACGCGCAGCAGACAAATTCACAATCTGACTGATTCCCGCCAGTACCAAAACAGCACCCAGCACATACATCAGAATACCGACAAAAAATGCCGGCATAATCATCAACCATAATCCGAACAAAAGGCTACCAAGCCCGGCAATAGGGAAACTGCTGCCATCCTGCTTGCCACGAATCAAATACCCAAATACAGAAAAGAGTCCCGGTACTAGAAACAGGACACCGATTGTAATAACCAGATAAAGAATGGCAGCTTCAGGCCATGCCACCAGCAACACACCGATGACCAATGCACAGATACATCTGATTATAGAATAATTCATTGTTTTCATATTCAATCATGTCTAATTGGTTAATGAAGCGAATATACTGATTATTTCTGAGAAGACAGATGCAAAATGGATATTAATTTTTCAGACAGAAGAACAAAAGAAGAAAGCCGGAACAGATTTTCCTGTCATAAGCTTAGAACTACATTCTATTGTTCTATAGACTTTAGCAAACAGAATATTCTACCGACTATTCCAATATGTTCTTTCGTACCCATGCCTGAAGATCATCCTTTTATCATATGGCAAATCACTCTATCTGTTCTGTTTCAGGCAGACTTTGTTCATTCTCGTCCTCATCGATCAAAATAGCCCAAAAGAGCCACCATAACAGCAATCCTGCCAACAACACGGCACCTATCCTTATCCAAAGTTTACGTTTCATACACTTCATTTTAATGATTTATTAACTGATGTATTAAAACCATTCCGCCACCCGAAATGTTCATTTATAAAACCAATTTAAAGTAATAAGATTATGAATAATGGAAAATTCTTTGCCGGACTGGCACTAGGAGCGCTGGTCGGCAGTGCATTAAGTTGTTTTGCGCACAGCAACAGAGGCCGCAAATTGAGAAGAGACGTGTATGATGCCATTCAGGACTTACAAGAAGATGCAAAAGACCTGGCTCATCATGCAAAACATAAAGCAGAACAAGTAAGCAGTGAAGTAGCCGGAAAAGTAGGTGAGAAAGTGGAAGAAGTGAAAGGGAAAATACACGAGGCTGCAAATAAATAAAAAAAAAGTAAGTTTTTCTTTGGAGTTTAAAACAAAACGCTTACATTTGCCCCAAAATAAAAACAGATTTTATGAATAGAATCATGGTAAATACATATTGGTGGCGTTTCTTACAACTAAACAAGTCGTAAGGGAACCAGACCATGTATATATACCTGACATTCTAATAAGGATATTCAAACTGAAGGCCTGTCGTACTTACGACAGGCCTTTTTTCGTTAGTGCAATTAACAATCAAAATTTAATATAGAACGACAATGAAAACTTATCAGGTAAACAAAGAAGGTTATTATGGCGAATTTGGCGGGGCCTATATTCCCGAAATCCTTCATCGCTGTGTGGAAGAGTTAAAAAATGCCTATTCCAAAGTATTGGAAAGTGAAGGATTCAAAAAAGAATTCCACCAGTTACTACACGACTATGTGGGACGCCCTTCACCTCTATACCTGGCAAACCGGCTAAGCGAACAATACGGCTGTAAAATCTACCTGAAACGTGAAGATTTGAACCACACCGGAGCACACAAAATCAACAATGCCATCGGCCAGGTGTTACTGGCAAAACGTATGGGGAAAAAACGTATCATTGCAGAAACCGGAGCTGGACAGCATGGTGTGGCCACCGCCACGGTATGCGCTTTGATGAACATGCAATGCATTGTTTACATGGGCAAGACCGATGTAGAACGCCAGCATATCAATGTAGAAAAGATGAAAATGCTGGGAGCCGAAGTCCGCCCGGTCACTTCCGGCAACATGACACTGAAAGATGCTACAAACGAAGCCATCCGCGATTGGTGTTGCCACCCTGCAGATACTTACTATGTCATCGGCTCTACCGTAGGCCCTCATCCCTACCCTGATATGGTGGCACGTCTGCAATCCGTTATCAGCGAAGAAATCAAAAAGCAGCTGAAAGAACAGGAAGGAAGGGAATATCCCGATTACTTGATGGCTTGTGTAGGAGGAGGAAGCAATGCGGCAGGAACCATTTATCACTATATAGATGATGAACGTGTGCAGATTGTCCTGGCCGAAGCAGGAGGCAAAGGCATAGACACCGGTTTCTCGGCCGCTACCATCCAACTGGGGAAAATGGGAATTATCCACGGAGCAAAGACCTTGGTTATCCAAAACGAGGACGGACAAATAGAGGAACCTTACTCCATCTCTGCCGGTCTGGATTATCCGGGCATAGGCCCCATGCATGCCAATCTAGCCAAACAGCAACGCGCTTTGGTACTCGCCATAAACGATGATGAAGCCATCCGTGCCGCATTTGAACTGACCCGGCTGGAAGGTATTATTCCTGCATTGGAATCGGCTCATGCATTGGGAGCACTGGACAAAATGAGATTCAAGCCAACGGATATAGTGGTTCTCACCGTATCAGGACGCGGAGATAAGGATATTGAAACCTACTTGAAAGAATCCAGCACAAGGGCCTCCCTGCAATAACACATAGAAACCCACGAGAGTAAAAATCTTATACGGACAACTATAAACAGAAAAGAAACAATGAAAACTTTTACCTATACCACCCGATACAAAACCATACTGGGTGACCTACATACACCGGTCAGTACTTATCTGAAAGTACGCGACATTTTCCCACAGAGTGCGCTGATGGAAAGTTCCGACTATCATGGAAGTGAGAACAACCGTTCTTTCATCGGACTGAATCCTGTAGCCAGCATCGGAATCAACCATGGCATAGCCACTGCCACCTACCCTGACGGCAGCATGGAAGAACATCCCATCACCGAACATTTCCGGGCAGACCATGCGATCTCCGATTTTCTGAATCGTTTCAAGGTAAGCGGAGAATACAACAACTACTGCGGACTGTATGGTTATACCACGTTCAATGCCGTACGCTACTTCGAACATATCAATGTAAAAGACAGCCGTGACCCTAAGAACGATGCTCCGGATATGTTGTATATCTTATATAAATACCTGATCGTCTTCAATGACTTCCGCAATGAAATGTTATTACTGGAAATGTTGCAGGACGGTGAGGACAGCCATCTGGATTATGTGGAAAAAGCAATCCACAACCGTAACTATACCACTTACGACTTCCGTGCCGTGGGCGAAACTACCAGCACCCTGACCGATGAAGAGCATAAGGCGAACATCCGCAAAGGCATTGCCCACTGTATGCGCGGTGATGTTTTCCAAATCGTCCTTTCACGCCGTTTTATCCAACGTTACGAAGGAGATGATTTCAAACTTTACCGTGCTTTACGCAGCATCAACCCGTCCCCCTACTTATTTTACTTCGATTTCGGGGGCTTCCGTATTTTCGGTTCCTCTCCCGAGACCCACTGTAAAATAGAAAACGGACGTGCCACCATCGACCCTATCGCCGGAACCACCCGCCGCAACGGAGACAAGAAAATAGATGCTGAACTCACCGCCAACCTATTGGCTGATCCCAAAGAAAATGCAGAACACGTAATGCTGGTAGATCTGGCACGCAATGACTTGAGCCGCAATTGTCACGATGTACAAGTAGAATTTTACAAAGAAGCTCAATATTACAGCCACGTCATTCATCTGGTAAGCCGGGTCAGTGGCGAACTGAACCCCAAAGCCAATCCCATCAAAGCATTTATTGATACTTTCCCGGCCGGAACTCTGAGTGGCGCTCCGAAGGTAAAAGCCATGCAACTGATCAGCGAATACGAACCTCACAGCCGTGGAGCCTATGGAGGTTGCATCGGATTTATCGGGCTGAACGGCACATTGAACCAAGCTATTACCATTCGTACATTCGTCAGCCGCAACAACGAACTATGGTTTCAAGCCGGTGGCGGCATCGTAGCTAAGAGCAATGAAGAGTACGAGTTACAAGAAGTAAACAACAAACTGGGAGCACTTAAAAAAGCAATCATCCTGGCAGAACAAATGTAAAAACGAATCATCATGAAAACAGTAATTATAGACAACTATGACTCATTTACCTACAACTTGAGTCATTTGGTAAAAGAACTGGGAGCCGAAGTTACCGTATTACGTAACGATGCTTTCCAACTGGAAGAATTGGAAAAATTCGATAAAATCATTCTTTCACCCGGTCCCGGTATTCCATCAGAAGCAGGCCTGCTGCTCGAAGTAATTAAAAGATATGCCGGCAAGAAACCGATTCTGGGTGTATGCTTGGGAGAACAGGCCATAGGAGAAGCTTTTGGCGGCAAACTGACCAATCTGAGCGAAGTATTTCATGGCGTACAGACCCCCATCTCAATTAAAAAGAATCAATTAAAAGACAAAGGAGAGAAAACCGATTACATTTTCAACGGACTGCCGGATGAAGTGCCGGTAGGACGTTATCACTCATGGGTGGTAGATACGGACGGTTTCCCTGAGTGCCTTGAAATAACCGCAGTAAGCCGGGAAGGTCTCGTTATGGCATTGAAACATAAAGAATACGATATCCACGGCATCCAGTTTCATCCCGAATCCGTACTAACCCCCGATGGTAAAACCATGATAGCCAACTTTCTAAACGCATAAACCAAACCGTACATAATAAATATGAAAGCTATATTATCCCGCCTCTTCAATCACGAGGAACTGACCCGAAAAGAAGCAAAGAATTTGCTGCTCAACATAACCCGGGGAATGTATAACGACGCACAGATAGCCGCTCTGCTGACCGTTTTCCAAATGCGCGGCATCAAAGTAGAAGAATTGATAGGTTTCCGTGAAGCATTGCTCACCACCCGCATACCTATAGACTTTTCCGCTTACACCCCTATTGATATTGTAGGTACAGGCGGTGATGGAAAAAATACCTTCAACATCTCTACTTGCGCCTGCTTCATTGTAGCGGGAGCCGGATATCATGTTGCCAAACATGGCAACTATGGCGCGACTTCCGTCAGCGGAGCCAGCAATGTCATCGAACAACACGGCGTAAAATTCACTAATAATCCGGATAAGCTGACCCGTTCTATGGAAGAATGTGGAATGGTCTATATGCATGCCCAGTTGTTCAATCCTGCCATGAAAAGTGTAGGCCCTGTCCGCAAAGCACTGCAAGTACGTACCATATTCAACCTGCTAGGTCCGCTGGTTAATCCATGTCTTCCGGCTTACCAACTTCTAGGGGTCGCCGATCTGCCGCAAATGCGCCTTTACACCAACGTATTCCAGAAACTAGGCATTGGCTTTGCCGTAGTAAACAACCTGGACGGTTACGACGAAATCTCACTGACCGATGAATTCAAAGTGATGACCAATCGCTACGAAACCATCTACAAGCCATCTGAACTGGGTTTCTCCCTTGCCAGACAAGAAGAGCTTTATGGTGGGAACACTCCCGAAGAAGCGTCAAAAATCTTCAATAACGTACTGGAGAACAAAGCCACCAAAGCCCAGACAGACTGTGTGCTGATTAATGCTTCTTTTGCCATACAAGCCATGGAACCGGCCAAACCGATAGAAGAATGCGTGGCCATCGCCCGTGAATCATTGGAAAGCGGAAAAGCATTGAATACATTGAAAAAATTTGTGGAACTGAACAGTTGATTACACACCCAGTATTCCACTACCAAACGCCTCATACAATGACAGATATATTAACAGAAATCATCGCCTGCAAGCAGATCGAGATCGAACTGCAAAAGGCTGCCATCAGCAAAGAAATGCTGATAAACAATTGTAACGAACCCATGCCACGTATCAGTATGCGTGCCAGTCTTGCCTCTTCTCCTTACGGCATCATCTCCGAGTTCAAGCGTCGCTCCCCCTCCAAAGGATGGATAAAAGAAGACGCACAGGCAGATACTATTCCTCCCGCTTACGAGGCGGCCGGAGCCTCCGCACTTTCCATCCTCACCGATGAAAAATACTTCGGCGGCACTCTGAAAGATATCCGTTCGGCACGCCCCCACGTGCAACTTCCCATTCTAAGGAAAGATTTCATTATAGATGAATACCAACTTTATCAGGCACGCATCGTAGGAGCGGACGCTATCCTTCTTATAGCCGCCGCTTTGAAGAAAGAGCAATGCAAAGCCCTGGCCCTCAAAGCCCATGAACTTGAACTGGAAGTCCTGCTGGAAATCCACAACGAGCAAGAACTGGAATATATAGACGAGAACATTGACATGGTAGGAGTCAACAACCGTAATCTGGGAAGCTTCCACACAGAGGTGGAAAACTCTTTCCGCCTGGCGGAAAAACTACCCGAAGAAATGCTCCGGATCTCTGAAAGCGGCATCTCCAGCCCCGAAACAGTTAAACAACTCCGAGCTGCCGGCTTCCGAGGCTTCCTGATAGGGGAAAACTTTATGAAAACACCCGCACCTGGAGAAGCCTTAAAAGAATTTATAACCAAACTAGAGAAATGTTAGGATGCAACAACAATGATTATCAAGGTATGCGGTATGCGCGAGCCCGAAAACATACGCGCCATAGAGCAAGCCGGAGCAGACTGGATGGGATTCATCTTCTTCCCCCAGTCTGTCCGCCACGTATCACATCGTCCGGAATACCTGCCGGAACAATGCCGCCGGATCGGAGTCTTCGTCAACGAAAGCAGCGAAAACATCCTGCTGAAAGCACAGGAATTCGGTCTGCACCATATCCAGTTGCATGGCAGGGAAACACCGGAACAATGCCGCAAATTAAAAGCCGCCGGATTAGGAATCATTAAGGTGTTTTCCATTGCACGGGAAATTGACCTGCGACCCGTCGGCTGTTATGAGGGCATTTGCGATTACTTTCTTTTCGACACTGCCTGTTCCGGATATGGCGGTTCCGGCAAAACTTTCAACTGGAATATCCTGCAAGCCTATCGGGGAAAAACGCCTTTCCTGCTGAGTGGCGGCCTCCGTCCCGGCAGCCTTTCCTCTCTGTTGCAGTTCAAACATGAACAGTGGGCAGGCATCGACCTGAACAGCGGATTCGAGACTGCTCCGGCTCTGAAAGACGCCGCCGCCGTCCACACATTTATAAACCAATTAAAACAAAAAATACAATGAACAGAATCAACCAGTTATTCAGTATCAAGCAAAAAGACATCCTCTCTATTTATTTTTGCGCAGGCTTTCCTACTTTAGAAGGTACGGCAAGCACCATCAAAGTCCTGGAAAAAAAAGGGATTAACATGATTGAAATCGGCATTCCTTTCAGTGACCCGATGGCTGACGGTCCCGTTATCCAGCACGCCGCCACCCGCGCCTTGAAAAACGGCATGACACTGAAACTTCTTTTCGACCAACTGAAAGATATCCGTAAAGAAGTACAGATTCCGCTGGTGTTGATGGGATATCTCAATCCCATCATGCAATATGGATTCAAGGATTTCTGCCGCACTTGCCGGGAGACGGGAATCGACGGGGTGATTATCCCCGACTTGCCTTTCAAAGATTATATGGAGGAATATCGTTCCATAGCCGAGGAACAGGATGTGAGAATCATCATGCTCATCACTCCGGAAACCAGCGAAGAACGTATCCGCCTGATTGATGAACACACCGACGGTTTTATCTATATGGTATCTTCCGCCGCTATCACCGGTGCTCAAAAAGATTTCAACGCACAGAAACAAGCCTATTTCCAACGCATCGCCGACATGAATTTACGCAATCCCCGCATGATAGGTTTCGGAATTTCCAATAAACAAACCTTCGAAACCGCATCCGCTCATGCCGCAGGAGCCATCATCGGCAGTAAATTCGTGACCTTATTGGACGAGGAAAACGGGAATGCGGAAAAAGCGGCAGACAAGCTGCTGGAAGCTTTGAAAAACTGATCTTCCACAACCCGTAAACGCAGACGCAGACGCAGCAGACGCAGGCCCTTTTTTCTCACACACGTGCGCGTACATTATATATGTAAATGTGTATCTATTTTTAATAACCTGTTTTAACTGTCATCAGAGAGGGAGGTCAAAACGAAGATGAACGCTCTGAAAAAGATACAGATTGTAACTGAACAACATAAAAAAGTTGTATCCTTATTCAAATGTAGAGTGAATACGACTCTTTTATTGTCGGTTGAAAGTACAAGTTTCAGATTCAAAGTTCATTTTCTCTAAAATAGGGTCTTCCACCTTACGGTAGTTTATTCTATTTCCCCACCTTGTATTATACGCGCACGTGTGTGAGAAAAAAGGGCCTGCGTCTGCTGCGTCTGCATCTGCGTTTACGGCATTCACTCATAATGCCCTCCTCTTCAAAGCTCACCTGAAAGGCCAGTACGATGAAGGTGAAAGATACAGTACCTTGCAGGCATAAGATTATATATCTTACAAGCATAAGATATATAATCTTACACGTAATCTTTCCATATCTTCCACCCACCCTATCCGGGAAAACCAGCCTCGGTCCATAGAGAAAACATTTTGTTATTTTTCCCTCTTATTTTTGTCATACTTATACATAATTACTATCTTTGTGCCAAAATTAAACAAGAGAAGCGCATGATACAGAGTGAATATCCTTCCGTTTTGCTAATATACACAGGCGGTACGATCGGCATGATTGAAAATCCTGAGACAGGTGCACTAGAAGCCTTTAATTTCGACCAGTTACAAGACAATGTCCCCGAATTGAAGCGGTTCAACTATCGCATCTCCTCTTACCAATTCAATCCCCCCATTGACTCTTCGGATATGGAACCTGCCTTGTGGGCCAAGTTAGTCAAGATCATCAAATACAATTATGATAATTTTGACGGGTTCGTCATTCTGCACGGTACAGACACCATGGCATACACCGCTTCAGCGCTCAGCTTCATGCTGGAAAACCTGAGCAAGCCGGTTATCCTGACTGGCAGCCAGCTGCCCATCGGCATGTTGCGCACCGATGGAAAGGAAAATCTGATCACTTCCATAGAAATAGCCGCTGCCAAACATCCGAACGGCACTGCTATTGTACCCGAAGTATGCATCTTCTTCGAAAACCATCTGTTGCGCGGAAACCGTACCACAAAAATAAATGCGGAGAATTTCAATGCGTTCCGTTCATACAATTTCCCTTCGCTGGCGACAGCAGGCATCCACATAAAATATGAATATGACCGTATTCACAAAGCCGATCCCAATCTGCCATTAAAACCACACTATCTTTATGATACCAATGTAATTATACTGACCCTTTTCCCGGGCATCCAGGAAAACATGATCAGCAATATCCTGCATACACCGGGATTACGCGCAGTGGTATTAAAAACCTACGGTTCGGGCAACGCTCCGCAAAAGCCATGGTTCATCGAACTTCTAAGGGATGCCACTTCACGGGGAATCATCATTGTCAACATCTCCCAATGCTCTACCGGAACAGTGGAAATGGGAAGATATGAAACCGGACTCCATCTGCTGGACGCAGGGGTCATCAGCGGCTACGACAGTACGGTGGAATCCGTTCTAACCAAACTGATGTTCCTTTTGGGACACGGAAAAAGTGAAAGAGAAATACGTTACCAAATGAGTATTCCAGTAGCCGGAGAGTTTACGAAATCATAATTTATTGCGTTCCAATTATTATCCGGCGGGATGATTACAGAATCATTAAAATGGTGTAATCTACGATGAAAACTTAACGATTTTATAACATGTAATCTTTTTGTAATATTTGTTTCATCAAATAGTAATAAAAATGCTCCATCTTTGCAATGCTGATCAGAAAAGATTAGTTTTGTAGTATTAAAAAGATGGATATATGAACGATTACCGCATTTTAGTAGTTGACGATGAAGAAGATCTATGCGAGATTCTTAAATTCAATTTAGAAAACGAAGGGTATTTTGTGGATACAGCAAACTCCGCCGAAGAAGCCCTGAAGATGGAACTGACCCAATACGACTTACTGTTGCTGGATGTGATGATGGGAGAAATTTCAGGATTCAAAATGGCGAACATGCTGAAAAAGAATAAAGCTACCGCTTCTATTCCCATTATATTCATCACTGCTAAAGATACTGAAAACGATACTGTGACAGGATTCAACCTGGGAGCCGACGACTATATCTCGAAGCCATTTTCACTGCGCGAAGTTATAGCACGCGTCAAGGCTGTCCTTCGACGTACCAGTCCCACACAGGGAAAAGAAGTGCAGGAACAATTGCAATACAAAGGGCTTTTAGTCGACATCACCAAGAAGAAAGTCAGCATAGACGGTATAGAAATTTCCCTGACAAAAAAAGAATTCGAAATCCTGTTGCTGTTGTTACAAAACAAAGGCCGCGTATTCTCACGCGAAGATATTCTGGCTAAAGTATGGCAAGAGGAAGTCTATGTGCTGGACCGTACCATTGACGTCAACATTACTCGCCTGCGTAAGAAAATAGGCGAATACGGAAAATGCATCGTCACCCGCCTAGGATACGGATACTGTTTTGAATGCGAATAACCTAACCTGTACCTTTCCATGACTATTGAATTATCCAGCCACGTCCTGTCATTCAACAAGAAACTATTCTTGTCGGTAATCTCCTTATTCATAGCATTCGCCATCTGTTTCATGGCATTCCAATATCGCAGGGAGAAGGAATACAAAATAGAGCTGCTGAACACACAACTCCAGAATTACAACGACCGCCTGAATGATTTTCTCCGTGGCAGGGATACGCTGAATATTCAACAATTGGACGACTATGTATGCGAACACACCTTTGAAGATCTACGTGTGACACTGATCAACAAGAATGGTACTGTAATTTATGACAATCTGGAAAAAGATCCCAGCCACTTCGAGAACCACCATAACCGTCAGGAAATAAAAGAAGCCATCACTTATGGCAGCGGCTATTCCATTAACAGACAATCGGAAAGCCTGGGCGGTGAATTTTTCTATTCGGCCAAGTATTATCCTAACCTGGACTATATCATTCGTTCGGCCCTTCCCTATAATGTCAGTCTGATGAGACACTTGAAAGCAGACTCCCATTATGTATGGTTTACACTGATAATCAGCCTGATATTAATAATTATATTCTACCGGTTCACACATAAATTGGGAATGTCTATCACCAAATTGCAACAATTCGCCATGAAAGCCGACCGCAATGAACCGATAGACACTGATATGCAGGATACCTTTCCCAAAAACGAACTGGGCGAGATATCCCAACATATCATCCAAATTTACAAACGTCTGCATCAGGCAAAAGAAGATTTATATATCGAACGCGAGAAACTGATCACCCATCTCCAAATCTCGCACGAAGGTTTAGGCGTATTCAACCACCGCAAAGAAGAGATTCTGGTAAATAACCTGTTCACACAATATGCCAACCTTATCTCAGACAAAAATCTGAGTTCTACGGAAGAAATCTTCTCCATCCCCGAATTGCAGCCCATCACCCGTTTCATTACAAAAAACAAGGAACGCAGTATCGGCAAAGGAGAGAAACGGATGTCATTAAACATAGACAAAAACGGACGTATCTTTGCCGTGGAGTGCATTATCTTTCAAGATGACAGCTTTGAAATCTCCATCAATGACATCACTCAGGAAAAGGAGCAAGCACTTCTGAAAAAACAGCTGACACAGAACATTGCCCACGAATTGAAAACCCCTGTAAGCAGCATACAGGGATATCTGGAAACCATAGTAAACAACCCTACCCTGCCCCGTGAGAAAATCAATGCTTTTTTGGAGAGAAGCTATGCACAAAGTAACCGGCTGGCACATCTGTTACGGGATATCTCCGTACTTACCCGCATGGAAGAAGCTCCGAACATGATCGAGACAGAACCGGTAAACCTCACCACCATGATGCGGAATATCCTGAACGAAGTAACTTTGGAACTGGAAGAAAAGCAGATCACTGCCCACAATATGCTGCCTGAAAGACTGACCGTACAAGGCAATTCTTCCCTGCTATATTCCATCTTCCGGAATCTGACGGACAACGCCATTGCATACGCAGGAAGTCATATTTCCGTAACCATCCGCTGTTTCCGTGAAGACGAACGTTTTTACTATTTCAGTTTCTCGGACACAGGCGTAGGAGTAGATCCCGAACATCTAAGCCGTTTGTTCGAGCGTTTCTACCGGGTGGACAAAGGACGTTCACGCAAACTGGGCGGCACAGGCCTGGGACTGGCCATTGTGAAAAACGCTGTCATTCTGCATGGAGGAACCATTTTCGCCAAGAACACCCCCGGTGGAGGTCTGGAATTCATATTTACACTGAGTAAAGAATGAGAAGATGACAAGCACCTGTTTCTAAATTTTCTTCAAAATTTAAACAGGCTCTAAAAAATAAAGAAAGATAATTGTTTTCTTAAATATAAACTGTATCTTTGCGGTGCATCGGTTCATTTATCTCCCCTCCGAGGTGAATGATTAAAAGGGAATCAAGGTGAGAATCCTGAACAGTCCCGCTGCTGTATGTTTCACTAAACGCATAAGCAAAATGCCAATAACCACTGGGATAATTTCCGGGAAGGTGCTTATAGCGGAAACGAGTCAGAAGACCTGCCTGTGCATTTATCAAATCTGAAGCTTTCGAGGAAAGAGCTTGGAACACTGAACGTAAGGGATGCCTTTAATCACATCCGCTATTTTCTCCGTTTCACTGTCCGGAAAAGAGTATCAGGTAAAAAGAACATTTATTTTAAAGTAAACTCTGCCAAGTTTATTTGGAATGCTCAGCCGAAGTGATTCGCCTGAGCATTATTTTATAATCCAAGTCAATACAAAATCGGGATGAGTGACATAACGGACCCGGTAACGTCCCTGCCGGCCTGTACGATATTCGCATGCCTCGAACTCCCCCTCTTCCGACAGGCTGAAAGGAAAAATACGAAGATGACGAATGAAATCCACCTCCTCTACTCCCATCAGTTTGAACAGTGCCTCCTTGGCCGACCAATGGAGCAACAAAGCGTAAACTTCATCTCCTTCCATCATTGTGGACTCTTCATCGGAACGAATAAAACGGGAAGCTACTTTCCGCACTCTGGTTCCATACTGCTCTATATCCATTCCCACCTCACAGGAAGAATGAAGCGCCACCGCTACATAACCGCGAGTATGCGAGATGCTGATATACCGGCTTCCATCCTTTAGATAAGGCCTTCCCGAAGAGTAATAAGCTATCTCCTTTTCTTCTCCACACAAAGCCTTCAGCAGCACACGTACCGACAACCATTCATGCTTCCGTCTTTCGGAAAAAACAGCCAGTTCCTCCCTATACCAATCTTTATGCTCCAACGATGCCAGCAGTTGTTCCGTTGTTTCATCAGACTTCCATATTCCAAGCAGAAATTCCCCTTCGCTATAAGTACGGTATAAAGGCATGATAAAATCTATTTCTTTCCTTCTTCCATTTCCATGGAGTGGGAAGGGTCAATGATAACTTTTACTTTCAAAATGCGGCGCGTATTCATTTCAAGTACCTCAAAATGATAATTCCCGTAATCCAACCGCTCGTGCAATACAGGAAACTCCCCTTTTATTTCCAGCAACAAACCGGCCAAAGTGTCCGCATCTCCTTCCACTTTCTCGAAAAGAGCGGGATCAGCTTTCATAATTTTATAAAAATCGGACAGTAAGGTTTTTGCCTCGAATATATAGGTACGGTCATTCAGTTTCACATACGTACGCTCTTCATCATCGTATTCATCATTAATCTCTCCCACAATCTCCTCGATGATATCCTCCATTGTAACAATACCCGAAGTACCTCCAAACTCATCGACAACGATGGCAATATGGATCTTGTTTGCCTGAAAATCACGCAAAAGGTCATCAATCATCTTTGTTTCAGGCACAAAGTAAGCGGGACGGACCAATGTTTGCCAACGAAAGTTGTCGCCTTTGCCCAAATGAGGAAGCAAATCCTTTATGTAAAGAATCCCCTTTATATTATCCCGCGATTCGGCATATACCGGAATACGGGAATAGGCATTTTCCACAATGCATTTCAACACTTCGGAATAAGGGGTATTGATTTCCAAGTCCACCATATCCAGCCGGGAAGTCATCACTTCCTTGGCCGTTTCCTCACCAAAACGGATAATACCTTCTAGAATATTGCTTTCCTCTGAAATCTCACTCTTGTCCGTCAATTCCAAAGCCTGTGAAAGCTCGTCGACAGAAATATTATAATTCCTTTTTGCCACACATCTGTTCACCAAAAAGGAAGAACGGACCAGCAATGCCGACAAAGGTGAAAAGAATTTCTTTAAAAAAGAAATGGCAGGAGCTGCCTTACGGCAAAACTTCAACGTGTTCTGTGCCGAATAAATTTTAGGCATGATTTCACCGAAAAGCAATAGCAGAAAAGTAAGGACAACCGTTATTAGCAGGAATTCCAGAATCACGGAATTTCCAAAGTGTATGGTGCTGGCAAAAAAATAATTGCACAGCATGATAATGGTTACATTGACAAAATTATTAGAGATAAGAATAGTCGCTAACAAGCGTTCGGAATCATTCAGCAGGGCGCTGATACGCCTGTCCGAAGTATGTTTTCCTTCCTCTATCTCACTTAAATCAACAGGTGAAAGGGAAAAGAAAGCTATTTCCGAAGCAGACACAAAGCCTGAGGCATACAACAATAAAACAGCTAATAAGATAGCTATAATGGCTCCTATGGTAGGAGCCGTTACGGTTACACCGTCAAATAAATCCGCCAAGCGGCATAAATACGAGTCAGGGTCCAAGGAATCTGGTTTTAGTTAAACATCAAGTTCTCTTACTTAAAAAGGTAAATCGTCTGTCAGGCTATTATCCGAAGTTTGCTGTTGTTGCGGAGCTACTTGTGCAGACATCTGCTGCCGGGATACCGCTTGTGCCTGCACATATCCCGTACCCGGTTGCTGTGAGGCGTTACGCGGGGTCAACATCTCCATATTATCAGCAAAAATCTCGACAATGGTGCGTTTTATGCCATTCTGATCATCGTATGAACGGCTACGGATTTTTCCTTCTATGTAGAGTTTGTCGCCCTTACGGACATATTTTTCCGCAGTTTGAGCCAGCCCTCTCCATAACACGATATTATGCCATTCCGTACGTTCGGGAACCTGTGTTCCATTCTGCAACGTATAGGCACGATCGGTGGTAGCCAACGAGAAAGTGGCAACGGCAATGCCGGTATCCAAATATCTCACATCAGGGTCCTTTCCTACATTTCCAATCAAAATGACTTTATTTACTGACATTCTATTATTCCTTTTTAATTATTAGGCTCCAAAATTAGCGAAAAAAACTGATTCACCAAACGCGATACGGCAAATTTATGCAAATCTTCCACGCTTATTCTCTGATACTTCGCAAAAGAAGCCGAATTCTCAGGGAGAATCACTTCATAAAAATTTGCGTAAATCACCCGGTGGGACAACACGTGCTTCACCCCTTTCCGCACCAGCCGCACTATGGGCTCCTCTCCCCCGGACAGCATCCCGCGAAACTGTGGCGATGCATACAGTTCCTCTTCCGTCCATTCACGATCTGTTTCTACCAAAGGCGGTTCATACAAATTTTTCCATATATCATTTCCGCTGCGCTTATGTATAAAGGTATACGCGCCCATGCGTACATATATATAATTAAAATAACGATTGGTCACCTTGATTTTATGTTGCTTCACAGGCAAAGAGCTGGCAATCCCCTTCAGGCGCGCCACACAAGAATCGCTTAGCGGACAAAACAAGCAGTCGGGCGCCACCGGAGTACACTGCAAAGCTCCAAAATCCATGATAGCCTGGTTATAGAGACCGGGACACTCACAGTCCAGCAACTCATCGGCAATCCGGACAAACAGTTTCTTTCCTTCCGTCGAATCAATGGGAGTATCAATGCCCAACCAGCGGGACAGTACCCGGTACACATTACCATCCACCACAGCGTATGGCATATCGTAAGCAAATGAACAAATAGCCGCCGCCGTATATTCCCCCACTCCTTTCAAAGCACGCACCCCGGCGTATGTTACAGGAAACCCTCCTGCCTCTGCCATCCTTCTGGCCGCAGCATGCAAATTTCTCGCACGAGAATAGTACCCCAGCCCCTGCCAATATTTCATCACCTCATCCTCATCGGCTGCAGCCAGTGCGAACACATCAGGAAAACGAGTCACGAAACGTTGATAGTAATCATATCCCTGAGCCACACGGGTTTGTTGTAGAATAATCTCCGAAATCCATATCAAATAAGGATTTTTTGTCTTTCTCCACGGCAAATCACGTCCGTTTTCCCTGTACCAATCTATCAATTTTCTGCTAAAATTCTCCATATCAGTATTATATAAAAGTACATTCTATGCAATATTTCCGCAAAAGTAAACCAAGAAAATGGAAGAAGATGCTTTTTTTAGGAAATTTATTCTGAATATATTTCTTAAAGAGGGAGAAAAGCTATATATTTGCAGTCCAAAAAATTAAGATATAAGTATAACAATAATTATTTAGCGAAATGACTAAAGCAGATATCGTAAACGAAATTACGAAAAATACCGGTATTGACAAGGTGACAGTGTTAACCACACTTGAGGCTTTCATGGATACAGTAAAGGATTCATTGTCTAAAGAGGAAAATGTGTACCTGCGTGGTTTTGGAAGTTTTGTAGTAAAGAAAAGAGCTCAGAAGACTGCTCGCAATATTTCAAAGAACACTACAATCATTATTCCGGAGCACAATATTCCGGCATTTAAACCAGCTAAGACATTTACATTATCAGTAAAGAAATAATAAACAAGAGTATTAACCCATAAAATTTGAAGCTATGCCAAGCGGAAAGAAGAAGAAAAGACACAAAATGTCTACTCACAAGCGTAAAAAAAGACTAAGAAAGAACAGACATAAAAGCAAAAAATAATTTGTAGTCTGTCTGTGACGACAAATAAAGAACAAACCTTGCAAAGCAACAAAAGTCTTTCGGGTTTGTTCTTTGTTTAATGAGGAAAGTGAACAATTTAAGAATACAAAAGTGACAAGCGAACTAGTAGTAGACGTACAACCCAAAGAGATTTCCATCGCACTCCTTGAAGATAAAGCGTTGGTGGAATTTCAGAAAGAAGGGAGAAGTGCTTCCTTCAATGTGGGAAATATGTATTTGGGACGGGTAAAGAAACTGATGCCCGGCCTTAATGCCTGTTTCGTGGATGTCGGCTTTGAAAAAGATGCTTTTCTTCATTATCTAGACCTAGGTCCTCAATTTCATTCTTATCAGAAGTATCTGAAGCAAGTTTTAAGCGACCGTAAAAAACTTTTTCCCATCACAAAAGCTACTATGCTGCCTGATATCGAAAAGGAAGGGACGGTTTCAACCACCCTCCAGCAAGGTCAGGAAGTTATTGTGCAGATTGTAAAGGAACCTATCTCGACCAAGGGGCCCAGACTAACCTGCGAATTGTCATTCGCCGGACGTTATTTGGTATTAATCCCTTTCAACGACAAGGTTTCGGTATCACAAAAAATTAAATCGAGCGAAGAACGCGCCCGTCTGAAACAGTTATTGCAAAGCATCAAACCGAAAAACTTCGGAGTGATTGTACGCACCGTAGCGGAAGGCAAAAGGGTGGCCGAGCTTGATGCAGAGCTTAAAGTCTTGCTGAAACATTGGGAAGAAACAATCACTAAAGTACAGAAGGCTCCCAAACTGCCGGCATTAGTATACGAAGAGACCAGCCGCACGGTAGCCATGTTGCGCGATCTTTTCAATCCGTCTTATGAGAACATCTATGTGAACGATGAAACGGTGTTCCATGAGATTAAGGATTATGTATCACTTATCGCCCCTGAACGGGCCGAAATCGTAAAACTGTACAAAGGTCAGCTTCCCATATTCGACAACTTCGGTATTACCAAACAAATCAAATCCTCTTTCGGAAAAACCATTTCGTATAAGAGTGGAGCTTACCTGATTATTGAACACACAGAAGCGCTTCATGTAGTGGATGTCAATAGCGGAAACCGCTCCAAATCTGCCAACGGGCAGGAGGCTAACGCATTGGATGTAAACCTGGGTGCCGCCGACGAACTGGCACGCCAGTTAAGATTGCGTGATATGGGTGGCATTATCGTGGTTGACTTCATTGACATGAATCTAGCAGAGAACCGGCAGAAACTGTACGAACGTATGTGCCAAAACATGCAGAAAGACAGAGCAAAACATAACATTCTGCCCCTCAGTAAATTTGGATTGATGCAAATTACCCGCCAACGCGTGCGTCCTGCCATGGATGTCAACACCAATGAAACCTGCCCCACCTGCTTCGGGAAAGGTAGCATAAAGCCATCCATCCTTTTCACGGATACTTTGGAGAGTAAGATTGATTACCTAGTCAACAAATTGAAGATAAAGAGATTTACGCTGTACATCCATCCGTACATCGCAGCATACGTGAACCAGGGACTGGTTTCCCTGAAGCGCAAATGGCAAATGAAGTACGGATTCGGAATAAAGATTATCCCCGACCAAAGTCTGGCCTTCCTGCAATATCGGTTCACCGATGTTCACGGTGAGGAGATAGACATGAAAGAGGAAATTGAAATCAAGTAAAAGAAAAGGGAGTGATCGTGAGTCACTCCCTTTCTTTATTTCACTACTTTGGTATTCAAGGCTTGATTTCGAAATTCCACAAACTCGAACAACTTGTCACATTCTGCCGATTATAACTTGCCCAACCATCAACAAAACTGGCAAAACAACAGACCATCTGCTGCCTCTACTTTATTTGCCTTGCTTATAGTCTTTCACTATTCCCTCCGCAATCCAATTTGCCAATGCCTGACGGTTATTCTTCAGAACCAGCCGCTGTTGGTCACGCTTGTTCCGGATATTTCCCAATTCCAGAAACACCGCTACAGGAGTAGTATTACGCAATACATACAAATTACGTTCACTCACCGTCCCGCGAAAACCACGGTTTGGCTGATGCTTGTCATATTTCTTATCAAAGGTACGGTGCAAGTTGTTGGCCAACCGCTTGCCCTTTATACTCTTAGGAGCGTTATAAAAAAACACATCCGTCTGCTGTCCCTGGCTGCGACTGTCCACATGAATAAATACAGCTCGTTTGTAATTGCTCTTATCCTTCCGATATAGTTTATTCACCCAGTCACAACGTTGCTTCAAACGAGCCACCTGATTCAAGGGAATAGGGTCTCCCATGCAAGTTTCACGCTTACTGTTTGCCAGGACATGACCGTCACGAATACCATCCTTCTTATCTTGAATGATAATATGTACCTTCGCACCGCGTGACAACAACTCACGTGCCAACCGCAGAATAATATCGTATGCATACTCATCCTCATGCAACTGACGCCCCTGATAGATACCGATGGCCCCAGGATCAGGACCTCCGTGCCCACTCACCAAATAAAAACAAGCTCCGCTTAATTCATTAGATGTAATCTGATAGGTGGCATACTCCTTTCCAAATAAAGACTCCTTGCCGGTACGAGGCTTTTTCTTTGCCAGAAGCGGTGATAGAACAAAAAATAAAAATGTAACAAATAGTACCGATACCCTCATTGCCTGTTATTTTTCTCCCAACATTTCATCTATCTTCTTGCACAAAGAAGAAAATTCCTCTTCATTGTACAAACGGGTCAGCATGACAATCTTGCCCGCTTTGTCAATCAACACATTACGGGTGATACCCGCCTTACGATCCGCATATCTGGCAAAAATATCAGCCCCCGGATCAAGGGCCAACGGATAGGTCACGCCGGTACGTTTGGCAAAAGCCACTACAGTTTCCAAAGGTTCGTCCCGATCCACTCCAAAGAGAGCAAACGCTTTATTATCCTTATGTTTCAACCAGATATCTTTTTCAATAAAAGGCATCTCCTTTCGGCAAACTCCACACCAACTGGCGGTGAACTGAAGCATCACTACCTTGCCACGCAAATCAGAGAGTTTTACTTTCTGTCCGTCTGTCAGCTCCATTTCAAAATCGGGAGCCATATCCCCTACCTTTACTATATAACCAGCATTATCAGGAGTAACCTGTTGTGCCTTCACCGGCTGGCTCAGCAAACATGCGCAAACCAGCAACATCAGACTCATAAACTTCTTCATCGTTATTCTCTATTTTTATATATTCGCTACAAAGATAGGCTATTCCATCATTTTTTCGTAATTTTGCCACCCAAAATAACTACCAACTTATCAAGAAGATGAATATTTTTTGGGATACAATCACTCATTATAATGCGGGTACGTGGATTTATCAAGTTATTATTACCCTTACCGGCATTATTTTAACCTGTTCTCTATTCAAAAAACCTACAAAAAAAATAAAGGTAGCAATGAAGTTATACCTTATATTCTTGAATGTATGGATAGCTGCCGTGTATTACATGATTTATTGTGAACCAAGAAGTTATAACAGTGCTTTGGCAGGATTTTGGGGGATCATGGCCATCTTCTGGATTTATGACCTGAAAGTAAACTACACCCCTTTTGATCGGACTCACAAACATACCGCACTAGCCGTCCTGCTTTGTATGTTGCCACTGGCCTATCCACTCTTCTCCATTATAAGGGGGATGAGCTTTCCCATGATGACCTCACCTGTAATGCCTTGTTCGGTAGCGGTTTTCACCATCGGACTGCTGCTGGCATTTTCCAAACGAGTCAATATCTTTCTCGTCATGTTTCTCTGCCACTGGGCGCTGATCGGTTTCACCAAAACTTACTTTTTCCATATTCCCGAAGATTTTCTGCTGGCAAGTTCGGCTGTACCAGGACTTTATCTGTTCTTTAAAGAATACACAGCTTCCCATCTGCATACTTCTACCCTTTTCCGTGCCCGTATGATTAATCTCGCCTTAATTATTGCTTGCGGTGCAATCGGTGTGCTGTTCATGATATCTATGGTGTGCGAACTAGCTCAAGAACAGGCTTTATCGAAATAAAAACACGTCTTAATGAGGTACTTTGCAAAATCTTTCGTACTTTTGCCAACAAATTGAGTTAATGTTTTAACAGGATGAACGTATTAGAACTAAGTGAACAGGAGATTATCAGACGAAACAGTCTGAATGAATTGCGAGCTATGGGCATCGAGCCATACCCCGCAGCTGAGTATGTAACCAATGCATTTTCTACAGATATAAAAGCTGAGTTCAAAGATGATGAGGAACCTCGCAAAGTATCGGTAGCCGGACGTATGATGAGCCGCCGTGTGATGGGTAAAGCTTCATTCATCGAATTACAAGACTCAAAAGGCCGTATCCAGGTATATATCACTCGTGACGACATCTGTCCGGATGAAAATAAAGAATTGTACAACACAGTGTTCAAACGTCTGCTGGACCTTGGTGACTTCGTCGGTATAGAAGGATTCGTATTCAGAACCCAGATGGGTGAAATCAGTATCCACGCTAAAAAACTGACCGTACTGTCCAAGTCTATCAAACCACTTCCTATTGTAAAATATAAGGATGGGGTCGCTTACGATAAGTTTGAAGATCCCGAACTGCGTTACCGCCAGCGTTATGTGGATTTAGCCGTAAACGAGGAGGTAAAAGACATCTTCATCAAACGCAGCAAGGTATTCAGCTCTATGCGTGAATATTTCAACTCAAAAGGTTATATGGAAGTAGAAACTCCGATTCTGCAATCCATTGCCGGCGGAGCAGCCGCACGTCCGTTCATTACTCATCACAACGCACTGGACATGCCGCTGTATATGCGCATCGCCAGCGAATTGTACCTGAAAAGACTTATCGTAGGTGGTTTCGAAGGTGTGTATGAAATAGGCAAGAACTTCCGTAACGAAGGAATGGACCGCACACACAATCCGGAATTTACCTGCATGGAAATATATGTTGCCTACAAGGACTATAACTGGATGATGGAGTTTACAGAAAAGATGATTGAAAAAATCTGTCTGGATGTAAATGGAACCACTCAGGTAAAGGTAGGCGACAACATTATTGATTTCAAAGCCCCGTACAAGCGTGTCACTATGCTGGATTCCATCAAGGAACACACCGGCTATGACCTGACAGGCATGAACGAAGAACAGATACGCGAAGTTTGTCAGAAACTGAACATGGAAATTGACGATACAATGGGTAAAGGCAAGCTGATTGATGAAATCTTCGGAGAATTCTGTGAAGGTACTTACATCCAGCCTACTTTCATCACCGACTATCCGAAAGAAATGTCTCCGCTGACAAAAATACACCGCAGCAATCCGGATTTGACAGAGCGCTTCGAACTGATGGTAAACGGCAAGGAACTGTGTAACGCATACTCTGAACTGAATGACCCGATTGATCAGTTGGAACGCTTCGAAGAACAAATGAGACTGAGCGAAAAGGGAGATGACGAAGCGATGATTATTGACAAGGACTTTGTCCGTGCGTTAGAATATGGTATGCCCCCCACTTCGGGGATGGGTATCGGTATGGACCGTCTGACGATGCTGATGACCGGGCAGTCTACCATTCAGGAAGTATTGTTCTTCCCCCAGATGCGTCCCGAAAAGGTTACTCCGAAAGACACTCCTGCCAAATTTATGGAATTGGGAATTTCAGAAGACTGGGTTCCTGTCATTCAGAAAGCAGGCTATAACCTGGTGAGCGATATGAAAGAAGTGAATCCGCAGAAGTTGCATATGGACATTTGCGGAATCAACAAAAAATATAAATTGGAACTGACCAATCCTACGGTGGATGAAGTTGCCGGATGGATTGCGAAAATTGAGAATTGAGAATTAAAAATTGAGAATTATTCCAATTGTCAATTATCCATCATAAATAATAAGCATGAAATTGCCCGGTAAAATAGCGATAATGGGTGGTGGCAGCTGGGCCACGGCTATTGCAAAAATAGTCCTGGCTCAGGCTGACTCAATCAACTGGTATATGCGCCGCGACGACAGAATCGAAGAATTCAAGCGTTTGGGACATAATCCGGCTTATCTGACAAGTGTGCGCTTTGATATAAAGAACATCAACTTTTCATCAGATATTAATAAGGTGGTAAAGGAATCGGATACTCTGATATTTGTTACCCCCTCTCCTTATCTGAAAAGCCACCTGAAAAAGCTGAAAACCAAAATAAAGGACAAGTTCATTGTCACTGCTATCAAAGGTATTGTCCCTGACGAGAACCTGATTGTTTCCGATTATTTTCACCAGGTATACGGTGTTCCCGAAGAGAATATAGCCGTCATCGCCGGTCCGTGCCATGCAGAGGAAGTAGCCTTGGAGCGTCTTTCTTACCTTACTATCGGATGTAAAGACATTGACAAGGCGAAAATATTTGCCCGCCAACTGGCCGGACATTATATAAAAACTTCTGTAAGCCCGGATGTGGCAGGTATAGAATATGCTTCTGTGTTGAAGAATATTTATGCCATCGCCGCCGGAATTTGCAGCGGTCTGAAATATGGCGACAACTTCCAGGCCGTATTAATATCGAATGCCATTCAGGAAATGAACCGCTTCCTGAATACCGTACATCCCGTAGAACGTTCTATTGACGATTCCGCCTATCTGGGTGACCTATTGGTAACGTCTTATTCCAATTTCAGCCGGAACCGCGTATTCGGGACCATGATTGGTAAAGGTTATTCCGTAAAAAGCGCACAGATAGAAATGGAAATGATTGCCGAAGGATACTACGGAACGAAATGTATCAAGGAGTTAAACAAGCACTTGCACGTGAACATGCCTATCGTAGATGCCGTATATAATATTTTATATGAGCGCATCTCGCCCATGATTGAGATTAAATTATTAACTGATTCATTCAGATAAAATATCAGATACAATGAAGAATATTAGTTTAAACATCGACAAAGTAGCCGGTTTTGCTTCTAAGGAAACAATCGCTGCTTACGAACCTCAGGTGAAAGCCTGCATGGAAACATTGGAAAACGGTACAGGTAAAGGTAATGACTTCTTGGGTTGGTTGCACTTGCCATCGTCTATAACAGCCGAACATTTGGCTGACTTGAAAGCTACTGCCCAGGTTCTGCGCGACAACTGTGAAGTAGTAGTAGTAGCAGGTATCGGTGGAAGCTATCTGGGAGCACGGGCCGTAATCGAAGCTTTATCCAATAGTTTCCAATGGTTGAAAGCAAAACAAGACGGACCCGTCATCGTATTTGCAGGCCACAATATCGGCGAAGATTATTTGTTCGAATTAACTGAATACCTGAAAGGTAAAAAGTTCGGTGTAATTAATATTTCCAAATCTGGTACTACTACGGAAACCGCTTTGGCTTTCCGTTTGCTGAAAAAACAGTGTGAAGACCAGCTTGGAAAGGAAATGGCGAAGAAAGTGATTGTTGCCGTTACAGATGCCAAGAAAGGTGCTGCACGTGTTACAGCAGATAAAGAAGGATATCAGACTTTCATTATCCCCGATAATGTAGGTGGCCGTTTCTCTGTCTTGACTCCGGTAGGTTTGTTGCCTATCGCAGTGGCAGGTTTCGACATCGAAAAATTAGTGGAAGGCGCACGCACAATGGAAACAGTATGTGGGCCGGCTACTCCGTTTGCCGAAAACCCTGCTGCCGTTTATGCCGCTACCCGCAATGAATTGTATAAAAACGGCAAGAAGATTGAGATTTTGGTAAACTTCAATCCCAAACTGCACTATATGAACGAATGGTGGAAACAATTGTACGGTGAATCCGAAGGCAAGGACGGTAAAGGTATTTATCCGTCTGCCGTCGACTTCTCTACCGACCTCCATTCTATGGGACAGTGGATTCAGGAAGGTGAACGTACTATCTTCGAAACAGTTATCTCTATCGAAAAGCCGGAACATACACTTCAAGTTCCTTCGGACAGCGAAAATTTGGATGGCTTGAATTTCCTGGCAGGAAAGCGTGTGGACGAAGTGAACAAGATGGCAGAACTGGGAACTCAGCTGGCACACGTTGACGGTGGTGTACCCAATATGCGACTGATTGTGCCCGAGCTGAATGAATATTATCTGGGAGAAATCATCTATTTCTTTGAAAAAGCTTGTGGTATCAGCGGTTATTTGCTGGGAGTAAATCCGTTCAACCAACCGGGCGTGGAAGCATACAAGAAAAATATGTTTGCTTTGTTGAACAAACCGGGATACGAAGAAGAGTCTAAAGCCATCCAAGCTAGATTATAATCGTCAAGAACCTATAAAGAATGCCATTTATCAATGTCATTCTGAATGACAGTGAAGAATCTGAAAGCATCCACCAAGTGCTTGCAGATTCTTCACTTTGTTCCAATCCAACGGTCACAACCGTTGGAAGTAATAATTATACATTTATTCTATGTTTAAAGAAGCGATAAATAACTATCTTCATGCTCATGGATACGAATCCATCGACCTGAAAGCCGTATTATTCGATATGGACGGAGTGCTGTTCGACTCCATGCCCAACCATGCTGAAGCATGGCATAAAATAATGAAACGCTTCGGTTTCGGCCTCAGCCGAGAAGAAGCTTATATGCACGAAGGGCGTACCGGTGCATCTACGATCAATATAGTAAGTCGCCGGGAGCGTGGGCATGATGCTACAGAAGAAGAAATAAAAGCCATCTACCAAGCCAAAACTGAAGAATTCAACAAATGCCCCAAAGCAGAACGAATGCCCGGCGCACTGGAAGTATTGACTAAAATAAAGAGCGAAGGACTGACTCCGATGGTAGTGACCGGTTCGGGACAAACTTCGTTATTAGACCGGTTAAATCATAATTTTCCGGGCATCTTCCAAGCAGACTTAATGGTTACCGCCTTTGATGTGAAATATGGGAAACCAAATCCGGAACCGTATCTGATAGCCCTAAAGAAAGGCGGCTTCAAACCCAATGAAGCGTTAGTAATAGAAAATGCACCACTAGGTGTACAGGCGGGAGTTGCCGCCGGTATTTTTACTATCGCCGTGAATACAGGACCATTGCACGACAATGTATTACTGAATGAAGGAGCGAATTTACTTTTTCATTCCATGCCCGACTTCAATAAAAATTGGGAAACACTACAATCTGCATTAAAACAAGATTAAATTTTGCAAGAATTCTTCACAATCAATAAAAAAGAGCTCCTTGCTTTCACCTAGATGAAAAACAAGGAGCCCATATTATATAAAAAATCACAGCCTATCAAAATACCTGAACCTACTTTAAAACTTTGCGTAACCAAGGAATAACCAGTTCGTTTTTAAAATAATGAGAAGGGGGATCTACATTGACCGTTTCGAAATAGGTCTTTGAATCCAGTCCTTCATCAAGGTGCTCCACATCTTTTCTAACTGCCTTATCAGCAAACTTCGGATAATGATAAAACTCCGCATTTTCCGGTTTTCCACTAGCAGCATAAGCAGATTGCACCAAACGGAAATCACGGTCCAACCCTCCCTCTGTAAAAATGATAGGACGAGGAGCTAATGACGCAACAACATCTGGAAAATTAAAATACCTCCAATAACCAGGTATCAGATGACGGATAGAATTTGGAAAAGGACGCCTGTTTTCCTTGTCAGGTTTAGTCATCACAACGGCACGTTCTTGAGTCTGGCATAGAAAATCATTGTACACAAAAGCATAAATGTCCTTATCCAACACCCCCAAGACCATCATCGGTTCTGTACCTAATGAGAATCCGCTAATCACAATCCTGTCCTTTCGGATATAAGACTGGTCTTTCATCCAATTCAGCACTTGCATATCCAGATAAGAAGTATACCCTAGCCAACTCCATCCCAGTTCAAGCAAAAAACGGGAAACAACATCATAGTCATAATTCCATCCTTTATCATAACATTCCAAATCGGAGGCTTCTCCGGCAGCGGCATTATCCACCGCTACCGCCACATAACCTTCTTTAACCATATTCAAAGCCATACTTACTTTGGGATTATTATAATCCTCAGTTAACTTATCACAGATGCCGGGCTCACCGGCCAATCCTTCTTTGGTCCTTCCGGAACCCGGAATGCACAAGACTCCAGGTACTGCACCCTTCAAATGTTCCGGTTTCAAAACCAGAAAAGTGGAAACTGACTTTGGAAAAGGATAGAACTCCCATTTCTCTAAAATATATCCCTCTTTTTTTTCCGTTTTCACACAGACAGGAGACGGTTGTCCCTTTATCTCGGGAAACTTCATGATCTCCACCATTGCAGCACGCACTCCATCCTGCCATTGCGTAAAATCCTGTGCGGACATACCGGAACGGTAAGCATATTGGGGATGTGTATCTTTCAACATCTCATGCACAATGGCATAAGTACTTAGTAACCGTCCATCCCCACGATCTGATTTCACAACTGCATGCTTCTCAGGTTGGTAATTCTGAGAATTACCAACCATACATAAGCTGCATACAGATACTAAAAAGAGCAATCTTTTCATTATCATCATATTATCTCACTATTATTCATACCCCGGAGTCTGCTTGATTTCCGGATCTCCATTCAAAACTTCCACATTAACAGGCCACAACATCATATACGCCTTATCCTCTGTTAATATAGGCAATGAACTTCCATAATGCGCTTTAACAGAAAAGACAAAAGGTTTTCCGTTGGAATCACGTAAACGCAATAAATCAAACCAGCGGCTTCCCTCACCTACAAACTCTTTATCACGTTCCTGCAAAATAGCCCACTCATTATCCGCATAATCTCCTGCGATATATTTATGTTGTTCAAATTTATCACCATAAGCACGCTTACGTACCTCATTTATATATGCAGCACATTTATCCGGAGCTCCCAACCCGTTTTCACACTCGGCCAGCATCAACAAAACATCAGCATATCTATATACCGGTACATCTGAATCATAATAATGAGTTCCTCCATCCGTATGTCCCATCAGTTTTTTCCAACAAGCGCCACGAGTCTTTCCTTCGAACATATATTGAAAGAAAGTAGCATCCAAACGAGTATCTTCCTTATCATAAATCTCGATAAACGGCACTTTATACTCATAACGTAATGGTCCGGCTGTCAATAGCTTCAACGGATCCGGACCATATTTATTTCCATCCAAGTCCGTAGCATTGGTAAACAAGGCTACATTATAGAACCAGTTCGCCCCCCAATTGGTCAATTCATTCTTATTAAAACACAGAGCGAAAATAATCTCTTTATTCTTCTTCCCCTCCGGAGTCCATAAATCCGCAAAGTTTGGAAGCAGTTCGAATTGTTGGTTCACCAAATTCAATAAAGCCTTCTTTGCTGTCAACAAGTCACTGTTATTAGGATCTACGGCAGTCAGAGTAGCTATATGATCCCCTGCAATATCATCATCGGGTAATCCTGTAGTGACTTTGGCAGACCACATATATATCTTGGCCTTCAAAAGTTCCGTTGCATAATAAGACCATTCATATTGGTCGGACATCTTCTTATCCGACTCATTGAAGAAAGCTTCGGATTTATTAATATCTTCTTTGATAAACTCTAACGTTTCCTCCGGAGTAGAACGAGCCTTATATAATTGCGTAATATCAATGCTACCCTCGGTAACTTTCGGTTCCGTCTCTAACGGCACACCACCAAATGTTCGATAAAGATAGAAATAGTAATATGCACGCAAGCCATAAGCCTGTCCCAAATAAAATGATTTCTCCATTCCAGTCATATAATCAATTTCTTTATCTACATTTCTGATAAACAAATTTATATGCATGATATTTGGGTACACCTCATACCAATCATCGACACCGGTATTATCTTTCGTAAGCAGATTATTAGTCATAGGCGGACCATATACCCCCTCACCCATAGAAGTAACATCACTTATCAGAATCTCACTTCTGAACTCTCCCAATGTGACAGGCATCTGATATTTATCTCTTAAATCGGCATGAATACCAGTCATAAACATTTCTACCTGAGACTTCTGATTCCAAAAATCATTAGAGCCATAATAATCTTCAGGAGACAGGTCCAACGCATCACAAGCAGACAATACCATCATCCCACTCAACAATATGCTATAAAATATTTTCTTCATAATCCTTCCTATTTATTAGAATGTAACATTTAAACCCAAAACAACTGTTCTAGGGAGGGGATATCCTCCATTCTGACTGACACCATATTCGGGGGTCGCCATATTTTTGGCTGCTGTAATATATCCCAAATTCTGTGCTGTTACAGAAACATCCACCTTGCTCAAACCGGATTTATGAATCCAACTCTGAGGCAAGGAATACGACAGGCTTATTTCACGAAAAGCCAAATAATCGCCACGATAACAATTAATGTCTGATATTCTGTCATAATTACGTTTGCCTAAAAAGTCAGCCCATCCATACACCGGATATTTTCCATTCGGATTACTTTCCGACCAGGAATCTTTAACCAAAGATATGGTATTAAATGTTCCCTGCATATTACCCATAATCCAAGGAGTTTTCCAATCATGCACCCAATAGCCTAAAGCATAATCCAGACGGCAGTTCAAAGTTAATCCTTTCCATGAAGTATTAATGTTAAAGCCTCCGGTCCAATGAGGTATCGTATTACCCAATTTCACCCGGTCATAATCATCAATTACACCATCCCCATTCACATCCTGCCATTTCACATCACCAGCCTGTATAGGCAGTCCTTTCTCCTTTTCGGCATCCGACAATTTAGCCCAAGCTTCAGGTCCATAGAGCACTTTGGCATCTGCTCCATTTTCCGTATAAGTGGATCTGTCTATCAGATTACCTGGAATCTCACTCTCACTCTTATAAATACCAAGAGATTTAAAGGCGTAAATCACACCATATTCCTGTCCTTCCTGATAACCACCCACCCATTGTCTTTCATAGGTACCATCTGCCAGCTTGCGTCCCGTATAAACCTGATAGGCATCCTGCATATTATTCGGCAATCCATTGTACGGTAATGAGATAATCTTATTCTTATTATAAGCGGTATTCATACTAACTGTAAATTTCCAATCTTTGGTACGCAAAACATTGGCAGTCAGTTCTAACTCCATACCTTGGTTTTGTACTTCTCCATTGTTAGAAAGGAAAGAAGAAACTCCGCTATGGGAAGGCAGGGTGATTTCTGCAAATTTATCCTGTGTACGTCTATTATAATAGGTGAAGTTCAAGATATATTTGTTATTCAGAAAACCAATATCGAAACCTGTCTCGAATGTGTACGATTTTTCCCATCTCATGGTGGGATTAGGCAAATCGTTTATCATCAAAGGAACTTTGCCATTATAGTTGGGTACTATTTTACCATCTTTATCTTTCATAATACCATAAGAGCCTTGAACCGTATAATAATCAAGTCCTGTCACTACATTACCATTAGCATCCAGTACACCAGACACATTTCCATTGGCACCGTAACTAGCACGAATTTTAGCATAAGAAAGTACATTGCTACAAGACTCCATAAAATTCTCTCTACTCAATACCCAACCGGCTGATATACCGGGAAAGGTTCCCCAACGGTTATCTTTTGGCAGCTTGGAGTATCCATCGCGACGTAAAACAAGGCTCAGCAAATACTTGGACTTATAATCATAATTCACTCTACCAAAGAATGAAAGAATGCGTTGTCTGTAATGCCAGGAATCTATTTGCCGCACTCCGGCAGCAGTCGAAGTATAATTCAAATCCTGAAAATCAGATAATGGAGATCCATAACCGGACGCCGAAAAACCTTTCTTGTATGAGTCATAATATTCTACGCCTGCCATCGCATCTATAGAATGATCTTGCCGGAATGTAGTCTGATAATTCAAGATTCCATTGTAAGTCTGGTCCAAAAGTCGTTCATGCTTGTTGGAAGTACTATGATTAGTGTCATACACCGGTCCTGTAGCTACAATATAGTCCCCTTTGAAGAACTCTCTGCTGTCATCAAAATAAAACCAAGTTCCTGTGGTCTTGAATGTCAACCCTTTCATTATATTAAAGGTAAAAGACTGACTCAAATTAAACTTGTCTGTATTATTATCATAGTTCAATGCATCCTCATACACTTTCACTGTGGTCCAGCCACGGGCATAAGAAGCCACGGCAGGGCCTGCCAACCAATCGCCATCCGGACTTTTCACACGGAATGTAGGAGGAACGGACAAGGTAGTACTGAAAAAATCACCTTCACCGGCATATCCTGCACCACCATCGTCCCATTTTGCATCGGTAAATGTCAAAGAAGAATTAGAAGTAAGCCAAGGCTTAATTTTATAATCTGCATTGATCGTGAAATTCAAACGGTGATACCAGTTGTTCATCGCATTTCCTTCGCTGCGATTATAGCCTAGGCTTGCATAATAATGTCCCTTATCATTGCCGCCGGATACGCTCAAGTTATAATCCTGAGTAATAGCCGGAGATTTGATATTATAATCTTTCAGCTGATTATCACAATAAATCAATTTTTGTCCCGGATTCACCGGGTCATCCATTGTCTGCCAACCTTGTTTTAACAGGAAAGCCAGATCATCTGTATAATTCATAACACCCCATACGGCTGTATTGTCCTTATTGCCATTAAGTACATTCCCTTTTTCATCAAAATATCTGTTTCCTGTTCCGTAAGGCTGTGTTCCGGATAAAGTCGCATCACTGGCAAATCCATGCCAAGCGCCCGATTTATCCTGCCATATATGCGAAGACCGATAAAATGCTGAACGCATATAATACAAATAATCATGAGCATTCAAAAACTCATACTGGCTATGGAAAAAATTGAAACCGACTTTCGCACTCAAATTTATTTCCGTATGTCCTTCCGAACCTCTTTTAGTAGTAACAAGAATTACACCATTGGAAGCACGCGCACCGTAAATAGCTGTAGCACCAGCATCTTTCATGACCTCCAAAGACTCGATATCCTCCGGATTCACATCACTCAACGACTCGCGTACAGCACCATCGATAATAACCAAAGGTGAACCGCTACCATCCAGATTGGTACCACCACGAAGTACCAAAGTAGGAGTGGAATTCGGATTACCACTAGTTTGCTGCACCCTTAATCCTGCCACTGCACCAGACAGTGCTTGCGCCGGATTAGTATGGACACCCGTACTTAAAGTAGAATTATCAACTTTAGCAATAGAATTAGTCATCTTGGAACGAAGTTGTGTGCCCCCATAACCTGTTATCACCACTTCATCCAAAGTCTTATTGTCTTCCTGCAGTTGAACATTCAAAAACGGCTTTTTCCCTACAACCATTTCTTGAGTCAGATAACCGATATAAGAAAAGACCAAAGACGCTTTTTCACTTACCATTAACGTAAACTGGCCGTCTATATCAGTTATGGTACCATTGGTAGTACCTTTCTCTATAATATTAGCCCCAATAATTGCTTCTCCTTTGGCATCGGTCACTATACCTTTGACAGTCACTTTCTCTTGTTGCATAACAATGGGAGGCGTTTCTTCTCTAGAAATGGCCTTACGAATTATTACTTGTCTGTCACGGATATGATATTCCAAATCAGTACCGGCAAACATTTGTTTCAGTACCTCCTCTATTGTTTTATTCCGTACATCCACATTGACACGACGAGACAAATCAATATCTGTACGATATATAAAAATAAATTGACTATTCTTTTCTACCCAATTAATCACACTCTTCAAAGTCTGGTTCTCCATAGAAACGGTAAAGCTAGTTTGTTCCGCATAACTCATTTCCGCAAAAGCCTCTTCATAACTTGTAAATGTTAAAATCATGGCTAAACTCATACATTTTGTGAATTTAGGCATGAGTTTTATTCTATTCGTGTATTTTTTCATATATTTGATTGTTTTTTCTATTTATTTCAAGGTAAATAATTAAACAACGATTCAGTGACCAGATAGTACGGCAAATACTGTCTGGTTTTCTTTTTTTTACATTCTTCTTTTATTCCATAGGCTAAAGTGTTTTAAGGTTCAACAATTCTCATTTAAGGCTCACATAGATTTCATCTTTATCATTTATTGTATAATGCAATGATAATGAAAGACATAAATTATCCATAACATCGGTAATGTCTGTTTGAAGATCCAGTTTTCCTGACAATGACAAGGTAGTAATCTCCGCATCATACCGTATTTTACACCCATAATACCGCTCAAGTTTCTTCAAAACATCTCCTACGGGTCTTTGATGAAGCAGCAATAAATTATCCTTCCAACTGATGTATTCGGACACATCAACCTTACGTACCTGCGTTTTATTACCTTTAATATCCACCAATTGATTAGGTGCTAATCTTACTTTGCTCTTATTCTCAGTAGTTACTTCCACGCTTCCATGTACTAAAACAACAGATGAAGCCTCATCTTCCCTATAGGCACAGACATTAAACGAAGTACCCAGTACGCGTATATCAAACTCTCTTGTTTTGACAACAAATGGGCAATCCTTCCTTTTGGCTACATCCAGATAAACCTCCCCCTCTACCAGGATTTCACGTTTCTGTTCTTCAAAAATATCCGGATATATCACTTTACTACCTGAATTTATATAAATTCTAGTACCATCAGAAAAAGTAATATCAGCTCTTTTCCCATTAGGAACCATTATCTGGTGCATTTCATTCTTTACAGATGAAGCCTGGGATATTTTAGTATTTAATGCATACTGCTGAATATTCGAACTTCCTAAAGTATCATATTTTAAAGAAGCATCATTTTTCAGATTCATAGCTTGGTTATCTGTTATCAGAATCACCTCATCACCGCAAATGGAAGTCGTGTCATTCAGCAATGCTATATCAAGCTCCGTACCCTCATCAGCATTGGTACTCCACCAGTTCATAGCTAAAATCAAACCAATCGCTGCCGCTATCGACAAAGACCACCTATAAATATGACGTCTGTAGGAAACCCTCTTTTCCCTTTCTACTCGTTTCATCACGTCCTGAAAAGATTTTTCCACATCAACAAATTCCAATTCATCTGCTTCCCGAATCTTCTCAGTCAGGCATCGAACTGTTTTACGAAATTCATCTGAATTATATATTGTTTTTTTATTTTTCATCGAAATACCTTTTTATTAAGAAAACGGCACCCGATAAAAAAGGTACTCATAAAAAAGAAAAGAAATCACACTTTTCTTTGCATGAGTCTTCGTAAGACCAATAGATAAACCTTATATGACAAATAAAAAAACTTATTCATCACACAAATATCACTTCATGAAAACATGCCCAAATGATAAAACAACAACAATTAACTACTCGCTAAATCAAGAGAAGTGAAAAGCCCAAACACTACGCACAGGCACATGAACACAATGCACCAAGATACTGAAAATCCAAATGGTTGAAACAGAGAAAAAGAATTCACGCAAACGTGCCAATGTACGCGACAAAAGATTCTTGCTTGATTGAGGATTCATACCTAAGATAGCGGATATTTCCTGATGGCTCAATTCCTTTACATAATATAAATACAGAATTTCACGCTGACGACCAGAAAGACGTGAAATTGCCTTAGCCAGCCTCCTTTCATTCTTCACATCCACATCATCTTTCTTAAATAAAGAATTTATTATTTCTTCACCCATCGGAAAAAACTCATGGCATTCTTCAATCACTTCCATTGGACGTAAAGACTGAAACGCATCCAGCAATTTATTTCTAAAAGAACAAAGCAAATACGCCTTTACATTATCAGTATAATGCAAATTCCTACAATTTAAAATCAACTTGACGAACAGATTCTGTATGGTATCGGCAACCAGCTCTCTGTCACCTACCATACGAATTCCATAGGAATACAATAACGAATAATAGCGTCGATAAACTTCTTCAAATGCCGCCGTTTCTCCTTTAATGAAAGATTCCCAAAGTTTAGTTTCATCATGTGTTCTATCAACCATAATACTAGCTCCTTAAAAACTTATTGAGCTTGCTCAGAGTTAAACTTAACAAGAAGGCAATATAAGAGATGAATCATGTAATGGACTCATCCCTTACTTTATAATACCTACATATTATTCAAACAGTTTACTGCGCGACAACATACAGGCACCGATAATCCCGGCTCTTTCTTTCAATTTAGATTCTACAATAACAGAATCACGGTTCATCAAGTTCAGTGTATATTTTCGAATAGCTGTAGTGATGGGTTGTGTCAAATAATCACCTGTACGTGACAATGCACCACCAATAATGACTAGCTCCGGATTGAATATATTAATAAGTCCCGCTACATGGCGGCCTAATTTCACTCCAATTTCTTCCACCAGTTCAATACACAGCAAATCTTCCTTATTTACCGCATCAATGATATCATCCAAGGTCAAATCTTCCAAATTTTTCTTGGTATTGGAGATAATAGAGTTCTCACCATTATTAATATGTTCCAACAGAATACGATGCAAAGCAGCCCCCGAAACTTCCGTTTCTATGCATCCTTTTTTCCCACAATGGCAGATAATCTCATTCTCATATCCAAAATTATGCCCGAATTCGCCAGAGAAACCGGATTTTCCTTTATAAATCTTTCCATCAATGATAATTCCCATACCCAATCCCCAACTGACATTGATAAAGATGATATTCTTCTCACCTTTCACAACACCTTGCATATACTCACCGTAAATCATAGCACGGGTGTCGTTGTCAATAGAAACACGATAACCACCCACCTTTTCTGATATGACATCCGTCAACGGGCGCTCATCAAAATTGAATATACTGTAACTATATCCCAAATCCGGATTCACACGCCCGGAAAGATTTACATTAATATTTAATATCTTATCTTTCTCAACACTGACTTTTTGAAGAAAATGTTTAATCAACTTACACAATTCGTCTAAACTCTCAGGGGTATTCTTCGCTTTAAAAGGAACATTCATTTTTAGCTGAACTACATCTCCTTTAAAATTTATCAACCCTAAGTTAATGGAAAACTGACGCACTTCAACACCTACAAAATACCCGGAATCTGCATTCAAACCATACAAACTGGGATGTCTTCCCCCACTGGTTTCCAGCTTTCCATAGTCGTTAATGTAACCTTCCTCACACATTTCATCGATGAATTTTGTAACTGTAGGCACACTTAAATCCATCTCTCTTGCTAAATCAGTAATCGTAGAGCTTCCATTATAAATATAATGGGTAATGATTTTCTTCTTCATCACAGCCATCTTTGAGCCCTTTTCAATTTCTTTCAACAAATTCTCACCCATAATAAAATATTCCGTTAATGTCCACAAATATAGTTATTTTTTTATGAAATCAAATCACATTTAAAGAGAATTTTCAAAAAATATTTTAGAAGATGTAAGCAAATTATCATTTTTTGTAACAATCCCACTTTCCAGATACATTTAAATAATATTTCCTAGTCGTTTATTCATCTTTCTATTTATTAAAAGAGTGATTATTAATAAATAAATTTAGTTTTTACTTGTTGTTTTCATAAATCATTTATATATTTGCACGCAACATGATTAAGTAATATAAAATATTCATTTCAAATAAATTAAAGGCTATGGAAAAGATTCACGGATTAATTGATGCACCTTTTACTCCATTTTATGAGAACGGAGAAGTAAATTATGAACCTATTGAAGCCTATTGCCAACTATTGGTTAGAAACGGACTTCAAGGCGTATTTATCAATGGTTCTTCCGGAGAAGGCTATATGCTGACAGAAGACGAACGCATGAAACTGGCTGAACGCTGGATGGAAGTAGCACCCGAAGGATTCAAAGTCATTGTCCATGTAGGAAGCACTTGTGTAAAATCAAGCAAACGTCTGGCAGAACACGCTCAGAAAATCGGAGCATGGGGTATCGGAGCAATGGCACCTCCTTTCCCCAAAGTAGGACGCATTGAAGAATTGGTGAAATACTGCGAAGAAATAGCATGCGGCGCTCCTGCACTTCCTTTCTATTTTTATCACATCCCAGCTTTCAACGGAGCATTCCTCTCAATGGTAGCATTCTTGGAAGCCGTAGACGGTCGCATTCCTAATTTCGCCGGTATCAAATATACTTTCGAAAGCCTGTATGAATACAACCAATGCCGTTTATATAAAAATGGCAAATTTGACATGTTGCACGGCCAGGATGAAACGATCCTTCCTTGTCTGGCTATGGGCGGTGCACAGGGCGGTATCGGTGGAACAACCAACTATAACGGCAAAGAACTCACAGGTATTATCGAAGCATGGAAAGCCGGTGATCTGGAACTGGCACGCGAACGCCAGAATTTCGCACAGGAAGTTATCAATGTCATCTGTCACTATCGTGGAAACATCGTTGGCGGTAAACGCATCATGAAACTGATCGGGCTGGATTTAGGAAAGAACCGGACTCCGTTCCAGAACATGACAGATGAGGAAGAAGCTGCCATGAAAGCCGAACTGGAAGCAATCAATTTCTTCGAAAGATGTAACAAATAAACCTGAACCACGATGTTTTCAATAGACTATATAAAAGAATGGTCGGAATCATACAAAACAGATCTGACCACCAATATCATGCCGTTTTGGCTGAAATACGGGCTGGACAAGGTCAATGGAGGTATTTATACCTGCGTTGACCGAGACGGCAGCTTGATGGACACCACCAAATCAGTGTGGTTCCAAGGAAGATTTGCTTTTATCTGTTCCTATGCATATAATAATATAGAAAAGAACGAAGCATGGCTGGCGGCAGCCAAAAGTACAATAGACTTTATAGAAGCGCATTGTTTTGACTCTGACGGACGTATGTATTTCGAAGTGACTGCCGAAGGCACTCCTTTGCGCAAACGCCGTTATATTTTTTCGGAGTCATTCGCAGCCATCGCCATGTCGGAATATGCCATCGCATCCGGTGACCAGACGTATGCTGTAAAAGCATTAGACTTGTTCAAACGGATGCAGTATTTTATGGAAACACCAGGCATACTGGCTCCCAAATATCTGGATACCCTCCCGATGAAAGGACATTCCATTACCATGATTCTGATTAATGTGGCATCACGTATCCGTCAGGCTATTCAGGACGAAAGCTTCAATGGACAGATTGACGCCTCCATCGACCAGCTACGTAAAGACTTCATGCATCCTGAATTCAAGGCTTTGCTTGAAACAGTAGGTCCCAACGGAGAATTCATTGACAGCAACATGGGCCGCACCATCAATCCGGGACATTGTATTGAGACAGCCTGGTTTCTGCTGGAAGAAGCCAAATACCGTAACTGGGACAAAGACATTACGGAACTGGCCCTCACTATCTTTGATTGGTCCTGGGAGTGGGGATGGGACAAAGAATTCGGAGGTATCATCAACTTCAAAGACTGCAAGAACCTTCCGCCACAGGATTATTCCCAAGACATGAAATTCTGGTGGCCTCAGACAGAGGCTGTCATCGCTACTTTGTATGCATATTTAGCAACCGGAAATGAAAAATACCTTGACATGCACAAACAAATCAGCGATTGGACATACGCCCATTTTCCTGATAAAGAGTGTGGAGAATGGTTTGGATATCTCCATCGTGACGGCACGCCTGCACAAATGGCCAAGGGTAACCTATTCAAAGGCCCGTTCCACATTCCAAGAATGATGATCAAGGGCTATACATTGTGCAAGGAAATACTCGACAACAAAAAATCACATTTATAAAGCCCTTTATCTATTAGCATGAAAAACAGTAAAATTTATCCTTGGGTTGTAGTAGGATTATTATGGGGTGTCGCCCTGTTGAATTACATGGACCGGCAAATGCTATCCACAATGAGAGATGCCATGGCGGTGGATATCACCGAGCTTCAATCAGCTGCCAATTTTGGGCGACTGATGGGAGTTTTTCTTTGGATATATGGCTGTATGAGCCCTATAGCCGGAATGGTGGGCGACCGCATGAACCGCAAATGGCTTATTGTTGGCAGTTTGTTTGTATGGTCGGCCGTCACTTATCTGATGGGAATAGCCGACACTTATAATGAAGTCTTTTTCCTTCGCGCCTTGATGGGAATCAGCGAAGCGCTCTATATTCCTGCCGGATTATCGCTGATCGCCGACTATCACTCCGATAAGTCACGTTCATTAGCTATCGGTATTCACATGACCGGGCTCTACACCGGGCAGGCCATCGGAGGTTTCGGCGCTACAGTAGCCGCCGCTTTTTCCTGGCATACAACCTTTCATTGGTTCGGCATCGCCGGCATTGCATACGCCGTAATTTTGATGCTTTTTCTACATGAAAAGAAGGATAGAATACAAATTGAACAAATAAATTCACCTTCCGGTAAAGAAAAAAGCAATTTATTGAAGGGATTATCATTACTTTTCAGTAATATTGCATTCTGGGTGATTCTGCTATATTTCGCAGCCCCCAGTTTACCGGGATGGGCAACCAAAAACTGGTTACCTACCTTGTTCGCCGAGAACCTGAATATACCGATGTCACAAGCCGGCCCCATGTCGACTATCACCATCGCACTATCCTCGTTCATTGGTGTAATTATTGGTGGAACCTTATCCGATAAGTGGGTGCAAAGAAATATAAAAGGACGTGTGTACACGGGTGCCATCGGCTTGGGACTTACTATTCCATCCCTGCTTTTACTAGGGTTCGGCCATAGTTTCGTAGCCGTTGTGGGAGCTGGATTATTATTCGGTATCGGTTATGGTATCTTTGATGCCAACAATATGCCGATTCTATGCCAGTTCGTATCATCCAAACACCGTGCTACCGCCTATGGTATCATGAATATGACAGGCGTGTTTGCGGGAGCAGCCATTACCGAAGTCTTGGGAAAGTGGACAGACGGAGGTAAGTTGGGACTGGGATTTGCCATGTTGGCCATCATTGTTGCAATAGCATTGGTCGTACAGTTGACATTCCTCCGTCCTAAAACGGATAATATGGAATAACCCGTATAGTTAACTTAACACTTAAAACTTAAAAAAAGAAAGAACCATGAGAGTAATTATCGAACCTGATTACCAAGCGCTGTCACAATGGGCGGCAAACTATGTAGCTAGTAAAATCAATGCGGCAAATCCGACTCCTGAAAAACCTTTTGTTTTAGGTTGTCCTACAGGATCTTCACCGCTGGGCATGTACAAGGCACTGATAGAACTGAACAAGCAGGGAAAAGTATCTTTCCAGAATGTCGTTACTTTCAATATGGACGAATATGTAGGCTTACCTGAAGATCATCCTGAAAGCTACCATACATTTATGTGGAAAAACTTTTTTAACCACATTGATATAAAGAAAGAAAATGTACATATACTAAACGGAAATGCCGAAGACCTGGAAGCAGAATGCGCCAACTACGAAAAGCAAATAGCCGAAATCGGAGGCATCGACCTGTTTATGGGAGGTATCGGTCCCGACGGACATATCGCATTCAACGAACCGGGTTCATCTTTGTCTTCACGCACACGTATCAAAACATTGACTACAGATACAATCATTGCCAACTCACGTTTTTTTGACAATGACGTGAACAAAGTACCTAAAACTGCGTTAACAGTAGGTGTAGGGACTGTCCTTTCAGCTAAAGAAGTTCTGATTATCTGCAACGGACACAACAAAGCACGCGCTTTGCAACATGCCGTTGAAGGTGGTATCACACAAATGTGGACTATCAGCGCATTACAGATGCACCAACATGGCATCATTGTTTGTGACGAAGCCGCTACAGACGAACTGAAAGTCGGTACTTACAAATATTTCAAAGACATCGAAAAAGCTAATTTGTAATTTATGAGAACAAACCTAAGTTCGCAGATTTCTCTGAACAGAGTATCTCCGAAATATTATAAACCCGAAAATGCGGTGGAACGTTCTGTCTTAACCCGCTGCGAAAAAGTGCCTACCGACATCTATGAAACGATGGAAGAAGGCGTACAACAAATAGCCAATGAAATTACGGCAAAAATTCAGGAACGTCAGCGCGAAGGAAAGTTCTGCGTGATTGGTGCCGGAACCGGTGCTTCATTACGTCCGCTTTATGCCGAACTGGTCCGTAAACATAAAGATGAAGGACTAAGTTTCCGTAACGTAGTAATTTTCAATTTATATGAATATTACCCCTTGGCTTCCGAAGGGGCGGGAAGCAGTTTCTCACAACTGAACGATTTATTCCTCAGCCAAATCGATATTGACAAACAAAATGTATTCACCATCGACGGAACGATTCCGCAGGAAGCTGTTATCGAATACTGCCGCCTGTACGAACAACGTATCCAAACTTTTGGCGGTATAGATATCGTATTAATGGGCATTGGTCGTGAAGGCAATATTGCCATGAACGAACCGGGATCAAGCTTGAGCTCTCCTACCCGACTGATTTTGATTGACTCAACCTCGCGTGCTGAAGCTGCACACAACTTAGGAGTAGACAATCTTCCTCCCTGCTCCATCACCATGGGAGTGGCAACTATTATGACTGCCCGGAAAATCTATTTGCTGGCATGGGGAGATGACAAAGCCGATATCATCAAGAAAGCGGTGGAAGACAAAGTAAGTGACACCTTACCCGCTTCTTATCTCCAAATGCACAACAATGCAAATGTTTGCATAGATTTGGCTGCAGCTTCTCACCTTACCCGTATCCAACGTCCGTGGCTGGTTACCAACTGTGAATGGAACGACAAACTAATCCGCAGTGCCATCGTATGGTTATGTATGCGTGTTAAAAAGCCGATTCTGAAGCTCACCAATAAAGATTATAATGAAAACGGATTGAGCGAACTGTTGGCACTTTACGGTTCTGCTTACAACGTAAATATCAAAATATTCAATGATCTGCAGCACACCATCACCGGATGGCCCGGCGGCAAGCCGAATGCGGACGACACCTATCGCCCCGAACGTGCGAAACCATTTCCAAAACGTGTGGTTGCTTTCTCTCCGCATCCGGATGACGATGTAATCTCAATGGGTGGAACTTTACGCCGTCTGGTTCAGCAAGGTCATGAGGTACACGTAGCATACGAAACTTCCGGAAACATTGCCGTAGGCGATGAAGAAGTAGTACGTTTCATGCACTTCATCAACGGTTTCAACCAGCTTTTTGATGAAAACTCCAACGAAACCATCAAAAACAAATATGCTGAAATCAAGAAATTCCTTGCCGCTAAGAAAGAAGGCGATATGGACAGCCGTGATATTCTGACCATCAAAGGATTGATTCGCCGTGGAGAAGCCCGTACCGCAAGCACTTACAATCAAATTCCACTGAACCGTGTTCATTTCCTCGATCTGCCTTTCTATGAAACCGGCAAGATTGAAAAGAATCCCATCAGTGAAGCCGATGTAGAAATTGTTTTGCAGTTATTACGTGAAGTAAAGCCCCATCAGATTTATGTAGCCGGTGACTTGGCCGACCCGCACGGAACCCATCGTGTCTGCACAGACGCAGTGCTTGCCGCTATTGACATCGAGAAAGAAGCCGGTGCCGAATGGTTGAAAGATTGCCGCATCTGGATGTATCGTGGCGCATGGGCGGAATGGGAAATTGAAAACATTGAAATGGCCGTACCGTTCAGTCCTGAAGAACTGCGTGCTAAACGTAACTCCATCTTAAAGCATCAGTCTCAGATGGAAAGCGCACCGTTCCTGGGCAATGACGAACGTCTGTTCTGGCAAAGAAGTGAAGACCGCAATCGGGGTACAGCCGCTTTGTATGACCAACTTGGTTTGGCATGTTATGAAGCAATGGAGGCCTTTGTGGAATACGTACCCCTATAATTTAAGAAACAACCTAACCTAATTTTATACTAACCTTTAACCAAAAAACCGAAAATCCCCGATGGATGTGATATCCCTCGGGGATTATTTTTAGGTTTCCACTTATCTCAAACGATATCCGATAATCATCCTCACCACAGCTGCCTGTTTCGAGAAACACACACCCAACTACATTTCATAATTCATTAATCCCATAGCCAAACAAAGCAAAATCCCCCAGACAAGGGTCTTCGGGAAAAACCTCAGCCAAAGCCGCAGTAATAGTTCTCGCATTATTCAGCGTATAAGATTTACTTCGGGTCAGCTCCAATCTGAAAGCCATCTCACTGACATGCGTATCCAAAGGGATAATCAACTCACATGGAGAGAAATTCCTCCAGATTCCAAAATCCACTTCCGAATCGCGACGGATCATCCAGCGCAGGAACATATTCAATTTCTTTTGCGGCGCCTTATCCGACACTCCAAACAAACGGCAAAGACGTTGCATCGGAGTTCCATCCGTTTCGCAAAGAAGAGCATCCTCCATACTCTCATACCTATTATATATAGTATGCAGCCAATAAAACAATTGTGCCATCTTATTTTTTGAAACCGTCCGATAGAACGACTCCTCACCACAGAAATCTATTTTCCAGTTTCCAGACAACACATACTGCAAAGGCTGCCGGTGCATTATAGAATCCAGTCGTTCTGCTGCCTTCAGTATCTGAGGGCGGGCTCCGAAACTAAGAAAAGCAGTCAAAAAAGCACTGATTTCAATATCCGCCTTAGAATGATAACGATGCGGAAACTGCACCGGATCAGAGGAAATGAAATCAGAGTTATGATACCGGACAGCATATTTCCGCAAAAAATCAGCCACTGCCATCTGGCCCTCATGAGTTTGCCGTTCTGTAATATAAGATATGAATTGCTCTTGTTCTTTCTTTCGGGTCATAAATAAAACGTTTATGATTTGTACACAAAGGTACATTAAAATAAAATAGATTGCATTTTCAGAAATCAAATTCCATCCTTAATCCTCAACTTGCCTTTTCTATATTCTTTAGGTGAAATCCCCACATATTGCTTAAAATACTTTCCAAAGAAAGACTGCGTAGGGAAATTCAGCTGGTTCGCAATCTCCTTGATACTCAAATCCGATCCTTCAAGCAATTGTTTCGCCTCGGTAATCACCATTTGCACAATCCATTGCAAAGCGCTATTCCCCGACTTCTCCTTAATGATCGTAGAAAAATAACGTGGAGTAATGTGCTGCATCTTCGCATAATAGGCAACATCACGCTCTTTCCTATACAAACGGAAAAGAGCCAGCATGAAATTCTGGAAGATCACATCCTTCTTATTCTGTGGCAAAGGCTGCATGGGTTGGTTAGCGAAATACATATTCAATATTTCATAGCAAAAAGTCTGTCCCATTGACTTAATCAACTCTAAAGTCAGGCGTTGTTGTTGCAAATTCACTTCCAGTACGTCCTCCGCCCCTATCCTTTCCTGCAAATTATCCAACAGATACTCCAAATGGATACGTTGCTTATCCGAAAGTGATATACAAGGATGCTTCCGCATAAAAAGCTGGTTTTCCACATTTATCACCCTATTGACGATAGGAATGATATAATCTAAATCCACTTCAACCATAATTCCTTCCGCATCCTCGCTCTTATGAAGCAGATGCACCAAGGTAGAAGCCATGTAAATATACACATCACCGGGCTTTATCTGAAAAAGCTTATCTTCCAGTGAAACCTCCACATTTCCCCTCCGGCAAAAGAAAAAGCCACATTTATTAAATGTAGAAATAATCTGTCCGTCTTTAAAAGTATGCGGATCACTGCTCGAAAGCACTGTAAACTGAAAAGGCATCTGTTGTCCGACCATCCATCTATCTCTTTTATTCATTCACTGCAAAATAAATACAAATCGCAAACTTTTCAGCTATATATCTACTAGAAAATATACAAATCGGACAATTTATCATTCATATCAACCTTTTCTATCCTCTTGCTTCGGGATAACTTTGCATCAGAAAACCAATAGCATGATATATGAAACAAATTTATCTTATTCTAACAGGTATTTCCTTGATTCTACTGAGTTCCTGCACACAGCGTACCCAGGAAGCCAAAGGCTATCAGACAGTAAAAATAGACACGATCGTTTCTGCCGACAAGCAAACTTTCCTGCAATTCCCGGGAAAGGTAAAAGCCGCACAAGATATCAGCCTTGCCTTCCGGGTAAGCGGAACCATCAGCAAAATACATGTAAAAGACGGTACCCGTGTGCAGGAGGGACAATTACTGGCCGAACTGGACCCCACCGACTATCAAGTACAACTGGATGCCACAGAAGCAGAATACCAGCAAATAAAAGCGGAAGCGGAAAGAGTCATGGCCCTTTACAAAGACAACGGAACCACCCCCAACGCCAATGACAAAGCTGTATACGGACTCAAACAAATCACTGCCAAGTACAAACATCACAAAGACCAACTGGCTTATACACGGCTCTACGCCCCCTTCAACGGGTACGTCCAAAAACGCCTGTTTGAAGCTCACGAAACCATCGGAGCCGGAATGCCCGTCCTATCCATGATCAGCAGTGGGACTCCCGAAGTAGAAATAAACCTTCCTGCGGCCGAATACATCCGCCGGGACCAGTTCGACAATTATCACTGTACGTTTGACATCTATCCGGGCGAAACCTATCCGCTGAAACTAATCAGTGTCACCCCGAAAGCCAATGCAAACCAATTATACACCATGCGCCTGCAAGTAGTACCCGGAACGCCGGCTGTCCCCTCTCCCGGAATGAACACCATGGTCACCATCTCTTACCGCACAGAACAGACGAACACTCTCTCTGTCCCTACCGGCGCCATCCTGCAAAAAGAAGGCAAAGCGTATGTATTCGTCTTCAACCCATCGGACAACACAGTGCACAAACAGGAAATATCCATGCTACGTTTACTGAACAACGGACACAGCCTCATCACTGCCGGACAGCTGAAACCGGGAGAGCTGATTGTATCCTCGGGAGTACATCACATCGAGGATGGAGAAACTGTAAAACCTTTACCACTTGTCACTAACACAAATATAGGAGGATTATTATAATGGATATCAGCAAATGGGCATTCCGTAACAGGAATCTGATTTATTTCCTGATAGCGGTTCTGCTGCTCGGCGGAGCCTACTCCTGCTATCAGATGAGCAAGCTGGAAGACCCCGAAATAAAAGTAAAGCTTGCCATGGTAGTCACCACCTATCCGGGTGCTTCCGCCCACCAGGTAGAACTGGAAGTAACGGACGTGCTCGAAAAGAACATCCGCACCATGGGTAACATAGACAATATAGAAAGTTATTCATACAACGACTTATCCCTGATACAGATAGAACTGCTGAGCACCGTGCCGGACGACGAAGTGGAACAATGCTGGGACATGCTGCGCCGCAAAGTAAGCGACGCCCACGCCCTGTTGCCCGAAGGAGCCACCACCCCGATAGTCAAGGATGATTTCGGAAACGTATATGGTATGTTCTATGCCCTGACAGGCGACGGACTGTCCGACCGTGAACTGTCCGACTATGCCGAACTGGTGAAACGGGAAGTGAACGAACTGGAAGGCGTGGACCGTGTGGAACTCTACGGCAAACGTTCCGAATGTATCAACATCTCCCTGCTGCAAGACCGTATGGCAAACCTCGGTGTTAAACCTGCCGAAGTTCTCGCCACACTGAACGGACAGAACAAAACCACCTATACAGGATATTATGAAAATGGTGACAACCGTATCCGAGTCACAGTAAACGATAAATTCAAAACCGTAGAAGATATTGGAAAAATGCTGATCCAGGGACATGATGACGACCAGCTTCGCCTGAGCGACATCGCCCGTATAGAAAAAGACTACGAGGATCCCACACGCAATGAAATGTTTTATGACCATGAACGTGCTCTCGGTATACTCATCGCCGCCTCCAGTGGCTCGGACATTATAAAAGTAGGCCATGCCGTAGAAAGCAAGTTGGAAGAACTCAAAACCGGACGCCTGCCCGCCGGAGTGGAATGCCACAAAATCTTCTATCAGCCCGAACGGGTAGGCAGCTCTTTGGGAACCTTTGTCATCAACCTGATAGAATCCGTCATCATCGTAGTACTGATACTGATGATAGCAATGGGATTCAAGAGCGGCCTTATCATAGGTATCAGCCTGATCATCACCGTATTCGGTTCTTTCCTGTTCCTTTATTCGGCAGGTGGAACGATGCAACGCGTATCATTGGCTGCTTTTGTACTGGCAATGGGCATGTTGGTAGACAATGCTATCGTCATCATAGACGGCATACTGGTAGACTTGAAAGCCGGAAAAAAACGAATGGAAGCCATGACCGCTATCGGGCGACAGACAGCTATGCCTCTTTTAGGAGCCACCTTGATAGCCATTATCGCCTTTCTACCTATCTACATGTCCCCCGACACCGCAGGAGTCTACACGCGCGACCTTTTCATCGTACTTGCCGTTTCCCTGCTGTTGAGCTGGGTATTGGCACTGATTCACGTACCGCTGATGGCCGACCGCAGACTACATCCTGCCATAGATACCGACAGTACCGGAAAGCGTGTGTACAAAGGTAAAATCTATGCCGGTCTCCGTTCGGCACTGCGGTTCGGTCTGACCCACCGGTGGAGTTTTGTATTCACCATGATTGGCCTGTTGCTACTTTCCGCTTTCGGCTATCCATACATGCGTCAGGGCTTTTTCCCCGACATGGTTTACGACCAGCTTTACATGGAATACAAACTGCCGGAAGGAAACAACCACACTCGTGTGGCACAAGATTTGAAAGAAATAGAAACCTATCTGAAAGGACGCAAGGAAATAACCCACGTCACCACCTCCATAGGCGGTACGCCCGGACGCTATAACCTAGTGCGGAGCGTTGCCAACCCATCGCTTTCGTATGGCGAACTGATTATCGATTTCACCTCACCGGAAACCTTGGTAGAACATATAGATGAAATCCAAGCTTACCTCTCCCAAGCCTATCCGGACGCATACATCAAATTGAAAAGATACAATCTGATGTTCAAGAAATATCCCATAGAAGCACAATTCCTGGGCCCCGACCCTGCCGTTCTGCACCAACTGGCCGACAGCGCCCGTACCATCATGGAAAATACACCAGAAGTCTGCCTTATCACCACCGACTGGGAACCTCAGATTCCTGTACTGACCATCGAATATGACCAGCCGTCCGCCCGTGCCCTCGGCCTGAGCCGCAATGATGTCAGCCTTTCCCTGCTCACTGCTACCGGAGGAATTCCCATCGGCTCTTTCTACGAAGGCATCCACAAAAACAATATCTATCTGAAATGCCTTGACGAAAAAGGAGAACCCATAGAAGATTTAGGCAATGCACAAGTCTTCTCGTCACTGCCCTCGTTGAACGGACTGCTGAACGAAGAAACCATGGTGAAACTGAAAGCCGGCACGCTTTCGAAAGAAGATTTGGTGGAAAGCATCATGGGAAGTACTCCGCTGAAGCAAATCAGCAAAGGAATTGATATCCGATGGGAAGACCCGGTAGTTCCCCGTTACAACGGTCAGAGAAGCCAGCGTGTACAGTGTTCGCCCGCACCGGGCATAGAAACGGAAAAAGCACGTCTTGCCATTGCAGAACGCATAGAGAAGATACAACTACCCGAAGGATATTCACTGGTGTGGCAAGGTGAGAAGATAGCCAGCGACCAGTCCATGAAATACCTGTTCCAGAACTTCCCGTTGGCCATCATTCTGATGATTGCCATCCTGATAATGCTATTCAAGGACTACCGCAAGCCTATCATCATCTTCTGCTGTATCCCGATGATTTTTGTAGGAGTGGTAGCAGTGATGCTGCTCACGGGGAAGGTATTCAACTTCGTGGCCATCGTAGGAACCTTGGGCCTTATCGGCATGTTGATAAAGAACGGAATTGTACTGATGGATGAAATCACCCTTCAAATCAGTAAAGGGATAGAACCTGTTACCGCATTGATAGACAGTTCCCAAAGCCGTCTTCGTCCTGTTATGATGGCTTCGCTGACCACCATTCTGGGTATGATTCCCTTGCTGTCCGATGCCATGTTCGGCTCACTGGCGGCAGCTATCATGGGCGGATTGCTGTGCAGCACGCTGATTACGCTGCTCTTTATACCTATATTATACGCCTTGTTCTTCAAAATAAGAAACGATTGATTTATTTCACTGACATACAAAACCAAGAACAAATGAAAAAAACAATGATAATCCCCTTCTGTTTTCTGTTATGGCATCTTGTCGCCCCGGCACAGGCACAGGAAACACTGAGTTTGAAAGAATGCCGTGAAATGGCATTGAAATACAATAAGGAGATGGCGGCTTCTGTAAAACAAACAGAAAGCGCCCACTACACAGCCAAGAGTTACAAGGGGAACTTCTTCCCCAATCTGACAGCTAGTGGAACGGGACTTTACAGCAATGCCGACGGCAGTTATGGCATAGCCGGAGGCAACCTGCCCGTCTTTCTGCCCGACGCCACCGGACAGTTTAATCCGGGACAACCCTCAGGTTTCGCCTATTTTCCCGGTATCAACCTGGATTACAAGATAGGATGGGTCTACATGGGTGGCATACAATTAGAACAACCCCTCTATATGGGCGGTAAAATCCGCGCCGCCTACAAAATGTCCCTGTTAGGTAAAGAAATGGCACAGATGAACGAAACCCTGACCGCCACAGAAGTCATTCTGAAAACAGACCAGGCATACGCTCTGGTAGTGAAAGCGAAAGAGATGAAAACAGTGGCCGACACATACCATGCCGTATTGGCCGAATTGCAAAAGAACGTGGAGAGTGCCTACAAGCACGGACTGAAACCTCAGAACGATGTGCTGAAAGTGCAAGTGAAACTGAATGAAAGTGAACTGGGCATACGCAAAGCCGAGAATGCTCTCCGCCTGGCTACCATGAACCTCTGCCACCTGATAGGAAAACCGCTGACCACGGAGATCCTCATTTCCGGAGATTTCCCGGAAATAGAACAGGAAATGGAATTACAGGTACTGGATATCACCCGTCGTCCGGAATACGGTATACTGGACAAACAAGTGGCCATCGCCCGCCAACAAGTCAAGTTAAACCGCAGCGAACTGCTTCCCAAAGTAGGCATCAAAGGTTCATACGACTATGTACACGGTTTGGAACTGAACGAAAAGAATTTTCTGGATAATGCCAGTTTCTCTGTCCTGTTGAACGTAAGTATTCCCCTTTTCCATTTCGGCGAACGCAGCAACAAGGTACGTGCAGCCAAAGCCAAACTGGAACAAACCCGTCTGCAACAGCAAAATCTGAACGAGCAAATGCTACTGGAACTGACCCAGACCGCCAACAATCTGGACGAAGCGAAACTGGAAAGCGAACTTGCCGACCGTTCCCTGCGGCAGGCGGAAGAGAACCGACGCGTCAGCAAAAGCCAGTACGAAGTAGGGCTGGAAACTCTGTCAGACCATCTGGAAGCCCAAGCACTATGGCAACAGGCATACGAAACCCAAGTGGATGCCCGTTTCCAACTTTACCTGAACTATGTGGCTTATCTGAAAGCAGCCGGGACTTTACATGACAAACTGTAAAAGTCTCTACCCTGAGTTTTTGGTTCTTCTTCATTTTGGGTCAAGTGATTTATTCATATCCCTTTATTCATCGGCTATTAGATTGTATTCGGGGATATATTATTCTCTATTTTCGAATATTCATTCGAATGTCTTTATTGGTCGAACTTTGGTAGTGAAGTGTTGCCCCCAAAATGAAGAAGAACCCCGAGTTTTAAAAAGTGCTACCACTGCTACCACCCTTTCTTGTATAACCACCTTTCTTCTCTTTTTATTCCCAAACGGATAAAAAAACTAAACTTCGGGAACACTTTCCTGCTTGCGCAGCACATACACCGCATGAGAGTGCTTTCCCTCTTTGTCCAATCTCTTCTCTTCGTACCAACCCTTCAGCTCATAAGCAGCCGTGGTGCGCGCCATCCCCAAGCATTCCGAATAAACCAGACGTGTAATGGAACCGTGTTCCTTCAAATAAGCTTCCAGCAATTTCCAACGCTCCTCTTTAGTATACTTCTTCCCCGTAGGCAGGAAGCCGAACTCGGCACGAAGGATATCCGTATCCTGACGTACCCTCTTGACTAACTCCGGTACCGGACGGAAGTTCACTTTCTTTATCCTCACGGATGCCGCACGTATCTCTTTCCGGTCTGTCACCTCACGCGAGGACAAGGCAAGAGAGAACGTACCCAGTCCGTCCAGCCGCACATTTTTCCCTTGCCGCAAATGGGATACAACCATATCAGCCACCTCCTGTAGCACTCCCACCACACAGCCCGCCGAATATGCGCTGTGCTTGGACAACTCCTTCACAATGTGATCGGTAGTAATCGTTTCCTTCACCACTACCGCCGGATAAAGCACCGGCTTGCCGTCCTTTTCCTTGAAAGGGTTGGCCTTGAAATCATATTTTATATCCATCATTAAAAGATTTGATCTGTATCCGTAAGCCCTTTCTGCTCTATGGTTAAGGGTTCTCTTCCTTTTGTATTCTATCTCCATAAGCTTTGGACTTAACTCCAAAGGCTATGGAGTTATCTCCAAAGCTTATGGAGTCAACTCCGCAACCTATGGAGATAGAACACATCTGGACAAAAGTACTTAATCTTTAGGGGAAAAAGGCTTAATATAACGGAAAAGATGGATTAAGGAGAAAAATAATCAGGTAGTTGGCCCCTTCGTAAAAAATAGAATGAATAAACAAAAGGATACGAAGTGATTTGATGTACACGGAAAGCAATGAAAACATTGTCTGATATAAACAGAACCGTTATAACCAATCATCTGAAAATATATTTGATATATATGAGTTAGAAAAAGAAGTCCTATGCGCAAAATCGACACTTGCAACAAAACTCTCACTGCCTTTTTGCCACATATCACTTTTTTATCGTATTTTTGTGTTGGCAACAAACTAATACCCATAATACACAGACTGATGAAAACCACCATTTTACTTGGCTTATTATTAACTCTTACAGCTTCATGCAAACACCATTCCACCCCCGTAACTACAGAAGAAAACTTCCACACCCAAGAAGCCAACCGTCTGGTAGCAGAAGCGGGAAACCTATGGTCTCCTTCTTTGGACAGCACTTTCTTCTTTAATAATGACAGTGAACATATCTCTATAAACGACAAGGAAATATGGGCCAAACTGGACAGCGCGTTAGCCATTGACCCTACCAATATAAAAGTGTATGTGGGAAGAATCAGTTATTTATCAGCGTGCAAAAAGTACCATGAGATTCTGTCTGTACTCCGGCAAGCCGAAAAACAATCCACCCTCAGTGCCGACTTATGGTCAATGAAAGCGATGTTTGAAGATTATTTCGGAGACAGCCTTACCGCCCAAAAAAATTATCGGTCTGCCGATTCCGCCTATGCCATCCTCATAAAAGAATATGCTACAGACAGCCTCAAGTATGCCAGTTTCCGCATTAACCGCGCACTGAACATGGCATTGATGACTGATAATATTGCGGTTCTTAAAGAAGAGGTGGAACTCGCTAAAAAGATATTTCCTGAGACATGGAAAGGACTTGACACGAATGTTTACGGGAAAAACAAAAAAGACTTTTTCGACAAATGCTTTAACGTCCGCAAAAAGTAATCCTGCCTGCTACATTAAGAAAATTACTAAATCATTGCATTTGAAAGAACAGACCTGTAATACCTACTTTCAATACAAAGATTTTTATAGCACAAAGGTGTAACTTTCTCCCCTTTCTGCCGACTAACCTTTGGAATCTTGCTTTATGTTTTGGCTCTAAACTTTATCGGAATTATAAAACTGGAAAAAAATAAAGAAAGAAATCTGGAAGAACAAATAAGGAATGTACTCCAATACAAAAAGTTATTTCATTGGGGCTATATTACAGGATACCCAATTGTTACCATATTCCTCGGTGTATTTTTTTATAATTACCATCAATGGTGGATGGTATTGACCATATCTATCTTGATGCTGATGGCTATTCTGACTGACTATTTCCTCTTTCATTATGTATCTGACAGAATTAAAGAGCTGACACGGGTGAACAAAGAGTTGGCAGAACTGAAAGAGGAGCATAAAGAATAATTTTTCACTCCATTATGAGGGTACTTAACCGGATATTTTATTCCTTTGTACCCTCAACTAGAATAAAAAAGCACTTTATGTTTCAGCTGTATCTGCTGCTTCGTTTAAAAAATTTTGGAAGGATAGTCATAGAACTGGGCATCTTCAGAATAGTCTTCCTTACCATCTTAACGGTGGCTGCCATCATGATATTGTTCTTGGCAGAAAACCGTTTCGTCATTCCTGTGGTATGCGTTCTCTTATTGGCCAGCTATCATAATTATAGAAAAGATAAAGAGTTTCTACACACTTTAACGTCCCATCTTCCAGTCTTCCTGATCAAAGAGTATACTTTAATCACATTGCCATTTGCGGGAATGGAAATGATAAAAGGGCGATTTACAGAAGCTATCGGTTTATGGCTGTTCGCCACGTTATTGCCTTTCCTGAAAGAAATTAAGCTGGAACACAAACCTATCCGCTTACCTTTTCTCTACAAAGGAAGTTATGAATATATACGGATGTTCCGCCAATCTTTCTGGATATATGCCCTACTCTTGCTTTTTTCCATAGCAGGAACCGTACACGGAAATATAAAAATAGACAAAGTGTGTGTCGTTCTATGGGGATTGATACAGGCGTCAGGCTATCTGCAACCAATGGACACCGGATATCTTCTTCATTTCAAAAATTTCAAGACTTTATGCCGTTTCCAATCGAAAAGTATCGCATGGAATGTTTTCATCACCTCCATTCCTTTCGGCTTAGCACTTATAGCATCTACCTATGACCAAGATGAAATCCTCTTTTTCTTATCTTATTATATCGCCACCTTGATTTATGCCATTGGCATCAGTATGTTGCGCCATATCATCCCATCCCCCCTATTGCTGTTTATTGTGCAATTAAGTATATTGATGCCTTTTTATTTAGGTTCTCTTTTTGTTCCGTTTCTTTTAATACCCGGCATGGCTCTTACCACATTGTTGACCTGCCAGACACGCAAACATTTAAAAAGATTACTATGATAGAAGTGAATGATTTACATAAAAAATTCGGTAAAGTCAAAGTATTAAACGGTATTCATTTAGAATATCACCCTGGAAAAATATATGGTTTGGTGGGTGAGAATGGTGCCGGAAAGACTACTTTATTCAACTGCATGACGGGAATCTATAATTATACCGGAAGCATAACCAAAAGCAAAACTTTAAAAGCAGGTTATCTGTCTGCATCCAACTTCTTTTATTCCCAAATCACGGGTCTTGAATACTTGGAATTCTGTATGAAGGCCAAAGGTCTGCCGGTCAGTACACTCACCATTCAACATTTAAATGAAATTTTCCAACTGCCCCTTGACAGGTATGCTGCCGAATATTCTACCGGAATGAAAAAGAAACTGGGATTTATGGCATTATTATTGCAAGAAAATGACGTATTTATTCTTGACGAGCCGTTCAATGGGGTGGACTTGAAGGGGTGTATCCTGATGAAAAGACTCATCCGGCAACTGAAAGCAAAAGAAAAGACGGTGATAATTTCATCACATCTCATTGCCTCGTTAAGGGAAATATGTGATATTATCCACTATCTGAATGAAGGGGTTATCTACAAAGAATACCATGAAGAAACAACAGAAGAGATAGAAGAGGATATATTATGCAACACTAAAAAGATACAGTCCACCTCATACTTTCAGTAAAACACACAGCACTGTCCTTACATGAAAGCTACAAGTTTAACTCCATCCCAATTCTTTTTCACCACTGATATTGCACAGATACCATAAATTCGCGAGGACGAAGTTTTACCCAAGAAGTATAACTCTGCACAGCAGAATAAAGAGTATAACGATATTGTTCCTTATTAAACAGATGCATAGCAGAAGCGGTAAACCTCCATTTTCCGGATTTATGTATCAATGAAACATCTGCAAGCCAAGTATTCAGATGCTGGTCCTTGCTTAAATCATTATAAAAATGCTCTCCGGATAACCGGAAGTCCGTATCATGAAATCCCAAACTGAGAGTCAGCCGTTGAGCTACATCCCACAAAGGGTCTAAACGGGTATCCTTTCCTATTCCGGAACCCCCACAACTGACCGTCGCTTTGTATTCAACCTCAAAAAGTGCAGAAGGGGCCCACACAATTTTAGGTTCGACGCGCAGATAGTCATACCTGTAATTCTGAACGATATTTTCATTCAACTGTTTACCTTCATTGCGTGCTAAAGTCAGTTCCAGAGAAGTCTTCAAATTCCAGTCATATACCCCTTTCGACCCTATGGTATTCAAGGCGTAACTATAAGAGGAATGATTTCTTTCCACAGACGAAAGATAAAAATTACCGTCCTTATAATTACGTTCTGCCATCAGATTATAACGATTGTGGGAATAGGAAGCTGATAAAGTCCAGAAAAATTCCTTGACAGTATTTTTGTATTCCAGATAGCAGGTATAAAGTTGCCGGACGGTTACAGCTACTTTTCCCGTGTGTTTCACCACAGTACGATAATCTTCACGATAATGGAAAGGATAGATATCCTGTATTCCTCCTTCACTCTCGTCCAGGCTGCCTGATAAGGACATTTTCCAACGGGGACTAAACTTATAGCGAAAATAAAGGGAGGGAGCGGCATAAAAACGGGAATAAGATTGCTTTGGAAGACGATTCCACCAGACAGTGGCAGCAGCGGTGAGTAAAAAATCAGTCCTCTCCCATTCTATACGGGGAATAGTATAGAAGGAATAACGAGGAGCAGAGTAACTATTCTCCTGTCTCACCGAAGAAAGTTCGCCACGAAAACCACCTGTAAGCTGGTAATTCACTCCATTCTTTTTCCGCATCCCATAAAGGGCGTTATCCGTGTAGGCATTGTCGATGTTCATTTCTTCATATTCCGTAGGGATAGACTCATATGTCTGTCCGGTGACAGTTCGATATGTGTTTTCGTTGATGTTATCAGGCAAATTCAATTCGTCCCTACGGTGGATGCAGGTGGCAATCAGTCTGTTATCGGCAGATGACACGGGCAGGTTGCGGTGAATCACTGTCAGTAAAGCAGGAAGATGGGTGTAACGGATATACGACCGGATTCCCCAGGTGTATTTTTCTTTGGTGTAAAGTTGGTTGAAATAATTCTTCAATTCCCATTGTGAATTCTTTATCTTTTGGAAAATAACATTATCACCCGTTATATCCGAAACTCCTGATTTCCATGTTCCTGCAAACGAAAAATTCTCACGAGTGTACCGACTTGCAGCATTATCTTCATAATTTACTTCACCATTCAGACAATCGGTTTTTAAACGGTCATGCCGGTTGGTAGCCGTATGCACCGTATCTTGTGCAAAATAATAGATTTCCTCACTTCCATATTGCCGGGTTGTGCGGTCATGGATATACCCTAACTGAAATCGTAATTGCTTTTCTTCATCCAATCGGTACAGGCGGTTGGCAGAAGCTGTATGCGTTTCATTGAATAACAGCCTTTTTTGCGACAAGGGCATGGCCGGTTCGGGTAAAGGAAGAAAAATGGGAGGATTGCTGTCCGTCACCCGGTCAAAGCCATTGCCGGATGCCAGTTTCTGTTGGTCGGAAAACAGATTCCGGCCTATATTATTTGCCTTGTAAGTATAGACAGTCTGCCGGTTACGACTCAATTGCAGTACATTGAACGAAGCGTCGTAAAGTGCCTTCTCTCCATAACCTCCCCCTGCCATAACGGTATAAATCCATTGGGAACGGACTTCGGGTTTCAATTTCAAATTCAAGGCAACGTCATCCGTAAAGGTCTTGCCACGCAAGGACTTAATGGGTTGGTGTCCTTCAATGACCTCCGCTGCCTGTACGGCATCCGCTTTCAGATTATTATTAATTTGATTATAACGACCGCCACTCACATCCATACCTTCCACATAGAGATTACTGATCACTTTTCCATTATATTTTATAGTTCCATTCTCTTCCACATTGATGCCGGGAAGTTTTTTCAACACATCACTTACATTCCGATCTTTGGAAGATGTAAAACGGGTGAGGTCATATTTCAAGGTATCCTGCCTTCCCCATACGCGCCCCGGACGAATCTGTACTTCTTTCAGCAAGACAGCTTCCTGCTCCAGTTCGATAGTTAACGGACGACTGATAAGTACCGGTATGGTCTTTTTCCTGTAACCCATATAAAATACCGTTATTGTCCTGTCTTTCAAGGATGAAGAGGAAAGTTGAAAACGTCCGTCAGCATCTGTCAAAGTATAGTTGATGATATTGCCATCCCCTCCCTGTTGCAAAGTGACGGTAGCGGATTCCAAAGGCTGACGGGTAACTTTGTCCGTTACCCGTCCCTTTATCGTGTTTTGTGCGTTTGTGTGAATATGAAGCAAAAAGCTCAACAAAGAGAGAATGATTGCTGTTTTCATCTTGTTATTTTTCAGATAATTCTATCGGATTATAAGGTAACTCAAAGTTTTTCAACGTGTTACCTTGCTCATCTTTTACCGTCAATTTTACATTGGGGGCTGTAGAAGTGATAAAGCCTACCGGGTCCTTGGCATAACGCTCATATACCTTATTCAAATCTCTACGACTGATGGATTCAAAACCTTTTCCATTGAAAAGAAGTGGTTTCGGTCCACGGAATTGCTCGATACCTGTACATTCAAATGAATAATGTCGGCGGTCATCCTCAGCCTTTATGATGAGACCTGGCAATCCACAAAGTTTCCAAGGCCCTTCACTTACAGGAATTTCCATCGTGAACCATGCCGTATAACTTCTTCCCCGGAAGTGACCAGTTGCTTTCCGGCAATGATAAGTCAGAATAGTAGCCGTATCGGGTAATAAGGTCCATACCGGTTTTTCATTCTTTTCCTCGCAACGGAAATTACTGGTAGCCAACCGGTCAAGCGTTGTCACCTTTCCCGTAGGATAGTTCTTATAAATCCGATATGTAATACGCCCGTTTCCATAAGCCTTGGCATGTTGCTGCAAGACATCTTGGGACACTTTATTAGCATAGTCGGCGATCAAAGTAGAATCCCGAAGATAAGTAGTGTAACTATAAAATTGCGAACATTTCTTTCCCACTTCCAGCATCATCGTTTCCGAATTGGGCTGACGGTCAGCCTTAGTTGTGTCCTCTACCATCTTCAACTCATACTGGGCACGGAAAACCAATTCATCTATGGGTTCGCTTTTCTTCACATCATCCATAGCGAGAATGGTTATCTGCGCCGTAGCCGGCAATGCCATGATTGCCCAAAATAACAGGTTTGCCAGTTTCTTTTTCATAATCCGAATTGTTTTTAAGTGATGAATTTTATACTGCAAAGCTAGATCCTTCTCTCCTTCCCGATACCACAAAATTATTACTGAAATATTACGCCGATGAAAATACAACCCTCGTGTACATTGCATATCTAAGGATAGCCCGTACCTTTGCTTTAACGAAAAAAAGAAAAGATGGAAAAAAGAATAAAAACAGTATGGATACTGACTATCATTACAGCTATACTGATAATAGGCGGTCAAGGCTATTGGCTTCACCACCAATATTGCTATTCAACGAGAACGTTCATGCAGGAACTGCATAAACAAATACTGCAACTGGAAAAAGAAGAAATGAATACACGCTATGACAAACGGACTAACAACCACAAATATACACTGAGCTACAAAATAGAAATGCCGGATTCGGTGAACCAAAACGGCAAAACAACCTGTGTCATTAGTTTTTATAGACAAAAAAGTGAAATTAATAATCTGGATTCATTGATAAAACAGAATGCATTGTTGAATGAGGAAAGTGTTATAGTCCGCGACAGTTTTCGGGTAGAGAACATTTCCAATGAAATTCTATTTGATGCAGCCACACGTTATGGAGCCGAGATGACCCACCCCTTTCGATCTGAAATTTTTGATTCACTATTACAAGCCAACCAGATAAAACTGACAAATATCAGACTGATGCAGACTGATTCTATCCTGTGGCATGGAAGCTATACCTCTTCCACCCGATTGTTCAAACCTGAAATGTATATTGTTTATCCTTATAACCCTTTACTTAAACAAGCATTGACGGCATCCATACAGATACCTTTCCCCTCCCTTCTCCAACAAATGGCATGGCAGCTGTTGGGTAGCCTGATATTAGTTCTGCTCTTGGTATTCTGCCTTATCTACCAGATCAAGACCATTTTGAAACAACGGAAAATAGACGAAATGAGAAAAAGCTTTGTAAATACCATGATACATGAACTGAAACGCCCCGTACAAACCTTGAAAATGTGTATTGCCTTTCTCAACAACAAGTCCATGCGTACAGACAAAAGAGCAATGGATGAAGTAGTAAAGGATTCCATGTTTGAACTGGACAATCTTTCTGCCTACCTAGCCAAAGTAAGGGATATGACACGGGCTGACTATGAACACACGCCTCTCCACATCCGTACTTTTGATTTACGGGAAACCGTAAATAAATTAATCCGGCTTACCAATATACCTGCCGATAAACAGGTTACGGTTCATCCGTACTATAAAATGGAATCCACTTTGGTCATCGCCGACCCGGTACATATTGCCAACATCATCAGCAACCTGATAGAGAACGCCATCAAGTACTCCGGTAAAGAAGTCCGGATTGATTTATCCTGTATACAGAAAGGACACACCCTTACTATACAAATAACAGATAACGGAATTGGAATTCCGCCAGCAGAGCAAAGCAAGGTTTTTGATAAGTTTTATCGCGGCAGCCATATACCAGACCGAAATATACCGGGTATCGGACTAGGGCTAAGTTACGTAAAACTTCTCACCGAAGCACACCACGGATACGTATCCTTGACCAGCCAGCCGGGTAAAGGAACGACTTTCAGTATTGTATTACCTCAATAATCATTTCAACAATTCATATAAGATGAAAACAATCAAAATACTTTTCGCAGATGATGATTTAAAATACTCCATGCTCTTAAAACGTTTTTTGGAAGCAGAAGGCTATGAAGTTACTTACGCAGGGAACGGAAACATTGCTTTACAGCAATTTCCCTTAATAAAGCCCGATTTGGTATTGCTTGATATCAATATGCCCGAACTGAACGGCTTTGAGGTAGCGGCAAAAATACGGAAACAAAATCATCAGGTACTTATTTTCTTTCTTTCAGACCGTAGCGATAAAGCCGACCGTCTGAAAGGTTTTGATCTGCAGGCCAATGATTATCTAGCAAAGCCTTTTTATCCCGAAGAGCTGTTGGCACGTATCCGTGAACGGTTTCAATGTGTAGACAACAGAATTGAAACAGAAAGCTATACATTCGGGAAAAGTACATTCAACTATACCACCAATGAAATAAGGACAGGAAATAACAAGGTACTGATTACTTCCCGACAGGCTGAGATACTCCGAATATTAGCTAAAAACCTCCATGTTCCCGTAGATCGGGAAATACTGTTGAAACATGTATGGGGAGCTTCATCCTATGCCAATTCGCTGGCATTGAATGTACAAATAACCTATTTACGAAAAGCGTTGCGCAATGACTCCAGTGTGAAGATAGAATCACTGATGAAGAAAGGATATGTGTTACACATAGAAAAAGGATAAGAAAACTCTTTATAGTTTGCCTTTCTGAATGAAATGAAGAATGACGAACTATAAAGAGTTCAAATTGCCGAAAGCACTCTTTTTTATAATGTATAAGTTCCTTCGACCAGCTTGCCCATCGCCCATACGGCACGGATATTCAAATCCTGGTCAAGAATCAAGATATCGGCATCTTTTCCTTTCTGCAAGGAACCTTTACGGTCATATACTCCCATAAATTTCGAAGGAGTTTCGGAAGCCATACGGACAGCATCCTCCAAAGGAATTTCCGCCTTCTGCACCAAGGTACGGATCAAACGGTCCATGGTAGCCACACTGCCTGCCAATGCTGAACGGTCTGCCAGTTTGCACACACCATCCTCTATGATGACACGAGGATCGAAAGCCACGTTACTGTCACTGACCGCACATGCCAAAGCATCTGTAATGACACAAGCACGTTCTACACCCTTTATCTTATAAACCAACCGTAAAATGGTAGGTGGTACATGAATGCCATCGGCCACCACTTCCACATTCATATCGTCTATCAGATAAATACTCTCTACTGTTCCTTCATATTTATACTCACGACGCTTGTGAAAACCGGGCATTGCATTATAGAAATGCGTGGCCAGCGTATAACCTGAATCCCATGCAGAACGAATGTCTTCATATTCAGCCTGAGTATGGGCCACAGATGCCACAATCCCTTTTCCCGTAATGTATTTTCCGAACTGCATAGCCCCCGGCAATTCGGGAGCTGCATCCCAACGCTTGATACAATTCCATTTCTCTACAATAGGAATATACTCATTAGGGTCCGGATCTTTAATATTCTCAGGCATTTGTCCACCGGCCATCTTGATGTTCAGATAATGACCTTCCAGGTGCAATCCCAATACCGGACTGTCCGGTTCCGCCATCAACTTGGTACAAGTTTCGGCAGCCGCCTCAATCATCGGTACGGTAGAAGAAGACAATGTTGGAAAAATACTGGTAGTACCATGTTTCATGTGAGCATTAATGGCTGTACGGAAAGCCTCTTCCGTACCTTCCATAAAATCACCGCCACCACCACCATGACAATGGATTTCCACACCACCGGGAACAACATACATACCTTTAGCGTCAATCAGCTCGGCTCCGATAACAGCTAAATCACAATTGGTAACTTCTAAAATCTTATTGTCGCGCATAAGGACAGACCCGTCCTTCAACCAGCCCTGTGGGGTAAGAATCTTTGCGTTAATGATTTGGGTCAACATGATACTATGATAAGTTAGGATTTTTAATTGGCATATTAAATTCGCCAACAAAAATAGCAACTTTTTCACTTTCTGAAACAGATTTCCCCAATTATTTTCTAACTTTTTTAATAAATAAGCCCCGCTTAATAAAATCAAGCGGGGCACAGATAGTGGAAATTGAAACAAATCTTTTTACTTACTTATTAAAACTAGCCTACCTGATTTAAGTCCTTTACCTGTTGCGGTCAGTGTAATTTCTCCCGGTTTATCGGTGCTTTGCACAACAGCAGTCATCATTCCGTTAAACACTTTCATTTGCGGAACATGGAAAAGTTCCAATGAAGTGGGGTCTCCGTTTGCACCGGCACGATAGGTTCCCGCACCTTTTACAGCATACTTGATGAGATGCTGTGCGTCGGGACAAAGGTTACCTTCTTTATCCACCACTCTCACTGTGACAAATGACAAATCCTTGCCATCAGCCTTTATTTCATTGCGATCTGCAACCAATTCTATATGGTCGGGCTTACCTGCCGTATGGATTTCCTTTTCGGCTACAGCATCCCCTTTCTCATTGTATGCAACCACTTTCACGGTTCCCGGCTCATACTTTGTATCCATCCACATCAAACGGTAGCGTTTCTGACGCTTGAAATCTGCTATGGAAGCAGAATCCGCACTATTTTCAGCCGTTACAGTCAAATCCTTGGTACGCTTACCCTGGCTCTTGCCATTGATAAACACTTCTGCAGACGGATAATTGGTATAGACAAAGATCGGGGTCACTTCTCCTTCACGTCCCGGCCATGTCCAATGAGGAAGGATGTGCAGTGTCTCTTCATCTTTGTTCCAATGGCTGCGGTACAAATAGTAACGGTCTTTGGGCAATCCGGCCAAGTCGATTATACCGAACAAAGAAGAATGGCTGGGCCAGTCAGTATAATAAGGAGTCGGTTCGCCCAGATAATCGAAGCCCGTCCATACGAACTCTCCGATCCCCCATGCGTTATCCTCGTGCCAAATCCAGTCGTCTTCCGGCAAATTGGACCAACCACAATGTTCCACATCGTAAGAAGAAGACTGATGATCGTCATATTTCTTCATAGCCTGACGGACAACGGGGAATTTATAGACACCACGCGAACTTACTGTAGAAGCTGTTTCACTACCTAAAATAATCTGCTGAGGCAACTTCTTATAGTTTTCAGGATATTTATGGGGACGATAATTGAAACCGGCCACATCCATAACGGCAGCCATATTATTGTTTACCACGGCATCGGGCGCATCCATACCTTGTGTTACAGGGCGGGTGGGGTCTTCACGATGGCAAATATCCTGCAACATACGCGAGATTTTCGGACCGTTACTGCCGCTCCACTGATCAGGTACTTCATTACCTGTACACCACATCACAATACTTGGGTTATTACGATAGTGACGAATCAGATTCGTCAAATCCTTATCCACCCATTCATCAAATACTTTATGATATCCATTGGCCATCTTTGCCGATTTCCATTCGTCAAAGGATTCCGCCATCACCATCATACCCATCTCGTCACAAGCCTCCACCAGTTCGGGAGCCGGCATATTATGAGAAGTACGGATTGCATTACAGCCCATATCTTTCAGAATACGAATCTGACGACGGATAGCGGCATCATTTACAGCACCTCCCAACGGGCCTAAGTCATGATGGTTACATACTCCTTTGAATTTGGTCAATTTTCCATTCAGAAAGAAACCCTTGTCGGGGATAATCTCCAAGGTACGGATACCAAAACGAGTGGTATATTCGTCTTTCAAGGTATTCCCTTCATATACTTTGGATTCAGCCATATAAAGAACCGGAGTTTCAGGACTCCATAACTCAGGATTGGCTACTGCAAACTCCTGTTCAAACAAAGTATTGTCAAAAACACTTAACTTGTTTTCCCCGGTAGCAACCACTTTGCCGTTTTTATCCTTAATCTGCGTCACAATACGGTAATTATCCTTATTGGCTCCTTCGGGACTAACCAAAGAAGTTTTCAAAGACACTTTTGCATATTTGTCTGTCACCACGGGAGTGGTAGCATACGTCCCCCATGTCGGGATATGCGCATCTTCATTGATTACCAGATGAACATTGCGGTACAAACCGGCCCCCGGATACCAACGTGATGATTCAGGCTCGTTTTCCAAACGGACTGCCAGCTCGTTCTTCTCACCCGGTTTCAGATAAGGGGTCGCATCCACATAAAAGGAATTATAACCGTATGGCCAATAGCCTGCCTCCTGCCCGTTCACATAGACACGGGCATGGCTCATTGCTCCGTCAAATATCAAAGTAGCCTTCTTGCCTTTTTCAAAACCGGGAGCATCAAAGTTCAGGCGATACCATCCGGTTCCTACAAATGGAAGACCTCCGGTACGGCCGGCATGTTCCAAAGCCTCTGTCTGTCCATCCTGAGTGATAGCCATTTCCTGCTTGTCGTTATTGATACTGAACGGACCATAAATCGCCCAATCATGAGGAACGGTGACGTTCTGCCATTTACTGTCATTATAACCGGGATTGGCAAATTCCGCATTATCTTCACGCGTAAATTTCCACCCTTTTTCGAAAGTCTGCTCTGTACGTACCTGCGCTTGCATAAAAGCAAAACAACAAACAGCTCCTAACGCAGCACACAAAAATCGTTTCGTATTCATAGTTATTTCTTATTAGGATTTTCTGTTACTATAAAAGTAATTTCACCTGCCTTGATCAAATCATCATGCGAAATCAAATATTTATTAAGTTTCTTATTGCCCAGTCTGATTTCCTTTATATAATCCCCTTGTCCTTCTTTCTTGATAACCAATTCTTTCTTGCCCCAATAGTTAGGATCAAGCTGAACGGTCACTTTATCAAAAGTAGGAGTAGTCAATGTATATTCGGGCACACCCGGACAATCCGGATAGAATCCCATCATACTGAATATAGCCCATGCAGACATCGTACCCGTATCATCATTGCCAGGAATTCCATCCGGCTTAGTTGTGAAATACTTAGCCAGCAATTCCTTCACCAATTTCTGTGTACGCCATTCTTCACCCTTGAAACGACTGAACAGGTAAGGATAAGCTATATCGGGTTCATTAGCCGGATCATAATTTCCTTCATCGAACACGCTTTGCAGCTTATCGACAAATTTCTTATCACCTCCCATCAGTTTCACCAATCCATTGATATCATGAGGAACAAAGAAAGTGTAATTCCATGCGTTACCTTCGTGGAAACCGGGACTAGGTGCAAAATTCGCTCCTTCTTTCGGGTCAAACGGTTCATAGAACTTACCTTCCTTGGTGATAGGACGCAAAGTTCCGAAATCCTTGCTATAATAATTCTTATACCCCATAGAACGTTTGCGGAACAGTTTCGCATCTTCCTTTTTACCTAGAGCCTCTGCCAAAGTGGACAGCGCATAGTCGGCAACATAATATTCCAAAGCATGAGAAACCGAGTTGTCATACTGGCTTTCCATCGGCACATACCCTTTGGACATATAATCGTCATTATCCGGACGCATCAGATTATCCTTGCCCGGAGTAGTGGCCGACTTATACATTCCCTTATAAGCTTCGTCAATGTCAAAGTCTTGCAATCCCTTCATCCAACTGTCTACCAGAACAGGAATAGAGGGGTCACCTTCCATAGTCAATGTTTCACGACCATATAATTCCCATTTCGGGAACCATCCGTGTTCCTTATACATACCCATCATAGTATGTATCATATCCATCTGACGTTCCGGATAGACCAAAGTCATCAACTGATGGTAGTTACGATAAGTATCCCACAATGAGAACACCGTATAACGGTTACGGTTGGTGGTCAGAATCTTGTCTCCCTCCATTTGTGGATATTGTCCGCTTACATCCTGCAAAATATTAGGATGAATCATGGTATGATACATAGCGGTATAGAATACTCCCTTTTGTTCTTCCGTGCCACCTTCTACCTTGATACGGGAAAGATCATCGTTCCATCTCTTACGGGCCTCCGCACGCAGTTTGTCGAATGTTGTGCCGAAAGGCTGTTCTTTTTCCAAATTCAGACGAGCATTCTCAATGCTGACAAAAGATACGCCCATACTGACCTCAATCACTTCTTCCGCCGTAGTATCGTAAGTAAACCACACTCCTATATCATCTCCGCTTATTTCTTTTGTATAAGCAGTATAGAGTTTGTATTTACCGGCTGTATCGTCCCATTGCGCCTCCACACCCATCGGACGCATCATTTTCCAATAACCGCGTTTTGCCGGTACTTTGTTGATACGCATTACAAAATAGATGGGAAATACTGCCTGAGGATTGTAACAGAAAGTTCCCAACAACTTGGTACCTTCAATCTCACGGTCGTTTACAAAACGAACGGTAGCACCACTCTCATTGGTCAATCCCTCTCCCAGATTCAACAAGATATTGCTTTGTCCGGCAGGAAAAGTAAAGCGTGCCATACTGGTACGTGGGGTGGCAGTCAGTTCACATTTCACATTGTATTTATCCAGTATATTGGTATAATAACCCGGATTTGCAGTCTCACCTTGATAGAAACTTCCATAATTATGATAATCCACATCCAGTTTGCCGGTGGTAGGCATCAATAACAATGACCCCAATTCCGGACAGCCTACCCCGCTAAGGTTAACGTGCGCAAAACCGGTAAGATATTTATTATTGAATTCGTATGGAGTGGACCACCATTGCTTATCTTTATCCTTATCCCCTTCGGGAACTCCCATCACATTGAAAGGAGTCACCGACATCATTCCATGAGGAGTTAATGCTCCGGGATTTGTCGTACCGTAATTAGTAGTACCCACAAAAGGGTTTACATAATCTACCGGCTCTTTCTGTGCTGCCGCAGAAAAAACTGAGATACAAATCAGAACAGCCGATAACAAAATTTGTTTCTTCATGCTATTTGTTGTTTATATAGGTTCTATTATTTCACTACAATTTCATCTGTAAACAAGAAACCTCCGAATTCACCCGAAGATGCCTGATAACGTATGTAACGTGCTTTGGCATTTCCTTCCCAACCAAAGTTGGTGAAAGTCACCTTGTCATCCTTCACTACTTTGTGTTCCATGCGCTTCAGTTCCGTAAACTCCTTACCATCATTAGAAACGGAAATGATTACTTCTGAAGGCATAAAGACTTCAGGTCCACACACCTGCATAAAGTCTGCTCCAACAGAATGAATTTCTGTTTCTTTTTCCATATCAATGGTCACATCCATTCTTTTTTTGTCTATGAAACCTTGCCAGCGCTTGTCACCATAAGTCCAGCCTCCAATCACCCCATCTACCAAGGCACTATCACCACCGGCCGAATAGCCGGGATAATAAGCGGCATCCGGTCCGTAAGTCACTTTCTTACCTACTGCCAAGTGTTGTATGGGCTGATCCGCTCCCGGACGATTTCCTATCTCATTTTTCAAATCGAAAGGATGGTATCCTTCAGCTTTCAATGCCTCTACCTCTTTCAATGCGCGAGCATGAAAATCATCATAGTTCTTCACAGAAGGATCACTCCAAGCAACTTCCGCCAACGCAAGAATACGAGGATAAATCATCATTTCCGCATGTTCCGGAGTCGGAATATATTCTGTGAATAAATTAGCTTGTACTCCATACACTAACTGGACTTTATCCGCACTCAAAGTATCGGGTACAGGATTAAATGAATAAACTTTGGCCAAAGGCAGATACCCTCCTATTGCTTCCGGCTGGGAATCAGGAGCATCCTGATAAGAATCAAAATAGCAGAACTCACCCGGACTCATAATAGCCATGTGGCCGGAATCAACCGCTTTCATTCCCCCTTCCGTGCCACGCCATGACATGACAGTAGCATTAGGCGCCAAACCACCTTCCAATATTTCATCCCAACCCAATAATTTACGTCCGTGGGCATTCAAAAAGACCTCGATACGATGAATCAGATAACTCTGTAACTCGTTCACATCTTTCAAGCCCTCTTTTTTCATACGTGCCTGACACAGTTTGCAAGTGGGCCATGAGGCTTTACCGGCCTCATCCCCTCCTATATGAATATATTCGGACGGGAAAAGTTCCATCACCTCTGTCAGCACATTTTCCAGAAACTCAAAAGTCTTTTCATTACCGACACAGAAATCGGCTTGTTTGTAAGGTTCGTGTGTACAAGACAACTCGGGATAAGCAGTCAGTACTTCTTCCGAATGTGCAGGCATCTCTATCTCAGGAATAACAGTAATAAAACGTTCCTGAGCGTATGCCACCAGTTCACGGATATCATCTTGAGTATAATAACCTCCGTGAGCATCTTTACTACCTTCTTCTTCATACCGTCGTCCGTTATTCCACCATTCTTTCCATGTAGGAAACTCACGCCATGCCGCAAATTCTGTCAGACGGGGATATTTTTTTATTTCAATACGCCAGCCCGCAGCGTCAGTAAGATGCAGATGCAAACGGTTCAATTTATAATATGCCAAAGCATCCATCTGCTTTTTTATAAATTCCTTGTTGAAAAAATGACGGGAAACATCCATCATAAAGCCACGATAAGCAAAACGGGGCTCGTCTGTAATGACTCCTACCGGCAATTCTTTTTCATCAGCCATTTGCAGCATAGTCTGAACTCCATAGAATAGTCCTGCTCCGGAAGTCGCACGAATAAGTACCTGATCAGGAGTTACCGTCAGAACATACCCCTCGGAAGAGTTTACCTCCGGCAATTGAGCCACTTGCTTCAAGACAATAGTATGTCCCTCTTCTGCCGCTACCGGTTTCAGCTTCATGAAAGAAGCCGCCAAATAATCCTTCAAAATCTTTTTATCTCCTTCGGACGCATCTATATACAATCCTGTTTCCGGATTCAGAGGAAACACTTCCTGTTGCAATTCCACCTTCAATGGTGCAGGAATAACAGAAAGTGTGCGTTGCTCTTCCTTTGTGCAACTTGCAAACAACAAGCCCAATGCAGCTCCTGCCAATATAATCAATTTTCTCATCTTCTATTTTCTTTAATTCTATTAATTTCATTGGTACGAATGCCCGGTTTCAGTTCTCCATTAATAATGTAATGGAATCCGTCCTGAGAAACTATTACAGCTCCGGCACGCGCACCTTGCTCATATTCGCCTAATGTAGTCCATTTATTCGTCTGTGGATGATAGAGCAGCAGATTTCTGTTAAACCGATACCACTCTACAGGATGTGACAAATATTCTTTTCCCGCATAAATACCTTGGAGAGCCTTTAAGAATATATCCTTATCAACTCCTCCGGCACACAATATCATCCCCTCGCCAAAAGAGGTTCCCATTCCACCACCTAAAGAGATCTCATTACCTTCTGCATCACACGGAGTGGCAACCGATGACCATTCTTTCGTTTCCGGAGAATACATATATCCATCTACCGATAAAGAAGCCTGGTGCCCTTCAATAGCCGGGGCAAAGCCACCCCATATATAAAGTTTTCCGTCTTGCGCCACGCAAACAGGTTGTACTCTGGGTTCACCCGGAATATCTGTTTCTTTTTTCCATCCTCCAGACAAATCCAACAGATCAAGCATGTACATGGCCGAGGACGGAATGCCATTTACATTTCCCCCGACAATATATAGTGAATGTCCTACTAATGCACCTGCCATATTATCTATAGTTGCAGGTAAGGATGGTAACGTATCCTTTTTCAAAACGTCTTTTTGCAAAGATAAAAGAAAAACATCAGACAGGCTATGGGTTGCTGTAGCTCCTCCAACACAAATTAACCCTTTTTCAGTAGAAATAGTGACTCCATAAGCTGCTGCCTGAGGCAGTTGGCCTATTTTTTTCCACTCAAAAGCCGTATCATTTGACAAAGAGGTTATATATACATCTGGGTAAAAGACTTTTTTCCCGCCATCGGCCGCCGGTGTATCGGGAAAATTACAACCTCCGGCTATTAATAAATTTCCATCAATCACTCCCGCATATAATGCAGAAACTCCCTTAAGAAAACCAGCATCCTCCGTAGGAAATCCCTGCATTTTCTCAAGAGATATTTCATAAACATCCGGCCGGCTGCTACAAGCAGTCACTACCATCATGCCTATTATCGCATAAATGCCATATATTATTTTCCTGATCATGTTTTCATGGTGAAGTTTACAAATTCTTTACAAGCAGTGTTGCGCAGCTATCTTTTAGGACAAACGCTACGCAACACCAGCACTGATTTTACAATTAATCTACAGTAATTTCATCTACAAACAGAAAAGCAGGATTTCCTTTACCTCCATGCCAAGAAGGAATATTGTATTCCGGCTTTGCCAATACTTTCAGATAACGTGCTTTCACAGGTTCAAAGCTCAATACATGTTCATATAATTGGTTTGGATTATCCAAAGTCATTGCAGGATATTCTTCTGAAGCTACTTGCTTGAAATTCTCACCGTCTTCTGAAACAGCGACACTGATGGAACGCGCGTCAAATATCCAGTCACCCTTCTCCACATTTGTAGTAAGTGTCACTTTGCTGAAATCAGCCGGCTGCCCGAAATCAATCACGGCTTCCATATCATTCTTATAAAAAGCAATCCAACGTCCTGTCTTATAATTTCTATTTCCTTTCAAACCATCCACCAAGGTAGAGATACCGGCAAATTCATATTGCTTGTTCACAGGTTGTAGAGCTGTTATTTTCTTTGAAGTCGATTTGCTGAACGCAATGTCTTCTTTCACAATACGACTATTGCCTGTAGGACGGACAGCCATAGCCTTAAACGTGCAATTTGTATTGATCTTCACCGGTTCTGTATAAAGCTGTGAAGCGGTAGTGGGATCTGTGCCATCCAATGTATAATATACCGGACAGTTGTCTACAGTAGACAAAGTAACATCCACCGTACCAGTTTCCGCATTAGGCTCAAACCGGGCAGTCACATCAAACACGTGCTTGGCATAATTATACTGATATACATCATATATCTTCACCATACGTACCAAACGCTGCAAGAAATCCTGATAATCCTTATGTTCAGGATTTGTCCATTGAATATCTGCCAAAGCGGCCATACGTGGTAATTCCATATATTCCACCTGACTAAATGTAGGAATATACTCAGTCCACAAATTAGCCTGTACACCTTTAATATATTTCTGTTCCTCCGGTGTCAGTGATGCCGGCATAGGTTCATAACTATACACACGTTCTAAAGGTAAGTAACCGCCAATGGCTTCCGGTTCCTGTTCCACATCCTTGCTCTGATAATAGTCAAAATACAAATAAGTATTCGGTGACATAATAACATCATGCTTCTGCTTGGCAGCCTCAATACCGCCACCTTCACCACGCCATGACATGACAGTAGCATTAGGAGCCAACCCGCCTTCCAGAATTTCATCCCAGCCAATAATCTGACGTCCGTGGTCATTCAAGAATTTTTCCGCATGATTGATAATGAAGCTCTGTAATTTTTCCTCTGCCGTGTGGTTCTTGTCAGCCTTAATACCTAAAGCTTTGATACGATCCTGGCACTTTGGACATTTTGTCCAACGCACTTTAGGACATTCATCACCACCCACATGAATATATTCTGACGGGAAAATCTGAATAATTTCTCCCAATACATCATCTATGAATTTCAAGGTTTCATCATTTCCTGCACAAAGCACATCTTCCGATACCCCCCAGATTTTCCAGACTTCGTACGGACCACCTGTACAGCCTAAGTTAGGATATGCAGTCAATGCCGCTTGCATGTGCCCCGGCAAATCTATTTCAGGAATAACCGTGATATGACGTTCGGCAGCATAAGCTACAATTTCTTTTGCTTCTTCCTGTGTGAAGAAGCCACCATAAGGCTTTCCATCATATTTTCCCGAGTTATGACCGATAACGGTTTCCGTTCTCTTAGAACCCACCTCCGTCAATTCAGGAAGACCTTTGATTTCAATTCTCCAACCTTGATCATCTGTAAGATGCCAATGAAAACGATTCATATTATGTAAAGCCAACATATCTATAAAACGCTTTACCGAATCAACCGGGAAGAAATGACGGGAAACATCCAAATGAGCACCACGGTAAGAGAAACGAGGATAGTCATTGATTTCAACCGCCGGTAAAGCGATATCCACTCCTTGTGCCACCGGAATAGATTTACGCAAAGTCTGGATGCCATAAAATACTCCGGCTTCCGTAGGTCCGGAAATAACCACTTGGTCGCTGGTTACCTTCAACTGGTATCCTTCAGGATTTTTAGCATTTCCACCCAATTGCAGGATTATCCCCTTGCCATCTGTGCCAGCTTGTACAGCCAATGACTTTCCGGTAAGATCTTTGATATAACTTGCCAGAAATTCAGCGTTCTTTTGCATCTTTTCATTGCCTTCCGGATACATTATCTTAGTTCCATTTGACAAAATGAACGGAGCAGCCTGATCCATTACCGAAATTTCCTGCGGTAACGGAATTATCTGATAATTTGCTTCTTTTACTTCTGTGTTACAGGATAAAAGCATAAAACCTGCCATTGTCAGCCCTGCAAGGCCCATTAAAGTTTTCATAATAGATATTAATTGATTAGTTAGTATCACTTAATTGCTTGATAGTTATATCAACCTTTTCATTCTTCTTCAGTTTATCTGAAGTAATAATCACTTTCTTTGTCTGTCCCGGCAACAAGTCAAAGAAGTTATCAGTAAATTTCGCACCTTGAACAGGAATCTCTATGAACACATCCCTGGCCAGCTGTCTGGCAGACAGAGTCACTTCATATTTTCCATCCATCGGCTTCACTTTATAGCGGATCTCGGTCTTCGGTAGCTCCTGATCTTTTGCGTGGTTAAAGTAATAAATTTCTTCGGATAAAACCTCACCTTTCTTGTTTTTTAATGTCATTAGAAGAAAAGTATTTTGAGGACTTGTTGTTATACCCGCATAAGGTTCCTTATAATATAAGGTGGAAGCATTGGCCGGAACCTCGCCCTTGATACTCTTTTTAGTCAGAACTTTTCCATTAAAATCCATCACACGCAACAATAAAGTCACCTCTTTATCCGCTTCCAGCTTGTCCGACATAACATAAATATTCAAATCCTCCCCTTCCTTGACAGCATCTACCAATACCGGAGCAAAAGCTCTTTTTGCCTGATAATGCAACGCTTTCCAATTGCCATAATAATCAATGCTCGACCAGGAAACGACCGGCCAGCTGTCATTCAGCTGCCAATATAAAGTCCCCATACAATAGGGACGGTTACGACGATGGGCTTCCAAACCCTGGCGCACTCCTACCCCTTGCAAAACCAAACCCATATAAACCAACTGATCGAAATCTTCAGGTACTTTATAATACAGTCCCATAGTCTTCTTGATGAGGAAATTACCGATAGTGGCTTTTTGATGAGCATTCATCACCTCCGATTCCAATGCATAATCTTCCGGTGAGGCAAAAGTAGCAATCGTCTTCATTTCAGGAAATGCCTGAAAACCAAACTCACTCATAAAACGCGGAATTTCCGTATCCAGACTTTCAAACGGTTTCTGACCATACCAGATACCCCAATTATGGCTGTCGGCAATCTTCCAGCTTTCGGGACGTCCCCAATTGGCCTCGTACGGAGAACCATGCATATAGAAACGGTCCGGATCAAGTTCAGCTACTTTACGAGGCAACAACTCACGGAAAAGTTTGTCATAACCCTGCTTCATTCCTTCCATAATACCGGGATCAGTGTATTTCTTATCCCATCCCCAGTAACGCATACCTTCATAAATTTCATTATTTCCACACCACATAGCCAGACTGGCATGGTTCCGTAAACGCTTGATATTATATTCCGCCTCGGCCTCTACCCGTTTCATAAAAGCAGGATCGGACGGATAAGTAGTGCAGGCAAAAATAAAATCCTGCCAAACTAAAATTCCATTCTCATCCGCCGCCTGGTAAAAAGCATCATCCTCATAAATCCCTCCACCCCATACACGAATCATATTCATATTGGCATCTTTCACATCCTTGAACAACTGGCGGTAACGTTCTTCAGTAATGTTAGGCAGCAAAGCATCATCCGGAATAAAATTCGCGCCTTTGGCAAACATCGGTTCACCATTGACTACAAAATAGAAGGATTCTCCCTGATCGTCTTTTTCTTTCACCACCTTTATTGTACGGAGTCCGATACGCTCTTTTTGAGAAGCTATCACTTTACCATCCACCTTTATTACGGCTTCAAAGTCATACAATGCAGGTTCCCCCCAACCATTAGGCATCCATAAATGAGGCTGCCGTATCTCTATGGGAAGAAGAATATGGTTTGTTCCTGGCTGCAATGTCACCTCTTTCTGTTCGGTTACCTTTTCACCCTCCTTATAAGAATAAGCAACGGTTACTTCCGCTTTCTGAGGAGTTGCAGAAACACTGTTTACAGTCAGGAGGTTTTCAACTTTCGCCAGATCTTTTGTTACCGAAGCCTGACGTACATAGTAATCATCAATGCGTGCCACATCATAAAAAGTCAGTGTCACAGGCCGCCAGATACCACTGGTTACCAATCGGATTCCCCAATCCCAGCCATAACTGTAAGGCGCTTTACGGCTATAGATACTGACCCGCTTATCACTATGGTCATTATCAGCAGGATAATCAAAGCCATTGGTTTCCCATTGGGGCAACGTTTGCTTGACAGGTGAATGAAACAGAATCTGCAAATGGTTTTCTCCCTTCCGCAACACCTCTTTTACCGGAAGAGTATAGCCGACAAACATATTGTCCGTACGTTCCAACAAAGAGCCGTTCAGGTAAATATCCGCATACGTATCCAATCCTTCCAAAATCAACAAGGCAGCATCCCGCGAGAGTTGCTCATCTGTCACATTAAAAGTAGTTTTATAGACCCAGTCCTCATTCTCCACCCACTGCACTTTTTGCTCATTCATCCCATAAAATGGATTGGGCAGTTTATTATGAGAAATCAAATCCTGATGTACCGTTCCGGGCACCGTAGCCGGCAACCATTCATTCCGGCCGACCTGGGCGAACTCCCATCCCTTATCAAGACTCAGACTCTCTGACTTCTTATACTCCTTTGCACTGAGCATCATCGGAAAGCATCCTAACATCATCAAAACTTTTAATGTTTTCTTCATCTTACCTATCTTTATTAATTTATATACTATTCAGCCCGGAATGTGGAAGCAGGCAAACCGGCGCCATTTACCAGATTGGCACGGGTAAATGGCTGCCATCCGTAACGAACCGTTTCCGGCTCTTTCACCTTATCACTCCATACTTTTATTTTACCGTTTTCAACAACAGCCTGTGCCGGATAAAATAATCCATCATCACCTGCCACTTCGAATGTACGAACCGGTTTCCCATCCGAAGTGGACAACTTCTCCGCATAATCAAAAGAAATATAAGCCGCACCTCCACTAAATACGACTGATTTATAAAGCGGTCCCGAAGGAATGACATTTTTATATCCGTATGTTTTATTCAAAGCCCATGCAGCCAACCGTTCACCGACTTCTCTTTTCTGTTTGGGGTGTACGTCCAATGAGTCTCCCCTATCTGAACTGACAGCCATACCGGTATGAGGAATCTCCGCCATCAAACGACGCTGGCTATCACGGAACCAAGTCCATGACGGACGGTCTATACTGGACAATTGGACAAAATAGAATGGAAGTTCCGCATCCCCCCAATTCTTGCGCCAACTTTCCACCAACAATCTGAACAACTTTTCATGAGTCTCCCGATTATGGGCATTAGACTCACCCTGATACCAAATAAAGCCTTTGACCGGAAACTGTTCCAAAGGACGGATACCCGATTCATACAAATAACAAGGCTCATAAGGATGGCGTTGCAATTTATTGAAAGACTTCTTTACATTCAAGGCAGCACGCCCACGCACCCAGTCTTGGATAAAATCATTCTGCATCCAATTACGTAAAATAGCCGGAAAACGATATTCCAATGTGCTACGGTCTATCCATGCTTCAGTAGGAGATCCGCCAATGGCATTGCAAATCAGTCCTACAGGGACTTGCAAACTATCCTGCAATTTCTTTCCGAAATAGTAAGCCACCGCCGAAAAATTACCGGCTGTTTCAGGCGAACAAACTGTCCACCGTGTATCCTTATAATATTGCAGATGATTCAATGAATCGAGTACCGAAGCATCCCACTCCACCGCATCCGTACGCCAACGGGCTTTCATATCATAAAAACGGATATTGCTATTTGCAGCTTGAGGAACATCTTGTGCGGCAGTCGCACTCCAATTCAGATAAAACTCCATATTCGATTGTCCGGAACAGAGCCACACTTCTCCCGCCAACACATTTTCATAGACCAGTTTCCGTTTTTCTGTAGAAACAGTCAGTGTATATGGACCGCCCGCCTTCAATGGCCGGACATCCACCGCCCACTTTCCATCTGCTCCCGTCACAGCCTGAAGTTGCTGCCTGTCTATGGAAACAGTTACTTTCTCACCGGCATCCGCTTTTCCCTGAATAGTCAGCAGACGTCCATGCTGCAATACCATATTGTCCGTATAAATTTCCGGCATTTGCAAACCGCCAAAATCACCGGTTATGCCTTCATACACCGTTTTTGCCAAGACAGCCGCACCTTCCTTATCGGGATGGACAGCATCGGGCAACATAAAAGGATATGGATATAAAGGTGCATGAAAATCTATCAACTGTACTTGTGCGTATTTCGCTATCGTTTCTATAGCCAGCTGAATCTCATCATGCCAGTCGCGTGTGCCGGACTCAAACCGCGGATGGCGGTCGGCAATCGGAGTCAGACGGGCAATCAAAATACGACATTCAGGATTCGCCACTCTGAACGAATCAATCAGTGCACGATAATCCGCTATAAAAAAATCACGGTAATTGGGCCAATCACGCGGATCTGTATCATTCACTCCTAAATGAATAACCACTACATCACCAGCAAAAGCCAATGCATCCTTAAACTCTTTCTGTTGCATAAAAGGCCGGTGTCCCTTGTTCAGCAACGTAGCTCCCGGCTTTCCAAAACGCTCCACCGTATACCCTTCACCCAGCATTTGCTGTAACCGGGCAGGATAGGACTCCTTATCAGGATCGGATACACCTATGCCATAGGTAATGCTATTACCTACACAAGCAACCTTCACCCGCTTCCGTGCAAATGAAACGGTACAAAGAAACAAACATAAAATCAGTATTAATGTCTTCTTCATTTTTGGTCAACATAAGGTTTTACAATATCACGCCACAGCAAGTATCCCTTTCCTAATAAATGTAATCCGTCATTAGTATATACTGGATTCATCTTGCCTGTCTCTTTCTCCACAAAATGACTATACAAATCAATATAGGCAGCTCCTTCCTTTACCGCCAATGGTTCCAACAAATCATTAATTTGTTTTACCATCTGCCAGCGTGATGTATGCCCGTTAAACATACCGTAACAATCATTCACCGGCAATACACTTTGCAAATATAATTTTGTTTTTGGAGATTCTTGCTTTATTTTCCGAACAATCATACTTATTTCTGAAATAATTTTATCCGCAGACGTTCCCCGAGAAACATCATTGATACCGATCAATAAAAAAATCTTTGCCGGTTTTCCCTTTACAATCGGATCCAAACGGTCATATACCCCCATACAGATATCTCCACTGATACCCCTGTTCTTCACATTCTTATTTTGGAACAACTCAGCCCACTCGCAACCGTTGGTAATACTGTTCCCTAAAAAAATAATATCTTTTGAAGTAACCGGAAGTTCTTCAAACAAAGTCGCTCTCTGCTCATAAAAAGTAGAATACTTGCGTTCCTGAGCAAACTGGGGTAACGCTAATAATAATCCCAATAACAATAAGACAATACGTTTCATTTTATTTTTGTTTATCTGGTGAATAAATCAATCCTTCTACCGCCCTTTCTCCGTCAGGAGTCACAAAGACAGTGGTAAACATCCATTTCACAAGACGCGTCTCAGCCATCTTAAACTTACCGATAGGTAACTTTAAGAAAACTTTGTTCCAACCTTTATTTAAATGCACCGCCAATGGAGATCTTCCTACGCAATTCTCATTTCCCAAAGGTACTTCATAACTTTTCACCTTATGCGTAGCAGTCCATACAGGAGGTAATATTTCGCAACCATTAATCCAGATGCGGCTTCCCTTATAATCCCATTTGCCAGGCAATGGCGCCAGATCCATTTCCGAACGACTGTAATTCTGGAATTCCACCCACAGTCCCACCTCCTGATCCTTGGGCGAATACACCCAAGTATATGCATAAGCCGTGTGGTTTTCCTTAGGATCAGCATAAAAAGCAGGAACCATATCCCCCCAGACATGACGCAAATAAATACCTGCCCCCATTGCCTGACGTACACCATACGTATTCCCGTTATAATGATAGATATCCTTTAATTCCTGTTCAGGCGGGAACACCTTATCCATATCGCCCCCATTAGGAAAAGCATCCGTAATATTCCATTTTACATTAGTCTGTTTTACATAGGCGAAAGGATATCCTTTAAACGTATGCTCCTTATGCCACAACATACGCTTTTCAAAATCAGCGAATTCTTTAAATGCTTCCGTGTCTTCGGGGGGAAGTATCGTACCCAGTCCGTCAAAATATTCCGTACCTCCCCCTCTCCAGGCACGCTCGGCAATAGCAAGCACATTGGGGTACAAGCCATTTTCAATAACCAGATTCCACTCATTGTCAATCAAACGATCGTGCCACAAAGCCAATATAGTTCCCGCAATGTCCTCACTGCCTTCTGCCTGATCATAAATACGGCTGTTATACAAAGCTACAATATCACCGAAAACATCAAAATGATTCAGATAATGAAATTTGGAATCGATAGCAGGAATACCCGGTTGCGCCTTTCCACGGTAACTCCACAAATGTGTCATGTCTATTTCCCCCGGTTTATAGTGCCAGCCCGGATTCCAGGATATTACTTTTTTCCCTTTTGAGCGTACATACGCCACCATTTCGGGTACAAAATGCGGATTGGTAAACTCCACCTCATCTGTACCTATATGTAAATAAGGCACATCAAATGTCTCACACACCTCATCCAGTAACAGTTTCAATATTTTCATCCCTTCCGGACTTTGCATATCATGGCGGAAAGCACGCACAAAGGCAGCACTATGCCCTGGCATATCTATCTCAGGAATCAACAACACCTGATGTTTCTTACAAAAATCCACCAAATCGCGTGCCTCTTCCAGCGTATAATATTTACCCGGCATACGGATAGTATTCACACTATCATTCAGCATAGGAAAAATTTTACTTTCCAATCTCCATGCCTGGTTTTCCGTAAGATGCCAATGAAATACATTAATCTTAAACCGGGATAAAATCTCTATCTCTCTTTTCAATTCTTCCATTGAAATATAACTGCGTCCCACATCCTGCATAAATCCGCGTATCCTGAATGCCGGCCAGTCTACAATCTCACATCCGGCAACAGAGCTTCTTTTCCCTTTTTTCTGCTCCAATTGCCGAAGTGTCTGCATAGCCCAATACACACCCTGTTCTGTTACAGCCTCTATCTTTATTCGCTTGTTTGAAACAGAAAGACGATAGGCTTCATCCCGGTTTAACCTAGCTTCATCAATAGACGGAACCAGTTCCACTTCAATCACCGATGATGAGTGTTCAACAATCTCACCACCCGCATTCATGATAAAAACTTCCCACTCCGGCCTTAATACCGGAGTAGAAAGTTTCACCTTTCCCATAGTAAAGTTCTTCCCCGTATCCTTACACAACTGAGGTTTAGGAAGTAATGAGATACTGGTTTGTGCTATGGTTATAGCACAAACCAGTATCATACCAATAAAACTAGAAAACCAGCGTTTCATTATTTATTTGGTCTTTACAATATCTTTCAATTTTATCGCTTGGAAAGTCATGTGGGCCACACTGCTTTCATATAAAATCCCTACTGTTTCCTTGTCAATCATAGTTAAGCAGCTATATCCCCAACCCCAACCGGCATCCAACAACAATTGATTCTCGGGCAACCAAGTCACCCCGCCATCCAGACTTGCTTTGATGGTAATGCTATGACGGTTTTTGGTATCATTCGGATTAGAGAACAAAAGAATGTCTTTACCTAATACATTCTCTTTAGCTTTAACACTAATCAAACTGGCCATACAAACCGGTTCCTGTAAGGCTGTACGTGAAGATTCATGTTCTTTCCACGTTTTACCTAAATCTGTAGTTGTAGAAACGGCACGACTGCCGCCACGATTATCACGCATATTCAGCATCAGCACTCCCGGTTCCACTTCCACTACCTGAGATTCAGTAGTATTAGTGCGTGCCAATGTGCTGATATTCCATGTCTTTCCATGATCCTTACTGTATATAACACCGGCATTAGGAATACGATCACTGCCAATATACTGGCTGGCAAAGACCAATGTTCCATCTTCCATAGAAATACCTCTACCGGGACCTTGCAGCAAGAAATACCATGACGGATCTTTCACCTGTTCTGTTATATTCATAGGCTCCGACCAGGTTTTACCATCATCATCACTTTTCACCATCATTAATTGCGCTGTATGATTACGGTCCATACCTGTTTGTGAATTCCACCACGCACGACCATTCCCCATACCATGTGTCCAGGCAGCGACAATCCAGATAGTTCCTGTCTTTTTATCAACTAAAATGGCAGGATCACCTACTCCATTCTGTGCTTTAGGCAGACCATCATATTCACCAAATGCCATCGGAATGCGCATTTTCTCCCAAGTCTGCCCTCCGTCCGTACTTCTGCTCAGACCTATTTCCACATACTCCTGTAAATCCGCACTATTATTATAGCGTACATCATATACCCCCAACAAGGTTCCTTTATTTGAAGTGACCAACCCGGGAATACGATAGGCAGCAGCCCCGTCATCACCGGCATGGCGCACGCCTACCCCCATATAATGGGTATCCGCCTTACGAACTATCTTCAAAGGAGCAATCTGTCCGTCAATCTTAGCTTCCACCACTTTTGCCGACACTTTAGACAAGATAGAAGCAATAGGCTTCATTTGCAGGCTAATCCAAAAATAATTCACTCCCGGAAACAATTTTTGGTCAGCTTTCAATATAACCTCGCGCTTCGGGGCCTTTACTTCCGACTTCAAAACGGAATAAGAAGTATTGGCAGCCAATGTTTTTCCCGGAGTATTATTAGATATATAATCTACCGGAGCAAAATAAGTCTTTCCTCTCCTCTCCACGCTTTCAGTTCCACCATAATAAAGTTTCACAGATTCAATTTCATTTAAATTCACGTCTTTGCCGAAGTCCAACTTCACTTCATTCAGCATCTGACTTTGAGCAGCCTCTATACGTAAATGAAACAACTCATTATCCTGCCTTTCAATCAACACAGGAATCCGGGTTTCGCGGACAGCAACCGTATCTGCCGCCGCACTTAACTTGAAGGGTGCTAATATAAAAACAACAATTAGCAGTAATAAGCTAGGGTTTCTCATAATATTTATAATTTTACGGGTGTAAAAATAAAAGTTTTTATTGAAATTAGAAAATAAAAAGACGGTTTCTTTATTAATTTCATAAAGAATACCGTCTTTTTATGCAATTAAGGATACTTATCAGACAAAAATTTAATAACCAACCGTCTGTTTCAACAATGGATTATTAGTAAGAGCTCCTTGGTTGATAGGCCAAAGCAGACGGGCAGACTCCGCCGGAGTATAGTCAAGTACGTACGAATCGCCAAAACGCCGCAAGTCATACCATCGTTTTCCTTCCAGCATAAATTCAAACAAACGTTCCTGCAGAACAGCATCCGCCGGATACTTATCAATTTCCTGATTGGGGAATCCCACTGTTGAAGCATCATACGCATCACCAAACGCACGCTGACGCACCCGGTTTATCTCTGTAGCCGGATCCTCACCCAAAAGCACTTTCGCCTCAGCCAGCATCAATAGCAAATCCGAATATCTATAAATAGGATAATCATCACATCTCACCCGTGTACTTCCATTCATAACTCCCCAATACTTATGCGGATACAGCCCCACCAATTCCAACTCGCCATTTTCCACCTTATTATATACATCTTTCAATGTAACGTCACGACGAGTGTCTCCCGGCAGAAATTTCTTGAAGTTTTCCAATTTCACCATCAGGCGCATGATACCGAAATTATTCTCGACAGACGTATTTATCAAAGTACCATCCGCATTATAGAATTTCCCTAAATAATCCGCCTGCGGAAACAAATCATTATTTCCATTCCACAGGTTGTATTCAAACAACTCATTATGAATGGTAAAGATAATCTCTTTATTACCTTTATTATCATAAGCAAACACTCCCTGGTAAGTATCCATCAAGTCCAGATTGCTACGGCTGATATTATTCTGTATGTCAACCAACGCATTCTTTGCTGTCCGGGCATCTCCTTCTCCCCCGTCACGATGGGCACTCCACAAATATACATCCGCTTTCAGCATCAATGTGGCAGCCTTTGACCACAGCGATTTTTTTTCCTTTATGGTATAATCAGGCCCAAAATAACTTAATGAAGATTCTATATCTTTTTTTACCTGCTCAAAAATTTCGGCAGCCGGAGTCGCCGCCTTTGCCAATTTACCCACTTCAAAACCCAAGCTGGGCTCTTCCGTAAACACGGCATCTCCCCATGAACGGTATAACTGATACATATAGTAGGCACGCAATCCATATACCTGTCCTAAATAATAGTTCTTAGCACTTTCAGTCAGAACATCCGTATGGAGGGTCCTGCTGATAAACAAATTCATCTGGTTAATATTCTGATACAAATCACCAAATCCGCTGATTCCGGGATTCTCCGCATTCAATGTATTATAAGGAAAACGTTCCATCCCCTGGGTGGCTTCTCCACCAAAAGGAGTTCCCCCAAAGACATCACTTCTTGCCTCACCCAATAAAAACATATTCCACGAATGGCTTCTGAAGCGACTATGCAGTCCAAAAACAAATGAATCAAACTGTTCCGGAGTTTTCCAGTAATTCAAGTCAGTGATATCGCTCACCGGGTCCATATCCAACGAAGTACATCCACCGGCCAACATAGCCGATGCGGCAAAAGCCAACATTACCTTTTTTATGTTCATACTTTCTCTTTTTTACATATTAAAATGACAATTGTAAACCAAACAAAACGGTTCTTGGTGTAGGATAACGTCCATTGTCTATACCACCACGACCATTTGCCTGAATATCCATAACCGGTTCCGGAGAAGTTCCATCATATCCGGTAATATAGAATAAATTCTGTCCCGTAACATACACGGACGCATCGGTCAAGAACACCTTATTTATAAGATTCTTCGGGAATTTATAACTCAAGGTTACCTCACGCAGACACAAATAATCCCCCTTTTCATAGAAAGTAGAGTTATTATTGTTCAGATTCGTTGTACCATTATTGGAACGGGTAATGTTCTTTTTCGCATTCTGGTCAGCCCAATAAAATTTAGGAATACTAGTTTCCGTATTGTTTTCAGACCACGAATTTCTGACATCCTTAATCAAATTGAACGACCCGTTATACTGCCCCAAGATTCTTGCTTTCAAATCATTGTAAATGGTATGACCTACCGCATAGTCAAAACGACCATACAAAGACCAGTTTTTATAATTCAGCGTAGTAGAGAAACCACCTGTCCATTTCGGATAGATATTACCCACCACCTGACGGTCGTATGAGTTTATAATGTTATCACCATTTTTGTCATCCCACAATACATCTCCAGGCTCAATAGGCTTCCATCCCGGCTTTCCTGCATATTCGGCAGCTTTATTCGGCCCATACAGGTTGGCAACTTCATCCACAAAATCACCGGCATGGTTTCTCACATCATCCCAGTCACGCAAGATACGCACTTGTTTATAAGCAATGATATCACCCAAGCTTTTTCCTTCCTGAATACCGCCTACCCAAACCAATGAGTTGGATTTTGGATCCCATATCTGCTCACCCCCCTGACGGTTGTTCACATTCCCATTAAAAGGCAGCTTCTTCACCATATTCTTCACAAACGAAGTATTAGCGGTGACATCCCATGACCAGTCCTTCTTTGTCAGCAGATTCACCTTGGCTTCCAGTTCGAAACCACGGTTACTGATAGTACCTAGATTCGTTTTGAACGAAGGGAATCCCGTATATTCCGGCAAATTCACATCAGTCAGCAAATCGGAAGTCGTACGGTTATAATAGTCCATAATCATGTGAACCCGATTATTGAAAAAGCCCAGATCAAGACCCAGTTCAAACGTATGACTCTTTTCCCAACGCAATTTACTATTAACCACTCCGGTATTCAAATAACCCAGATTACCATTATAAGCACCCACCGAACCGTATTTACCATATACATCAAAGTTACCAATACCATTTACATTCCCGTTCAACCCATAGCTGATACGCGGTTTAATCAAGGATACTACTTCCGCAAACTTTGAATCTTTAAAGAAAGCTTCCTCATGCACATTCCAACCGGCGGATATACCCGGAAAGAATCCCCAACGATTGTCAGATAGTTTAGAGATACCGTCATAACGGGCTACCACCGACACCATATAACGATAATTATAATCATAATTAACACGGGCAAAACCGGAAAGAATACGATAACCGGTCTTGATGGAAGTAGTATAAGTACGATTAGTACCCGCATTCAAAGTAGGTATATCATCTGTAGGAGCACCGGAGACACGCGCCTCCAAGTTCTGATACTGATAATCAAAATACTCGCCACCTAGCATAGCATTGATATTATGTCCGCTAAAACCTTTTTTATATTCCAAAGTCAATGCATGTTGTTGTTGAAATACTTTTGTATTTGTTTGCGAAGCATTACGATTGGTGTTAGGAGCCTGACCTATCTGCTGATACTTCTTTTCGAACAATTCAAACTGATAATCGGTATAATACATAGAGCTGTTTCCGTTCAGAAACAATTGCTGCGGAATAATTTCTAAAGCAAAACCAATATTAAACGAAGTCTTACGGTTCGTCGTAGAACGAGTCAGCTTATCTTTCCAATAATAAGGATTACCATCCTGATTACTCCATCCGGCAGCAGGACTTCCATCCTCATTCCACGGGTTCCAAGTGGGAAACATACTCATAGTACGATAGAACAACTCATACTCTCCCGTTTCTCCATTCCAAGGGCTTTTCAGATCGTAAGTCCATAAATCGGGCATCTTAGACCATGAAAAACTACCACCGGCATTCACTGTCAAAACGGGCAACAACTTGTATGAACCGTTGATAGTCCCGTTCACACGCTGATAATTGGTGGAAATAATCTGACCATCTTCTGAATAGTATCCCAAAGATGAAGAAAATGTTCCTTTGTCATTACCTCCCGACAGATTCAAATAATGATCTTGGGTAAACGCGGCATTACGGAAAGTCAGGTCATGCAGTTCACCGGCATGATTTCTAAAAATCAAAGTTTTATCAGGATCTGTAGGGTCCGCCATAAATTGCCATCCTTCATTCAATAAATGCTTGTTGGCCTCTGTCATGAAAGCCAGATCCACTCCGGAGTTAACTCCAAAACCTTTCTGGTTCTCCATACTTGTACCGCCATTGGTACGCTGCCATCCCAAACGTTGATAATACAAATAGTCACCGGCATCCAGATATTTATATCCTTCACGCGCAAAGTTCACACCGCCTTTGAACTTGTAAGTAATCTGTGTTCTGCCTTCCACCCCTTTCTTGGTTGTCACCAGAATCACACCATTATTGGCACGGGCACCATAAATAGCTGTGGAAGCCGCATCTTTCAACACCTGTATGGATTCAATATCCGAAGGATTGATATCATCCATAGAACGCACAAGGCCATCCACCACGACCAACGGACCTTCCAGATTCTTGTTTATGGAAGCACCACCACGCAATACGATATTGGGCGAACTACCCGGTTTACCCGAAGTATTTGTCACACGCAGCCCACTGACAGTCCCCTGCAAGGATTGAGCCGCATTACTCATAGCCGCATTCTGCAACACTTTATCGTCCAACTTCGAAATAGAGTTCGTCATCAACGAACGTTTCTGACTCATTCCATAACCAGTCACCACGACCTCATCCAGCATTTCTGCATCTTCTTTTAAAACAACCTTGTAGATGTTTGGCACTCCCACAACAATTTGTTGTGTTTTGTAGCCTATATAACTTACATCCAGTTTCGCCCCCACAGGTACTTGGATAGTGAAGTTACCGTCTACATCAGTTATTGTACCATTTGTTGTCCCCACCTCCAGGACACTCGCTCCGATAACAGGTTCACCAGTGGCATCTACCACTACCCCCGTTATCGTTTTTGTTTGCGCCATCATGTTTATTGCAAAACAGAGGCATACGATAAAAAAGAGAGCTTTCTTCATGAATCTCAGATTTGGTTGATAAATTAATGTTTAAATAAAAAAGTTTAATTAAGCGTTAGTTTTAAAACACCTCAAAAAGAAAATAATTTTAAAATCAACAGCGAATATATGCACGCATATTTAGTATATACAAGGAATAAAAGGAACTATATCCTTTATTAGTGTTTGTTTTTTAGAATAAACTAAATATTAAGGCATATTTTAAAAAGTTACATAAGGGAATAACTCAAAAAAGAAAAAAAAGTTCATACGGAGAAGATATAACAAGAAAAACCTCCTTGCAATTCTTTGCAAAGAGGTTACTGAATTGTACACCCGATGAGAATCGAACTCATATCGTCGGAACCGGAATCCGGTATTCTATCCATTGAACTACGGGTGCGTCTGAAACTTGGACGTGCAAAAGTACAAAATATATTGTCTTTCTCCTAATAATTTGAGATATTTATCTATCAAAATAATATTTTGCACATTAATTTAAGAACAAAACAATCAATTTGATTATATTTTTGCCTAAATATATAACAATATCACAAATAATTTCTATATTTGCAAGCAATTAAAACAATTAGATCTATTTTACAATGAGTTACCTAATTAAACCAGCTAACTATAAAGCCTTGCTTGATTTAAAACAAACAGAGTTAGGCATTAAGCAAATAAAAGAGTTCTTTCAACAGAACTTGTCGTCAGAATTACGTCTGCGCCGTGTCACCGCCCCGCTATTTGTATTGAAGGGAATGGGTATCAATGATGACTTGAGCGGAACCGAACGGCCGGTATCTTTCCCTATTAAAGACTTGGGAGACGCACAGGCCGAAGTTGTCCATTCATTGGCAAAATGGAAAAGGCTGACTTTGGCCGATTACAATATAGAACCGGGTTATGGCATCTATACCGACATGAACGCCATCCGGGCTGATGAGGAATTAGGTAATCTCCACTCACTATATGTAGACCAGTGGGACTGGGAGCGTGTAATTACCAAAGAACAACGCACAGTTGATTTCCTGAAACAAATAGTAACCCGTATTTATGCAGCCATGCGCCGCACAGAATATATGGTATGCGAAATGTATCCGCAGATCAAACCCTTCCTGCCACATGACATTCATTTCATCCACTCAGAAGAGCTTTGCCAAATGTATCCCGACAAAACTCCGAAAGAACGCGAACATGCTATTGCGCAAAAATATGGTGCTGTATTTATTATAGGTATAGGATGTAAACTGAGTGACGGTAAAGAACATGATCTGCGTGCACCTGACTATGATGACTACACCACAATTAATCCGGAAACCGGACTCCCCGGCCTGAATGGTGACTTGTTGGTTTGGGATAAAATATTAGACCGTTCTGTTGAGCTTTCCTCTATGGGTATCCGTGTAGACAAAGAAGCGTTACTCCGCCAACTGACACTCAGCGGACAGGAAAAGCGTAAAGAATTGTACTTCCACAAACGCTTGTTGGATGAAACTCTGCCTTTATGTATCGGCGGTGGTATAGGACAATCACGACTCTGTATGCTTTATTTACAGAAAGCCCATATAGGTGAAATCCAAGCCAGTATATGGCCCGAAGATATGAGAAAAGAATGCGCTCAATTGGGTATGCAACTTATTTGATTATAATCTATCAGCAATCGAAGAAGAGGGTGATACAAAAGTCATCCTCTTTTTATTTGTCATTTTTACAAATAACCCCTATCTTTAACGCACATTTTTAATAAAAAGAAAGCCTATGAACGTACAAATAGAAGAAAGCTGGAAACAACATCTGGCACCCGAATTTGAAAAAGATTACTTTATCAAACTCACAGAGTTTGTAAGAAGCGAATACCAGACTACCACTATTTACCCACCGGGCAGATTTATATTCAATGCCTTCAATCTGTGCCCGTTTGACAAAGTGAAAGTCGTCATTATCGGCCAAGACCCCTACCATGGTCCCGGCCAGGCGCACGGACTCTGCTTTTCCGTTAATGACGGAGTACCTTTTCCCCCTTCCCTACAAAATATTTTCAAAGAAATACAAAGCGATTTGGGTGCTCCCATCCCCACTTCAGGCAATCTGACCCGCTGGGCGAATCAAGGAGTATTATTACTCAATGCCACACTGACAGTCCGTGCCCATCAAGCAGGCTCTCATCAACGACGGGGCTGGGAGGAATTTACAGATGCCGCCATCCGTATACTGGCAGAACAACGTGAAAATATTGTATTCATCTTATGGGGATCTTATGCACAGAAAAAAGGAGCCTTCATAGACCGCAACAAACACCTGGTACTGGCTTCCGCACATCCGTCACCCCTGTCAGCCTATAATGGTTTCTTTGGCAACAAGCACTTCAGCCGCACCAACGAATACTTGCAAGCACACGGGCAAACACCGATTGAGTGGTAGACATAAATTAAAGACCAGAATAAAAAAATGAGAAATGGTTGCCGATAACAACATGCAACCATTTCTTATTTTTTATTCTCAGTTTCTCCTAGTACCAATTCACTGCACTACCCGTATTGCTTCGCTGGTCCCATTTCAAAGCATCGGTCAACATACTGGAGTTAGCACGAATACTGAAGTTATAGGAAGTAAAGGGACCAAATACCAAGCCACAACTCATATTGAAACAGTGCAAGTCACGGCTGATATTGACCGTTGTCATTGACATCTCTTTCGTATTAAAGTCATATCCTGAAGAATAATTCACATTCCAGCGGCTACCCAATTTCACATTACCGGAAACATTCAATGAATGGGTTATTGAATAAGGATAACGCATCGTCTTAATATTAATCTGCTTACTTCTGTCCTCACGAATACTATAACTATAACTCAGACTCAATGACCATGGCATCTTGAAAGCCATATAGCCATCCGGATCTATAGCCGCCTTCTCTGTCTTTCTCAAGCCGGAATTATCTTCTTCCTCCTTGTTTTCATTGTCATCATCACTGTACTCATCCAGATTTTCATTCTTCTTGTCTTTATCCCCTTTACTGTCCTTTTCATCTTTCGGGCCAAACCATTTTTTCCACGAATCATTATTCAATGTATACGAGAAAGAACCGCTATACCCCTGAAAACGACCGAAACGTCCGTATGACCATTCTGTACGATTGCCTTCCACTACCTTACCATCTTTATCAAACTCATAAGCATAAGTAGCAAACTGGGCGTTCATATTAAAAGTATAGCTCTTGGTCAGTTTCAAACGCAGATTCATACTCAAGTTTCCCCACGGCTTCTCTTTAGCTGCTGCATTATAAGAAATGCTGGCCCCCAACTGGTCAATCAAGCTGATTTTCTTCACTCCGGTAGTATCCGCATCGGATTTCACTTTCATTTCCACATTATTGTCTATAGAGAAAGTAAAATTCTCGGATTTACCACTGGGTGAGAAGGAGTAAGGCAAACCTTCATATGGATTATAAGTCTGAGTACGTACCTCTCCATCCGTATCAGTATAAGTATACGTTCCCACATATCCATACCTAGACGTACTGAAATCCGGCGCATAACTCATGCTAACCGAAGGAGTAAAGACGTGACGGATCATTTCAATCTTGTCACCAAACAATTTCTTCCACGGTTTGTAGAAACCATACATCTTGGTATTCACCTGCAAACTCAAATCATAGTTATACACACGGTTGAAACCGTTGATTGTATCTCTCCGCACATTATTAGGTGCCGACGGATCATAACTCTGCTCTACCTTGCGCATATACCAACGCTCGGTATAGTTAAAAGAAGGCACGATATTGATATATTTGAATAAGGTAAATGTAGCACTGATAGGAATTTTGTGCTGCATACCATTGGTCCATTTATTCAATCCTTGCTTCAGAATCAGATTATCCTTGGTATTAATAGAGTTCGTCACCTGACCGGTATACTGAAGTGAGATTTTTTCGTACCAACGTTCATCACCTACCGCCTTCTTACGCTTGAACGGATAAATACGGTTCAATGAAATATTCAAGTCCGGCAACGTCACGCTGATAGAAGAGTCCCGTGTATTCTGAGAAATATTGAATGTACTGGACAAATTCAATCCTATCTCGGGAAAGTTACGCGAATAACTCACACTAGACGTCTTGGTATTATTTGAATATTGCTGCGGATTATACAAACTACTCAGGTTACGCTGGTCATAACTACTGGTTGCAAAGTTCACATTAGCCGAAAAAGAACTGTTGGGACTGGCCTTGGCATCCTGTCTGTGGCTCCATGCAATTCTGAAGTCTTTTGTAACCATATAGTCCGGCATATTCTTCTCACCTGTCTTCGTTACCAAATAACTGGCATTGAAATTACCACTATATCTGTACCTTTTATTATAATTGGACTGCGTGGAAAGTCCCCATGAGCCCTTTGTAAAAATCTCACCCAGCACTTTCAAATCCATACGATCACTGATAGCAAAATAATATCCACCATCACGTAAATAGAAACCACGATTCATTTCATCACCGTATGTAGGCATAATGAATCCTGACGAATAACTGCTATTGAACGGGAAAAAACCAAAAGGAATAGCAAGAGGCAACGGCACATCCTCTACCACCAACTGGGCAGGACCAAATACTACATTCTTCTTGGGACGTACTTTCGCCATAGAAAGCTTCAGATAAAAGTGAGGATGTTCGTGATTATCACACGTAGTGTATCGTCCGTGACGCAGATAAAGCTCATCATTGGAACCTTTCTTTGATTCTTCACTGGTTACATACCCTTCACCTTGCTGAGTTACAATATTATTGATGAAACCTTTCTTCGACTTGAAGTTATAACGCATGATTTTTGACTCGTACGGAGTCTCGCCATCTTTAAAGATAGGAGTACCTTTTTCCACGCCAACCGAATCGGGAACACCACGGGCATACACCGTACTGCTATCCATGTTCATTGTAATCACAGCAGAGGTCAATTCAATTTTCTCATAGTTCACCTTACCGTCACCATACAGATGGGCATATCCGCCCTCAGTGAATACGATAGAGTCATTTGCTTCATAAATAACAGGCGCATCCAACGGCTGCTTCTTTTTAGGTGCAACCGTATCAATAGACAACGTATCTACCAAAGTACTATCTACTTTCAGGGAATCATTGCCGGATGCAGAATTCCGCTTTCTGCGTTGAGCACCCGTACTTAAAGAAAGCAACAGGCATGCAAATAGTAGTAGGAATGTTATAAATCTATGTCGTTTTAGTGGCGTCATTCACAAATCATTTACGCTTTTGAGGGGCAAAATTAAGCATTATCCGCCAATAATGAACTATTTAGCGGATATTTAATTTATTTTTAAGGCTTACAAGAAACATTCGCACCAATGGTTAAAACGGATTATCCCATCTTCCCCATAACGTGAAATACTCTTTAACGCCTTCTCCACGCTTTTTTCCTTGTCCAGATGTGTCTTTGAAAAAAACTTGTCGGCAAAGCAGATAACCTGTTCCTCCAGTGATACCGGAACCATATCCCGATGAGGAACGGGCAATTGCTGGTCAATAATACTTTGCAAAGATATACCTGCCCCCGTATGTCTCTCACAGACCAACGCATGGCGCGGGAATCCTTCTTTCCGCATCAGATCAGCCCCCAAATATCCATGACAAATATAAGAATAAGATCCGAAACAACAAATACCATCAGCATCTGTCATAAAAATACCGATATCGTGCAGCATTGCCGCTTCTTCCAAAAATTGCTTGTCCAGATTCAATTCCGGATGCTTGCCGGCAATCCATAACGCTTTATCGGCCACCGAACGGCTATGCGTCAGCAGGATATGTTTCAGTTCATTATCTTCAGGATAATATTTATTAATGATAGCAAGTGCGTCCATTCTCAATTAAATTCTTATTTTTGTGCAATATTACAAAATAATCACCACATATCATGAAAACAAAATACATTTTCCTATGCTGCCTCTTGTTTACTTTCAACGCCGTGACCGCGCAAAAAGTTATTACCGGAGCCGAACAGATGGACCACCTCTTACCTATATTAAAAGGGAAGCGTGTAGCATTGGTTGTAAACCAAACCTCCAGGGTAGGAGAAACTCATCTGTTGGACACCCTGCTGGCAGCGCATATACAAATAAAAAAGGTATTCGCTCCCGAACACGGCTTCCGGGGTGACGCCGATGCCGGAGAAACCATCAAGAACGGAAAAGATACCCGTACAGGAGTACCCATCCTGTCCCTTTACGGTAAAAATAAAAAGCCGGCTGCGGCACAGCTACAGGATATAGACCTGATTGTGTTTGACATTCAGGATGTAGGCGCCCGTTTCTATACCTATATCAGCACCATGCAGTATATAATGGAAGCTTGTGCCGAGAACCGGAAACAACTGGTCATCACAGACCGTCCCAATCCTTGCGATTATGTGGACGGTCCTGTGCGACAGAAAAATCAGAAAAGTTTCGTGGGCATGCATCCCATACCTATTTTACACGGTTGCACTGTAGGCGAGTTGGCTCAAATGATCAATGGTGAAGGCTGGTTATCCAATGGCAAAAAATGCGCGTTGACCGTTATCCCCGTAGAAGGTTGGAAACACGGACAACCCTATTCGCTTCCGGTAAAGCCCTCTCCCAACCTGCCCAACGACCAAGCAATTGCCTTATATCCTTCACTCTGCCCGTTTGAAGGTACAGCCATCAGTGTGGGCAGAGGTACTCTTTATCCTTTTCAAGTAATCGGTTCACCGGATATCCGCATCTCCTCCTTTTCTTTCAGACCGGAAGCCTTGGAAGGCTTTGATAAGAATCCGATGTATAAAAACCAATACTGCTATGGCAATAATCTCCGCCATATCACCGCCCCGAAAGGATTCTCTTTAAAATACATCATCACCTATTATCAAGCTTATCAAGACCTTGGAAAAGCGGACAAGTTCTTTACCCGCCCACAATGGTTCGACCTGTTGATAGGGAACCGTACCGTAAGGGAACAAATCACGAAAGGAGCCAGTGAAGAAGAAATCCGTGCAGGATGGCAGAATGAACTGGAAGCCTACAAAAAGATGAGAGAGAAATACCTGCTTTATGAATAATATTTCCTTCCAAGCTGACGGCTTTCGTCAAAAAAGGAGCCAACAACCCAATCTATTCAGGACACGCAACACCATTCCTCTGCATCCACCAAGTCCCAACCACAAACGGCTTTCCAACCGCCAACAGGCGGAATCTGTTTCAATCTTCTTTCCGGAAGGTCTGCATACCCTTCTCACCACCCCGATGATATCCGTGTCCTCACATTCCTCATAAAAACGACAAACGCCATCTCCCTGCATCAAATAACGACTGCCTCTTTTTTGAATAATCCGATGCAATACATACCGGTCTGTCTGCCGGAACAGAATGACATCAAAAAGTTTCAACTCCTCCTTATCATACGGCCCCACCACCACTTCATCCTTCCCATTTCTCAGTAAAGGCATCATGGAATTGCCTTTCACCCGGAACTTCACACTCCTGCCACTTTTGATTTCCGACTCCACCCACGCAAAGAAACATTCATTCGCTATCCGCTTCATACCCATCTCCATATAAAGTACGACATACTAATTTCACCGCCTCCGCATCGGGCAAACACTCCAGATGATAAACAGGAATGGATGAAACCATCTTTTCCAACAGACTACAAACCCCACTGTATAATTCCTCCTCGTATGCAAATGCAGGAGGAGCAGACGGATGCAAAGCTGCATAAGCCTGCAAAGTGTTCAATCTCCGTATCTTATTATACGGTGCTTGTGACAAACGTACACATCCGGCCAACGGATAACATTCCGCCTTATAACAAGGAGTCTTCCCACTCCACGGGCTGCCATATACCCACACGCCCCCCTCTTCATAACGCACAATGGGACTGTCATCATTCAGCAACTTACTTCCTGCTATATTTTCCCTCCACAAACGAGTATGGGTACTTTTGCCGGTTCCGCTTTCACCTAAAAAAAGAACCGCTTTCCCCTTATAAACAATACAACTGCCATGCAAGGCAACCGTATCTTTCCGTACCGTCATCAGGCCATACCCCATCCATAAGGCAAATCTTAAAAGACGGGGAGAATAATGACCATATAAACAGATACCTTTCCCAGTTTCACCCATCGTCCGGAGATAAAGCGACGGTTCTCCCTGCGGAGCCAGTTCCAACAAAAAACTATCCCCACTCACACCGAAAGTACCGGTTACATCTTCATATCCGAACCCATAGGACTTTCTCTGAAAAGCCGGAAAATCCCAACCGTTTCCCTCCCAAACAGTAAAATCCGGCAACCAAGCACCCTCGTATACATCTTTTACCAAAACCAGATCCGGTTGCCAAATAAAAGGCTTGAAACCGCTGATACCATCCACCACCTCCATCAACCTTTCGTCCGGCAATGCGAAGCAGTGGCCACCTATTTTATAAATTTGATCCATTGTCTTTTCCATTTAATCTGATTACACGATGACAATATGCCAATGAGCTTTCCCGATGGGCTATCGTAAGAATAGTCAGCCCACTACACTCCTTCATCAGACTGAGAAGCATTTCATTGACAGCCCGTTCAGTCTCATTATCCAATGCAGAAGTAGCCTCATCCAGTAGAAGCACCTCCGCTTTCTTATACAAAGCACGGGCGATGCCTACCCGTTGTTTCTGACCTCCCGAAAGCCTTCCTCCCCCTTCACCCAAAGGAGTATCCATTCCTTGCGGCAATTCATCCACCCAAGCATCCAATCTCACCTGCCTCACTATCTCCGCTACCCGTTCCTTATCTATAACCCGGCATCCCAAAGCAATATTTTCCGCCAAGGTCCCATCCAGCACAAACACTTCCTGTTGCACATATCCCACCTTGCGATGCCATTCCTGCCTCGGCACATCGGCAAGCGGCCTGCCATCTATCCGAATAGTGCCTTTATCCGGAGTGATAAATCCCAAAAGCAGATTAAACAAGGTAGACTTACCTACGCCACTCTCACCACAGATACCTACATATTCCCCTTTACGAATAGTACAACAAAAATCCTTTAGAACCTCTTTACTTTCAGGATAAGCATAGGTGAGGTGTTCTACCCGTATCTCTTTTTGAAAAGAAAACGCTTCCTGCCCCCATGATGGAGAAACTGCTTCTATCCCCTTATCCCCCAACCCTTCCTCTATAATCCGCAGAGAATAGACCGCATTCTGTACTTGTGTCCAACCACCTAAGATGCCGCGCAAAGCGGGTAACAGCCGGAAAGCCGCCACAGCAAAGACACCTACCAACGCTTTGATATCCCCTGTTCCGAAAACGGTGAGCAAGGTCAGCCCCGATATGACCGCCATTTCGGAAAGGCAAAGAGGAAGGTGCTGTATCATTTCCAGTTTCAAACGGCTCTCACTGATTTTCCTTATCCTCTCGGCGAATGCCTGCTGAAAAAAAGGAAACGCCGCATTCAGTTCCAATTCGGCATACCCTTTCATCGTTTCCGTGACCAGCCGGGACTGCTCACGACGAGCCTGCTGCTCCTGCTCACCATAACGGCGCATCGGTTTCCTGATCCCCCATCCGTAAATCAACATAAAAGGCAGAAAGGCAATATACAGCATCAGTACCGTCAACGGAGCGTAAACCAACAAAGCTGCCGTCACCCATAAAATAAGCAGCAGTTCTCCTGTCATGCGAAGCAAGGGGGAAAGAAGATTTAAAGAAAAAGTATAACAAATATAGTTTACCTCATAGCCCAGCCTGATACTCCCCCTGCTGCGTATAAACAATAATCCCCGTTGATAGTAAGAAGTAAAGAGAGAAAAGCTGAGCCGACGGTAAAGAGACATCAGAAAATGGTTTTGAAAACGTGAAAGCCCCGCTACCAAAGCGTTTTTCACCAAAATAAAGACTATTGCCACCAGACAAAATAACAGGGCGGCATCCTTATCCCTCCCGTCATCCAACAGAAAAAACAAGACAGGCAACAGGGCAGCGAGCCCGGCAAAGTCAAGTAATGCGCAAAGAAATACGGCACAAACCACCCTTATCCCCATTTTCCTTTCATCAGGCAACAACAAACGGCAGATTCTTTTCAACATAAACCACTTATTTTCGTTCCGTTTGGAAGATGGTATGGGGAGAACGCAGATGCAACAGAATAGAAATTCCAACCCATTTGCACAGTGAAATGCGCAACACGCTGTTACACGCACGATGAGTATGCAGCATACGTTTGGTTTTATAAACCAGAATGCTCCATTTATTCTTCGCCGGAACAAACTTAGTATAGGGTGGCCGGATGATTTCCCGCAAGATTTCCTCCGCCAACCCTTCTCCTCCATATACAGGAACGGAAGTTCCTAAATAATCATTACAAAGGTGAGTCATTGCCAGCATCATATTTCTAAAACGAATATCCGTCACTTCCTCAGGAATATGCAGGCCGTATCTATTCAGCAGGCAAGCCCAGTCGCAAAGATGATGAAGCGCCAGGCCGCGTGCGTAATGCTGGGCGGCATGAAAAGCGAGAAATACAGTATTAAAAGTGGAAGATGGAATGAAAATGGGGTATTTTCCGTCCAATTCCGCCGATACGGGTTGTAGCAGTTCTTGAAGGAGCTTATCCATCTTCACCGCTATATGGTATGTTTCCGAATTAATGAAGGTTTTATGATTTTCTATCGGAATACCTTTATAGTAAAACATACTATGCTTTTCGGAGTGTTCAAGGTCTACCTCTATTCCTTTTTCTTCCATTAACCGGTCTGCCAGCCGGTTGGCCTCGGCATCACTTTTCCGGGAATGGTCTGCCGAATAAGTGAAGATGTCTATATCTCCCCCTTCCCTGTGCGAAGGAATGGGATAATAGGTGGAGAGGCCCACTCCTTTCAACTGGACCGTGGTAATGCCATGTATTTTATAAAAAGCTGAAAGTTCGGCTATGGTATGGCAGTACCGCCGGTAGCGTTTTTCATAGTTCTCTACCGCCATCGCCCAGTTTAATTTCAAAGCCTTCGGGGGTTGCAAACAGGCCGGCAGGGTCTGTATTCCGTCCCATGCCAAGGCCATCACTCCCTGAGTGCAAGCTAGTTTGTAACACGCCTGCCAAAGGGCAGGAGATATATCGGTAAAAAGGATTTCACTAACCGGCTTTGTGCTGTTCAACGCGGATCGGAGCAAGGCAAATAGCATTTGCTCCGGTTTATCGAGTATTATATCCATTGTTATATCAATCAAGTAAGGCTGAACATTTTTTTAGTGCATCTGCCCAAATCACCACATCTCTTTCGGCCTGCTCTTGAGGAATATGATAAGATTCCACCAACACCAAGGCTGCCTCTTGTAAAGTGAAATCCTTTCCCGAAAGTCGTTTCCAAAGTAAGCAAGCGGAAAAATTAAAGGAAATAATACGGGTCAAATCAGTATCGGGAACACCTTGGTTCACAATTATTGTTTCTCCGGCTATGGAGCGGAGTTTGAAATGGGGATTAAGTTTCATAATCTTCTAATCTTAAAAAAAGAAAGCCGCCCGACCTTTCGAGACAGGACGACCTTCTTTTATTACAAATCACTTTCTGCCATGACTAATAACATGATAGCAAATAATTCTCTTATTTTTTATAACTATCCCAACCGGTTCCTTTAAAAGAAGGAGTACCAGTCACGTTAATGATAGAGGAAGCATTTGTTATCGATGAATCAACAACCAAATTGCCGTTAAAAGTACCACCCTCAATATTCAATTCCATAGGTTCGGTGTTTCCGGTACTTTTTGATAATTCCACGTTACCATTAATAATACTAGTACCTTTAACAGTTACTTTAACTCCGTCAGTGTAGGTTGAATAGCCGCAAACATCAAATGCATATGCACCAGTTCCGGCATTAATCGTAGTATTGCTAATCAAAATATTACCACAATTGTTACTCAATACATATAAGGCATTTAGCCCCTTCACTGTCATAGCATCCAACGTCAAATTACAGTAGTTCTGAATCATAATTTTATCATTATCACTTGCCAGTGTTCCGTTTTTCATAGTAACGGTAGAACCTTTCAACAATTGACAACTGTTCGTTTCTGTGCCAGCCGAGCCAACGGTCGGTTTAGCAAGTGTAAGCACATGGTTGTTCAAGTCCAATTCTACAGATTGTCCACTTTGCGTTTTAAAGCCATTACAAGTAGCGTCTCCATTCAAACGTATCTTCACGTTAGCATTACCGCTTAAGTATAAAAGTGCGGACGGATCGGAAAAAGTACCACCGGTAACAGCCAGCGATGCACCTGCACCAACCACATAAATCTTGCCATTCAGTGTACCACCACTGATAGTCATCTGTCCCAAGTCATTGGCTGCACCATTATGACCTTCATTATCCACCACATACTGAGCGGAACCAGTCGTATTGAATGTACCTCCTTTGATTTCAGCCACATGATGATTCTGTACGGTTGCCTGAGACATATTGGTGAACGTACCGTCGTTGATGACAAGCTGGGCTCCATCATCATTTTTAATGGTATTAAGACCTCCGGCAAATGTACCACCGTTTATGATAAGTGAAGGATTCTGATGATTGGTACCACTTACATATCCATTTCGCGGATTCGTATTGGTATAATCATAATACCCATTGGCTATCATCGAAGAATAATGCCCGTTTTGCGATATCTCCACATTTGGATTAATCGTCATCTCGCCATGATTCAGAATATTATAATAGCTGTTACCACCTGAACTTTCTGAATTCTGACCGTTTTCCTTACTTCTAATATAGGTTCCGTCATTAAGAATTACTGTACCGTTATTATAGATACAAGCTTTCCCGTGACTTACATTATCCACTGTACCATTTCCGTTGATTGTCAGTTTACTATCCTTGTTTACGGTAAATGTATCACCAGATTTGTTGGTAATTTTATGACCGTTCAAATTGATGATAACTTCCTTTGTTGCGGAAATAGTAAAATCTCCCGTCAAGTCTGTGGCAAGAGTATAAGTTCCACCATTTTTTGCGACATTTTGCAAGTCGGCTACGGCAGCATCAACTACTTCAAATGCGTCATTACCGGACAGATTGGGTAATTCAGCCCCTTCTTCTTTATAAATAATGACAGTTGAAGTGTTACCGCTTTCACGACTGATGGCTGTTACTTTGGCACCACTCTTCACTCTTACATTACCGGCTTTTACCTTCAATGTATTAACCGTAATCCCTTTATCAAGAACCAATGTATTTGCAGCAGTAGTTGCCGTTACTTCATCATAAGTAGCTGTTTCGCCATTGGCAGCCAAAGTTACGGTAGAAGAAGGCAGCTCTATCTCAAATTTAGGCGCAGTATCTAATTGCGGTACAGATACCAACACGTTTTCAGGTGCTGAATTACCACTAGCGCCAGTGCTCGCTTCTTTTATAGCAACAGTAGCAGTAGTAGAAATCTTTTCAAAGGATATGCTGACATTTTCTGCCGGTGTATTTTTTTTCGGTATTGAAACTGTAGGACTGGTTTCAGTTGGAGCCACATCAGTCACAGAAACCGAATTAGTTGTTGCTAAAGCATCGGCTACCGCTGATACACTTTCAACTGTTGTCGGTACACTTCCGGATACTTCGTCCAACGTTATAGTTGTGGTATAACGTTCGTTACGTTTAGCATCTAAAGCTTTTGTCTTTAAAACCTGGCTTGTAGAGCCATTACCAATGGAAAGTTCCAAGGCAGGATACTCGGCTACAGGCAACGGGAAATAGAATGTTTTACTGGCCACGTCATTGCCAGCAGTAAAGTTTATAGTTATGGAAGAGGAATTTAATGTTCCTATGGTTGTCAATGTAGGGATACCTTCGGAGAATGCTATTTGTGCATTTCCAGCAATGGTTGGAACAGTAGTTTTTCCTTGAGCGGTCATAGAAGTCAATTTCGCCCAAGTATAGTCCTTCGGGATATTATTGACAGTTATGCTCATCAGGGCACCTGCATTTTTAAATGCCAAGACATCCTGTGCGCTCTCATTTATTTGGCAAGCCATAAGAGCACTGCTGTTTTCTCCTTCCTTATAATTATAGGTATCCTTCAACGTTAATGATATTTTACTTCCATCATAAGAAGCATCGCTGCCATAAGGATAAAAAGCAGCTTTCTTTACAGGATTCTCACCTTCCAGTACTCCTGAGAACCCTGCGTTCTTGGTCCCGGCTCCACTGGATAATGAATAATTAGTGTTAGTATATGTAGAAGAACTTCCATTCGTTACAAAAATGCCAATCTCGTCACCTGTACTCCAAACGACAGAATTGCCATTCATAGCAGTACGCGATTCAGCATCTCCCATAGTGGCACATACTTCATCAACGCCACTTTTCGCCACGCCCAAATCTTCATTGGAACAACCGGTTATTCCTAATCCAAGAACAGCCAAAGATGTGAACAATATCTTTTTCATACGTGTATGTTTTTAAATTATTTATTTCAATTACCAAGGATGTTGGTCATAGTCTTCTGTTCCACCACTTACTGCAAATCCTTTTTCCACTTCTACTTCGATAATCTCCACTTTAGGAGCCTCATACATTTCCATATTGTTTGTTTCCATAATTTCCGTACAATAAATTTAGATTATAATTTTTCAATGATTCTGTTCAGACATTATACGCCCCAATTATATACCATAGAATATTTTTTATAGAAAGATGCTATAATTGCCGTCTGTGGGCAGAAGACTCCTGGCGGTCCGGTGACATATACTGTGTCTCCGCAACCTCGACTTGACAGATAACGGGAAATAAGGATTCGCATTCCCGCTTGCAGTGTTGTTTTCATACGTCTGTAAATGTTAGATCAGTCTATCTTGTCAAAAGACTTTGCCTAACTCCCCCTCCTCTGTTCGGCTGTTAACAATAAAAAAGCGTGAGGGCTGTATCTTGTTTATCTTATCGTCGGGCCTTCGCATTGCCTTGTACCTAGATAAACAACAGCCACCCACGCCATTAGATATATAGATGCCACAGTAATGGCAGGTATATAACACAGACGTGAGCGTTGTTGTTATCATCTTCAGGTACAGTTCAAAGTTGCGAAGTTTGACGATAGAAGATAATTTCAATAACGCTTCTTAAAATATGTAACGTTCTACTACGCCATAGTAGAATAGTCGGTACAAATATAATAATTTCTTAAATAGGAAAAACGTTTCTTAGCGATTATTTTTAATAATTGCTACAACAAGCATTAAAAACACTTCTGTATTTCACAATAAATCGACTCAACATAACACCAATATTAATAGAAAGTTATAAGCAAATATACCCTCATGCTCTCACTAAGAAGTTAACATATTGATAATGAAATACTGAATGAATGATGATAGCATATTTCAAAAAGTATCTTTGCCCTCATGCCCTCATTCTACAGAACAAACAAAAAGAGTATATCTATCTGATAATCAACAATATGAACACATACAAAGTCTTAATTCAAAAGTTTATCAATCATCGCATTTTGAGCTTTTTCATCACAGTGTACTCTATTTTATAAGCATCCGATTACATTTTCATGCTGACAAGTTCTACTCATCGTACTTTGCTATTTGTTCTTTCTATTATTCGCAATTGCTTACTCACTAGTGTGACTAACTCTAATCACAAATGTGACTAAAGTTAATCACAAGTGTGATTAAGTCTAATCACAAACGTGATTAAGCAATTTCCCATAGTAAAGAACTGCAATATGAATGACCGATTATCATATAATGATCTCTATATAAACTATCAAGAACTCCCTAAAATGCAGTAGTTACCGTTGTTTCTCCTAGCAAAATATGATAAGATTCGTGTATATAAAAGGGATCTTGTAGGCATTATGCCATTTTTCTTCACCTAAAACGGCAAAATAGACTCTTTTCTCATCTGAGTGATTTTGAAATGAATTCAGCTATATCACATTGAATATAAACACATTATATAGTAATCAGTATAATTAAACAGTGAGAGCATGAGGGCATATTTGCTTATAACTTTCTATTGTTTTCTCCTTTCTTTATTCCTTGATATTACGGATATGTCTGACAGGAACACCGCCCACAACTGTATTTGCCGGAACCTCTCTTGTCACGATCAAACCTGCTGCAATGACAGCATTGTTTCCGATGGTTATTTATCGGATAAATGAAGAATAAGTGCTTTGTTTCTTATTCTATTTATCAAATGTAACTTGTACCATTAGAATGAAGAAGGCTGATTAGTATGAATGTGAATATGCTGCATATAAATTTTCAACCAAAACAATTATGGATTGCCGATGAAAAACTTAAATGTCTAATACATGGTTTAGAGTTAAGGAGAGGATTTTTTCTCTCCTTTTTTCCTTCCGATACGCCCCATTATGAGAACGTGCCGTTTGAGGTGCCGGAATCATGGGT